>Ga0209971_1000312_pt1 | contig 13510 bp, 11 predicted proteins | sample InoplaM3SAM_FD_187588 | JGI IMG/M metagenome (GOLD analysis project Ga0209971, IMG submission 187588) | Arabidopsis thaliana rhizosphere microbial communities from the Joint Genome Institute, USA, that affect carbon cycling - Inoculated... | ecosystem: Host-associated > Plants > Roots >... | reverse complement strand
GACCGTCGGATCGGAAGCGCTGGTATGTGGTCATTTCGCCAATGGCGCCGCACGCGCATCCTCGCGCGCCTCGCCATCGAGCCGGCGCTCTGGCAACGCGTGCTGGACAGCTTGCCGATACTCGACGGCCTTTGCCTCGACGAAACCGAGCGCTTGCGCGACCGCAGCCTGCTGTTCCTGCATGCCAAGCGCCTGACCGCCCTGCCCGGCGTCGAACTGGAACTGGCTGACCGTCTGCGCCTGGCGGCACAGGCGCAGCTGCCACTGCTGAACCTGGGCGATCTCGACTGGTATCAAGGGTTCCATGAAATCGTCATCTACCCGGACGACTTCCACAGCCCGCAAAAACACCGTGATTCGGCCGGCGTCGTGCACGAATGGGACGGCGAACACAGCGGCGAAGCCTGGCTGCAGGGCCCGGTCATTCTTGCCTGGCCGGGCGTGAAGGACAGCGGCGGCTGGGACGGTTACAACCTGGTGATCCATGAACTTGCCCACAAGCTGGACATGCTCAATGGCGACGCCAACGGCCTGCCGCCGCTGCATCGGGACATGCGCATCGGCAGTTGGGCAACGGTGATGCAGGGCGCGTACGACTCGCTCAACGCGATCCTCGACGCCGACCCTGATGCGCACGCGGCAATCGATCCCTATGCGGCGGAGAATCCTGCCGAGTTTTTCGCCGTCATCAGCGAGTACTTCTTCAGCGCACCGGACGTCCTGCACGAAGCCTTTCCCGAGGTCTATCGGCAGCTCGCCGCGTTTTACCGCCAGGATCCACTGACGCGCCTGCAGCAGCTTCAACACGACCATCCGGCGTACGCGGAACCTCACTGACTTCGCACCGTCGAATGCGCGCTTGCCACGCCGGCGAAGGACCGGAATGGCACAATGCCCAGCAGTGCGCCTATAATCGCGCCCACTTTTTTCGCCCCAGGCCGCGTTGGCCGACCACGGAGCAATGTCCATGAGCTACAGCAAAGTCCCGGCCGGCAAAGACCTGCCAAACGACATCTACGTCGCCATCGAAATCCCGGCCAACCACGCGCCGATCAAATACGAGATCGATCACGACACCGACTGCCTGTTCGTCGACCGCTTCATGGCCACGCCGATGTTCTACCCGGCCAACTACGGTTTCATCCCGCACACCCTGGCCGACGACGGCGACCCGCTCGACGTGCTGGTCGTTACCCCTTATCCGGTCGCGCCGGGCTCGGTCATCCGCTGCCGCCCGGTCGGCGTGCTGAACATGACCGACGAAGCCGGCGGCGACGCCAAGCTGATCGCTGTCCCTCACGACAAGCTGACCCAGCTGTACAAGGACGTTAAGGAATACACCGACCTGCCCCCGCTGCTGATCGAGCAGATCAAGCACTTCTTCGAGAACTACAAGGATCTGGAGAAGGGCAAGTGGGTCAAGGTCGAAGGCTGGGAAGGCGCCGACGCCGCCCGTGCTGCCATCATCAAAGCTGCCGAGGCTTACCAGAAGTAAGCCGAAGCACTGAAGAAAAACCGGCCACAAGCCGGTTTTTTTATGCCTGCGGTTCCGGCCTTGCCTGGATATAGGCTCGAGATGAAGGCCGGAGCTGCGTCAAGGCTGAACGCCTTCTACGAGTTGCAACCTGATCGGGCAACCCCGAGTTGGTTGCACCGCGGCCTCGGATTCGTATGTTCAGGCTATCGCCTGGCAAAAGGCCGAAACCCCGCTGTACTGGATTCATAGGGCGAAAAAGCAGTGCGCCGAAACCTGAGGCTCTCGGCGAGGCTCCAATAAAGCAGACAAGAACAGCGTCGATGCTGAACGGATTTTCCTAATGCCTACTACCTACAACGTCGCTCTGGTGTGTCTGTCGATCCTGATTGCCATCGCCGGCTCCTTTACGGCGCTGGATCTGGCCAACCGTGCGCGGGCGGCGGCAGGCCGGGTCAAGAACGCCTGGTTGTGCGGCGCGGCGATGTGCATGGGCGGCAGCGTCTGGTCAATGCATTTCGTCGGGATGCTGGCCTTCGGCGTGCCGGGCATGGAGATCCGGTATGACCTTGCACTCACGCTCTGGTCGCTGGTCGTGCCGATTGCAGTGACGGCCGTCAGCTTCTTCGCCGTTGGCATTCGTGGGTTGAAGCCGACGACGCTCGGCATCGGCGGGCTGATCATGGGCCTCGGCATCGGTGCGATGCACTACATGGGCATGGCCGCCATGACGATGCATGCCGAGCTGTCCTATGACCGGCTGTGGGTCGGCATTTCCTTCGCCATCGCCATCGGTTCGGCGACGGTGGCGCTCTGGCTCTCGGCGCGCAGCAGGCGGCTGCTGCTGCAGGCCGTCTCCGCTGTTGTGATGGGTTTCGCCGTGGCCGGGATGCACTATTCAGCCATGGCGGGCGCGCGGTTCACCCCGCTGGACGACGCCATGCCTGCGCCGTCGGGAACCGGTCTCGACTTGCTGACACTGGCGGTGGCGGTCGCCGGCTCGACATTCGTGGTGCTGTCTCTAGGGCTTATGGCCTCGATGTACGACAGGCGCATGGCACACATCAGCGAACGCGAAGCGGCGACCGTGCGCCAGAGCGAGGAGCGTTTCCGCGAGCTGTACAGCAAGACGCCGCTGCCACTGCATTCGCTGGATGAGCAAGGTCGGCTGGAATCGGTCAGCGATGCCTGGCTCGTGCTGCTGGGCTACCGCCGCGAGGACGTGATCGGGCGTCCACTGATCAATTTCCTGACCGAGCGCTCTGCACGCCAGATGCTGAATCAGGACTGGCCGGTGTTACTGGGGACGGGCGAGTGCCTGAACGTCGAGTATCGCCTGGTGGCCAGGGCGGGCGTGTTCATCGATGTGCTGGCCTCGACGCGCCTGGTGCAGACGCCAACCGGCGCGCTGATCATCGGCGGCCTGGTGAACATCACCGAACGCCGGCACGCCGAGGCCGCGCTGCGTCAGGCCCAGAAGATGGAAGCCATCGGCAAGCTCAGTGGCGGCATCGCCCATGACTTCAACAACCTGCTCGCCGTTGTAGGCGGAAATCTCGAATTGCTTCGCAAGCGGCTGCCGCACGACACGGCCCGTGCCGGCGCGCTGATCGACAACGCGCTGCTGGCGACCCAGCGCGGCGCGAGTCTGGTTCAGCGCATGCTGGCATTCGCCCGCAAGCAGGAACTGAACCCCAGCTCCGTCGCGCTACCTGACCTGGTGCTGAACATGCGCGAGCTCTTGCAACGGTCGGTGGGCACCAACATCAGCATCGACACCCGTTTCCCGCTGAACCTGCCGCCGGCCTACGTGGATGCGAACCAGCTGGAAATGGTGCTGATCAACCTTGTCGTCAACGCACGGGACGCGATGCCTGAAGGCGGCGCCATCTGTATCGAAGGCCAGGCCCGTACGCTGGACTCCGGCGAGCATCCACAAGTGTTCGTCACCCTCAGCGTACGCGACAACGGTATCGGCATGAGCCCCGAAACCCTGGCCAGGGCGACCGAACCCTTCTTCACGACCAAGGGCCCCGGCAAGGGCACCGGCCTTGGTTTGTCGATGGCCCACGGACTGGCGGAGCAATCGGGCGGGCGGATGCACATCGACAGCACGCTGGGCAAGGGCACCACCATCGAGCTGTGGCTTCCGTTGGGCGTGTCCGTTCAGTCACCCGTCGCAGCGACCGAGGATGCGAGCGAGACAGCCACAGTGCCCACGCCGGGCCTGACGATTCTTGCCGTGGACGACGACCCGCTCGTGCTGACCAATACGGCCGCACTGCTGGAAGATCTGGGCCATCGCGTCACCGCCGTGGACAGCGGCGAGGCGGCGCTGGATATCCTTCGTCAGAACCGGGCGTTCGACATTCTGATCACCGATCAGATGATGCCCGGCATGACCGGAACCCAGCTGGCGCGGACGCTCAGGGCCGAAAAGCCGGACCTGCCTGTCCTGCTGGTGAGCGGTTACGCGGAGCTTGCCGAAGACGGTCGCCCGCAACATACATTGGCGAAACGCTTTACCCAGCGCTCGCTCGGTATCGCGATTGCCGAAGCGCTGGGGCGCCCTGGCTCAGGCGTGGTGGTGTCGCTGCAGGGTCGCCGCTGAAGCCTTTTCGTGCGCCACTTATACGAACGAAGGCCGGCGCAAGCGCCGGCCTTCGTTGATCGTTCGACAGCTTGACCGCCGCCGGTGCGCCTTGGCACACCGGCAATGCGCAGGTCAGGACTTGCCTTTGGTGATCGCCTCGCCCGAGCCAAGATCGGCGCCGGTCATCGGATCGACCGACACATCGGACTGCGTGCGCACGGCCATCTGTTGAACCACCTTCTTCTGGTCTTTGCTCAGATCGACCGAAGGCTTGCCATCGCCACCATCGACCGCCGGCTGCGGATTTTCAACGAAGTCCCACTCCGGTCCCTGATTCCACGGGCCGCGCAAGTCGCCTTCGCCTTGCGACAGGTTGTAGTACACGCTGGCGAACTCCGGCTTGCCCGGAAGCTTGCCCTGGGGAAAGTTGGGTTGCAGGGAATGCAGGGCTTTTTCGAACGACTTCTGGTGGGCGATCTCGCGAGTCATCAGGAATTTCAGGGCGTCCTTGATGCCGGGATCGTCGGTCACGTTGATCAGGCGCTCATAGACGATCTTCGCCCGCGCCTCGGCGGCGATGTTCGAGCGCAGATCCGCCGTCGGCTCGCCGATCGAATCCACATAGGCCGCCGTCCAGGGAACGCCGGCCGAGTTGATCAGCGCCGGGCCGCCGCCGTACAGCAGCGAGGTGGTGTGCGAGTCGTTGCCGCCGCCGGTCAGCGAGCGATACAGGTCAGCCTCCTTTTCGACGCCTTCTGCCAGCTCGCCCTTGGCGCCCTTGTTGAGCATGCCGACGATGGAGCCAATGACTTCGAGGTGGCTGAGTTCCTCGGTAGCGATATCCATGAGCATGTCTTTGCGACCTGGATCGTCCTCGGAAATACCCTGGACGAAGTAGCGCATGGCGGCCGCCAATTCGCCTTGGGGCCCGCCGAACTGCTCAAGCATCAGATTGGCCAGGCCCGGGTTCGGAGCGGCCACGCGCACGGTGTATTGGAGTCGTTTGTTATGGACGAACATGGTTCACCTCTCAGGTTGGGATTCCCTTGATAACTGCCTCCTTGATTATCGAAACGGCCGCCGTCGACTGCGCTCGCAAGCAAGCGGCCCTACTGGTGGAGTGCGCGCAACGCCAGGCGTCCGATTGTTTTTTTCAATCAGCGCCATGTGAAACGCCAATGGTTCGGTTGCGCAGTTCTGCTGTCACGCCCGCGCGAAGCGATGAATCCGCCACCTGAACCGATTGCCGCGCTCATGACTCTATCGAAGCCAGATTCATGACTACGAGAGGTGACCGATGCGCCACACATCACGATTCGCCCCGCTTGCGCTGGCAGCGCTGCTGCTGAGCTCCACCGCATATGCCGACTCGCCGCAGGTGCTTGGCTGGGTCGAGAAAGGCCTGATCTTTCCCGAAAAGGTCGCCGTCAAATTCAAGCTCGACACCGGCGCGCTGACCTCGTCGATGCATGCGGAAAACATCGAGCGGTTCAAGAAGAATGGCGACGAGTGGGTGCGCTTTACCGTCGAGCTGGAGGACATCGACAGCAAGAAAGACGTCCGAACCCGACTGGAGCGGGAGATGGTCCGTGACATAAAGGTCCGCGGTGCGGGCGGCGCCGAAGAGCGTCCGGTGGTGATGATGAAAGTCTGCCTGGGCGATCGGATGTATCAGGAGCAGTTCTCGCTCAACGACCGGGACAAGATGAACTACCCGGTGCTGATCGGTCGCCGCACGCTGGAAAAGGTCGGTCTGGTCGATTCCTCGAAAACCTTCACCACCGAGCCGAACTGCACGGACAGCTGACGCACCTGAGCCCTATTGGCGCAACTCGCCCGGAGGCGCCCGGTCAACTGTCAGAGGCCATGCTGGCGCGTATCGCTGACGAAGGACCGGAGCCGAGCGCGCAGGCGTGGCGCCATCCAAAGCAACTCGCTAACCGGAGGCCCGAATGAACCGTAACCAGACCGCCGTAATCTGCGGCGGCACCGCCGGAGTCGGCCGCGCAACCGCGCATGCACTGGCCAAAGCCGGCTACCGCGTCGCCGTGATCGCACGTGGCGAACAGGGGCTGGCAGACACGTGCCAGGCACTGGAAGCCTACGGAACGAAGGTGCTGGCGATTTCAGCCGACGTCGCCGATGCCGCGGCGATCGACCGCGCCGCCGAGCGAATCGAGTCGGAACTGGGCCCGATCGAGATCTGGGTCAATGCGGCCATGGCGACCGTCTTCGGCCCGGCGCAAAGGATCAGCGCGGCGGAATTCAAACGCGTCACCGAGGTGACCTATCTGGGCTTCGTCCATGGCACCCTGGCGGCGCTGCGCCATATGCAGCCGCGCGATCACGGCACCATCGTGCAGGTCGGCTCGGCGCTGTCCTACCGCGCCATTCCCCTGCAATCGGCCTATTGCGCGGCGAAGTTCGCCATTCGCGGCTTCACCGATTCGCTGCGCTGCGAGCTGATCCACTCGAATAGTCGGGTGCGACTGACCATGGTCCAGCTGCCCGCCCACAACACGCCGCAGTTCGACTGGTCGCGCAACAAGATGGGCAAGCGACCCCAGCCGGTGCCGCCGATCCATACACCCGAAGTGGCCGCTCGCGCCATTCTGCGCGCGGCAAGGGAAGCGCCGCGGGAGCTGTGGCTGGGCCGCGCATCGCTCCAGGCCATCCTCGGCAACATGCTCATGCCGGGCCTGCTCGATCGGATGATGGCCAAACGCGCCTGGAGCGGGCAATTGACTGGCGAATCGGCCGATCCCGCGCAACCCGACAACCTCTTCGAACCGGTCGACGGGCTGCACCGCATCGACGGTCGCTTCGACGACCGCGCGCAGGATCATGCGGTCGGGCTGAGCAGCGAGACCGTCGGCAAACTCGCCGTGGCGGGCCTCGCAGCGGTGACGGTGGGCGCGGTGTCGTTGGTGGCTTCCATCGCGTCCAATCGCAGCAGGCGCTAGCGGGCGCTGGCCAGTTCCAGCCGAGCCTGGCGAACCACGGAGAACCCTGCCGATAGCGCCAGGCCAGCCATGATCAGCGCCACGATGAGGTCCGGCCAGCCGGAACCGGTGCCGAACACACCGGCGGCCGCGATCATCACGGCGACATTACCGATGGCATCGTTACGGCTGCACAGCCAGACCGAACGCATGTTGGAATCGCCCTCGCGAAAGGCATAGAGCAACAGCGCCACCGTTACGTTCGCCAGCAGCGCCAGCGCGCCGATCACGCCCATCGTCAGTGGCTCCGGCACGACATCGGCGTAAACCGACCAACCCGCGCGAGCCAGTACGAACACACCGAACGCCAGCATCGACAGGCCTTTGACCAAGGCCGCGCGCGAGCGCCAGATCAGCCCCATCGACAGCACGACCAGACTGATCCCGTAATTGGCGGCGTCACCGGCAAAATCGATGGCATCGGCCAGCAGCGATACCGAGCCGGAGCGCAGCCCGCCGACGATTTCGATGAGGAACATCGCCAGATTGATCGCCAACGCACCCACAAAGCCTTGCGAAAACCCGGGGTGACCGCCGGGGTGGAACAACCGGAATCACAGCATTTCGCCGACATCACGACTACCTCCTGAACTATAGTGCGAGCCATTGCACACCCTGGAGCGGCTCCAGGGTCAAGCCTGTTTTTTTGTGCTGCCGCTTGCGAGAGGTGAAGCGATGCGTATCGGAGAGTTGAGTACGGCCGCAGAGGTAGACGTCGAAACCATTCGCTACTACGAGAAGGTCGGCCTGATGCCCGCGCCGGAGCGTGGCGCCAACGGCTATCGGTCGTATTCCTCCGGGCAACTGGCGCAGCTGGTGTTCATTCGCCATTGCCGGGCGCTGGACATCGGGCTGGCCGATATACGCCGACTGCTCGAGGTTTCCGATCAACCTTCGGCCAACTGTGGCGACATCAATCTGCTGATCGACCGGCAGCTCGAGCGCGTCCGCAGCCGGCTCGACAGCCTGCATGCGCTTGAACGTCAGCTACAGGCCCTGCGCAGCGCCTGTTGTGGCGAGCATCGGGTTCAGGAGTGCGGCATTCTCAACGAGCTGAGCGCCGTCCGGCGCGAACGTACCACCGAAGATTAGCCGGTGCGCGGGATGACGTCGGCGATGCGGCGTCAGGGATGAACCACGCTCGCCAGGCCGGCAGCTGTGTTTTCGGACGGCCGGAGCGGGATTTCGGTTTGGACTGACTGCGCTGAAGATGCACAGGGTTAGGTCTTCAACCGATTCAACCCAGAACGTCTAGCCCGCCCGGCTTATGGCTTCCGCCGCCCAGCTCTGCTAGTGTCGCGCCGGTTTCAGCGCACTCGCATAGAACAGGTTTCGCCATGGCCCGCAAGAAAGTCGCCCTCGATTTCGAACAATCCCTCGCCGAGTTGCAGCAGTTGGTCGAGCGTCTGGAAAGTGGCGAGCTGTCGCTGGAAGACTCGCTTACCTGCTTCGAACAAGGCATCGGTCTTACCCGCGACTGCCAGGCGGCGCTGGGCCAAGCCGAACAAAAGGTGCAGATGCTGCTCGAGCGCGACGGCAAGCTGCAGGAAGTACCCTTCGAGGCGGACCCCGAAGCATGATCGGCGACTATCAGAAGCGTTGCCAACAGCGCGTCGACAGCTGTCTCGATACCCTGTTCAGCCCTCCTTACCCTGAGCTTCAGCGCCTCTACCGGGCCATGCGCTACAGCGTAATGAACGGCGGCAAGCGCGTGCGCCCGCTGCTGGTGTACGCCGCCTGCGAAGCGCTCGAAGGCGACCCGGCGGATGCCGATGGTGCAGCCTGTGCGGTCGAACTCATCCACGCTTATTCGCTGGTGCACGACGATCTGCCGGCCATGGACGATGACGACCTGCGCCGCGGCCAACCCACGACCCACAAGGCGTTCGACGAAGCCTGCGCGATCCTCGCCGGCGACGGTCTGCAGAGTCTGGCGTTCGAGGCACTCGCCGCCCCGGCCCACAACCCCACCGACGCGGCGTTGCGCCTGGACATGTTTACCAGCCTGGCGCGTGCCGCTGGACCGGCTGGCATGGTCGGCGGCCAGGCGATCGACCTCGGCTCGGTTGGCGTCAAGCTCGACCGCGCCGCTCTGGAACTGATGCACAGGCACAAAACCGGCGCGCTGATCGAAACCAGCGTACGCCTGGGTGCGCTCGCCAGCGGACGCGCCGACGAGCAGAAACTGGCGGCGCTGCAGCGCTACGCGTGCGCCGTTGGTCTGGCGTTTCAGGTGCAGGACGACATTCTCGATGTGGAAAGCGATACCGCCACCCTCGGGAAAAACCAGGGCGCCGATATCGCACGGAACAAACCCACCTATCCGGCGCTGCTGGGCATGGCCGAAGCCAAGCGCTATGCGCTGGAGCTGCGCGACCAGGCGCTGGAAGCCATCGAGCACTTCGGGCCGAGCGCTGAGCCGCTGCGCCAGCTGGCTCGGTTCATCGTCGAGCGGCGCAGCTGAAGTCACGGCGGGCCCGGTGGCTCCGCTGCGCGGTCGGATAGCGGGGGCTTTGGCGCCTCAATCGTTCTTCTCGCTGTAACCATCGGTTAAACTGCCGCTCTTTTTTCCAACAAATCGATTCGCCCGATGCCCAAGACGTTCCATGAGATTCCTCGGGTCCGCCCTGCGACGCCCGTTCTAGACCGCGCCGCGACGCCAGAGCGGTTGCGCCGACTGGGCGAAGCGGAACTTGAAGAACTTGCCGACGAGCTGCGTCAGGACCTGCTTTACAGCGTAGGCCGGACCGGCGGGCACTTCGGAGCCGGGCTCGGCGTCATCGAACTGACCATCGCCCTGCACTACGTTTACGACACGCCGAAGGACCGTCTGGTCTGGGATGTGGGTCATCAGGCCTACCCGCACAAGATTCTCACCGGGCGCCGCGAGCGCATGGAGAGCCTGCGCCAGAAAGACGGCCTCGCCGCCTTCCCGCGCCGCAGCGAAAGCGAGTACGACACCTTTGGCGTCGGCCACTCCAGCACCTCCATCAGTGCGGCTCTGGGTATGGCGATCGCAGCCCGAATGCAGGGCGAGAAGCGCAAATCGATCGCCGTGATCGGTGATGGCGCGCTCACCGCCGGCATGGCGTTCGAGGCGCTGAACCATGCACCGGAAGTCGGTGCCGACATGCTGGTCGTGCTCAACGACAACGACATGTCGATCTCGCACAACGTGGGTGGCCTGTCCAATTACCTGGCCAAGATCCTTTCCAGTCGCACCTATTCGAGCATGCGCGAAGGCAGCAAGAAGGTTCTTTCGCGCCTGCCAGGCGCCTGGGAGATAGCCCGCCGCACCGAGGAATACGCCAAGGGCATGCTGGTGCCCGGCACGCTCTTCGAAGAACTCGGCTGGAACTACATCGGCCCGATCGACGGCCACGACCTGCCGACGCTGATCGCGACACTGCGCAACATGCGCGACCTGTCGGGCCCGCAGTTCCTGCATGTGGTGACGAAGAAAGGCAAGGGCTTCGCCCCGGCCGAAGTCGACCCGATCACCTGGCACGCCATCAGCAAGCTCGAACCGGCAGGCAGCCCAGCTGCGCCGAAAAAGGCCAGCGGGCCGAAATATTCGAACGTCTTCGGCCAGTGGCTGTGCGACATGGCCGCTGCCGACTCGCGGCTGTTGGGTATCACCCCGGCGATGAAGGAAGGCTCGGACCTGGTCGATTTCAGCGAACGCTATCCCGACCGCTATTTCGACGTGGCGATCGCCGAGCAGCACGCCGTGACGCTCGCCGCCGGCATGGCCTGCGAGGGCGCAAAGCCGGTGGTGGCGATCTATTCGACGTTTTTGCAGCGCGCCTATGATCAGCTGATTCACGATGTTGCCGTGCAGAATCTGGATGTGCTGTTCGCCATCGACCGCGCCGGCCTGGTTGGCGAAGACGGCCCCACCCACGCCGGCAGCTTCGACCTGTCCTATCTGCGCTGCATCCCCGGCATGCTGGTAATGACGCCGAGCGATGAGAACGAGATGCGCCGAATGCTCACGACCGGCTATCACTTCGACGGCCCGGCGGCGGTGCGCTACCCCCGTGGCACCGGCCCGAACGCCCATCTGGAGCCCGGCCTCGCGCCGCTGGAAATCGGCAAGGGCGTGGTGCGCCGCGAAGGGCGCAAGGTCGCCCTGCTGGTGTTCGGCGTACAACTGCCGGAAGCCATGCTGGTTGGCCAAGCCCTGGATGCAACAGTCGTCGACATGCGCTTCGTCAAGCCTCTGGACGAGGCACTGATTCGACGAATGGCGGAAAGCCACGAGCTGCTGGTGACCATCGAGGAAAACAGCATCATGGGCGGCGCCGGCAGCGCAGTCGGCGAGTTTCTTGCCGCGCAAAACCTGCAGCAACCGATCCTGCACCTGGGCTTGCCCGACTATTACGTCGAGCATGCCAAGCCCAGCGAAATGCTGAAGGAATGCGGTCTCGATGCCGCCGGTATCGAGGCATCAATTCGTGCACGACTGACGGAGCTGAGCGCCTAGCTCACGCTCGGTTGACGGATTTTCGTGCAGTCGGTTCTCGGCTAAGGCCAGGCGTCGATCAGCCTCGCCGGTTCGACGCTGCCGGCTCCTCGCGGTGGGCTTCGGTCAGCCGACGTCAGGGCAAGACATTGCAACCGAACCGGTAGCAGGAAGCTCTCAGACCACCCGCGTATGGCCCGTAGCATGGGTGCATTCCATTAGGTTTCGATTGCCCTGCATTTTCGGTGATCAACATGCGCGTCGGTCCCTGCTGGCCTCTGCAGTAACCGTCGCTTGCCTTGATCTCTGTCGCACCGCAGCGCTACCGCACGCCGCCACGCGGGCCGATCCCCAGGGCCCACCACGCATCATCCCGTCCTGGCTTGGCTGGTCGCTACGGCGGTCTACCTGCGCACATATGCCAAGCAGGGCGTTCTCACCCGCGCCATCCGTATCGCGATGAACAGTTTCGCTGGAGTTCCGACGATCATCTAGTCGCCAGCCCATGCCCCATCCTTGTCTTTCCCAGGGCCAAGCCGTAAGGTTCGCGCGATTTTCCTATCCGCTCAGGTGTGCCGCCGCCGCAAGGCCCGCATTAAACGGGAAGCCGGTGCGCTCGAAGAGCAAGGCCGGCGCTGCCCCCGCAACGGTAATCGACCGTGATCCCAAGGATCACCGCCCGCTCAACCGCCACTGTGCCCGGCACGGGAAGGCGAGCGCGGTGCGCGTCGACAGCCCGGAGACCGGCCCGACGGATTCGACTGGTGTTGCGGAGGGCAGCACCGTCAAGCGCGGCCGTTTTCCAACCCTTTGCGCTTGCCCTGCCCTCCTCGAAAGTGCTGACCTTTTGAGGATTTCTGATGAACCTGTCTCGACTCGCGATTGCGGTGGCGTTGCTGCCAAGCATGTTCGCCTACGCACAAACCTCCGCCGCCGATGACTCGCTGACGCTGCGCGATACCATCGTCACCGCCAACCGTGTTCCGCAATTGCGAACCGAGACTGCCGCCGCAACCACTGTGTTTACCCGCGCGGAGATTGAACGCCTGCAGGCCCGCAGCGTCGCCGAGCTGCTCGAGCGCGTACCGGGCGTGAGCGTGGTGCGCACCGGTGGCGCGGGCAGCCTCACCAGTGTTCTGGTCCGCGGAACCGCCAGCGCACAGACACTGGTGCTGGTCGACGGCCAACGCATCGCGGCGGCCTCCAGCGGCACCAGCAGTATCGAATTTCTCAACCCCGACCATATCGAGCGGATCGAGGTAGTGCGCGGTGCTCGCTCTGCGGTGTATGGCTCCGACGCGATCGGCGGGGTGATTCAGATATTCACCCGCCAAGGCCGCGCAAGCGGTCTGACTCCTCGCGTGCGCCTGGGGGTCGGCAATCACTCGACCTTCGAACGCAGCCTGGGCTTGTCGGGCGCAGACGATCAGACCCGCTTCAATCTCGCCGCATCGCTCGATGAGACATCCGGAATCGATGCAACCCGCCACGGCGACAGCCTCAATCGTGACGACGACGCTTATCGCAACCGTGCGCTGAGCTTCAACCTGTCGCATACCTTCAGTGAGCGCTTGGAGGCTGGCTTCAGTGCCCTGGATCAGCGCGGCCAGATCGAATACGACGACGTGTTCGGACCCTCCCAGCCAACCACCGATTTCCAGCTCAGCACCCTTTCCAGCTTTGCCAATCTGCAAGTTAACGACCGCTGGGCAAGTCGCGTCGAGCTTGGCCACAGCGAAGACAAGCGCGACACCGGTAATGATCTGCCGGCAGCCAGCCCCATCATGTTCTACAGCTTCAGTACCTATCGGGACTCGGCTAGCTGGCTCAACACGCTGTCTCTCACTCCAGACCAGGAACTCACGCTAGGCGCGGATTGGTATGAGGACCGGCTGCACAGCACAACGGATTTCGTCGAGGAATCCCGGTGGAACCATGCGGGGTTCGTCCAGCATCGCTATTCCGGCAGCCTGTTT
>Ga0209971_1000309_pt1 | contig 13562 bp, 7 predicted proteins | sample InoplaM3SAM_FD_187588 | JGI IMG/M metagenome (GOLD analysis project Ga0209971, IMG submission 187588) | Arabidopsis thaliana rhizosphere microbial communities from the Joint Genome Institute, USA, that affect carbon cycling - Inoculated... | ecosystem: Host-associated > Plants > Roots >... | reverse complement strand
TCGGCGGCGAACAGGCGATCCTGCGGCGCTGGAAGGTCAAGCACCCCGCGGCCTACCTCGCCAGCGCCGGCAGCCCGGCCGCGATCGGGGGCGACGAGCGCATCGACCCGCCACGGCGGCCGTTCGACTACATGCTCAATGCCTTGCGGCTCAATGCCGGGTTCGCGTTGAGCGAATTCGAGGCACGCACCGGATTGGCGCGCAGCGACATCGCCGGAGAACTGGCCGCGGCGCGCGCTTACGGCTGGATCGAAGGCGACGGAGAGCGCATCGTGCCGACCGGGCTCGGCCGCCGTTTCACCAACGACGTGATCGGCCTGTTCCTGCCAGACCCGGCCTGAGCGGGCCCCGGGAGCGGGCCCCGGGAGCGCGTCCCGCCCGCGGGCGGCATGCCGGCGCGGCGCGGATCATCGGCATCCGGAGTTGGCTGCGGGCGCCGCGACGTGTTAATTACATGGCCGGTACAGGAGCTGGCCAGAGACGAGCGTCCCGATGTCCGCACCGCCACCCGCCATCGAAGCTTCCGCAGCGCAGACGCTGGCCGCCGCCACCCTGCCGCGACGCGTGCGGCGCGTACTCGAGCACCTGCTCAACACCGCCTCGGACGAGTTCGAGCGCCACCTCACCGCGATGCTGTCGGAATTCGAGCAGCAGCTGTTCCGGCTCGCCGACCACGCCCGCAACCCGGGCGTCGAATCCACCCACCTGCAGACCCTGCGCACGTTGCGCCTGAACCGGTCGGACCTGGTGCCGCGCTTCATGGTCGGGCTGGAAGCCAGCCTCGCCTCCCTCGGCCGGGGCGTCGCGCACGCCGGCCGCACCCCGGAGGCGGGCGCGGCGGCCGCCACCTTCCACCAGTTGCGCCTGGTCGAGGAGACCGAACTGGACGAGGACACGGTGCTGCGCGACATCGCCGTGCGCCAGGAATCGCGCGCCAGCCTGACCCTGCACCTGCTGGGCCAGCGCTTCGGCGTGCTCGCCGGCGCGCCCGCGTTCGACGCCGAACGCATTCCGCTGGGTCCGCAGTCGCTGTGCCGCATCCTGCGCGAGGCCGCGCAGTCGCTGCAGGTCTCGCTGGAAGCGCGGCTGCTGCTGTATCGCATCTTCGAGCGCCGGGTGATGGTGAATTACCCGCAGTTGCTGGAGATGCTCAACGTCTCGGTCGCCGCCGAGGGCATCCTGCCGAGCCTGACCTACGTGCCGCTGCGGGTGCGCCCGAGCGCGCAGGCCCAGGCCGAGGCCGCCGCCGAGGCCGCCGTGCCCGGCGCCAAGCCGCGGCGGGCACCCAGGCGCGGCGGCCGCACCGGCGGCGACCGGCGCGACGGCGGCCAGGGCGAACCGCAACGCACGCATACCGCCTGGCTGGGCGAGGCCGACGAACAGGCCGGGGGCTTCGACGAACGCGCCGCCTTCGACCTGCTGCAGCAACTGCTCACCGGCCGCCGCGAGCTGCTCGGCAAGCTGCGCCCGGACAACCGCAGCGCGCCCCGCGAGCAACTCGACACCGACGAAGTGGTCGACGCGCTCGGCCACATGCAGGAAACGATGTCGCCGACCGGCACCCCGCGCAGCCTGCTCGACATCAAGCAGGCCCTGATGGCGCAGGTGCGCCAGCAGCGCGGGCACGGCGCCAGCTTCTCGCGCGAGGACAACGACACCTTCGAGCTGCTCGGAATGCTGTACGGCCAGATCGAGCGCGAGATCCGCACCGACACCCCGGCCTCGGGGTTGTTGCGACGGCTGCAACTGCCGCTGCTGCGGGTCGCGTTGCAGGACCGCGCGTTCTTCGTGCGCGCGCAACACCCGGCCCGGCAACTGCTCAATGCGGTCGCCGAATCCGGGGCGCGCTGGCTCGACGACGACGACGTCGACCCGCAACTGCTGGCGCCGCTGCAGCAGGCGGTCAGCAACGTGGTCGAGCACTACGACGGCGACCTGGCGGTGTTCGAGGCCAGCAACCAGGACCTGCAGGCGCAATTGCACAACCTCGCGCGCAAGGCCGAGATGACCGAACGCCGCCATGTCGAAGCGGCGCTGGGCAAGGAAAAACTGGAAATCGCCAAGCGCCAGGCCGCCGACACCGTCGCCGGGCTGGTCGGCGAGCAGCGCCTGCCGAAATTCGTGCGCGCGCTGCTCAACCAGGCCTGGGCCGACGTGCTCACGCTCACCCTGCTGCGCCAGGGCGCCGAATCCGAGGAGTGGCGCCAGCAGCTGGAAATGACCCGGCGCATCGTCGCCACCTGCGGTCGCCGCGTCGGCCCGCCCGACACCGACCTGGCCAGCCACATCGAGGCCGCGCTGTCGCAGGTCGGCTACCACGCCGAGGAGGCCGCGGCGATCGCGCGGCGCCTGACCAGCGCGCTCGACGACGACGAGGACGATCCGGCCTCGCGCACCGAGCTGACCATGAAGCTCAAGGCGCGCTCGCGCCTGGGCGAGGACACCGCCGGCAAGCACAAACCCGCGGCCACCCCGCGCAACGCCGCGGAGCAGGCGCGCTACGACCAGCTGCGGGTGATGCCCTACGGCACCTGGATCGAGTTCGTCACCAACCAGCAGGGCGATGTCGTGCGCCGGCGCCTGTCCTGGTACAGCCCGGTCACCGACAACGCGTTGTTCGTCAACCAGCGCGGCCAGCGCGTCGGCGAACAGTCGCTGGACAGCGTCGCGCGGATGCTCGCGCGCGGGCAGGCGCGGATCGTCACCGCCGAGCGCGGGCGCCTGGTCGACCGCGCCTGGCAGGCCACGCTCAACGCACTGCGCAGCTTCGCCGGCCGTGGCGACAAGCCCGGCGACGGCGAAGGCGGCGGCGGCGACGCGGAGGCCGCCACGTGATCAACGAATTCCGCCGCGCGCGCCGACGCAAGGTTTCCGACACCATCCTGGTCACCGACGCGATGACCGACAGCGTGGTCGGACGCATCGGCAACCTGTCTGAGACCGGCATGCTGCTGGTCGCCAGCGCGCCGCTGCTGGAGGACGCGCTGTACCAGTTCCGGTTCGCGCTGCAGGACGCGCGCGGCCGCGAAAGCGCGTTCGAGGTCGGCGCGCACCTGCTGTGGCTGGACCGCGCCAGCGCCCCCGGGCAGGCCTGGACCGGGTTCCGCTTCATCGCCGTCCCCCCCGACCAGGCCGAGCAGCTGCGGCACTGGATCGACGCCCCGGGCGGGCAGTTCGAATAACGCTCCGCCTCAGGAGCCGTGCCGGCCGCGCTGCGCGCGCTGGTAGCGCACCGGCTCGGGCCGGTGCAGCGCGAACCCCTGGCCGTAGTCGACCCCGAGCTTGCGCAGGATCTCGACGATGCCGTCGCTGGCGACCCACTCGGCGACCACGTCGAGCCCGCGCTGGTGGCCGATCTCGGTGATGGCATCGACGATCGAGCGGCTCATCGGGTCGGTCTCGAGGTCGCGGATGAAGCTGCCGTCGATCTTGATCACGTCCACCGGAAGGTTCTTCAGGTAGCCGAAAGACGACATGCCGGCGCCGAAATCGTCGAGCGCGACCTGGCAACCGACCGCGCGCAGCCGTTCGAAGAAGCGCACCGCGCGCGCCAGGTTGCGCACCGCCTCGGTTTCGGTGATCTCGAAGCACAGGCGCGCGGGCGCCACCCCGTGCAGCTCGATCAGGCCCAGCACGTAGTCGGCGAGGCTGTCGTCCTCCAGGGTCGCGGCCGAAAGGTTCAGCGAGCAGCGTCCCGGTACCCGGCCGCTGGCATGGAGCTGGTCGAAATGCGAGATCGCCTGCTCCACCACCCAGCGGTCGAGCTGGGCGATCAGGCCATAGCGCTCGGCCGCGGGCAGGAACGCACCGGGCATCACCACGCGCCCGTCCTCGTCGCGCAGCCGCAGCAGCAGTTCGATGTGCGGATCCTCGGCCTGGCTGCCCGCCGCGGACGGCTGCAACGGTTGCACCTCCTGGTAGTCCAGCAGCAGGCGCTGCTCCTCGATCACCCAGCGCAGGCGGTTGGCCCATTCCATTTCGCCACGGCGGCGGATGGTTTCGTCGTCCTGCTCGGAGAAGAAATGGATGCGGTTGCGGCCGTGGTCCTTGGCCATGTAGCAGGCAGTGTCGGCCTGCGACAGCACTTCCCGCAGGGTCATGCCGGCGCGGTCGATCATCACCACGCCGACGCTGGCGCTGATGGTGTAGCTGCGTTGCTCCCAGACGTAGATGTAGCCCTCGATGCGCGCACGCAGGCGCTCGGCCAGCGCCAGCGCGCCGTCGGGCCGGGCGTCGTGGGCGAGGATCCCGAACTCGTCGCCGCCCAGTCGCGCGAGGATGTCGCCGCCGCGCAGCTGTTCGGCCATCGCCAGCGCCAGCTGGCTCAGCAACTGGTCGCCCGCCAGGTGCCCGGAGGTGTCGTTGATCAGCTTGAACTGGTCCAGGTCGATGTACAGCAGCGCGCATGACGGTGCGCCCTGCGCGACCGCGTGCAGCGCGCGTTGCACGTGGCGCTCGAATTCACGGCGGTTGAACAGCTCGGTCAGGGTGTCGTGGCTGGCCTGGTAGCTGAGCAGTTCGGTCAGCTGGCGCTGCTCGGAGATGTCATTGGCGACCATCAGCATCCGCTCGTCGCCGCCGACCTGGACCCGCGCGATCGAGGTCGCCGCCCAGAAGCGGTCGCCGCTGAGCGACACCATCACCGCCTCGACGTTGCTCCACTGGGTATTGCCATCGTGCGCGGCCAGGCGCTTGCGCAGGGCTTCGTCCTCGAACAGCGCGCCGAGGAAGGCGCCGTCCTCGACCCGTTCGCCCAGCCGCGCGCTGGCGGCATCGTTGGCGTAGAGGATGCGCCCGTCGTCGGCACGCGCCAGCAGCACCAGCGCCGGCAGCAGGTCGTTGAGGGTGCGGAAGCGCTGCTCGCTCTCGCGGTAGCGATGGCTCATGCGCCAGCCAAGTTCCAACGCGCGGCGCCGGGTGGTCGCCACCGACCACACCAGCAGGGCCAGCAGCACGCTGGCCAGCAGCCCCGGCCACAGCATCGACTGCCGCCAGTCGATCGCCGCGCCCGCCGCCGGAAACGGCTGCATCGATACCCGCCAGACGCGTCCACCGTAGGGAATGTCGCGCACGAAGCGATCGGCCACCGGCGCACGGGCCCGGGTGCCGGCCCGCGAGTCGTACAGCAGGCGCTCGCCATCCGGCGCGATGTCGCTGACGATGATGTGCATCTGCTCGAAGGTGGCGGGCGGAATCGCGTCCGCGATCAGGCGATGGACATGGAACGAGGCCGCGATCGAGCCGAGCAGGCGCTCGCGCCGCTCACCCACCGTGGCCGGAGGAGCGCCGCTGGTGTAGATCGGCAACCGCATCGTGATGCCGTCGCCGTCGCCCGCAGCCGTCGTCGCAGGCAACTGCACCAGGCGGAACGGCCCGGACATCGCCACCTGGTTGCTGTCGCGCGAGGCCAATGCCGCGGCCAGGTTGCTGGGTTGTCCGGCCAGGCTGAGCCCGAACACGCGCTCGTTGCCCGCTACCGGCGCCACCATCCGGGTGACGAAATCCGCCTCGCCCGTGCGTTGCGCGTAGGCCAGCGCCTGCAGGCTCGGGAATTCGTCGCGCGGCTGCAACGCCTGGTACATGTTCGCGAACTCGGTCGCGTTGACGTCCTCGGACGCCAGGAACACGGTCTGCACCGAGCGCAGCAGCATCTCGCAGGCATGCAGGTTGGCGACGATGGCTTCCTGCCCCTCCTCGACCAGGCGAATCAGGGCCGCGCCCTGTTCGCGCTCCGCGCGCGCCTGCTGGCGATCGGCGATCCAGTACGACAGCGCCACGCCCAAGGCCAGCACCAGCAGGCTCCAAGCCCATCCGGGCAGGCGCAGGGGGGCGGCATCGGCGGCGGTCGACGCGTCCTGCAGGCCGCCGATGAATCCGTCAGAATCCGGTGATGTCCCCAAGGCTATCCCCATGACCTCTGTCGACTGGCCGATCTTATACCGGCAGCACCTCGCGATAGTGCAGTCGCGCGCCGATGCGGCGCTGGCGCGCAATGGCTTCGACCATCTCGTGGTCCCCAGCGGCACCCTGCACTACCAGGTCTTCGACGACCGCGATTACCCGTACGCGGTCAACCCCCAGTTCAAGGCCTGGCTGCCGCTGACCCGCAATCCCGGCAGCTGGCTGCTGTACTCGCCGGGCACGAAGCCCAGGGTGATCTACCTGCAACCGCGCGACTACTGGCACGTGGTGCCTCGGGCGCCGGCCGGCTACTGGACCGAACACTTCGACATCGTCGTGATCCGCACGCCGGAAGAGGCCTTGCAGCACCTGCCCGCCGACGCGGCTCGCTGCGCGATCCTCGGCGAGGCGCAGAGCGCGCTGGGTGCGTTCGCCCCCGACAACCCGGCCGGCGTCGTGGACCATCTCGAGTACCACCGCGCCTTCAAGACGCCTTACGAGATCGCGATGATGCGCGAAGCCACCCGCCGCGGCGTGCGCGGCCATCGCGCCGCCGAACGCGCGTTCCGCGCCGGCGCCAGCGAGTTCGGCATCCACCTGGCCTACTGCCAGGCCGCCGGGCAGGATGCCAGCGACCTGCCCTACGGCAACATCGTCGCGCTCAACGAGCACGGCGCGGTATTGCACTACATGGATTTCGATCGCGTGCCCCCCAGGCCGGCGCGCAGTTTCCTGATCGACGCCGGGGGCAGCCACGGCGGCTACGCCTGCGACATCACCCGCACCTACTCCGCCGACCCCGGCGACGAGTTCCAGGCGCTGGTCGATGCGGTCGACGCCGCGCAACAGCGGCTGTGCGCGCAGGTGCGCGCCGGCTTCGACTACAAACAGCTGCACCTGGACGCGCACCTCGCGCTCGCCGGCATCCTCGGTGATTTCGGCGTGATCAAGGTCTCGCCGGAAGCGGCGCTGGCCACCGGCGTCAGTGCGGCCTTCTTCCCGCACGGCATCGGCCACGGCATCGGCCTGCAGGTGCACGACGTCGCCGGCTTCGCCGCGTCCGATGCCGGCGGCACGATCCCGAAACCCGAAGGCCATCCCTACCTGCGCCTGACCCGGGTGCTGGAACCGGGCATGGTGGTGACGATCGAACCGGGCATCTACTTCATCGACATGCTGCTCGAGGAACTGCGGCAGGGCGCGCACGCCGATGCGGTCGACTGGGCCCGCGTCGACGCCTTCCGGCCCTACGGCGGCATCCGCATCGAGGACGACGTCGCGTGCAGCGAAGGCGATCCGCTCAATCTGACGCGTGAAGGGTTTGCGGAGGCGTAGGCGATCCATCGGCACTCCACGCCGGGGCAGGCCTACAATCGGCGGATGGATTACCAGCTCGTCATCAAGTTCTGGCGCAAGTCGCTGCAGGACCAGGATTTCCTCGCCAAGATCCAGGGCGAGCTGGAAGCAGCCCTCGGGGACTCCGCCGCCTGGGACGGGTACGACGCCAATGCCAGGGAAATCAATTTGTTCGTGGTGACGCCGGATCCGAAACACTCGTTCCGGCGCATCAATGCCGTGCTGGAGGGCCACGGTATCGTGCAAGGAGTTTCTGCCGCCTCCCGGTTGGTGGGCGGCGCGCACTTCACCTCCATCTGGCCGCTGCGCGCCACCCGAAAGTTCAAGCTTCCGTAGCGGCGCCTGGACCCGGATCGATCCGGCCGGGACCGGGATTACTCCTCAGCGCGCGTCCCCGCCCATCAGCGCCTCGATCTCGTCGGCGCTGCGCGCGAGCTTGCCGGTCAGCACCCTGTGGCCGTCGCGGGTCACCAGCACGTCGTCCTCGGTGCGGATGCCGATGCCGCGCCACTTCGCCGCCACCGTGGTGTCGCCGGGCGCGACGTACAGGCCGGGCTCGATGGTGAACACCATGCCCGGCTCCAGCAGCCGCGAGTCGCCGTCGATGCGGTAATCGCCGACATCGTGCACGTCCAGGCCGAGCCAGTGGCCGGTCTTGTGCCGATAGAAGCGCTTGTACTGGCCGCCGGCGACGTTCTTCTCCAGAGTGCCCTTCAGCAGGCCCAGCCGCAGCAGGCCTTCGGTCAGCGTGCGCACCGCGGCATCGTGCCCGGTTTCGTACGGCACGCCGGGCCTGGCGTGCGCGAGCGCGGCTTCCTGGGCGGCGCCGACCAGGTCGTGCAGCGCGCGCTGCTGCTTGCTGAAGCGGCCGTTCACCGGAAACGTGCGGGTGATGTCGGAAGCGTAGCCGCGGTACTCGGCCCCGGCATCGACCAGGACCAGGTCGCCGTCCCTGGACTGCGCGGCGTTGGCGACGTAATGCAGCACGCAGGCATTGTCGCCGGCGCCGACGATGCTGCCGTAGGCGGGAACCGCGTCGTGCATGCGGAACACGCGCTCGATCTCGGCCTGCAGCTCGTACTCGCGCATGCCGGGGCGCGCTGCCCGCATCGCCGCCTCGTGCGCCTTGACGCTGATGTCGGCGGCGCGCTGCATCAGCTTGAGCTCGGCCGGCGACTTGAACAGGCGCAGTTCGTCGAGCAGGTGCCCGAGCTCGAGGAATTCGTGCGGCGGCTGCGCCCCGCTGCGCACCTGCGCGCGCACCCGGTTGAGCCAGCCGATCAGCTTGAGGTCGAATTCGGTGTCGCGGCCGAAGTGGTAGTAGACGCGCGATCGCCCTTCCAGCAGGCCGGGCAGGATTTCGTCGAGGTCGTCGATCGGATAGGCGTCGTCCAGGGCGAAGCGCTCGACCGCGCCTTCCGGACCGCTGCGCGGGCCATCCCAGCCTTCGCGCTCGGGGTCGCGTTCGCGGCAGAACAGGATCGTTTCGCCGTGCTTGCGCCCGGGGACCAGCACCAGCACCGCTTCGGGCTCGGGGAAGCCGGTCAGGTACCACAGGTCCGAATCCTGCCGGTAGGGGTAATGGGTGTCGCGGCTGCGGATGCGCTCGGGCGCGGCCGGCAGCACCAGGATCGCGTCGTCGCCGGCGATGCGCATCAGTTGCCTGCGCCGGCGCACGAACTCCCTGGCATCGATGCCGGTGAGCAGCTTCATCGCGACGATCCCACCTCAGTGGAACTGCTGGCGGTGGCGCGGGGCGAGCACGCAATCGCCGTGGATCAGCAGGGCGGCGACGCGCACGAACTCCTCGATCTCGGCGAGCGCCTGCTCGTCGTCGTCGTCGCCGTCGTCCTGCGGCGTGGCCGCCGCCAGGCGCGCGAGGTCGGCAAGCGCTTCGCGCCCTTCTTCCGACAACGGCGGCGCCGCGCCGGCGGCAAGGCCGAAACCACCGAGGAATCCGCGGCACCAGCCGAACAATGCGCCGCTACGCGCGACCAGCGAGGCATCCGCGGGCGGCAGCAGCAATTCGAACCCGAAATCGCGATCCTCGAACTGCGCGGCACTGGCGCGCCCGAGGCGGTCGAGCGCGCCATCGGCCACGGCCGCTGGCAGCGATGCATCGACCAGCACCTGCGCCGGCCAGGAGGGCGTCAGCTCGCCGCCGGCGGCGAGCCAGCCGCACAGGCCGCCATGCAGTTCCGTGGCATCGACGCCGAGCTCGAGCTGGCGCACTGCGGCCTCGATCTCGGCAAGCGCGGGCATGGATTCGGACACGCGGGGACCTGTCGCCGGGGGATGCCCACAGTGTAGCGAGTGGCCGTGCGCATCGCGCGTGGCGGCGTCGACTTGCCGGGTCCGGGGCATGCCCTACACTGCCCGCATCACCAGCTGGGGAGCGGCATCTTGGGTGTTCCTGCCATCTCCGCATCCGCCCGCCTGCGCGCCGCCTGCGCGATGCTCGCGCTGCTGCTGGCATCGTCCTGCCTGCAGGCTTCGGCGGCGGTGCGCGATTATTACTTCGAGCGTGCCGGCGGCAGCGGAGGGCTGGCGCAGAACACCGTCACCGCCCTGGTCCAGGATGGCGACGGGTTCATCTGGGTCGGCACCCAGGGCGGGCTGCACCGCTACGACGGCCAGCACTACACCCTGTACCGGCAGGATCCGCGCGACCCCGGCAGCCTGCCCGACAGTTTCGTCACCGCGCTCGCCCGCGACGACAACCACGGCCTGTGGGTGGGCACCTATTCGCAGTACATCGCGCGCATGGACCTGCGCGACGGGCGCATCCGACATTATCCGGTCGGCGGCGGCGATGGCCCGGGCAGTCGCCGGGTCTTCGCGCTGCTGGCCGAGGCCGGCGTGGTCTGGGTCGGGACCGAACACGGGCTCGAGCGGCTCGATCCAGCCAGCGGCAAGCGCAGCCGGGTCCTGGCGCTGCCGGCCACGCGCCTGGGCGAGCAGCCGCAGGCACTGTTGCGCGGGCCGCGTGGCACTTTGTGGTACGCGACCGCGATCGGCCTGTATCGCGTCGAGGCCGCTTCGGCGCCCGCCCGCGTCGGCCCCGAACTGCCGTTGCGCACGCTGCTGCGCGATCGTTCCGGCCGGGTCTGGGCCGGCGGCGAAGACGCCCTCTACCTGTTGCAGGACCGCAGCAAGCTGCTGCAGGTCTGGCCCCGGGCCGGCAGCGGCGACGGTGGCGACGTGCGCGCGCTGGTCGAAGCGCCGGACGGGCAGCTCTGGTTCTCGGCGGCCCCCTACGGCCTGCGTCGCTTCGACCCGCGCAGTGGCGCGGCGACGGCGCTGCGCCAGAACGCACTGCTGCCCGGGGCATTGCCGGAGGACGCGATCAACGCGCTGCTGGTCGACAACGCCGGGCTGCTGTGGGTCGGCGGCCAATACCACGGCGTCGCGGTCGCCGATGCCCACGGCGCGCGCTTCCGCTACATCGTCGACCTGGCGCAACACGGTTCCGACCGGCCTGCGCTCGACAGCAGCATCCGCGCCATCTACCAGAGCCGCGACCGCCGCCTGTGGCTGGGCACCGACGACGGCCGACTGCTGCGTTACGACCCCAGCACCGGCTTCCGGGATTTCAGCGCGCTGTTGCCGGACACCCCAAACGGTCGCAGCGGCCAGCGGGTGATGGCGTTCGCCGATGCCGGCGACGGCTTTCCCTGGGTCGCCACCACCATCGGCCTGTTCCGCCTCGATCCGGGGATGCCGGCACTGCAACCGGCGCCGATCCCCGGCATCCCCGCCCCCAACCTGCGCAGCCTGGCGATCGGCCGCGACGGCACCCTTTGGCTTGGCAGCAACGCTGCCGGGGTGATCGGCTTCAAGCCCGGCGCGGGCAGCAACGGTGCCGGCACGGTGCGGCGGATTCCCTACCTCGGTGGCGACCCGCGCGGCCTCGCCCATCCGCAGGTACACGCGCTGCTGGTCGCAGACGACGGCAAGCTGTGGATCGGCACCGGCCATGGCCTGGACCGTTTCGATCCGCGCACCGGGCGCCTGCGTCACTTCCAGCGCCAACCCACCGGCGACCACAGCCTGGCCGGCGACCTCGTCCGGGCCTTGTGGCAGGACCGCGACGGCGCGCTCTGGGTCGGCAGCCACGGCGGGCTCAATCACGTCGGCATCGATCGCAACGACAACGTCCGCTTCACCCAGCCGCTGCTGGCCGCGCTCGACGGCGAAGCGTTGCCGGTGGTGTTCAGCCTTGTCGGCGACCGCGCTGGCGGGGTGTGGATGGGCACCAACCGCGGCCTGCTGCGCTACACCGCCGAAGGCAGGGGGCCGCGCGCCCTGCGCAGCTACGGCATGGCCGACGGCCTGCAGGATCTCGAATTCAACGGCGGCGCGGTGGCCTCGCTCGATGGCGGGCGGCTTGCGTTCGGCGGCGTCGGCGGCCTGAACGTGTTCGACCCGGCCCGGGTCAACGACAGCACGCTGCAGCCGCCACTGCGCTTGTTGTCCATGCAGGTGGGTGCGCAGGCGGGCGCCATGGCGCAACCGGTCTGGCACCGGCAGCAGATCGAGTTGCCGGAAACGGCCGACATCCTGCGCCTTCGGATCGGCGCGCTCGACTACCTGGGCAACGCCGGCATCCGCTACCGCTACCGGATCGACGGACTCGACCAGGACTGGATCGACAACGGCAACCGCAGCCAGATCACCTATACCCTGCTGCCGGCGGGCCGCTACCTGTTCCGCGCGCAAAGCACCAACCACGACGGCGTCTGGAACCCCCGGGAGTTGCGGTTGCCGCTGGTGGTCACGCCGCCGCCGTGGCGGCACCCGCTGGCGCTGGTCGCCTATGGCCTGCTCGCGGCGCTGGGATTGTGGTTGCTGTGGCGGCAATGGCATCGGCGGCGGGCGCTGGAACGCGGTTATTTCGAACGCATCCGCGACCGCGAGGAGCGGCTGAAGCTGGCGCTGTGGGCCTCGGGCGAGCAGTTCTGGGATTACGACCTGGCGCGCGGCGAACTGCAGCGCATGCGGGTCAAGGACGACGTCCGCAGTGCCTCCGACATCGCAGTGGAGACGGAGGTGGAATCCAACCACCGCATCCATCCCAACGACCTGCCGCAGGTGCGCGACCGCCTGCGCCAGCACCTGCGGGGCGAAACCCCGTTGTTCCTGTCCGAGCACCGCATCCCCGGCGCGGACGGACAGTGGATCTGGATCCGGGCGCGCGGGCGCGCGGTCGAGCGCGATGCCGATGGCCGCGTCAGGCGCCTGGCCGGCACCGCGCGCAACATCACCCACAGCCGCCATGCCGAGCGCGAGCGCCGGATCGCTTCCGAAGTGCTGCGCAGCATGAACGAGGCGGTGTCGGTGCTGGACCGCAATTTCGACTTCATCTCGATCAACCCCGCGTTCTCGCGCACGACCGGCTACGGCGAGGTCGAGGTGATCGGCCGCAACGCCAGCATCCTCGACAGCGCCCAGCACGAGCCGGCGTACTACCGCCAGATCCGCGAGCAGCTGCGGCGCCATGGCCGCTGGTCCGGCGAGATGTGGCAGCAGCGCAAGGACGGCGAGGAGTTCCTGTGCTCCTACGAATGCAGTTCGGTGCTCGACGGCAGCGGCCAGCACATGCTGTTCGTCGTGGTGCTCAGCGACATCACCGACCAGAAGCGCGCCGAACAGGAGCTGCGCTACCTGGCCAACTTCGACACCCTCACCAACCTGCCCAACCGCACCCTGCTGGCCGAGCGGCTGTCGCGCGCGATCGTGCGCGCGCGCCGCCAGGACGACCGCATCGCGGTGCTGTTCCTGGACCTGGACCGGTTCAAGGACATCAACGATTCGCTCGGGCACGCCGCCGGCGACCGCATCCTGCGCGCGGCGGCGGTACGACTGCAGGACACGGTCGGGGCGCAGCACACGGTCGCGCGCCTGGGCGGCGACGAGTTCACCGTGGTGCTGGAAAACCTGGAAGCGCCCGAGCAGGCCGACAAGGTGGCGCGCGAGATCATCACGGCGTTCGAGGCACCGCTGCTGCTCGACGACCGCCAGGAGATCTCGATCTCGCCCTCGATCGGCATCAGCCTGTACCCCGACCACGCCCAGGTGCCGACCGAACTGCTGAAGCAGGCCGATACCGCGATGTACCAGGCCAAGGCCGCCGGCCGCCGCACCTACATGCGCTACACCGAGGCGATGGACGTCTCGATCCGCCGCCGCGCCACGGTCTCCGGCGCGCTGCGCAAGGTCCTGGACCGCGGCGAGTTGCGGCTGGTGTACCAGCCGCGGTTGGCGCTGGCGCAGTCGAAGATCGTCGGTGTCGAAGCCCTGCTGCG
>Ga0209971_1000308_pt1 | contig 13586 bp, 16 predicted proteins | sample InoplaM3SAM_FD_187588 | JGI IMG/M metagenome (GOLD analysis project Ga0209971, IMG submission 187588) | Arabidopsis thaliana rhizosphere microbial communities from the Joint Genome Institute, USA, that affect carbon cycling - Inoculated... | ecosystem: Host-associated > Plants > Roots >... | reverse complement strand
ATATTCATTCATTTTGGTATCATCGTTTTGTACTTTTGCTATTCGATACCCTTTCCAAGCTTTTCTCAAAGCTCCCCAACTTTGTCCTACAGTAAAACTCTGTCCACTTACGTTTGTATGAACCTGTCCTACTGGTTGGCTTGTTGTTATGTCGTTTTCTTGAATTGAGGCTAATGCCATGCAATAAAGAGAATAGAAATATACTTACAACAAATAGTCAGTTTTTTGAAATCATCTAGTAAAAAAAATTAGAACATTAGTTACTCTCAAGTATATCCCAAAAACAATAGAATTTTCACACAGGATAAAATTACATCGAATATTCGATAATTAATGGTCGTAAATTAATGTTTTTTATACAAATTACATATTTTCACTAAATTTTTTTTAGGATTTCTTGAATATTTCATTAAACCTTTAAATGACCTCGTAGGACTATTTACCTTGCATGAGAATAGCAATAAAATCCTAGATAAAAATAATTTTAGTAACAAACGTGGTTGCACGTTATGTGGTAGGATAATTGAAATCAAAAAAGCGAAAGAGGAAATAATAGATGGAGATAAATACCTGTTTGATTCCCACAATTGCATCACCATATTTAAGAAATTAGCAAATCTATATGGACATGAGTTTAAGTCAATTAGTATCGAAGAACAATATATTTACAATCCTAATTGGGAGATTATTGTTCCTTCGGAACATGAATTTGGTATAAGAAATGACGTAGAAAATGAAACATTTCAAGTTATTAGAGATCCTTTTCAAGTGCAAGATCTTGTTTTCAAGTTAGCAGGGTCATCAAAAAACGAAATTCTAGGAATTTTTTCTACATCTAATGCATTCCATAGACAAGAAAGTATGGGCATGGTTCCTAAATTGCAGCAACTGAAAGAAAAAAATGATAAATTAAGAATAAGAATTCTTGCTCCATTTGATGATTACATAGCCTTAGTTTCACAAAAATTAAGAAATGAATTCGGAATCGAAATTATGAATCTTGAAGAATCTTCAAGAATCAGGGCTTCAATCTTGTTAGTTGATAGAAATTTTGTAACCTACACCGAATTAAAAGACGACACGAAAAAAACCTCTTATGAAGCAATTGGCGTGTCTTTTTTTCTACTATCAAATCAACTGTTATATCTTATGTTACTATATTTGAAATCATATGGAGACAGCAAGAACTATATCAACAAATATCTAAATTTGAACAGCAGATAGAAACATCTGAGCAAGTCAATAAACAGTTAAACGAAACAATAGGTAATTTAAAACAGCAATTAAAATTTTAGCTGCGAATAATGCGTGTATTTTTCGTCAGTGAAACCTATTAGAAAAATTCAGGCCGATTGAGATCCTTCAATATATTTCCAAAATTCAATTTTCTCGCCACAACCATCGCATACGTATATTTCACATAGAGTTGGCTTAGTTGAGTTAGGTGTAACTTGAATGGTATCTTCCAGATAAAAAGAATCCGAAGAGCATTTTCTACACCAGTGACTGGAGGGCAATCCGGATGATTTTGTCTTCCTTTCTTCATAAAGACTGACAGAATTTGAAATAATCGTCCCATTTGATTCAAGATCGATAAAACCAGAGACAAATACCGTATTGATAGTTACTATAATAGGAAGTAAAAACACGATATTTTGCTCGTCACGCATAATTGTCATTGCAAGATATAGAACTAATATCATTAATAAGAATATCCATAGAAATATATCTCATTTACGCTGAAAAATCAGAAATAGTATATAATTGATGAACAATTACGGCTCCGAGTATGGCAGTTACCAAATTACAATATTAGGGATAACTCCCATTTTTTCCAATAGATGGCAATGTTTTAAAATATATTCAATGAGCGCTTTTTAATCAATCTTAAACCTAACTAGTGAAATACCTAAGTACTTCGGTGACGTATAACATACTGGTGTGCCTTGTTAGTAAAGGTAGACAAGATAATAGAAAGAAACAAAATCAAAGTTATTGAACTTGATATTGATAATTATGGCTCAGTCATACCTCTTAGAGAATTAGAATTAAAGCTGCCTAAAGATGATTCGATAATTAAAGCTCTTTCATCCACTGAATATGCGGCAATTTTTACTCAAGCGGATATTGACGGAGTTGGTGAAACTATTATTTTAGCCAATAGCGTTTCACTCGATGAATTAAATGAAGAAAAAAAGAAGGCAATTGACACAATGAACAAAAAATAATATGATTTTTATATTTAGTACAGCGATTTTTTCATATATTTCACCGCAAAATGCCAGGAAACAGGATGTTAATTCTTCTAGTTGGTGTCTCAATTTACTTTAGAAGAAACGCTTTTGTTGTGCAGTTGTTAACTATAATTTTGTGAAGACTCTGGATTTCCTCAAAAGGGATGAGCTCGAAAAATTTCTGGTTCAAAGTGGAATAAGGATTGATGATTATGTCAATACTGCAATGGATATGTCCACTGAAGTCCATAGTGGAATAAAAAGGGAAGACAATCAATCTCCATTTCTTGAAACACACATCTGGCCCGTTACGAGAGACGTAGTTAAGCACTATCTTACTGTTAATCGAAATATAACAAGTGTAGAAATAGTTTCCTCGATATTACATGATGTAATGGAAGATAATGACAGAATACTCGATTTGTACAAGACCAAGGAGTACGGTTTTGATGCATATCTCAAATATAGATTTGGCAACAGAGTCTACGATATCTGTATGGACCTAAAGATAAAACCCCTTGAAAATTTCTCTGGAGATAATGATCAGCAAAGACAACTAGCCAGATTCCATAATTACTGCAAAGGATTAAGCTCTGCTGACTATGATATAAAAGTCATAAAACTGGTTGATAGAGCGAATAATATGAAATTCATTAGTAATATGTCAAAGGTAGAAGGAAAACTAGTAAATAATAAAATTAAAAGATATCTACGTGAGGCTGAGGATTTTTACCTTTCCTTTGCATTACTGGAACCTTCTACGAAGGATCTATATCTAAAACTTAGAGAATCATATGAAAGTCTCAAATCGTTACGCATAAGCTAAATATTTAGTTAGAAAAAGTTTCATAAATCATATTTCGCTTGTTAGAGATATCTCTAAAATTAGAAAAAGGTAATGAAGTTAGTATCTTAATCGGTTATTCTAATTGTAAGTTCAGAATTTATATTTTACATCCGGAACATGTTATGGCAGTTATAATATTGTCTCGTCCACATTTAGGGCAAGTTCTCATTGCACCGGGATCAGAGCCAGACATATTCAAATAATTAATGTCGTCACTTCTAATTAAAAAATTATATGATTGCAGTCATCAATCTAGATGAACATGCTCATATTACCGGATGAAGGATATCAATCCTTTACTTACTAGTCCGACTTACTTTCCATATCATGGATAAATACTATGATATAGTGCTAGTGTCTCTTGCCCTCCTTTCGGTGATTTTATTTTTTAATTACTCAACAGAATCTTTTGCACAAGATATAGAAGAACTGCCATCATTGAAATCAGATCTTCTCAGTTTGTATTTCTTGTCCTAATTATTTTTGGATTTATTATTCTCTATCAAGCGGTTATGCAATTCTAATAATCCAAGGTACGGTAAAAACCAGAAAAAGAATCCGAAGATCAAACTTTGTCAAAATAAAGATTTATTCCAGCAATGTGGTGTATTCATTCATGCCCATTGTCACTGTGTCGCTAATCGGTGGAAGAACCCAAAGAGAAAAGGATAGGTTGGCTGAAGCAATAACTGAAAGTGTCTGTAAGATCTTACGAGTTGACAAAAAGGAAGTAGTAGTTGTATTTCAGGAGGCCCCACACGGTAACTTTTATTCCGAGGGCGTCAGACTGTAAATATGAGTTAACCAGAAAAATTGGACAGTTTGTAAAAATAAAGATTATGTAGCAGTCTAGCTTTACCTTGAGCATGTCTGGGGATTTTGAATTGTGTCCTAAATGCAAGCAGGGTCATCTTTACCCAGAAGGCAGGGCTGGTGTTGATCTTGAAGCTAAAGGTGATTTTAGAGAGACTGCCAGTATGCGAGATCTAATATGTGACCATTGTGGACGCAGGCAAAAGAACGCAGAACTTAAAGAATATGGTGGGCCAGCGACTGAAATAGTAAGCGGTGTAGTAACAAAAGCCGATCCAGAAGATAAAGAAGAAAATAAATTTTCTATTTTGTTTACTATTAAAAGCGAAAAGCATTTGAGTCTCCCAAAATCTAAAGCTCAAATTGAGAGTTACAGAGTAGCCAGATACTTCAAGTTAATGTAACCGTTATTACCGGCGCTTAAATGAAATACGCAGAGCGAGATGGCAAGAACAATGGTTCCTCCTCCAAGCACTGGCAGCGGATCAATGAAGAGTCTGAAACTAAGATTTCCAAAGAGCACTGCCTACAATAGAGGAAGCATTTACGTCGTTCAGATGCTAAAGCAGATCTGCAAACAATGCGAGAATCAGATACCTGCATTTGCATTGGAACCCGTCCGGAAGGCAACGGAAGAGCTGGATGTTATCTTTCGACAGAGGCGTAAAGGTTTGATCATAACTCAGAGGAAGAACCTCATTGTAATCCATGCAGACAGGATACGGACCTTTGGAAACAGGTATATGCTGGAAAGCGATCCCGATGGCTCCAGTATTGGTTTTGCGGTTACAGGTTCTGGCAGATTGCACGATTTGTTCATTGATGTTTGCAAAAGCGGGAATGTCATTATGAGTTACAAAGGCCAGACAAAGAAAGCTCCCGATGGGAAAGAGAGTGTGGTCGAAATGCAATTTTCAATAATTACATCAAATGAAATCGACAGCGTTTACACGTACTATTACACCGTTCGTAAGGATCATTTGAAAAAGGCAGAATTAGACTCCTTGAGAAAAATGGAACTCAAGATTAGCCGACTCTCGCTTTCTCCAGAGCCCTATGTAATGACCGGCGAGGGTAGAGCCTGTAAAATTACGGCAAAGGAATTCAAAAAGATGTTTGGAGTCAAGTTGCTAAAGACACCTGCGATAGCAGACGATCGCTATACACGGGATCTGAAAAACATCAATAATTCATATCGCAGGTTGCGTCCATATATCGACGGCCACTGTTCCTATGACGAAGGACTCAAAAGTGACGACCTCCGCTACGTCTCAAAAAAGTCGCTGCTGGGCAAGATCCTGGGTCAATTTCACGCCGGCAAAATGCACCTGCCCGCGGTTGTAATTGTCAGGGTAAACGAGTTGGTCGGAAACGGGTTGGTAGCCGGACAATACATCGCACCTGGAACGATAATAGGAGAATATAGTGGAGCGATTGTAAAGGTGGCTCCAATAGCGACTAATGAGAACATGGATAACACATATTTTGCGCCCTATTCTACAGATGAAGTTCCCAGTAGCGAGATGTTTGTTATAGATGCAAAAAAGGCTGGAAATCCTACTAGGTTCATTAACCATTCAAATGATAATTCAAACGCTGTATGGGTGCCTGTCTTTGATGGAGAAAAATTTCGTTTAATAGTTGCGGCTACAAAAGCCATCCCAGACGGCAAACAGATTCTTTTAAAGTACCGTTTCAGTTACTGGTTAAATCCCCGCATCCCAAACCCGGTCCCTCTCTAGCATATCCATATTCCATATGGTATGACATCAACTATGCCAGACTGTCCGCATTAGCTTCCCTACAATACCTCTTCTTGCTGCCTAAGTATCACACAGCCTTCCATTACCATCATGTATGACAACTAGAGAACTCGAACATTTTATTTATTTAGTCACCAGAATAATAAGACCGACTATCAGAGTCGCAGTTGTTAAGATTAAGGATAAGATGGTCCATTTAGAGAGGTCGTGAGGGTAGGTCGGCATATAACGTGGTACGTGGTATAGGTACTATGTACATCTACCGACTCTTAAACTAGCGTATCTCCAAGTGATTGAATATACCTTAGTATGTTTTGAAGTGTCATTTGTTCTTCAGGATAGGATAGGATAACATGGAAATAGTCAAAATAAAAAGGCAATAGACCTTAGACTTGAAAGATATTCTATAATCTATATTTTTTACTTTGTACCTATTAGTTAGGAATTGTATTGTTAGATGCTGTCGAAGTCATATTAATTTCCGTTTCTGGTAATCCTGAAACTATTTGACCACGGATTTCTCCATTCTGAAATTCTCCTGAATGAACATTTACATATACTACCCCATCGCTCATAAGACCGACAAGCTCGGAGAGTTCCTTACCTTTCAGAGGACCTTGCAGGTCATTCTGTGTTATATTTCCATTCAATGATATTGTTGAGTTACTACCGTTTTCAGCAGATTGTTGTCCAGATAAACTAACTACGATATCACCATTTTGTCCGGCACTGCCGTTATGTATATGTGCTCCAGTTATCTCGTTCAGGCCCGTCAGGTTAATCCAATACGATACTTGTGTTCCATTGTCGTTGGTTTGGAACTTAGCCCATCCAGTTGCACTCGAATCCGTTGGAGGAACTTCTTCTTTGCCCGATAGAGTCGCAGAAAATGTCTCTCCCTCCTGTGCTTGAAGTGAGCCCATTGACCCGGCGACTGCACTAATTGATATAATTGCAGCTAATATGGTTAAAATGGATAACATGCGTTGTTGTGACATTAGAATATCATAGCACTTTTCCTATAAATACTATCACTACATCTTACAAAATTACCCCAAGAGGGATTCACCTAATATTTCTGACCACGTATCAATTTCTTGCAAATATTACAATCTCCAAGTTAAGCGGGACCCATGGTGCTATCAAGTATCGAATAAAAAATAATATAAGATTATTTAGTTTGATTTTGCGCATTTGGTAAAGGTAGTTGGAAGAATGGAAATCCACTGGTACCGAGTGCATAAGGCATCTGGCCATTCCATTTTGTTATAGCTTGCCATTGTAGATATTCTGGACTTTCTCTTAATTGCAGAGTTATAATTTTTATTGCTTGGGATTCACCGCCAGCCTTGGCAGCGTTCGCTCTCGCCTGTCCTTCAGCCTGTGCAACACTTTGGTTTGCAACTACCTCAATGGCCTTTAGATTATTTTGTTCAGTAAGGAACTTTTGAAAAGCAACTACTTTTTGTTCTATTTGTGTAGCGAAAGCATCTGAAAATTTAAAATCAGTGATAAATACATTTTGTGTTTGTATATTATTTGAAGCAAGGGTACTTCTTATGGCATTCGCGATAACACTTTTTGCTGTTTCTCTCTTTGTGATCAATTCTTCTGCATTAAATTTGGCTACGCTGGCTTTGACCGATTCTTGAATAGTTGGGGATATTACACGATCTGCATAGTTGACGCCCAATACTTGATAGATCCTATTTGTTTCTTGTGGATCGATTCTATAGTTTAATGCAATAACAGTCTGTACTTCTTGCAAATCGTTTGATGCCGCAGTTGCTTCTGCTTGGAATTTTTGTGTTCTTACCTCCATTTGAACGACTTGTTCTACAAAAGGAATAATGAAATGCACACCTTCTCCTAATACCTTATTTTCAACTGCTCCAAGGTATAGCACAACTCCCCGATGACCTGCTTCAACAATCACTATTGATTCAGCCAGTACAACTATAATAATAATTACTGTAATAACTGCTGCAGCAATTTTTATCTTACTACTACCTGGAAAACGTCCTGGAAAACGTGGTGCTTTATAGTATGACATCCTTGATTAAGTTAAAAGTTGTAAAGTATTGTATATATGTTTAGGCTTAATTCTGTTCTTCCTTTCTTTTTTTATCAAACTTACCTCCGAGCAAATATGATAAATTCATTTTTCCATGAGAAAGACAATATTGACGTTCAAAGATATTCGTTGCTCTCCCGTCAATATTGGAGTTGATGGCGCAAATGCATCATTTTTGAGTGATTCGGTAGCATATGGTACTGGTTGGGGAACGAAGGGTGTCACTTGATCAATACTCACTGTCCTAATTCCTACAATTTTGTATCCCAATGCTGAAGCAGCAATATCTGCTTTTTCTTCTGCATTTTCAATAGCATCCTTTATCAATTCATTCTTAACTTCATCAAGTTTTTTATCTGACAGACTAAAATAGATGCTATTTACATTATTGGCACCAGATGAAACTCCAATATCAACCCACTCTGATGTGTCATTTACGTTGCTGCTGTCTATCTGTATAGAATTGCTAACGGTAAATCCAGTCAATTTGCCTTGGTTTGTATCTACAGAGTAGTTACGATTTGGAGTTATGCTGAATGATGATGTACTTGTTTCGTTTTCCTTTACACCTACTGTTTTTAGAGCATTGATGATTTTATTCATCAATTCAGAATTTGCGGCTAACGCTGCCTTTGCCTTGGTATTGGTTGTTTCCACACCTAATGACACTGTAACTCTGTCAGGTTTTATCTGAGTTGAGGCAGAACCTGTAACAAACAATGTTTTGTTATTATCAGGCGAAGATAATTGAGCGTATACATTGTGCTGATTGGTGGCAGATAAGTGGACAAGCAAACCTAATATGTATAGCGCAACAAATGCTGCTATTGACAAACTTACTGAAGTATTGTGCATAGGCTTACTTGATTTAAAAATTACCATTTAACTACTAAGAGAAACTACATGATAAGTATTTCTTGAAGTAACTTAGTATACCTTAGAATGTCATGAATATTCATTATTGTTACCATAATTAAGCTTGGTTGTCGCTTTAAACCCGGAATACAATTGATAGAAATAGTATTATTCTAATTCATATCTATACCTGTCCATATACCAATTAGCATTATTTTAATAATTTAGAATAGGTTAGCTATCTGGTGAGAAAGTCGGCATAACTTTAATGAAGGGATTGTCTTGTTAATTATTTATGAAATGGTTCGGACACCATGAAACTGATAATAAGCCTAAACTTTTGACCTGTAAATATTGTAACACGAAATTCGAGGACAAGGAAAGGTTAAAGAGACATATAAGAGATGCGCACAATAAAGAAGGTAGTGCAATATTCGAAAATTTTACTGACAATCTGAATTTATTTCATCAAACAAAATTTGTCTGCGAAATCGATCACTTGAAATTCATGACACACGAGGAATTAATTCTTCACATGAGACAAATTCACCATCATCATATTATAAAATGTCGAGAATGTGGCAAGGAGTTTATTCATGAGAAGGACAGGCTGCATCATGTTAGGGAAGAGCATGAGAAGAAGGCTGACTATAGAAAGCACAAGGGTACTTAGATGGGGACTCTCCTAATAATAAATAATGTGGATTTTCGGTAAAAATTAATTCTTACCTGAAATCGAAGAATAATGACCCTAAAAATTAAATTTTGATATATTCTTAACAGATGAGTATAAATTTGAATACTTGCTATGCTAGTTTCAATATTATCAAATGCAACTATATTAAATCTAATTTATTTTGTGAACTATCCCTCTTCCATTAAAAAAGTTTACAATATTATTGGCTGCAACTTCAGCCATCTTCGATCGGGTCTTAAATGTAGCACTTCCAATATGTGGTAACAATACAGTTTGTGCAAATTGAGTTAATGGATTAGAACTGGAAATAGGTTCACTTTCATAGACATCTAAACCAGCACCTGCTATGACCTTATTTCTTAGGGCGTTAATTAAATGTTGTTCGTTTATGACTTGACCCCTTGAGGTATTAATAATAAATGCAGTTTTTTTCATTAATTTAATTTTTGATTCGTCTATCATATGAAAACTATCTTTGTTTAGTAATACATGAATAGAAACAAAATCACTACGTCGTAACAATTCCTCTAGTGGGACAAAAGTAATATCAAGTTCTGATTCCATTTGACGTTTACGCGTTTTACTATAGTAAATTACTTGCATATCAAATCCTCTTGCACGTTTCGCTACCAGTTTTCCAATTTCACCCAGACCAATAATGCCTAAGGTACTTCCATTTACATCATACCCAAGAAAGAGATCAGGCGACCATCCAGATTCCCAATTACCGATTCTTACATGTCTATCAGCATTGACAATATTTCTAGCAGCAGAAAGAATTAAGGAAAAAGTCAGATCTGCCGTGGTATTAGCTAATACATTTGGGGTGTTTGTTACTATTATTTTTCTTTTTGTGGCTTCATAAATATCAACGTGATCATATCCAACACTATAGCAGCTTATTATCTTAAGATTTGGACCTGCTGCATCCATGACATTTGAGTCTACTTTATCCCCTAACATGCAGATTAATGCATCGACATTCTTGACATTTTCTAATAAAGTGTCTCTGTCAAGTATATCCGGTTCAGGATTCATATTAATTTGAAAATACTTTTTTAATATCGATGGTCCAGGTTCCGGTATTTTTCTTGTAACATACACTTTATTTTTGCTAAATGTTTCCATAAAATAATAGATCACTCCAGTTTGGGTTATTAATACGATATGAAAATTGGATATACTAATATTCCGTCTCATCATTTTTAGTCCTCAAAATTTTTGAATATAATATTTTTAAGAAAATAATTCCTATGTAGTATGGCACATTGTAAAAAGCAGCAAGTGCCGCTACCTGGGAACCAAAGAATTGTTGTGCGAAAACAGTTACCAGTATATTATTTACATAACTGATTGCAATAAGACCTGAAATCTTGTATTTCATCGATGTGCCTCTATTATTAAGATTCATAATGAGATATCCAGTAATAGCAAATATTGCAAATAATGCAAAAGCAATAACAGTTGTAGTAGTTACAAAGGTAAATTCCAAATAGAAATAATCTGAAAATTTTGAAAATATTGCCAAGTTAATCAAAGCCATTAAAATAATTGATAAAGGCAATGAGCTTTTGTTTATACTGGTAGCTATCTTGGGTAAATATTTTTTTATAATGCCACTCCCTATTAGAGGAACGATTAGGGATATCACCAGTAGTAAGATCATATCAAATACTGGAATTGAAAATTCAGTGTTATATAGTAAATATACTAATGCTGGCAATATAAAGGGGACCACAAGTGATGTGACAATCACCATACCGACTACAATAGAAAGTCTACCTCCCACATAGTTGGTAACAAATGGGGCCCCAAGTCCTGTTGAAATGCCAGATAATAAAAGTACAGACAGTGCATATTTAGGGTAAATTTGATTAGTAACGAAATACATTGTTACCGGTATTACTAGTACTTTCATTATACATAAAATAAACAGAAATTTTGGTTTCTTAAAGGTTGAGATGAGATCTTGGAAATTAAGCTGAATGAGATTTAAAAATAATAATAGTCCAAGAATTACCAGGATGTATGGGGAAAAAAATTCTCCTAGAGAGGGAAATATAATGCCAGATATTGTAGAGGCAAGGATTGAAAACGAAAGCACCAGTAGGATTTTAGTGTCATAATTGGTCAACTGTAATTATCACTTATTACATTTCCATAAATATTTATCAATAAAATAAAGAAAAATTTGATAGAAATAGACGCTCGTAATTATTGCCTTATTATCGCATATTTGAATTGCAGTACAATTAAAAGGTAAAAACTGAAATGTATAACGATAGCTTACTGAATAGTAAATATGGTGAAATTTTAAATATTACAGTTTTTTAAGAAATAGAGTGAAAAAGAAGGCTATTCTAATAATAAATATTTTGTTACTAATTATGATTACATTGATCCAAATGTCTACATTGAAAGAAACTTTAGGAAGTCAATCTGAAAATAATACATCGATTGTCTCGATTAATGGGTTGGAGCTCAAATATGCCCTTACTTCTATTCAAAATGATACGATTCCAAAATATGTTGAATTGTCAGATAGTCAAATAAAAGAAGCATTGACTGAACTGCCGGGTTGGACAATATTTAATGGTAAGTTGCATAAGACTTTTATGTTTAAAGATTTTTCCACCTTATTTGAATTTATGTACGAAGTAGCTGATTCTTCTCAAAAATTGAATCATCATCCAAACATGACATCAACATGGAATACATTAACGATTGATTATGATACGTGGAGTTTAGGACATGTAATTTCCAATCTTGATGTCAAGGCAGCTGGGAATGTAGAGAGGTTATATCGTGAACACAATTATAACGATTTTAGTAAATAATTATTAGCTATAGCATTTAGAAATTTATTGTTGTTACTAGTAAATAGGAATTTTTATTATATCAAACTAGTTAACGAGTAAAGTGAAGATATAATTTAATTTAAATTAAATTAATTCATTCTTGAATACATTTTAGACTATAATGATGTAATAATAATGAATATAAATTACTATGATTAGAATTTTAGAAGTGAAGTATAGAATTTGGAGGTGGAAAAATTCAGGTCATCTCTATAATTATAGATTGAATCATAAATCAATAGTAATAATAAATAAATTCATTCTATATAGTCTAGTAGTATCTACAAGATTACCTTCGTCAATTCTAATAAGGCAATCCTCTATCTTCTAAGAACATGTTTAATAAGGAATCTTGCAGAGGATGTGGCTTTTGTTTGATACCTTTTGCCACGTGCAATATTTGTCAAGAATACGTTTCATGGATTTGCTGCAGATGCGAGAGAATAGATGACTGTATTCATGCCCATAACTATTGCAGATTAGTATTAAGGAAAAGAATAGAACCTAATTTATTTAGGACATTTTTGTATGAGGCAATAATCAAAAATTGAATTTAAGTGAAGCGGAACAAATAAGAGGGATGAAATTAAGGTCCGGAGATTTTAAATCAAGACAGTCAGCATATTTTATTGAGTATTTAAATCAACCCTTTTGTAATGACTTGAGGGATATGATAGAAGTACAAATCGGTTCATGCGAGCAACTACTTGCCACAACAAAGAGTATCGATCAAAGAAACGTTATTGAAAGAGAAGCAATGATTTTGAAATTAGTTCTAGAGCTGCTAGAATATTGATGAAAAGATAGAGAAAAAATAGAAATTCACAATATATACAAGGATGATGTGATTAATCTTATGAGTAACTCTTGAAAAAGCATACCAAATTATTACTGATACTTCGTCATGCCAAATCTAGTTGGGAATTTGCAGAGTTATCTGATCATGATAGGCCTCTAAATAATAGAGGTAAGCGAGATGCACTCAGAATTGGCAAAAAGCTATTGAAAGAAGGGATTGTCCCACAACTAATAATAAGCTCTTCGGCAGTCAGAGCCTCCTCTACTGCAGTAAAAGTTGCCAAGGCATGTGGCTATCAAGGTGAAATTACAGTTGAGAACTCTCTTTACGGATCAGGATATACAGAATATCTCAATGCAGTGAAAAAAAAGGATGATAGGTATGATATAATTATGCTAGTTGGACACAATCCACATTCAGAACAATTATTGGAAATATTGACAGGAACGATGAATACAATGCCTACCTGTACTGTTGCATGTGTAAGGCTTTCAATAGCTTCCTGGAATGAGATAGATCCTCAAGTAAAAGGTGAATTGCTCAACTTATGGCGACCCAAGGAATTAAGTTCTAATGACTAATAACGGTATATCACTTGATATCCTTTTTGTATATATTTCTTAATATTCTGGGTGTTAACAACCAC
>Ga0209971_1000306_pt1 | contig 13621 bp, 14 predicted proteins | sample InoplaM3SAM_FD_187588 | JGI IMG/M metagenome (GOLD analysis project Ga0209971, IMG submission 187588) | Arabidopsis thaliana rhizosphere microbial communities from the Joint Genome Institute, USA, that affect carbon cycling - Inoculated... | ecosystem: Host-associated > Plants > Roots >... | reverse complement strand
GCGCCATTCCGAGCTCGCGGCATACGGCGTCGGGCGATGACTCGAGTGTTCCGGAGCGGTCGATGCAGCCGAGCAGCGATTCGCTCCGCGGGCTGACGGCGATCGTGTGGCCGGCGCCGTCGATCGCGATCCAGAGATCCCCGCGCGTTTCGGCGCGCCCCAGCGACTCGTGGACGAGCCGTCCGGCATCCACCTCGGCTTCGACGGACCCGAGACTCGTCCCGTCCTCCGCCCGGATCGGAAACGTGAGCGTCGTCGTCGCGACCCCCGACGACGTCTCCACCTCGCTCCACGAAACGCGTTCGACGCCGGAAGGAGCCGGCGGCGCGCCCTCGCCGAGATCGGCGAAGCGCTCGTCCCGGCGCATGATCCGCCGCGCCGCGCCGGAAGCGTTGCGGAAGGTGACGCTCCGGATGACCGGCCGCTGATCGAGGAGACGGGCCGCAATCGGAAGCAGTGGCCGGCTCTTTTCGAGGTCCCGCTGCGCCCCGGCGTTCGGCGCCCGTTCGGCGACGCGGAACGCGGCCGAGCCGTTTGCACCGCCCGTCACCAGGGTTCGATCGGTCGATTGCGCCGGCGCGGAAACGCCGGCGGCTTCCACCGCGGGAGCCGCGATCGCGAGGCGGAAGGAGTCGGCGAGCGTCGAAGCCGCCTCCTCCAGGAGCCGTGCCCGCCGCTCGATCCATTCGGCCCGGAAGCCCGCGTCCTCGCGCATGCGGTCGAGCGCGTCGGAGACCTGGACGGAGACGAACTGTTCAGTCGAGCGCTTTTCCAGCTGGGTCAGCCGCCGCTCGAGCAGAAAGACGAGCACGCCGCCCGGAATGCAGAAGGCGAGAAAAAACCCGAGGAGGAGCCGGGAGCTGACGCTCGAGCGCGGATCGAGCCTCCTCCAGAAGGGGCCAGCCGGGGTCATGGACGGACCCCGCCTCCCGTGCGCTTCGAGCGGTGATTCATGGATTGAAAGGACACATTTTAGCGCGCGGGCGTAGAAGTCTCATTCAGGGTCGCTGCGTGAGGAGTCTCCCGAAGGGAGGAGCCTCACGCTGCGGGAGCGGGAGCGAGCGAGGGATCAGGCGCTCGGTCGAGGCCGTCCTGCCGAGCCGAGCGCCGGTGGCGAAGCCAGATCCCGAGTGAGCGGGAGCGACGTTCGCGCCGCGGGAGCGCGAGCGAGCGAGGGGTCAGGCGCTCGGTCGAGGCCGTCCTGCCGAGCCGAGCGCCGGTGGCGAAGCCAGATCCCGAGCGAAGGAGCGCGACGTTCTATTCGTAGCGCAGCGCTTCGATCGGATCGAGCCGGGACGCCTTCCTTGCGGGATAGAAGCCGAAGAACACGCCGATCGCGGCGGAGAACCCGAACGCGAGCAGGATCGATTCCGGAGGAAGGGCGATGTTCCAGTTCGCTTTCCACGCGAGGATCCGGGACGCGCCGACACCGAGCAGGATCCCGATGAGGCCTCCGGCGATCGACAGCGTGAGCGCCTCCACCAGGAACTGCGTCAGGATGTCCTTGCCCTTCGCTCCAATCGCCATCCGGATGCCGATCTCGCGCGTCCGCTCCGTCACCGACACGAGCATGATGTTCATGATCCCGATGCCGCCGACGAGGAGCGAGATCGAGGCCGCCGACGCGAGCAGGATCGACAGCGTCCGGGAGGTTTCGTTGGCGGTCTGGGCGATCTCCTGCTGCGAGCGGATCATGAAGTCCGCGTCCCCTCCGGCCGGGATCCGGTGCCTCTGGCGCAGGAGCGCGTCGATCTCCGTCTGCGCCTGCTCGACCGCGTCCTGGGAGACCGCCGAAGCCATGAACATGTCGATCCGGTTGCGGCCTTTCAAGAGACGCATGACCGTCGTGTAGGGAGCGACCACCGTGTCGTCCTGGTCCTGTCCCTGCGTGGACCCGCCCTTGGTCTCCAGAACGCCGATGACGCGGAAGGGGAAGTTCTTGATCCGAACGGTCGATCCGATGGGGCTCTGGTCGCCAAAGAGCGCGGTCGCGACGGTCGACCCGAGGACCACGACCTTCGTCGCCGAACGCACCTCGTTCTCCCCGAAGAAGCTGCCCTGCGCGACGTTCCACGAGCGGATGAAGGGCCACTCGACGCCCACGCCCTGCACCTGGGTCCCCCAGTTTGAGTTGCCGAAGACGACCTGCCCGCCGCTGCGCGACATCGGAGACACGTAGGCAACCGACGGCGCCTCCGCGCGAACCGCGGCAACGTCCTCCTCGGTCAGGGTGGATTCTCCCGTGAAAATGCGCGCGCCCGACTGCGTCGCGACGCCCGGGAAGACCATGAGGAAGTTCGTGCCGAGCGCGTTGATCTGCGACTGGATGGCGGCCTGCGATCCTTTTCCCACGCCGACCATCGCGATCACGCAGCCGACGCCGATGATGATTCCGAGCGCGGTCAGGGCGGACCGCATCTTGTTTCGGGCGATCGCCTTCAGGCCGACCTTCAGGATCGTCATGAACTTCAGCACTTCACGCCTCCACCCTCCGCTGCTCGTTCGGACGGTCTTCGACGACCCGCCCGTCCCGGAAAACGACGACCCGCTTCGCATGCTGCGAAATGTCGTGCTCGTGCGTGATCAGGACGATCGTCTTGCCCTGGTCGTTCAACCTCTGGAACACCCCCATGACCTCCTCGGACGTCTTCGTGTCGAGGTTGCCGGTCGGTTCGTCCGCCAGCATGAGCTTCGGGTCGTTGATGAGGGCGCGCGCGATCGCGACCCTCTGCTGCTGCCCGCCGGAGAGCTGGCTCGGCAGGTGTTCTTCCCTCCCCCCGAGGCCCACGAGCTCCAGGCAGCGGCGCGCCTTCTCTTCCCGGCTCCCGGCGCGATGGCCGTTGCTCGCGTAGATCAACGGCAGCTCCACGTTCTCGAGGGCGGAGGTGCGGGAGAGGAGATTGAAGGACTGGAAGACGAAGCCGATCTTCCCGTTGCGGATCTCGGCTCGCTCGTCCCGGTCGAGCTTCGAGACGTCCACGCCGTCCAAGAAGTACCGACCCGACGTCGGCCGGTCGAGACAGCCGACGATATTCATGAAGGTGCTCTTCCCCGATCCCGAGGAGCCCATGACCGCGACGAACTCGCCCGGGGTCACCACGAGGGAAACGCCGTCGAGAGCCCGGACCTCGACCTCGCCCATCTTGTAGACGCGGACGAGATCCTCGGTGCGGATGACCGGCTCCGAGACGCCGGGGGCAATGGACTGCGACGGGTGCAGGCTGAAGTCTGTCCCCGTGGTGGATTTAGAACCCACGCCGTCCGCCGCCGCGGCCTCCGCCGACCACGGCGCCGCTCTGGGTCTGCGCCCGGAGCGTCGCGGCGCCCGTGACGACCGTGTCGCCCTGCGCGAGCTGACCCTCGACGACCTGGGTGAAGCGGCCGTCCGAGATTCCCGTCTTCACCTCGACCGGCGCAGGTTCTTCCCGGCCGGCCGGAAGCTTGTAGACGGTCTGCGACTGCGCGCGCGCCGCACGGCCGCGTCGCCCCGACCCCGATCCGCTTCCCGCGCCGCCCGCCGCCTGCCCCGCCTGGCGCGCCATCGCGGCGGTTCCTCCGCCCTGCGCGAGGCCCGCCGCCCGCTCCTCGGCAGAAGCTCCGGCCTTCGCCTCGGGCTTCCAGCGGAGCGCGGCATTCGGGACGCGCAGGACGTCCCGGACCCGGGCCACCTCGATCGAGACGTTGGCGGTCATGGTCGGCCGGAGCGTCAGATCCGGGTTCGCCACCTCGACGATCACGGGATAGGTCACGACGTTCTGGTTGACCGTCGCGTTCAGGCGAATCTGCGCGACCCGGCCGCGGAAGTCGCGGTCCGGGTACGCGTCCACGTTGAACCGGACGGGCTGTCCGACCTTCACGGTTCCGATGTCCGACTCGGAGACGTCCGCCGCGACCTGCATCTTCGTCAGGTCCTGCGCGAGAGTGAAGAGCGTCGGAGCCTGGAAGGACGCGGCGACCGTCTGCCCGACGTCGTACTGGCGTGCGACGACGACGCCGTCGATGGGGGCCACGATCTTCGTGTACTGGAGATCTGTCTCGGCCTGTTTCACCGAGGCGGCGGCCTGCTGGACGCTCGCCCGCGCGGAGTCGTAGTTCGCCTGCGCCTGATCGTAATCGGCCTGCGGGGCGAGACCCTCCCGGCGCAGGGCCTTCTGGCGGTCGAGCGCGATACGCGTGTTGCGCATCTCGACCTGCGCCTTTTCGAGGCCGGCGCGGGCCGCGTTGACCCTCTCCTGGAACGGCGTCGGGTCGAGCTCGGCCAAGAGATCGCCCTTCTTCACCTGACTGTTGAAGTCGGCGTGGAGCCTCGCGATGATGCCCGAGACCTGGCTTCCGACCGCGACCGTGGTCACGGCCGAAACCGCTCCCGTCGCAGTCACCGTCTGCGTGACGTCGCCCCGGTCGATCGTCGCGGTGCGGAACTTCGGCTCGGCCTTCTTTCGCCCCCCCACGATCAGGAAGAGGCCGGCCGCGACGGCGATCACGATGACGATCCACATCCACTTCTTCATGGCAGTGAAGAGAACGCACGGTCCGTGCCGTGTTCTTCCCGGAGGACACCGGGCGAGCGAGGACCCGAAAGGTTTACGGCCGAATGGCTTCCGCGGGTCGGGAGATCCTGTCGAGCATCGTCTCCAAGTGGGCGAAACCCGTGCGAAGGAGGAACGCGCGCGAGCGGCCGTAGCTGCGGGCGCCTGCGAAGAAGAAGCCGGATTCCCCCGTCTCGAGGTCCTCCGGAGCCACCGCCGGCACGGTCAGGCAGTCGGTGACCTTCGCGAGAGCCCGTTCGAGGCGGGCGGCGCCCTCGGTCGCGGCTCCGGTCTCGATGGCGAGCTCGGTCAGGTACGACGCGTCCGGGCGGTACCCCGTGAAAGCGGCGACGGCGTCCGCGCGGACGGCTGCGCCCCCCGCGAGCGCGACGGCGAAGGCGTCTCCGTCGCGCGCGATCTCCTCGACTGCGGTCCGCCTCTCGACCCGCAGCCACGCGGGAGGAGAGCTCGCGAGGTCGTTGGCCGCGGCGGCTGTCCGCTGCCGCTCCGGGAGCGGGTCGGAGGCCACCTCCGCGCAGGGCCGGCGGTTCGCCGCGCGTACCGCCCACGTGACGCGCGTGTCGCGATCCAGCGCGGCCGTCTCCGCCAGGCGGAGGATCGCCGTCGCAGCGGAGTGGCCGTGGCCGACCAGCAGGACGCGTCGGCCGGCGAGCCGCGGCAGCGCCTCCTCGAGGTCGCCCAGGTGCCGCAGCACCGCCGCGCCGTGTTCCCTCTCTCCCTTCGCGGGCAGCCCGCCCGGGCCGAAGTGCGCCGGTGCGCCGACTCCGGACGCGTCGAAAACGGCGTCGGCCTCGAGCTGGCCTTCTCCCTGCGGGGTCTCGACCACGATGCGGAAAGGCCGCTCGGCTCTCAGCGGGTGGCGGGCGAGATCCCCCCGCGTCAGCCCGGCGCGGCCGATCGCAACGACGCGGTGGGCCTCGCGTATGCGGCCGTCGAGCAGCGGATGAGCGGCGAGCGGCTCGAGTACGTCCTCGACCATTTCCGCGCCGGACAGGAGCGCGTCGGGCACCGGCGCGCGGCCGCCCAGAAGATCTCGCACGTCGGGGGGCAGGTTCATCTCGAAGGGCGTGAAGAAGCGGGTGCGGCCCCATCGCCGCACCGCGGCGCCCACGCGTCCGCGCTCGAGGACCGTCACCTCGAGCCCGCGCATCCGGGCCTGCGCCGCCGCGACGAGTCCGACCGGCCCGGCGCCGACGACGGCGACCCGCTTCACGGGCCCTTCCGGGTGACGGTGTTGCAGGCCTGGACCCAGTGGGCCACCACGCCGCCGCCGCGGATGACCGCCGCGACACTGACCGCTTCCGCCATCTCCTCGGGCGAGATGCCTGCGTCGGAGCACGCCGAGGAGTACGAGTCGATGCAGTACGGCTCCTGGATCGCGAACGCCACTGCCAGCGCGATCAGCTTTTTCGTCCGCTCGTCGAGGGCGCCCGACTCCATCGTCGCCGTGTACCACTGGAGGAAGAGGTCGAAGAGCTTCGGATTCGTCTTCGCCATCTCTCCGAACCGGGCGAGGTCTTCGGACATGTAATAGCTCGGCATGGGTATTCCTTTCTAAGTCGCCGGAGGATGAGGGAGTCGTTCAGGCTAGTACCTCCCTTTCGCCCTTTCCTTCGCCGGGAGGATCTCCAGACACGTCGTCCACCAGCCCGTTCTCACCGTCTCGACGAACTCGGCCGGCAGGCGCTCGGACTCCATCTCGAGCGCGAGGCGCTGCCAGTCGTATTCGATCGGGATGAACTCGACGTGCACGTCCCCGTCGAAGCGCGCGAGGGCATACCAGACGTTCGTCCGGCCGTCGTTGGCCGGGCGCCCGAGAACGCCGGCGTTGACGACGAGCCGGCCCGACGGGAGCCGGCGCTGCCAGTGGAGCCCGGTGTGGGTGCACACGAGGACGTCCGCGCCGGCGTCGAGGAGGAGCTTCTCGAGGAAGGCCACGGGCGACGTCGACTCCCAGAGGAACTCGTTGATCCTGCGCGGAGAGCCGTGCACGAGGAGGACCTTCCGTCCGCCGACGTCGAGCCGCCGCGTCTTCGGAAGCTCCCCCATCCACCGTTTCCACCCGGGTGCGGTGTTTTCCACCGTGTATCCGTAAGAGAGCGCGGCGAAGTGGTTGTCTCGCGGGTCCGTGTAGCCGCACCGGCAGTCGTCGGCGCCGGAGGAGAGCGATTCCTCGTAGTTGCCCTGGATGCACTCGACGCCGCCGTCCACGAGAAGGGGGAAGACACGGTCGGGATACGGGCCGAAACCGCCGAAGTCCCCGAGCGCGTAGACGGCGTCCGCGCCGCGCGAGCGCACGTCCGCGAGCGCCGAGGAGAGGGCGTGGGCGTTGCTGTAGACGCCCCCGAAGAACGCGATCAGGTCCGGCACGTGACCCCGTACTCGTGGCAGGTGAAACAGGACGAGAAACGCAGCTCGAAGGGGCGCATCGTCTCCGCCAGCGTGGCTCCCATGTTCGCCGCCGGCTCCTCGATCAGGATTGGACACACGTAGACGCCGCGCGACGTCACCATCCGGCAGGAGGAGCACTGGAGCGCTTCCGCCTCCCCGCCCGACAGCTCGCGCCCCCGGAGCGTCTCCCACGACTCGTAGGCCCGCATCCTTTCGACTTCGGCGCCGATGCGGAAGAGCGACAGGACCTTGAGACGGGGCTGCCGGAGGCCGATCTCGCGCATCCAACCGAGGAACCGCGTGCGCCCCTCGGCGGTCGCCGCGTCCGAACAGGCCTCCGTGACGGTCACGACCGGGTTCAGGCCGGCCTCGGCGAGGTTCCGGATCCCCTGGAGGATCCGCACGAACGTGCCGGCTCCGCGGATCGGATCGTTCGCGTCCGCCGTGTATCCGTCGATCGATACCCGGAGGTCGAGGGAGTACTCCGCGACGTCGAACATCCGCTTGAGCCGCCGGCAGCGCTCGGGGGTCAGCGGGAGCCCATTCGTCAGGACGGTGACCGGCCCCCGCAGGAGAGCCTCCTCGAGAATCAGGAAGATCTCCGGGTTCAGGAAGGGCTCGCCCCCCGTGAAGTAGTACTCACGAACACCGAGGGGCTCGGCCTCGTCGAGACGGCGGCGGACGTCGGCGAGGGTGAGCATTGCGTGACTGCGGTTCGTCGGCGAGGAAGAGATGAAGCAGTGCGTGCAGGCGATGTTGCAGAGCGTCCCCGCGACCTGGAACCAGAGCGTGTCGAGCGCGACGAGCGGCGCGGACGGATAGGATTCCGCCGCAGACGGCGCACGCACGGGCAGGGCAGGGAACGAGTCCAGGCCACTCCTCCTCTCGAAACGAATTCGGATGAAAAGGGAAAGCGGGCGGAAGTCAGAGAGGAAGCGGAGGGCCGCGGAGGACGGGAGATGCGATCGCCGGGGAGACGTACGGGGAGCGGCCGGACTCGATCCGAACGAAGAACCGAGCGTCGGCGGCACGGCGCAGAAGGGAAGCGACCTCGCGGAGCGTCCCGGAGATTGGAACCGCTCGAAGAGACCGCGCGCCGTCCACGTCCGCGACGCGGTCGATGATGGCGACCTCGCGCCCCCGTTCGGTGAGCCGGCGGAGGAGATCTCGGAAGACATCGCGGCGGCGCGTCGTGACGGGCGCGAGCAGATCCGGGTCCTCCGGAACCGACAGCAGGGAGATGCCGCCGTCGTGCGACGGAGCGAGCACCGCGCCGGCCCCGGAGGCGAGCGCCCCGAACGCCGCTTCGAGGACTTCGCCAGACGGGATCACGTCGCCCCCGGTCACCACGGTGTGACGGGCGAGCGACGCGGCCCGGCGCGACGTGTCCTCGAGCCGGACGCCGAAGGAAGCGCCGCGCTGCTCGATCCACCGGACGTCCGGGGAGCCGGCGAAGGCGTGACGCCAGGCGTGAAGGTCCTCGGGCGGCGCCGAGATCGCGATGGCGGCGCCGACCCGGCGAGCGGCGCGCCGCCACTCGGTCGCGATCGCCGCGAAGAACTCGGAGCCGCGCTCGAGCGGAAGCCCCTTGTCGCGGGCCTCGCGCCGGGGTGCGCGTGCGAAAACGACGAGAAGCCGATCTGTCACGGCGCTCATCTTAAGTCGCGGCGCGAGGAGTCTCCCGAGGTAATCGAGGGAGGAGCCTCGCGCCGCGGGAGCGCGACCGAGCGAGGGATCAGGCGCTCGGTCGAGGCAGCCACGCCGAGCCGAGCGCCGGTGGCGTCAGCCAGATCCCGAGCGACCGAGCGCGACGGCTTACTGAATGTTCCGGTCGATGAACCGGACGAATTCGCTCCGGGGAAGCGCGCCGAGGACTCTGTCGGCGACGCGGCCGTTCTTGAAGAGGATGAACGTGGGGATCGAGGTCACCTGATACTGGAAGGCCACCTGCTGGGATTCGTCGACGTTGACTTTCGCCACCTTGATTTTCCCGGCGTACTGGTTCGCGAGCTCGTCCACGATCGGCCCGACGGTCCGGCAGGGGCCGCACCACGGTGCCCAGAAGTCCACGAGGACCGGCACGGTGCTCTTGAGGATGTCGCTCTCGAAGCTCGTGTCCGAGACCTCCTGGACGTTCGGATTTGTCGTTGCCATCAAAATCCCTCCGAGGCCGAAATATGCATGATCTCAGCCAGAAGATTCAACCGCGTTTCCGTTCAATGGACGTGCGCGTGCACCGTTCCGCGCACGTGGGCCAGCCCTTCCCGGACGAACCACGGCACCATGAGAAGAGAAAGGGCCGGATCCACCCAGCCGGGAGCGCTGACGAGCCCGGCGACCATCGCGAGAAGCGTCAGGAACGAGTCGATGGAGCATGCGATCGACTCCTTCGCCTCGGCTGCGAGACCCTTGCTCCCGAGCCGCCGGGCGGTCTTCCACTTGCCGTACCCCACGAAGGGCATCCCGAACGACGCGAACAGGGTGAGCAGGAGTCCGACGACGCTCGCCTCCGCTCTCGAGCCGGCGACGAGCTCGTAGACGCCGCGCGAGAGCACGTACGCCGCGAGGAGGAGAAACGAGATGCCGATCCACCGCGCGAGGTTGTGATCGTTTCGCGCGTGGTCCTGCTCTTCGTCGGAAAGGAGCCTCAGGTGCCGCACGGCGAGAAAAGCCGCGCCCCCCTCGATCGCGCTCTCGATGGAAAAGGCGAGGAGCGCCAGGCTGCCCGTCCGCAGAGCCTCGTACAGTCCGATCCCCCCCTCCCCGACCACGTGGACGAAGGTGAGACCGAGCAGCCAGTACATCCGGCGCTTGAGAGCGGCGTCGGAAGAATCAGGGTGGAACGTGGAGGCAGGGACGGCGCGGTCCGACACCGCGCCATTCTACGCGGCAGGAATGCGCGTCACCGCCCGGCCCGTTTCCCGATAGGATGATCGGGCGGATGGAGAGAATTCGCCTCTCCGGCGGCGTCCGGCTCGCGACACTCCTCGCGGCGTGCCTCACGTCCGCGACCGCGTTCGGCCTTCACCCCGAGCCCGCCGGCGGCGACGCGGCGGGCGGCCCTGCTCGGATCGAGGTCGCCGGATCCGTCGCCGTCGAGTCGGGCCTGCACGACTGCCTGGCCTGCCGAGCGCATCGGCCCCTCGTGTCCGTTTCGTACCTGGCCGTCGTTTCGCCGCTCGCGCGGTCCGCGCCCCGGCTCTGCCTTTCCCATTGCTGCCTCGTGCCGGCTTTCGAGCCGGAGCGCCCCGACGGGCGCGCCCCTCCCGACCTCTCTTAGCGGGTCACTCCCCGCCGGCGCGTCGCCGGCGGGAGTCCTTTCACGCTGAGGAGGTTTCTCGTGAACGGTTCCGGAACATACATTCTGGCGCTCGTGCTCGCCTTCGCGGCCGCACGGGGGCTCGCGCAGGAGCCGACTCCGGCGCCCACGCCGACGCCGATCCCCGAAGGCGCGCCCGAGCCGACCGAGACTCCCCCGCCGGAGCCCGCGGCCGCGCCGGTCACGGCGGGCGGGGCGTCCGCCAGCCCGACGTATTTCAATCCGGCCATCGCGGTCATCGGCAACTTCCTCGGGGTGGCGGGGCGGAATCCCGTCGAGGACCGGCCGTCTCTCGAGATGCGCGAATCCGAGATCTCGTTCCAGGCGATCGTGGATCCCTACGCGAAGGCGGATTTCTTCGTATCGGTCTCGAACGACGAGGTCGAGCTCGAGGAAGGATTCGTGACGTTCACGCAGCTACCCGCCGACCTGCTCGTCAAGGTCGGCAAGTTCAAGGCGCAGATCGGAAAAGTGAACCTGATGCACACCCACGTGCTGCCGTGGGCCGACGAGCCGCTGCCCGTCGTGAACCTCCTCGGGGGGGAGGAGGGCTGGAACGATGCCGGAATCTCGGTCGCGAAGATCATCCCGCTCGGCGAGACGTTTTCCGAGATCACCCTGCAGGTTTTCCGGGGAGAGTCCGAAGGGCTGTTCGAAGCCCCGTCTCGCAGCGACCTCGCCTATCTCGCGCACTACCGCGCGTACCGGGATTTCGGCGACGATCACAACGTGGAGCTCGGCTCGACCTGGGGTCGCGGGTCGAACGGCACGACCCCCGACGCGAAGACCACGCTCGAGAACATCCACCTGGTCTACCGGTGGAAGCCGCTCGGGGGCCGGCCGTATCGGTCTTTCATCCTCCGCAGCGAGCTCTTTCGGAGCCGGCGCGACCAGCCGGACGGCCGTCAGAGTTCCCGCGGGTTCTTCGTCGCCGGCGATTACCAGCTCGCCCGCCGCTGGGTCGCGGGAGGCCGCTACGAATTCTCCGACCACGCCGACGACGACACGCGTCGCGACCGCGGCGGAGCGGTCCTCCTGACGTTCCGGCCGAGCGAGTTCTCCCAGGTCCGGGGCGAGCTGCGGCGCCGGCGCTACGCCGGCGGACCCACCGCCAACGAGGCATTCCTGCAGATCCAGTTTTCAATCGGCGCCCACGGCGCCCACCCGTTTTGAGGAGCTCATGAAGAAACTCATTCTCTGTGCGTTGTTCTTCTTCGCCTTCGGAGCGTCGCCCGCGACCGCGGCGGTGCGCGTCGTCTCCACCCTCCAGGACTTCGCCTCCATCGCCGACGCCGTCGGAGGAAAACGGGTCGAGACCTTCTCGCTCTCGCGCGGATACCAGGACCCGCACTTCGTCGAGCCGAAGCCTTCGTTCATCCTGAAGCTCTCGCGCGCGGATCTTCTGATCGTCGCGGGACTCGATCTCGAGGTGGGCTACCTGCCGCCGCTTCTGGACCAGAGTCGCAACGCGAAGATCCGCCCCGGCGGCCCCGGCTACCTCGACGCGTCCATCGGCTGCGACATCCTGGAGCGGCCGACGGGCGTGGTCACGCGCGCGATGGGGGACGTCCATCCGTTCGGGAACCCGCACTACTGGCTCGACCCCGGCAACGGACGCGTGATCGCGAGAGCGATCGCCGCGAAGCTCTCCGCGGTCGATCCGCCGGGAGCCGCGGAGTATCGCTCGAACCTCGCGGCTTTCGAGGCGAAACTGGCGGAGGCGGAGAAGAGGTGGGAGGCTGCCCTCGCCCCGTATGCGGGAATGGAGCTCGTCACGTACCACAACTCGTGGCCGAACTTCCTGAAGCGATTTCGACTGAAAGCCGCCGGGTACATCGAGCCGAAACCCGGAATTCCCCCGTCCCCCGCTCACACGGTGGAGCTCATCAACCTGATGAACGCGCGCAAGATCCCCGTCATCCTCATGGAGCCGTATTTCGACGAGCGCTCGCCGCGCGCGGTCGCGCAGAAGACGGGGGCAACGCTCCTCCGCTTCGTCCCGTCGGTGGGAGGCGTCCCCCAGGCGAAGGACTACATTGCACTCTTCGACTACGACGTGAAGATCCTGGCGGATGCGCTCGCGGCGAAGAAAGCGGGTCGCCCGTGAGCGTATTCGAGCTGCTCCTGCCCGCGTTCGCCGCGGGGCTCGTGCTCACGGGAATGCTGTCCTACCTCGGCCTGCACGTCGTCGAGCGCGGAGTCATCTTCGTCGATCTTTCCCTGGCGCAGATCGCCGCCCTGGGGGCGACCGTCGCCGCGCTCTTTCACCACGACATCCACTCCCGGGCGGCATACTTCTACTCCCTGGGGTTCACTTTCCTCGGAGCGGCGATTTTCGCGTTCTCGCGCGTTCACCGGAAGACGAGGATTCCGCAGGAGGCAATCATCGGAATCGCCTACGCGGTCGCGGCCGCGGCGGCGATCCTCGCGATGTCGAAGGTCAGCGGCGAGACCGAACACCTGAAAGAGATGCTCGTCGGCAACATCCTGTCCGTCTCGTGGTCCGAGATCGCGAAGACGGCGGCGCTGTACGCCGCGATCGGGGCGTTGCACTGGTTCCTGCGAAAGAAGTTCCTCCTGATCTCGCTCGACGAGGCGGCCGCGGAGAGACAGGGAATCTCGATCCGCTTCTGGGATTTCCTCTTCTACGTGACTTTTGGTTTCGTCGTCACGTCCTCCGTGCCGATCGCCGGCGTCCTTCTCGTGTTCTCGTATCTCATCGTCCCCGCGGTGTCGGCGATGCTGTTCACGAATCGCATCGGGCCGCGGCTCGCCATCGGGTGGAGCATGGGGGCGATCGTAACGGCCCTCGCCGTCTACCTCTCTTACGCGTTCGACCTGCCCACGGGCGCGACGATCGTCACGACTCTCGGAGCGGCTCTCGTGTTGCTGGCCGGCGTTCGAGGGCTGATGCACCGACCGGCGTGATTCCGGGGCTCGCTCGCAGGGCTATTGGAAGAAATATTCCTTGCGGGCCCGCACCACGAGCTCGGGCCGGTCGACCTTCACCTCGATGCGGTGCCAAGTCTTCGGCCGGAGGCCCGGGCGCGGCGTGTACGTCAGGAAGTACTGGCTCTTCAACTCCCTCAGGATCTTGTGAAACGTCTCGGAGAGCTTCTCGATCGATCCGATGAAGTAGGAGCGCCCCCCGGTCTGGTCGGCAAGCCGGTCGAGAAACCCGCGCAGCGTCGTCCTCTCGTCGAGGCCCTGGGCCACCGAGTAGATGGACACCTCCGAGGCGCGCGCGATCCTACGCAAGAGGCGCGACGAAGCCGTGGAGGCGTCGACCGAGATCCCGGGCCGGATCGCGTCGTCGGCCGTGGTCTGGGCCAGAGACTCCAGCTCTCGCTCGAAGTCGGGA
>Ga0209971_1000302_pt1 | contig 13751 bp, 12 predicted proteins | sample InoplaM3SAM_FD_187588 | JGI IMG/M metagenome (GOLD analysis project Ga0209971, IMG submission 187588) | Arabidopsis thaliana rhizosphere microbial communities from the Joint Genome Institute, USA, that affect carbon cycling - Inoculated... | ecosystem: Host-associated > Plants > Roots >... | reverse complement strand
CATCGAGCGCGACCAGCTCCTCGGGGTTGTTCACCACCGCCCAGAGATGGTTGCGGCGTTCGTCGAAGGTCAGCCCGGACAGGTTATCGCGCACCGAGGCCACCGGCTGTGCCTCGACCCGCACCCGGTATTCCGGCAGCCAGAGGCTGCGCGTCTCGTAACTGTCCTCGTGCCAGGCCGATTGCAGCGTGTAGAAGAGCCGCTCATGAAGGTGAAAGTTTGCCGCTACATAGAACAGCGCGGCGGCGAGCATCCCCAGCGCCCACAGCTGCGGGCGAACATACGGCAAACGCCACGGGCGGGCGGTGGTGCGGCTTGGCATCGTCAGGCTCTCGTCTTGCAAGGCTGCGACAGCCTGCTCTGGAAGAATTGCAATTGCGTGACGCGTCGCGCCGTGCAGATCAGCCTGTCAATGACCGACCGGTCAGCCGGAGGTTCAACAGACGCGCTCGGGAACTGCCGAGCGGTTTGGCAGCCCAATGCCGCAGAAATGGCCGCGTCGGCGGTCACGGCTCGTCAGGCAGGAGTGCAGCATGCAGGTGGAAGGCTTTTTCGAATGGTTGGGCCAGGCGCTCGGCACGATCATCCGCTACATCGTCGATGCGTTGAGTGGCTTCTTCGCGCTCTTCGCCAATGCCGGCGCGAACTTTCTCGAGGGGCTGTCGCACACCCTTGGCATGGACCGCTCAGTGATCAGCCTGATTGCCCTGGCCATCGGCCTGATGTTGCTGGTCGGTGCGTTGCGCGCCTTCTTCCGCCGATCGATCATCGCCGGCGTGATCTATCTGTTTCTCGGGCTCTGGCTGTTGAGCTGGTTGATTCATTAAAAAGCGGCGGCAGGCCGCGGGCTATAGGCGGCAGGCAAAAGCCTGAAGCTGAAGCCTGCCGCCTGCCGCCGCGTCTGCCTGCCGCTGCTGTATCATCCCCGGCTGCTCTGGAGCCCCCTTCATGTCGCGGCTGTTGACGGCGTGGCAGCACGCCCCCACCCATAAGCGGGTCTGGGCGCTCGCGGCGCCGATGATCCTGTCCAATCTTTCCGTGCCGCTGGTGGCGCTGGTCGACAGCGCCGTGGTCGGTCATCTGCCGCATGCGCGCCAGCTGGCTTCCGTTGCGGTGGGCGGCAGCCTCTATACCGTTCTCGTTTGGGTAATGGGCTTTCTGCGCATGGGCACGACCGGTTTCGCCGCCCAGGCCGCGGGCCGCGAGGACGGCGGCGCGCTGCGCCAGGTGCTGTTGCAGGGCTTGTTGCTGGCGCTGGGTTTCGCCCTGCTGCTGAGCGTGGTTGCCCTGCCGCTCAAGGGTTATGCGCTGCAGTTGATGCAACCCTCGGCCGAACTCGACGACCTCACGAATCTTTACTTTCATACCCGTCTGTTCGGCTTGCCCGCGGCGCTGGCGAACCTGGCGCTGATCGGCTGGTTTCTCGGCACCCAGAACGCGCGGGCACCACTGGCGATCCTGCTGACGACGAATCTCGTCAACGTCGCGCTGGATGTCTGGTTCGTCATCGGGCTGGACTGGGGCGTGGCCGGCGCAGCGCGGGCCTCGGTCATCGCCGAATGGAGTGGCGTACTCGTCGGGCTGGCGCTGACCGGCGGCGCGTTACGGCGATATCCGGGCGACCTGAACCGCCGCGCGCTTCGCCTCTGGGCCAGCTGGCGACCGCTGATGTCGGTCAATCGCGACATCTTCCTGCGCTCGCTGGCGCTGCAGCTGGTGTTTTTTCTCGTCACCGTGCAGGGCACGCGGCTGGGCGATGCGACGGTCGCGGCCAACGCGCTGCTGCTCAATGGCCTGATGCTCACCGCCCACGCGCTCGACGGCCTGGCCCATGCGGTCGAAGCGCTCAGCGGCCACGCCATCGGCGCGCAGAACCGTACCGAGCTACGGCGAATCCTGACTGTCGCCGGCGGCTGGTCGCTACTGGCGAGTCTGGCGTTCGGGCTGTTTTTCCTGTTTGGCGGCGAGCTGTTCATCGGCCTGCAGACCGACATTCCCCAGGTGCGCGAGACCGCCATCGCGTACCTGCCCTATCTCGCCGCGCTGCCGCTGGTGGGCGTCTGGAGCTACCTGCTCGACGGCCTGTTCATCGGTGCGACCCGCGCAAGGGAGATGCGCAACGCCATGCTGCTGGCGGTGCTGATATCGCTGCCATTGGGCTGGCTGCTGCGCGGGCTGGGCAATCACGGTTTGTGGTTGGCCTTTCTTGCCTTCATGCTTTTACGCGGCATTTGCCTGGGCAGCATCGCCCGTCGCTTGCAGCAGCGGCAGCAATGGTTCAGCCCGACTCCATCCGCAATCGCCGCCACCCAACCCAAAGGACACTGAAAAATGGCCTACGCCGTCGCCGCCTACCTGCACTTCGTGGCGATCTTCCTGCTCTTCGCGCTGCTGGTTCTGGAGCATCAGCTGTTCCGCCAGCCGCTGAATTTCAAACGCGCACGCAGCCTGCTTCGCGCCGATACCGCCTTTGGCATCGTCGCCGGCGTGGTGCTGGTCACCGGCGCCGCCCGCGCCATGCGTTACGGCAAGGGCATGGATTACTACCTCAACAACAACTTTTTCCACGCCAAGATCGGGCTTTTCGTGCTCGTGGCCCTGCTGTCCATCTACCCGACCGTGACGTTCCTCAAGTGGCGACCGGCATTGAAGGCCGGTCAGGTTCCGCCGATCAGTCCGGCGACGGCGCGCTGGGTCAAGACGGTGATCCGCATCGAACTGCTGGCGCTGTTGGCGCTTCCGCTGCTGGCCACCCTGATGGCGCGTGGATTCGGCGTGATTGCCCAATAAAGGACGCAACCTGAGGGCCTGGGCAATCCAGGCTTGCGAAGCGTTGATGCCCAGCCCATCCGCCCCGCGTTGCCTCTGCGAAAACGATTTCCGGCCCTGACTGTCGACTACAAACCGCGGCGCAGCAGTCCATGAGTCCGCATCCCCAGACGGAGCCGAGCCGATGACCGATCGCCTGACCATAACGCCCCTGCCGTTCGACCCTGCTTTCGAACAGGTGCCAGACGACGAAGCCGAAACCATTTCCAGCCTGATCCAGGCAATGCGCGGGATCACCGAGACGACCTTCGCGGACGGTGGCCACGCCATTCGCAGCGTGCATGCCAAGAGCCACGGCTTGCTGCAGGGCGAAATCGAGGTTCTGCCTGGCTTGCCGCCGGAACTGGCCCAAGGTGCCTTTGCAAAGCCGGGAAAGATGCCGGTAGTGATGCGTTTCTCGACCAATCCGGGCGACATTCTCGATGACAAGGTTTCAACCCCGCGCGGCCTGGCGATCAAGCTCATCGGCGTCGAAGGCGAGCGGCTGGCCAACAGCGATGGCGAGGTCACCCAGGATTTCGTCATGGTCAATTCGCTAGCCTTCATGGCGGCGACGCCGAAGGAATTTCTGAAGTCGGTGAAGTTGATCGCCAAGACCACCGACCGGGCGCCTCGCGCCAAGCAGGTACTGTCCGCCGCCTTGCGCGGTGCCGAAAGCCTGGTGGAAAAAGCCGGTGGCGAAAGCGCGACGCTCAAAGGCATGGGCGGTCATCCCACCACGAATCTACTCGGCGAGACCTACTACAGCGTGGTTCCGCTGCTCTACGGCCGCTACTTCGCCAAGCTCTCGGTAGTGCCCGTATCGCCGGAACTGAAGGCGCTGACCGACCAGAACGTCGACCTCAAAGACAAGCCGAACGGCCTGCGCGAGGCGATCAACGATCATTTCGCGCAGCACGGCGGCACCTGGGAACTGCGCGTTCAGCTGGCCAGCGACATCGGGAAGATGCCCATCGAGGATGCCAGCGTCGTCTGGCCGGAAGACGCCAGTCCCTACGTCACCGTCGCGCGCATCGACGTACTGCCGCAGCCAGCCTGGAGCGAAGCGCGCGCGGCGGTCGTGGACGATCAGATGGCGTTCAGCCCCTGGCACGGCCTCGCCGCGCACCGCCCGCTCGGCGGCATCATGCGCGCGCGCAAGCCGGCTTATGAGATGTCATCGGCGTTTCGCGCCCGTCACAACGGCTGTCCGATGCACGAACCGAAAACCCTGGATCGACTGCCAGACTGACCCACGAACGGCGCCCCGGCATGTTTGCCGGGGCGTTTGCTGACCCGCGCAAGATTCCGGCATTACGAGCGGGATAATCCGCTTCGAACCCAGCACGCCAGAGCCCGCACCGTTTCGCAACGCAGCGTGATCGCGGCGAAGCTCGCACATCAGCTCCATCCTGCCCTGGCCCCACCCCGCGCAGCGCGTTATGGTCAGCGCATTTCCATCCAGGGACGAACCATGGCCAACAAGTCCAGCAACACGCGCCAGCCCATTCACCTCGCCGTACTCATCGACGCCGACAACGCACCGGCCGCCATCGTCGAGGGGCTGTTCGAGGAGATCGCCAAATACGGAGTCGCCAGCGTCAAGCGCATCTACGGCGACTGGACCAAGCCCAACCTGGGCAGCTGGAAGAAGGTCCTGCTCGATTACTCGATCCAGCCGATCCAGCAATTTGCCTACACGTCCGGCAAGAACGCGACCGACAGCTCGCTGATCATCGATGCCATGGACCTGCTCTACGCGAGGCGTTTCGACGGCTTTTGCCTGGTTTCCAGCGACAGCGACTTCACCCGCCTGGCCGCGCGCATCCGCGAGGAAGGCCTGACCGTTTACGGCTTCGGTGAACAGAAGACGCCCTCGCCCTTCGTTTCCGCCTGCGACAAATTCATCTACACCGAAATCCTGCGCGCCGATGCACCGAAAACGTCGCCGGAACCGCCGAGCAACGGTGAGCGCGCGCCCGCTCAGCCGGTGGCGGAAAAAGGCGAGGAGGAAAGCAAGGCCGCCGAACGCCACGCTCAGGGCGCGCAAAAAGCGCCGGTGGACTTCATCGCCAAGGTACTCAGCGACATTGCCGACGACGAGGACGACTGGGTCCACCTCGCCGAACTGGGCTCCAACATCAGCAAGCTGCGGCCCGCCTTCGACCCGCGCCTGTACGGCTTCAAGAAGCTCAGCGACCTGATCAAATCCCAGCCCAAGCGTTTCGAACTGCAAGCGCGAGGCACCACCTCGACCGGCGGCAAGGTGCTCTACGCGCGCAATCTCAACCCGTCGAGCTAGCCTGCACGACGCCACCGCAGCCTGGCGTCAGCGCGCCGCCCGTTCAGCGAGCAGGCGCAGCAAGGCAACGCCACGCGGCAAGCACCTCACAACTGGCACCTCGCGCACAGCATCTTGCAAACAATGGCGCGAAAGCGAACCCTGCCCCACCAACCCCTTCTAAGCACAGACGAATCGAGGAGGTATCCATGACCAAGCCATCGCTCATCACCCTCGGCCTCGCCCTGTGCGTGCCCGCCGCGTTCGCCGAGACGCCGGAGCCCGAGGTAATCACCCATCTCAACGGGCTCGACGTCGAGGTGAAGCCCATGGGCGTGCCGATCTCCAGCGACAAGCTCGACAGTGCCCTGGTGGGTATTCGCGCGATCAAGGTGATGAACAACACCGATAGTTCGGTGACCTGCGAATTCCATGTGCCGGACGAAGCGCGGGCGGACACCTCGGCGCCGCCCGTCTTTACCGTCAGCTCCAGAACCCAGCGAGTGGAGCGCGTCCCCGGCGAATATTCGCCCGACCAGCCCTTCGCCGAGCTGACGTGCCGCGATGCGCTGCAGAGCGTCGGTGAACCGACCCTGGTGCCATCAGATGAAGCGGACGTCGAACCGGCCGCTACGGAGCCCGAGTCACCCGCGGCCGCGCCGGCCGATCCGTCGCGCTCGCGCGAGTCGAACAACCGGAGCCGCTAGGAACGCCGGAACCAACCCTGGCGTCCATGGCCAGTTGCCGCCGATCAGTGAACTAACCCGCCGCCCCGGTGATCCCCTCTTATACAGCCCGCGCGAGCCTGGTCGCCGGCGCATCTGCGCCGCGTATTGCACCAGGTGCGCCCAGCGATGAGGATTTACCGTGACCGCACCGACCCGCCAACCACCCCGAGCCTATCGAAGCAGGCCAGGCGCCGTGCATGCGACGCTGCTGGCCGGCACCGTTCCGCTGTTTCTCGGCGCCTTGCTGAGCGATATCGCCTACTACCGCACCTATGAGGTCCAGTGGACCAACTTCGCATCCTGGCTGATCGCCGGGGCGCTGGTGTTCTGCGGCCTGGCGATCGTCTTCGCGCTGGTCAACCTGCTGCGAGCGGCGCAAAAGAAGGGTCGCCCGCTGCTGTACTTGGTTTTGCTGGCGATTACCTGGGTGATTGGCTTCATCAACGCGCTGGAGCATGCGAAGGACGCCTGGGCGGCCATGCCCCTGGGGCTTGGCTTGTCGCTGGTCGCGACCTTGCTGGCGTGTGTGACTACTGGCATAGGCCTGGCCAAGCGGCGCGCGGGAGGTGCGGCATGAACCATTGCAAACCCTTGACGGCCCTGACGCTGGCCCTGTTTCTCGCCGCCGGTGGAGCCCAAGCGCAAGACACGGCGCAATCCCACGGCGCCAACCCCAAGCTGCCCGAGCCCCAGCGAGGGCTGCTGCCGAGCATGACCATTGCCGACCCGGCCAACTGGGGAAACGAGAAGCCAACGGTGCCGCAGGGCTACACGATCGAGGCCATCGCGACGGATTTGAAAATCCCGCGACAGACGCTGGTGCTGCCCAATGGCGACATCATCGTCGCCGAGGGCAAGGGCGGTAACGCGCCGAAGCTCAAGCCCAAGGATGTGATCGCCGGCTACATCAAGTCCAAGGGCACCACCTCGGTCAAAAGCGGCAACCGCCTGACCCTACTGCGCGACGCCGACGGCGATGGCACCTACGAGCTGCAGACTGTGTTCGCCGAGGACCTCAACGCGCCCTACGGGCTCGCGTTCCATGACGGCAAGCTCTACGTCGCCAACCAGGACGCCCTGGTGCGCTTCGATTACAGCGAAGGGCAAACCAAGGCCAGCGGCCCGCCGACGAAAATCACCGACCTGCCCTCGCGGATCAATCACCACTGGACCAAGTCGCTCGCGGTCAGCCCCGACGGGCGCTTGCTCTACGTCGGCATCGGCTCGAACAGCAACATCACCGAGCGCGGGCTGGACGCTGAAGTCGACCGCGCGATGATCTGGCAGATCGACGCCGAAACCGGCGCGCACAGGCCGTTCGCGACCGGCGTTCGCAACCCCACGGCCCTGGCGATCCAACCGGGGACCGAGCAGCTCTGGGCCGTGGCCAATGAGCGCGACGAACTGGGGCCCGATCTCGTGCCGGACTACCTCACCTCGATCCAGGACGGCGCCTTCTACGGCTGGCCCTACAGCTACTGGGGCCAGCATGTCGATGACCGCGTTCGCCCGCAAAAGCCCGATCTCGTCGCCAAGGCCGTCAAGCCGGACTATGCACTTGGCTCGCATGTCGCAGCGCTCGGCCTGGCCTTTTCGCAACCGATCATGGGCGAGAAGTTCGCCGACGGCGTATTCGTGGGCGAACACGGCAGCTGGAACCGCGAGAACCCGGTCGGCTACAAGGTGGTGTTCGTGCCCTTCAGCGGCGGCAAGCCTGCAGGCGACCCGGTGGATTTCGTCACCGACTTCCGCAAGGACGGCAAAACCCGCGGCCGCCCGGTCGGCGTGACGGTGGACGGCAAGACCGGCGCGCTGATCGTCGCGGACGACCTGTCCAACACCATCTGGCGGGTGACGCGAGCTCAGTAAGCACTCGCGGAAAAGCCGAAGCAGCCACGATGCCGTTTGCTGCTTCGGGTGCGCCGCGTGGATTGCTCCGTCACTGGGGTCCGCTCTTTCTTGACAGTCGCGCCCGTCGGAGCCTCGGATTAAACCCGCTCGGCCATGCACACCCGATTACGACCGGTCGCCTTGGTCTGATACAGCGCCTCGTCCGCAGCGGTGGCGAATGCCAGCCGGGTGTCACCAGCGGCGGGCACCCAGGCGGCAACCCCAATGCTGACGGAAAAGCGGATCGAACCCTCGCTCACGCGCAGCTCCAGGTCCGCTACGGCAGCACGGATCTGCTCGGCGATGGTCGACGCCCTGGCCGGCGGCATGCCATAGAACACGGCGGCGAACTCCTCACCGCCCAGGCGTGCGGCGAACTCGTTGTCGCGCCGGCTGAAGTTGCTCAGGGTCTGGCCAATCAATGCCAGGCACTCGTCGCCGCAGCCATGGCCGTAGCGGTCGTTGATGCCTTTGAAGTGGTCGATGTCGAGCATCAGGTAAGTCAGATGCGCGCCTTCCGTGCAGCCACGCAGAATGAGTGCGTTCAACCTGTCTTCGAATCCGCGGCGGTTGCTCAGCCCGGTGAGCGGGTCGGTGTTGCTGAGCCGTTGCAGCTCCTGGTTCGCCTGTTCGAGCTGCTGCGTCCGTGAGGCGACCCGGTCCTCCAGCAAGGCGTTGGCCTCCTCCTGCAGCGCGAGCAGCGCGGCCTGCGCTTGCAGACGCGCGGCTTTCTCCCGGTTGATACGCTCGGCCAGCGCGATCGACAGCAACAGAAACTCCAGCACGAAGCCTACAAGCTGCCCCGAACGGACGTGGTTGTTCATTGGAAACAGGCCCGCCATCGAGAGCGTGACCAGGAGCGTCATTCCCAGCAGCCCGACCCATGCCACCAGAAAGTAGCCGGCCGACGAGTTGCCGCGCCGCCAGACGACGAATGCGATGCTGATTGCCAGCACGCAGGCGATCGAGCCGCCATGCTCGATATGAATGTGCTGCACGAACCATGGATCGATCGCAACGACCAGGACAGCGAAGGCCCAGTAGCCGACCAGGATGTTGCTGCACCGCAGGATCCAGCCACCTTCGCGCTTCAGATCGAGAAACTGCCGCTCGAAAATCCCGGCCGCAAGAAACGCAAGGCTTGCGGACAGGATATTCGCCCGGGGAACGAGCCAGTCCCAGCCAGACCAGAGGAAATAAGGCCCGTAGCCAAATTCACTGGCGACGTAGAACCCGGACGCCAGGAGATAGCCGCAGTAGTACAGGTAGGACCTGTCACGCGTGAAGACGAACAGTGACGCGTTGTACAGCAGCATCACCAGCATGGCGCCGAAAAAGGCACCCATGCGCAGGTTCTCGTTGCGCTCCTTCACATCGAAAGCCGCGGGATCGCTCAGGCGCAGCGGGACGACCATCGGCTGGGTAGATTCCAGGCGCAGATAGACCTCGGAGGGGCCCGGCGGCAACGTTAACGGCAACGCCATGACCGGGCTCGTCACGTCCCGCTGATCGGGCGCCACCTCGCTGCCGGTCGAAACCATGGCGGACCACCGGCCGCTTTCCAACACCCGCGCATCGATGCGCTCGAAGCTCCAGTCGACCACGAGCAGCCGCCGCAACGGCTCGGCGTTTGGATTGGAAAGCCGGAAGCGCACCCAGGCACCGTCGGGCTGATAGCCGATATTGAGCGTGGGCTTGTCCGCGCGCCGCCAGTCGCCGGAGGGCGCCGCAGCCGCCTGCTGGAACCGCAGCGTACTGGGCGCGGTGAGGTATTCCAGCTCCGTCGAGAGGTTGCCAAGGAGCGTCTGGCTATCGACGCCCGCAGCCTGCCCGAGCCGATCGGCAGGCGATGCATGCAGGGATGCGCTACTCCAGGCGACGAGCACCAACGCAAGGAAGGTTGCGAAACACGCTAACGATCGCTGCATATGGCTGTGCATCTGAGATGGGAAATGGGGCTTCACTGCGGTGCTCTTGACGCAAGCGCCTTCGGCGATTCCATCCTGCAAAAGCGACTCGCGGGCAGGATGGGTGGAACGTGCGTTGCGGATTCAGCGCCGCCGGGCCGCGGTGGGCGGAAACGGCAATTTCCACCCTGCCAAGCGAAAGCGGGCTCCGCTGTGTAACGGCACGTAAACGGACGACCTGTGCGGCAGATGCTACACCGGAACCCCGGCAGGCCGGCGGGTCGTTTTGCGAAATGCGCTGTATCGCCAAGCCGGCCGCCCACGTCCCGCCGGCGGCGGCGCACTGGCAAACAGCCGCAGCCCCCGCAATACTCCGTGGCGGCGAAACGATCGCCATGACAGGGAGCAGAATCCATGAAGCAGACGGGCAGTTGTCTTTGCGGTGGCGTCAGGTACGAAATCGATGGGCCGCTTGCGGATGTGTTGAATTGCCACTGTTCGATGTGCCGCAAGCTGCATGCGGCGGCGTTCAGGACGCGGGCGAAGGTGCGTTCGACGGACTGGACGACCGTCAGCGGCCAGGCGCTGATCAAGTTCTACGAATCATCGCCCGGCGAGCACAAGGGGTTCTGCTCGAATTGCGGCTCGAGTCTTTACACCCGTTTCGACGCCCATCCCGAGGTGCTTGGTTTCCCGCTTGGAACGCTCGATACCGACCCGGGCGTAAGGCCCCAGCGGCACATTTTCGTCCAGAGCAAGGCGCCCTGGTTCGAGATCACCGATGACCTGCCGCAGCACGCCGAATATGACTGAACAGCGCAGGCGGGGCACGCCGTCGCGCTGCGCTCTGTGGATATGGATCGGCCTCTGTGCCACGCATTGCGTGCTGCTGGCGCTGGCGGCCCTGTCGCCGGTACTGGACGCCACCTGGCTCGAAGGCTTCGGGATGACAGTGCTGGCGATCCCCTATCTTTTGCATCAGCTCGGCCTGCCGGTGCTGCAGGACGGCGGGATGAGCGGTTGGGGCATGGCGCTGCCTAACGTCCTCGGCTGGCTCGTTTCGGCAGCCGCCTGGATCGCTTTCTATGGTGTGACCGCCGCTGCAATCCAGCGAATCGCGCGTCGCTAGGCCCGCTTCTCGACAATTCACACTTGATCACCGTCTCGTAACAAACCCGGACTAGCGTGTTCTGGCTAACCCCCGATCACCCGAATCCGAGGCCCCGATGACGATCCCGACCCGCCTGACCCGCACCGCGCTATCGACCGCGCTGACACTCGCCCTGCTGCCGTTGGCCTCGCACGCCGCTCCTTCTCGCGGCGCGGACTACTTCGAACGGGTCGCGACCTTTCCGGTGTATCGCAATCTCGGTGCGGCAGAAGATGAGTCGAAGCAGACGGTCGCCGAGATCACTGCCGTAAGCCGCGATGGCCGCACGCTGATCTACACCGACAGCCCCGGCAAGCGAATTGGCCTGGTCGACATTCGCGACCCCGGATCACCGAAGCCTGCGGGCTTCGTGCAGCTCGAAGGCGAGCCCACCTCGGTTGCCGTGCATCAGCACTTCGCGCTGGTGGCGGTGAACACTTCGCTCAGCTTTGCCCAGCCCGACGGCGTGCTCGCGGTGTTCGATATCCGCAATCCGACGCAGCCCAAGCGCGTCGCGACGCTGCCCATGGGAGGTCAACCCGATTCCATCGCCATCAGCCCGAAAGGCCGTTATGCCGCGGTCGCCATCGAGAACGAGCGTGACGAGGACCTCAATGACGGGATGATTCCCCAGCTGCCGGCCGGCTACCTGCGCATCGTCGATCTCAAGGGTCAGCCGTCGCGCTGGGGCACGCGAGACGTGGACCTGACCGGCCTTGCCGAGGTCGCGCCGAACGATCCTGAGCCTGAATACGTCAGCATCAACGATCAGAACATCGCTGCCGTCACTCTGCAGGAGAACAACCACGTCGTACTGGTCGACCTGCAACGCGGCCGCGTGCTGCGCCACTTCAGCGCCGGCCAGGTCGATCTGCAAGGTGTGGATGTCGAAGAGAACGACCGTATCCAGCCGGTCGGCGTACTCGAGGGCAAGCGCCGCGAGCCGGACACCATCGCTTGGGTCGGCCCGCTGCTGGCGACCGCCAACGAAGGTGATTACAAGGACGCCGACGGCGAAGAAGGTGGCAGCCGCAGCTTCACCCTATTCGATTACAACGGCCGCGTCTGGCATGAAGCCGGCGCCTCGCTGGAGCACGCCTTCATTCGTGCCGGCCACTATCCTGAAAGCCGTTCGGAGAACAAGGGCATCGAGCCCGAAGGCATCGCATCAGCCCGTTTTCGGAAGCAGGATTTGCTCTTCGTGGGCAGCGAGCGTGGCAATGCCATCGCCGTCTACGATGTGGCCCATCCATGGGCGCCGGCGCTGCACCAGATCCTGCCGGCCGGCATGGGACCGGAAGGAATATTGCCGATCCCTTCGCGCAACCTGCTGGTGGTCAGCAGCGAAGAAGATTCGGCCGAGGATGGCTATCGCTCGACGCTGTCGATCTACCGCTACGGCGCCGAGCGCGCGGCCTATCCGCAGATCCGCTCGACCGACGACGCGCTGATTCCCTGGGGCGCGCTGAGCGGGCTGACCGTCGACCGCACCCGCGAAAGCCGCCTGTACGCGGTGCCGGACAGCTACTACAAGGCCTCGCGCATCTTCGACATCGACACGGGCAAGACTCCCGCGGTGATCGATGGAGAGATCGAGCTGCGCAAATCCGGCAAAACGGTTGACTACGACCTGGAAGGCATCGCCCAGGCAGCGAACGGCGACCTCTGGCTCGCGTCGGAAGGCAACGGCAAGGCCAAGCCGAACCTGCTGATCCGCGCCAACGCCAACGGCGAGGTACTGAACGAATATGCGCTGCCTGCAAACGTGGCGGCGCAGCAGACCAGCAACGGTTTCGAGGGCGTTGCGGTGGTCGGCGACGGCACCCGTACGCGCGTTTATGTCGCCTTCCAGCGGGAGTGGAAAAACGACCCGGCCGGCAAGGTGCGTATCGGCGTGTTCGACCCGAACAGCGGCGAATGGGGGTTCTTCCACTATCCGCTCGAGGCGGCCGCGCAAGGCGGCTGGGTCGGGCTCTCCGAGCTGACCTCGCTCGGCAACGGGCTGTTCCTGGTCGTCGAACGTGATAACAGGCAAGGCCCGGCAGCCAAGGTCAAGCGCCTGTACCGCATCGATCTGCGCGGCATGCAGCCTGCGGCCGAGGGGCAGAGTTTCCCGTTGGTGACGAAGCGTCTGGAGCGGGACCTGCTACCGGACCTCAAGAGCACCGGCGGCTGGGTGCTGGACAAGGTAGAAGGCGCGGCGGTGGACAAGCAGGGCCGGCTCTTTGTCGTCACCGACAATGACGGCGTGGAGGATGCGAGCGGCGAAACGCGTTTCATGCGGCTGGGAACGGTCGGTAGATAACCGCAAGCTGGGCGCCACGGCCGTGGTGCCCAGCGTCATGATTCGCGCTAGCAGACCGCTCGCTTTTACGACAGCGGAAGCTGGCGGGGCGCAATCGACACCCATCCCCAGACCCAGACCCAGACCCATGTTCGCGAGCAAGCTCGCTCCTACCAGAGCGGGTGCTGGCGGGGCGCGACGTGGATCGCCGCGGCCAATGCAGGAGCCAGCTTGCTGGCGAAGCTTTTCGTGCTTGAGCGATGTCCGCCAGGGTTCAAGCCGGCTGATAACTCCCCGGCACCGGCGCGAAGGACACACCGAAGCGGTTCCAGGCGTTGATGATGGCAATCACCAGCGTCAGGTTGGTCAGCTGCACCTCGGTGAAATGTTGGCGCAGCTCATCGAACAACGACTGCGAAACGCCCTGCGGCAGCAGCGTATTGGCCTCGGCCCAGGCCAGCGCGGCGCGCTCGCGTTCGGTAAAGAACGGCGTCTCATGCCAGGCACTCAAGGCATAGATGCGTTGCTCGGTTTCGCCAGCGGCGCGAGCATCCTTGGTGTGCATGTCGATGCAATAGGCGCAGCCGTTGATCTGAGACGCGCGAATCTCGATGAGATGGAAAAGCGCGGGGTCAATCCGCTTCTGCGTTTCGGCTGAGAGATTGAACAACGCACGGACTGGCGCAGACGAGATGTGCTTCGT
>Ga0209971_1000299_pt1 | contig 13828 bp, 8 predicted proteins | sample InoplaM3SAM_FD_187588 | JGI IMG/M metagenome (GOLD analysis project Ga0209971, IMG submission 187588) | Arabidopsis thaliana rhizosphere microbial communities from the Joint Genome Institute, USA, that affect carbon cycling - Inoculated... | ecosystem: Host-associated > Plants > Roots >... | reverse complement strand
CGCGTGGTTCGGCCTGCTCGAATACGACTTCAACCACGCGGTCACGTTGCGGCGCCGAATCGGCGCGCTCGAGGCCGATCTCGAAACCAAGCGCGTCGAATACCTCGCCGCCGGCGACACACTGACGATGCGAATCCGGGAGGAGATCGAGGCGCCGGCGTGGCGCGAGCTGGCGGCCGCCGCAGAAACCGCGAGTCGCGCCGTCGACGATGCGCAGCGTACGATCACCGACGCCACCTTCAAGGCGATCCTGCTCGCGCTGCTCGTGCTCGCGATCACGGCCTGGGCGATCACATGGCCGGTGCGGCGCCTGACCGCCGGTGCACGCCGCCTGGCGGCCGGCGACCTGTCGACGCGCGTGCGCGGTGGCGGAGCGAGCGAGGTCGACGAGCTCGCACAGGCGTTCAACCAGATGGCGAGCGAGCTCGACGAAGCCGAGCGCGCGGTACGCAGCTACCAGGCGCAGCTCGAGGCCCGCGTCGAGGAGCGGACGATGCAGCTGCGGCACCTGGCCGAGCACGATCCACTGACGAACCTGCCGAACCGCCGTCAGCTTTTCGCGCGGCTGAACGAGATGATCGTGGCGACCGCTGCCGCTCACGGACAGCTCGCCGTGCTGTTTCTCGATCTCGACAACTTCAAGACGATCAACGACAGCCTCGGCCACGAGTTCGGCGACCGTGTCCTGATGAGCATCGGCGAACGATTGCGGCAGGTAAGCGGCGAAGCGGGCTTTATCGCGCGACTGGGCGGCGACGAATTCACGCTGGTCTTCCCCTACTCGGGCTCGGTTGACGAGATCGAGCGGCGCGCCGGCAGCCTGGTCAGCCTCTTCCAGCGGCCGATCGTCGTCGATCGCCGTGAGCTCGCGATCGGCGTGAGCTGCGGCGCGGCGGCCTTCCCCGAGCACGGGCGTGATGCGGCGGCACTGCTGCGCGCTGCAGACGCGGCGCTGTTCCGCGCCAAGGAACTGGGCCGCAACCGCCTCTGCGTCTACGACCCGGAACTGCTGGTCGCGGCCTCGAACCGCTTCCGCGTCGAGCAGGCGCTGCGCAAGGCGATTGAGGGCGGCGACTTCGTGCTGCACTTCCAGCCGCAGGTGTGCCTCGGTCGCCTCGAGACGACGACCGTCGAGGCGCTGCTGCGCTGGCGGCAGAACGGCTCCCAGATCGTGCCCGCAGCCGACTTCATCGCGATCGCCGAGCAGTCCGGCCTGATGCTGGACCTCAATTACTGGGTGCTCGAGCAGGCGGCGCAGGCGGTGCGCGACTGGCGCAATGCCGGCTGGGCCGATGCCCGCGTCGCGATAAACGTCTCCGCGCAGCAGTTCGTGGCGGGCGATTTCCTCGCCGAGATCGAGCGAATTCTCGAGCGATTCGAGCTACCGCCGGACTGCCTGGAGCTCGAGCTGACCGAGAACATGCTGCAGACGGGGGCGATCACCATCGAGACGCTGCACAGCCTGCAGCTGCTGGGAGTGGTGACCGCGCTCGACGACTTCGGGACCGGCTACTCCTCGCTCACCTCGCTCGAGCGCCTGCCCCTGAGCCGCGTCAAGCTCGATCGAAGCGTGGTCGCCGAAGTCGACTGGAATCCGCGCGCGGCTTCGATCGCTCGCTCGATCATCTCGCTGTGCCGCAGCCTCGGGCTGCAGGTAACGGTGGAGGGTGTCGAGCGGCCGAGCCAGCTCGACTTCCTCGTCAACTGCGGTGACGTTTCGGTGCAGGGCTATCTGGTCGCGCATCCCGCTGATCAGTCCGAGATCATGGAGACGGTGACGCGGACCCGCACGCGCCTGGCCGCGCTGCTCGAGGCCGCGCGCTTGAGCCGTTCCGATCGCGTCGAGGAGACGGGCGGCGCGGTATCCATCCTCCGCCGGCGCCGCTGAGAATCTGACAAGGGCGTTTTTCTCGATGAGCGGCTGGTTTGCCCGCCTGGGCCTGGTTGCCGCGACGGTGCGCGAGACGCGCGCTTTGGCCGATCACGAGACGCTGACGCCGGCGGAGCTCGCGGCCTACCAGCGGAGTCAGTTCGGAGCGATGCTCCGCCATGCCGCGACGCATTCGTCCTATTACCGCGAGCGTCTCGCGGGCATCGACCTCGAGCAGGACGTCGACCCGGCGTCGGTGCCCACCCTGGACAAGGCGACGATGCTGGACCACTTCGACGCGATCGTCACCGATCCGCGGCTCCGACTGACGGAGCTCGAGCAACACGTACAGTCCGCCGCGTCGGAGGGCCTGCATCTGGCTGAGTACCGCGTCATGGCGACCGGCGGCACTTCCGGCAAGCGCGGCATCTTCGTCTACGGTCAGCGAGACTGGATCGAGACGCTTGCGGGGCTGATGCGGTTCAACCAGTACTACGTCGGCGCATCGATACGCTTGCCAAACCGACGTCGCGTGGCAGCCGTCGCCGCGAAGAGTCAGATTCACATGACGGCGCGGATGAGTGCCAGCCTGGACGTCGGCGCGCATCGGCTGCTGCGGCTCGATGCCCGCACGCCGTTACCTGCGTTGGTCGCTGCGTTGAACGCCTTCCGTCCCGAAGTGCTGATCGCCTACGCATCGGTTGCCGCACTACTCGCCGAGGAGCAGCTCGATGGCCGGCTGGCGATCGCACCAGAGATGGTCGCCACGACGAGCGAGGTTCGCACAGTCGAGATGAGCGGGCGGATCCGCGCCGCCTGGGGTCACGCCCTATTCGACTGTTACGCATCCACCGAAACCGGGATCCTTGCCGGGGAGTGCGAACGTCATACCGGGTTGCACGTATTTTCTGATCAGACGCTGCTCGAAGTCATGGACGAGTCCGGCCGACCGGTGCCACCCGGTGTCGAAGGGCACTACCTGCTGGTGACGAATCTGGTCAACCGCACGCAGCCCCTGATCCGCTATCAGTTGACCGACCGCGTGACGATGCTGAAGGAGCCTTGCCCCTGTGGCCGTCCGTTTCCGCTGTTAGCCGCGGTCGACGGTCGCAGCGACGACCTGCTCAAGCTGCGCGGTCGGGACGGCGGCGTCGTAACCGTGCACCCTCTGGCGATCCGCAGCCCGCTCGCCACGCTCCCGGGCCTGCGCGAATACCGGGTCGTGCTGGACCGGGACGGCCTCACGATCGAGGCCGTGCTGGCGTTCGGTGGCGAATCGGACGCCGCGCGCATCCCCGCGCTGCTCGGCGCAGCGCTCGACCAATGCGGCGTCGCGTCGCCGCCAGTGCGCGTCCGGCCGGTCGCAGAGATCGCCCGCAACCCGATATCGGGCAAGAAGAAGCTGGTCGAATCCCGGTTGTAGACACGGACTGGAATAAGGGACGCTCCCTTGCCCGGATAGTGCCGCGACTAGAACGTCGCCGGTCGTGCCTGGAACTCGTTCGTTCCGAAGAACATCTCGAATCCGATGCCGATGCCCCAGCTCGGCTTGCGCGGCTGCTCCGGCTGATCCTTGGGCCAGGTCACACTGGGGCGGATCTCCATCACGAGCCAATCACGCACGATGCTGCGCCGATAGGCCGCCCTGATGCCGTACTCGCCGACGGGCACCGCGGATTCGAACTCGCCGGACATGAATAACTGCGCGCCGATGGCGCGTTGGTTGGGCAACTCACGATAGGCGGTCAGCGAGGTGTAGCCGCGAACACCCTCGGTTTTTTCCGAGAACGTGCCCGAGGCCGTCCAGCGTGCGAGCCATACCTCGTCGAACACGCGTTCCAGGTCGATGCGGCTCGTCAGACCGAACTGCTCGCTGTTCTCCCAGAACACGGTCTCCTTCAATCGCAGGACGATCCGCTCCGGCGTGCCGCGCTGGTAGCGATAGCCCACCTTGACGAACGGATCGATCGGCGATCCGAGGCGCACACCCGCCCCGGCCTCGAAACGACCGCCCTCCTTCGGCCGGTAGCGGATTCCCAGCAGGGTCTCGTCTTCGTCGATCTCGCCCCGCACGTGCTGCTGCGGGATTGCGCCGGACGCGATCTCGCGCTCGGTCACGACTTCGTCGCGATTGAAGGTGCCGACGAATGCGTCGTAACGCTCATCGAGGTACGGAAAGGGCAGTCTGACGCGGAATCTGAACTTCTGGTCCAGCCCATGGAACTCATCCCACAGCAACGCCGGCGTGATGCTCCCCCGGGCCTCCGTTCGGTAAGCTTCCTCGTCCAGGGCGGCGCCAAACATCCGATCGATGTACATCGCTGATTTCCACACCAGCGCGTGCACCCCGCTATGGGCGCGGTCGATCCATTGATCAGGCACCGGCTCCGTCGTTTCAGGGAGGTCGGAGGTGGCCTCCTGGTCCGCCGTCGCGTCCTGTCCCCACGCGAGGCTCCAGGCAACGCAAAGCAGGCCGCCGATCACCGCTCTAGCCAGCCATGGCAGCACCATGGGTCTCCTCGCGTCCTCCTCTCCTACCCTGCAGGTTGCGCCGGACGCTGATTCAATTCTGTAGTCGGTATGCGCGCAAACGTGTCCGCCACCCTGCACCCCGCCCGGGCAATCGGCTGGATGAGCCATGGTTAGACCCGGCGAACGCCCGGAAGGTCACAGTCCTGGCCATTTCCCTGGCCGACCGTGACCTATTTTCAAAGGGGCAGGTTGCTTCCGTGCCGCCGAGCCGCGGCTATAGCCGTCCGCCCAGAGCGAGCGCGAGGTCGACGGTGTTCGCGAGCGCGTCGCGACGCGCGGCGACGAGATCGATCTCGGACTGGAACAGGTCGCGGCGCACGTCGAGCAGCTCGAGATAGGCGATCTCGCCCTCGCGGTAACGAAGCTCCGCCAGTTCCGTCGCGCGCGCAAGCGCCGAGGTGCGCTCGGCCGCGGAGTCCTCGATCGAGCCGAGGCTGCGCTGGCCCTGCAGCGCGTCGAGCACTTCGCCGAACGCGGCCTGCACCGTCTTCGCATACTCCCCGCGCCGCTGCAGCCTGAGCGCGTCGGTGCGGTCGACGCCGGCACGCCGTCGCCCGCCCTCGAACAACGGCTGCGCGAGCGCGGCCGCCGCAGACCAGGTCTCGGCCGGCGCGCTGAAGAGGTCGTCGAGCTCGAGGCTCGCCCACCCGAAGAGCCCCGTCAGGCTTATGCGCGGGAAGAGGTCTGCGCGGGCAACGCCGACGTCGGCCGCTGCGGCGTCGAGGTTCGCTTCCGCCGCGCGGATGTCGGGACGCAGCTCGAGCACGCTGGAGGGCAGGCCGGCCGGAAGCTGCGGCGCCGCTTCCGGGAGCTCGCCCTCAGGCAGGAACCGCCCGTCGACCATCTCGCGCGGCGATCGCCCGAGCAACACCGCGAGTGCGTTCGCGCGACGCGCCACTTCGAGCTCGAACTGCTGCTCGGCCGTGCGGGTCGCGGCCACCTCCGCCTGCACGCGCTTGAGCGTGAACTCGTCGCTCTCGCCGCCTTCCTCGCGGATGCGCTCGATGCGCAGCGATTCTTCGCGGTTGGCGAGCGACTCGCGTGCGTTCACGAGCTGCTCCGTCGCGGCCTTCAACGCATACCAGCCGCGGGCGACCTCGCCGCTCAGGCTCAGGCGCACCGCCTCCTGATCGAACTCCGAAGCCAGCAGTCGCGCCCGCGCTGCCTCAGAGGCGTGGGCGTAACGACCCCAGAGGTCGAGCTCATAGCGCACGGCGCCCTGCAGGTAGTAGGCGGTCTGGGTCGTCCGCGCTGCCGCGAAAGGCAGCGTGAGCACGCTTTCGCGCGACCGCTCGACCCCTGCCTCGACCCCGAGCGAGGGCAGGCGCTCGGCACTGGTCGCGCGCGCGATCGCGCGCGCCTCGGCCACGCGTGCCGCGGCCACCTCGATATCCGGGTTTCGCTCGAGCGCCTCGCCGATGAGCGTATCGAGCGCCGGATCGTCGAACACCCGCCACCAGGGCGCGGGCAGCTCGGGAAGCGCGTCGGTGACCGCCGGCAGCGCCTCCGGCAGTGGCAGCTCCGGCTTCCCGGGGTCGGTCCGGGTCAGCGCGCAACCCGCGATCAGCGCGAACATGGCAGTGAGCAGCGGCTTACGCATTGCCCGCCTCCTCCGCCGTCCGCGGCTTGGGCTGCGACGCCCGCTCGGGTCGACGCCACGCGGCAATCCGGCTGTAGAAGAGCGGGATGAAGAAGGTGGCGACAAAGGTGGCGAGGAGCATGCCGCCGACGACGCCGGTGCCGATCGAGTGCCGACTCGCGGCGCCCGCGCCGGAGCTCAAGGCGAGCGGCGTTACGCCGAGGATGAACGCAAGCGAGGTCATGATGATCGGGCGCAGCCGCATTCGTGCCCCGGCGATCGCCGCCTCGGCGAGCGGCATCCCCTCGCTCGCCTTGAGCGAGGCGAACTGGACGATCAGGATGGCGTTCTTCGACGCGAGCCCGACCAGCGTCACGAGCCCGATCTGGAAGTAGATGTCGTTCTCGAGCCCGCGCAGGAACACGGCGAGCAGCGCGCCGAACACCGCAAAGGGCACGGCCAGGATCACTGCGAAAGGCAGCGTCCAGCGCTCGTACTGCGCGGCGAGCACCAGGAACACCATCAGCACGCCGATCAGGAACACCGTCGTAGAGGTGCCGCCGGTTGCCTTCTCCTGGAATGCGGTGCCAGTCCAGACAAGCTTGTAGCCCTCGGGCAACGTCTCGGTCGCCACCTTCTCCATTGCCGCGAGCGCCTCGCCCGAGCTGTAGCCGGGTGCGGCACTACCGATGATCTTGGCCGAGGTGAACACATTGTATCGCTCGACGACCTCGGGACCGGTGACCTCGCGAACGGTGACGAGCGCGGTGAGTGGGATCAGCTCGCCCGAGCCCCCGCGGACGTAGACATCGCGGATGTCGTCCGGTCTCGAGCGGAACTGCGCGTCCGACTGCAGGTGTACTCGGAACACGCGCCCGTCGCGGTTGAAGTCGTTGACGTACAGGGCACCAAAGGTGCTCTGCAGCGCGTCGAAGACGTCGGTCACGTTGACGCCCAGGAGCTTGGCTTGCTCGCGGTTGAGATCGACGCGCATCTGCGGGACGCTCGCCGAGAAGGTCGAGGTCACGCCGACGAGCTCCTTGCGCTTGGCGGCGGCGGCCGCGACCTGTTGCGAAGCGGCCTCGAGCGCCTTGTAGTCGGTGCCCGCTCGCGACTGGATGTAAGCTTCGAACCCGCCGGTCGCGCTCAGTCCCTGGATCGGCGGCGGCTCGAAGGCGAGAATCATCGCGTCACGGATCTTCGCGCCCCCGCCGAACGTGTGGGCGACAACCGAGCGCGGCGACATCTCTTTGCCGTGGCGCTCGTCCCAGTCCTCGAGAACCACCCAGGCTACGCCCGCATTGGTGCGCGAGGCGAAGGTGAGAACGTCGATCCCTGCGAACGCGACCACTTCCCTGACAGCCGGATGCGACATCAGCAACTCGGTCAGCTGGTCGGTCGCCGCCTCGGTGCGCTCGAGCGAAGCCGCATCCTGCAGCAGCGAAATCGCGAGTATGTAGCCCTGGTCCTCGGTGGGCGCGAGCGAGTCCGGCACGAAGCGGAACAGCGCCGCGGTCGCGACCAGCATCGCCGCGAACAGGGCGAACGAGAGCGCCGCGTGGCGCATCATCCGGTGCACACCGTCGGAGTAACGCCCCGTCATCCGCGCAAACCAGGCATTGAAGCGCCGGAAGAACGGGTGACGCGCTTCGGGCTCCTCGCGCAGCAGCGCGGCGCAGAGCGCCGGCGAAAGCGTCAGCGCCACGAACCCGGAGATCGCTACCGACACGGCGATCGTGACGGCGAACTGCCGGTACATCTCGCCTACCAACCCGCCGAGGAACGCCACCGGCAGGAAGACCGCAGTCAGTACGAAGACGATCGCGATGACGGGGCCCGTGACCTGCTCCATCGCCTTGATGGTCGCATCCCGCGGCGAGAGACCTTCCTCGGCGATGATCCGCTCGACGTTCTCGAGCACGACGATCGCGTCGTCCACCACGATGCCGATCGAAAGCACCATGCCGAATAACGTCAGCGTGTTGATCGAGAAGCCGAACAGCAGCATCGCGGTGAATGTGCCGATCAGCGACACCGGCACCGCCAGCATCGGGATCATGGTCGCCCGCCAGTTCTGCAGGAACAGGAACACGACCGCGAAGACGAGCGCCATGGACTCGCCGAGTGTCTTCAGCACCTCCTGGATCGACACGCGCACGAACTTGGTCGTGTCGTACGGCACCGAGAAATCAAAGCCGGGGGGTGCGGACTTGATGAGCTCCTCGAGCCTGGCCTTGACGGCATCGCCGACTTCGAGCGCATTTGCACCCGGCTGCAGGAAGATGCCGATCGGCACCGTGGGCTTGCCGCTGCGCTTGCCGACGAAGTCGTAGTCGCGCGAGCCGAGCTCGACGCGCGCGACGTCCTTCAGTCTCACGAACGCGCCATCCGGCGTAGTGCGCAGGATGATCTCGCCGAACTGCTCCGGGTTCTCGAGCCGGCCGAGCGTCGTCACCGAGAAGGTGAAATCGACCGGGTCGCGGGTCGGCGCCTGGCCAACGCGGCCCGCGGCGAACTGCGCGTTCTGCTCGCGGATCGCAGCCGCGACGTCCGAGGGCGTGAGGCCGAGCTGCGCCATCCGGTCGGGACGCATCCAAACGCGGATCGAGTAGTCCTTGGCGGTGAAGTTCTGCGCGTCACCCACGCCGGGAATGCGACGCAGCTCGTCGATCACGTTGAACGACGCGTAGTTCGACACGTAGATCTGGTCGTGACGCGGATCGGTAGAACCGATGGTCGCGATCTGCAGGATGGTCGAGGAGCGCTTCCTGACCGTGACGCCCTGGCGGCGCACCTCCTCGGGCAACGTCGCCAGCGCGGCCTGCACGCGGTTGTCGACGTTGATGGTCGCCAGATCGGGATCCGTACCGATGGCGAAGGTAACCGTGATCGACAGCGACCCGTTTCCCGCGCTCGCCGAGCGCAGGTAGAGCATCCCGTCGACGCCGTTGATTTGCTGCTCGAGCGGTGCGGCGACGGTCTCGGCGACCGTCGCGGAGTTGGCGCCGGGGTAGAATGCCGAAACCTCGACTTCCGGCGGCAGGATGTCCGGGTAGGCCGCGACCGGCAGCGCACGGATCGCCGCGAGCCCGGCGATCACGATGAACGCCGAGACGACCGACGCGAAGATCGGCCGGTCGATGAAGAAACGCGATATCACCGCCGGCGCTCCGCAGCCGGCTTCGCGGGCGCGGCGTCCGCGGTCCGCGTACCGGGCTTGGCGGGGTTGACGACTTTGACGGCGACGCCGGGTTGCACCTTGAGCACGCCTTCGACGATCACCCGCTCACCACCGGTCAGCCCCTCGGAGATGATGGTCTGCTCACCGAACGCGCGGCCGAGCACCACGGGGCGGAGCTCCACCACCTGGCCCTTGCCCACGACCCAGACGAAGCTGCCGTTGGTGCTGGTCATCACCGCGCGCCGCGGGAGCGATACCGCCGCCATCAGCGACACGCCCGACAGGCGCACGCTGACGAACTGTCCCGGCAGCAGCGCCACGCCCGGGTTCGGCAGGACGGCGCGGGCGCGCACCGTCCCGGAAGTCGTGTCGACGGCGTTGTCGATGAAGGTGAGCGTGCCAGGCGTCGCGTGCTCGCCGCCGTTGTCGAGCAGGAGGCGCACGGTGGGAGGCCGGTTGCTCGTGAGCGCGCTGCGCAGCAGCGCGGCCTCGCTTTCGGCGATCGAGAACTCGACGTACAGCGGGTCGGTCTGGACGATGCGCGTCAGCAGGCTCGAGTCCTCGCCTGCAGTCACGAGGCTTCCCTCGGAACGCTCCTCGCGACTCGCGAGCCCGCCGATCGGCGCGCGAACCTCGGTATAACCGAGCTCGAGCTGCGCGGTACGCAGCCGCGCCTGCGCGGCTGCGACGTTCGCCTCGCCGATCTCGAAGGCCGATACTGCCGCGTCCCGTTCGCGCTGGCTGACCGCGCTCTTCTCGAACAAGGGGACGAGGCGGTCGCGATTGCGGCGCGCCTCGTCACGCTGGGCGACCGCGACTGCGAGCTCGGCCTGGGCCTGCGCCGCGGCGGCGCGGAACGGCAACGGGTCAATGCGGAACAGGACCTCGCCCTCGCGGACCCGCTTGCCCTCCTCATACAGGCGCTCGAGCAGGATCCCGCTGACGCGCGCGCGGACCTCGACCTCGCGTGAGCCTGCGGTGCGGCCGCTGTAGCTCAACTCGATCGGCACTTCACCGCGCGAGACCGAGGTGACCACGACTTCTGGCGGAGGTGTACTCATCTGCGCCGCGGTCTTGTCGCCGCAGCCCGCTGTGAGCGTCGCCACGCTCGCGGCAGCCGTAGCCGCCAGCAGCCGAATGAATCGTGTCTTGCGAAGGATCGTCACACCCATGATCGGTAGCCTCGGTTGTCGACGGACGGTCGGTGGGCTCGACCACCGGTCCATATCATCGGGGCGACAGCTCCGGACACGCCTCGTCGGCGAGCCGCAGCAGCTCCTTGACGATCAGATCGCGCTGTTCGCTCGTGAAAGGTGTCAGTCGCCAGACCTCACCGAGCATCAGCCCGTCCACGGCCAGCATGATGACCGCGCTGCGTGCGAAGCAGCCGCCGGACGCGGTGAGCTGTGCTACGTGCTCGGCGTAGCGGGCACGCGCCCCGTCGAGCAAGGCTGGCTTGTTCGCGGCCGCGGCGAGCAGCGCTGCGCCGACATCTTCGCGACCGGCGCGCGGCGTCAGCACACCGAGGATCGACGCCTTCAGCCGACTGGAGGGTTGATCCGCGGGGAGGCCCTCGAGTTCCCGGGCACAACGCTCGTCCAGGTCGTCGCAGTGCCGCTCGATCATCGCGGCCAACAGCGCATCCTTGTTCGGATAGTGATACAGCAGGCCGCCCTTGCTGACGCCGGCCGCCTGGGCGACGGCATCAAGCGTCAAGCTGCTCGCGCCCTGGTCGGCGACGAGCTGTTCAGCCGCATCGAGGATGCGGCCGCGGGCAGCGGGCAAAACCGGGGCTGTTGCTTGCATTGGGGCTGTCCAACGGTTGACCGGTCGAAACTATACCGTCTGGACGGTTCAACGCAACTGTAGAGCCGTCCCAGCGCTGAAAACAGTTAGAGATATTCAGATTGATCATTGGCTTACCGACGATGGCAAGCGGCTGTGGCGACGGCCGACGGCCTGCTCGTAGCCGCCGCTGCCTTGGCGACCGGCGGTGCGACGAGCGGCACCCGACGGGCCAACTTCCCTGCGTGCACCGGGGTACTTGGTATGACTGCCTCAGAACGCACGAACAAACAAATGAATGAGAACAGGAGCCATCGTGAAACTCCGCGCCCGATTGATACCTGGAGTGCTCATCACCGGTCTGGTAGCGAGCTGCAGCGGCGGCGGAGGCGCTGAACCAACTGGCGCGGCGCCGCTTCCTCCTCCGACCCAGGGGCAACCCCCGACGCAACAGATCCCGGAACCGGCCACGCACGGCCGCTTCGTCGGAACCGTATACACGCCAGCCGGGCCGCTATTCGCCGACGCGCTACTGACCGAGGATGGGTTTCTGCGACTCTATATCGGAGATCGGTATCTGGGAGACCCAAGGAGCGCGAACAGCGTGTCCTTTGGCGCGTTGCAGTTCAGCAAGCCGGGCGGGTCCGCGCAGTTCGTGGGAACGGTTGCCGCGCACGACTCCGGAGATGGCTTCGCGGAGATCTCGGGTAGCGGCACCGTCCTTGGCCAGGGCTGCGCGCCGCCGGACATCGATCGATTCTGCGACGAAAGCGCGCCGGGTGAAGTCCGCCTGTCCACCGGTCAAAGCGAAGCTCGGGGCGAGCTCGAGGTGACGACGCGTGACGGCATCGAGACCTGGAGGTTGAGCCTGCGCGCGTGGAGCAACTACTACGAGCTCACAGCGCGGCCGGAGCTTATCTCGGGGCAGTATCAGGAGGGGCTTGCCGAATTCGAGCAGGATGGCGATGTCATTCTGACCATCGATGAAGTTGGACAGCTCTTCTTCCAGGGCGCGAATTCCGGCTGTACGGGCAACGGCGTTGTCGCACCGCACATGGATGGCAAGCAGAACGTCTATGACATCGCCCTCACGATCGCGAACTGCCGCGCTCCGTTTGCGCACCTGAATGGCGAGTTCGACGGGCTCGGCACGACCACGCCGGGCGACTTCTGGAGCTACGACTCGTACCTCCGGCTGTGGTTGTCGAGCACCGACACTGGCGCACCCCAGGCGGCGGTGACCATGTTGGCAACACCTTTGTGAGGGGGCGCACGGGTCCGAGACCCGCACGATGCCTGCTTTGCCCGCGCGCACGCCGTTCCTCCGCGACGCGTGCGGGGCCCGTCGCTCGCCTTTCCAGCCAAAATTTGGACGGCGCCGCGGGAGGAATCATTCGCGGTCAGGAGCCCTTCGCGCCCAGCCCCTTGAGGACGACGCGGAATACCTGGCGGATGGCGGGCGCGCCCGCGTCACTCGGCGTGAAGTAGAGCCGCGATGCCGTGATGTCCATGATCATGTGCACACCGAGCTCGACATCGGTGTTCCTGGGCAGCTGCCTGCGCTCGATTGCCCGCCGCAGGATGATCCGCACCGGGTCGTAACGTCGCTCGATCAGCGGATCGAGGACTTCCGCGAGCGCGGGCTCCTCGGCACGCGCCGCGACCAGCTTCGGCATCACGCCCCTGAGCCCGCCGCGACGCAGATTCCGCATCGACTGGTCGTGCAGATCCATCAGGTCCTCGAGCACGTCGCCGCTGTCGTGCGGGATCAGGACCGGCCAGCGGTTGAACGCCGCGACGATCAGGTGCTCCTTGGTCGGCCAGCGGCGATAGATGGTCGACTTGCTGGCGCGGGCGCGCGCCGCGACCCGGCTTAGCGTCAACCCGGAAAAGCCGCGCTCGCGCAGCAGCCGCGAGGTCGCATTGATGATGGCCTCCTCAGAGGCGAGGCTTCTCGGACGCCCGGGTCCCGGCTTTTTTCGGGGGGTCAAGCGCTCAACCTCCGAACTCGCGGCGCAACTCGCGCCGCAGGAGTTTCCCCATGTCGTTGTATGGCAATTGGTCGCAGAGCATGACGCGCTCAGGCACACGTGAACCGCGCAGCCGCGCGCGCACCCAGTCCTGGAGCTCCACGGTGGTCACATTCCTGCTGGGAAGGGGCACCACCGCCGCACCGACGGCCTCGCCCCACTCCTCGCTCGCGATGGCGAAGGCCGCGGCGTCGTACACCGCCGGATGTTCGCGTAGTACCGCTTCGATTTCGCCGGGTGAGATGTTCTCGCCGCCCCGCACGATGACATCGTCGGCGCGTCCATCCAGGAACACGTATCCCGCCTCGTCGATCCAGCCACGGTCGCGAGTCCCGAACCAGCCATCGGCGTCCAGCTGGCTGCCGGATTCGCGGTATTCGCCCGACACCTGTGTGCCGCGAACGAAAACGAGCCCATGCCGACCTGCACCCAGCGCGTTCCCCGCCTCGTCCCGGATCTGAACTTCGACCGCGGGCAGCGGCCGGCCCACCGAGCCCAGCCGCGCTCGTACCTCGGAGTCCTCGCTCGCCAAGGCGGAGCGATGATCCTCCGGACCCAGCAGGCATATCGTCGAGCTGGTCTCGGTAAGCCCGTACGCATTCGTGAAGTCGACCGCGGGGAAGTGTTGCATCGCGCGTTCGATCACCGTTCCAGGCATGCCGCCACCCCCGTATGCGATCGCGCGCAGAGTCGAGGGAGGCACCTCGCCAGAGAGCTGCAATTGCCCGACGATCCGTCCGAGCATGGTGGGAACCAGGAACGCCTGAGTCGCACGCTCGACCGCGGCGAGCTCGAGCCACGCCGCGGCATCGAACTCGGGCAGGATCACCATGCGCCGCGCCGCATAGGAC
>Ga0209971_1000298_pt1 | contig 13893 bp, 14 predicted proteins | sample InoplaM3SAM_FD_187588 | JGI IMG/M metagenome (GOLD analysis project Ga0209971, IMG submission 187588) | Arabidopsis thaliana rhizosphere microbial communities from the Joint Genome Institute, USA, that affect carbon cycling - Inoculated... | ecosystem: Host-associated > Plants > Roots >... | reverse complement strand
CTCCACGGGCGAGCTGAACCGGGTCCTGGGGAGGGCGCTCAGGGACTCGCCGCCCCAGACGGCGCGCGGGCCGCGGCTGAAGGTGTACTACGTCGCGCAGACGGGGGTCGGGCCGCCGACGTTCACGATCGTCGGGAACCGGGAGGAGGCTCTTCACTTCTCGGAGACCCGGCGGATCGAAAACCTCGTCCGCGAGGCGAGCGACTTCACCGGATCGCCGATCCGGATCTCGGTGCGCGGAAGGTCGCGCAAGGGGAAGAGTTCGAGCTGACCGCGCGGCCGGTCAACTGCTAGAGTTATCGCCGTGGCGAAGGCGGAGCCGCAACTCTACAAACCCGCGGACGCGTGTCGGATGGCGGAAGTCGCGCCGTACGTGCTCCGCTACTGGGAGACGGAGTTCCCCGCGCTCTCCGAGGGAAAGGAGAAAGGCTCCTCGCGCCTCTACACCGCGCGCGACGTCCAGATCATCGCTCGGATCCGGCAGCTCCTCTACGACGAGGGTTTCACCGTCGCGGGCGCGAAGAAACGGCTCGAAGCCGAGATCGCGGAGGGCCGGTTCGACGACGGGGTGAAGTCGCCTCCGGTGGTCGAGCACCGCAAGGTCGAAGAGAGCAAGCCGGCTCCCAAACCGGAAGTCGCAGCCCACGCGCCGGCTCCGTCACCGCGCCCCGTCCCGGCGCCGCCGCCCCCGCCTCCCGCCGCGAAAGCGGCGCCTCCGCCTCCGCCGGTTGCCTCCGCCGCGCCCTCGGGTTTCCCGGAGCGCAAGGCCGTCATCAAGGAGCTGAAAGAGATCGCGCGGCTCCTGGAGAGGCCCCGAAAGCGCTGAGGTTCCGGGCGCGCGTTTGACAGCGCGCGTCCCGCCTGCTCAAATGCCGCGCTCCGGTCGGGACGTGGCGCAGTCTGGTAGCGTACCTGAATGGGGTTCAGGGGGTCCCGGGTTCGAATCCCGGCGTCCCGACCAAAATCCTTCTCAGCTCTCGGACTTTCGCGGGCTCCGGCCGTGGCTCCAGATCCACTTGATCCGGTGAATGCCCGCGGTCACGAGCGAGGCCAGGACGATCACCGCCAGCATGATCGTCCAGTTCTGCGCGAGGTACACCGATCGGCCGTAGGCGATGTAGGCGGCAATTCCGTTGAGCACCACGCTCGTCGCGATCTTCAGCGGTCCGGAGCGGGCGAAGAACGTTCGGAAGCCGGGGAAGTTCTTCAATCCTTCGATGATGAGGAACACGACGAGCGCCTGAGCGACGATCGAGAGCCAGAACTGGGTATTCATGACTCCACCGCCCTTTCCGACGAGGGATTCCGGCGCGATTCTATCGGTGCTTTGAGGACCGTCCCCCCTCGAATCTGAGGTCCGCGCCTCATTGACCGACCCGTCGGCTCCGGCCAGATTGGAGACGGGCGGCTCGACGGTGAACGCCGCCCGGAAAGGCGCGACCGGTGGTACGCGAGGCCCTCAGGGGAAACAGAAGATCGCGCAGTCTGCGCTGGATGGGCCAGCGCCCCGTGGTCCTCGTCGTCCAGCAGGACGACACCCTGCGGGCGCTCATCCGAAGGGCAGTCGAGGCCGAAGGGTACGCTGCGATCGAAGCGCGCACGGCGATGGAGGCGCTGACGGTGCGCGATCGCTCATCGGCCGCCGTCGACCTCGTGATCACGGACCTCATCCAACCCGGGCTCGCCGGCCCCCTCGGCCTCCGCGAGCGCCTCGGCCGGCGGACGAAGTTCCTCTACCTGCTCATGTACACGACGGAGTCGCTCGTCCCCGAGGAGGACGTCACGTTCTTCCTCCAGAACCCGTTCCGCGGCCGCGCCCTGGAAGAGAAGCTGCGCGAGATCCTGAGCCGCCACTGAGCCGCCGGGCGGATAATCTCCGCATGAAGGTGCGGCTGGTGTCCGACTCCTACTTCTCGGCGGCGCACCGGCTGCACCGCGACGACTGGGACGCGGAAACCAACCAGCGGGTTTTCGAGAAGTGCAACAACCCGAACGCGCACGGACACACTTACGGCCTCGAGGTCACCGTCGAGGGCGAGGTGGACCCGGAAACCGGCTGGGTCATGGACTTCGGGAAGCTGAAGCGCACCGTGGAGCAGCACGTCATCCGACGGCTCGACCGGCGGCACTTGAACTTCGACGTCGATTTCCTCGCGGGACGGAACCCGACGGCCGAGAACATCGTTATAGGTATCTGGGGGGAGCTCGTCGGCCGCCTCGCACCGGCGCGGCTCGTACGGATTACGTTGAACGAGACCGACAAGAATCGGGTGGTGTACGAAGGAGGGAGCGATGAACGGTGATTCGAAGCCGCGCCGGCTGACGCGATCGAACCGCGACAAGATGATCGCGGGAGTCTGCGGCGGCCTGGCCGAATACCTGAACGTGGACCCGACGGTGATGCGGGTGCTTTACGTGCTCGTTTCGATCCTGTCGGTGGCGTTTCCGGGCATCATCGCCTACATCATCCTGATGTTCCTGATGCCGCCCCCCGAGGAGGTGACCGCTTGAGCGCCCCTTCGCCGCACCCGCGCCCGCTGCGCCGCTGTCGCGGCTCGAATCGGATGATCGCCGGCGTCTGCTGCGGTCTCGCCCAGCATTTCGGCCTGGACATCACTCTCGTGCGAGTGCTGTACGTGATCGTCTCGGTCCTTTCGGCGGCGTTCCCGGGGATTCTCGTCTACATCGTCCTCTGGGCCGTGATCCCCGAAGAAGGCGCGTGACGGGACCCCGGATACTCGTCACAAACGACGACGGAATCTTCTCGGAGGGGATCGAGCGCCTGGCCGCCGCGCTCTCGGAGGTGGGCGACGTCTTCACCGTCGCCCCCGACCAGGAGCGGAGCGCCGCCGGGCACGCGCTCACGCTCGACACGCCGCTGCGCGCCAAGGAGATCGGCGAGAAGCGGTGGTCCGTCAACGGGACCCCGACGGACTGCGTCAACTGGGGGGTTCTGCACCTCCTGCGCGATGGGCGTCCGGCGCTCCTCTTCTCCGGGATCAATCTCGGCCTGAATCTCGGCGACGACGTGACTTACTCCGGCACCGTCTCCGCGGCGTTCGAGGGGGCGCTCCTCGGGATTCCGTCGGTCGCCGTATCCCAGGAGATCGAGCCGGGGTTCACCTTCGACGCGGCGTCGGGGTTCGCCGTGCGCCTCGCGAGGAATCTCCTCGAGCGGGCGCTGCCCCCCAAGACGCTCGTGAACGTCAACGTGCCTGCCGGAGCGGTCCGAGGAGTACGGGTGGGCCGCCTCGGGACTCGGCGGTACGGGGAGACCGTGATCGAGAAGACCGATCCCCGCGGCCGCCCGTACTACTGGATCGGCTCGACGGTCCCCGTCGGCGAGCTCGAGGAGGGAACCGACATCAGCGCCGTCGCCGAGAAGTACATCTCGATGACGCCCGTCCACCTGGATCTGACCGCATATCAGTCGATGGACCTCCTGAAGTCTCTCGCGGCCGAACTGTCGGGCGAGCCGGTCGCGCCGGGGCCCCCCTCGCGCGACCGGTCCTGAGGCGAACGGAAGCTACCGAACTCTTTCGTACTCCAGGATCGACAGCGACAGTCGGGTCGGCAGCTGGATCGACGAGTCCACGAACCTTCGGACGAGGTGGTAACCGCGGAGCTCGGGAGGGTTCGCGGCCTCGACGTCGCTCGGCACGACGAGCAGGACCCGCTCCGCGCCGGTGAGCTCCGACAATCGCCGGAGGTCGCTCACTCTCTCGACCCGGATCCGCTTTGCCTCCGGGCACTCCAGAAGCGGATACCCGCTCGGCGGCACGTACTCGCGCCCGTCGAGCACGGTGGCATCGATCACCGTATGCGTTCCCGCGTAACGACAGATGACGTTCCCGAGCGCGAACCCGGCGTCCGTCAGACGCGTGCGACCCAGCTCTCGAAAGTAGTAGTGGAGGTTGAGCCATGCGGAGGCCACCACCACGGCGAGCGCGATGGCGGCGGTGACGTACCTCCGAGTTCGAGGCCGGTCTGTGAGCAGCCGCGCCAGGCCGGTGACCGTCCACGCAACCCCGAGAGACGAAAAGAGCAGGACGACCAGCGTCCGATGATAGGTGGGCGGGCTGGCACAGAGGAGGACTCCGCCGGTCAGGTAAGCCCCCGAGAAGACGATCGATACCCACCCCACCGGCGAAGACAGCTTCCAGAGAAGGAGCGCGTACGCGGCGGGGGTGAGCGCCGCGGTGACCGGATCGTGGAGCGCGCGATCGGCGCCATAGGCCTTGAAGTAGTCCCCACCGAAGTTGAAGATCGACAAAGTTCGGGAAACGTGCTGGACGACCGCGTCCCGAACACTGTCGGCCCCGTACGAATCGCGAAGCTGGACGAAGCCGTCGGCCTGCAGCAGCGAGATGGTCGGGATGCGCTGGTACGCGATCTCCAGGGGCATCCGGAACACGGTCGCGAACATCGGCGCGCACGTGAGAACGGCGATTCCGCCCACGGACGCGAGGACGACCAGGAGGCTCTTCGAGGGCCAGCGCCCGATGATCGCCCAGCCCGCGAGAGTGAGCGCGACGAGCGGTGGCAGAAGCTGGGCCGGAATGTACGTCGCGGCGCCGATGCCGAGGGCCACGCCGGCGCCGGTCAGGGTGAGGAAGGAACCGCCGGTCAGCGCTCGCAGCAGCAGAGCGAGAACGACGCTCGCGCAAAAAGGGGTCTCGACGTAGATCTGACCGACGCGGGAGTAGTGGACGAATGCGTGGTTGAACGCGAGGAGAAGGGCCGCGAGAAAGCCGGCTCTGCTTCCGATCAGCCGCCGGGAGAAATCGAAGAGCAAAACGACCGTGAGAGAACCGAGGAGCGCGGCGCCGAGTCGGAGCGCTCGAAGCCCCTTGCCGAAGGGCCACGCGGCGGCCTGAGAGACGACGAGAGTCATTCCGGGATTGCCCATGTCCCAGAACCCGAACATCCCGCCGGGCCCGGCGGCGCGGAGTTCGCGGCCGGCGATCCCGGTGCCCGACTCGTCGCCATCGACCCAGGGCGGGAAGTTCTCGACGCCGCCCCAGCTGCGAACCGCGAAAGCGACGAGGAAGAGAAGGGCCGCGGCCGCGAGGGCCCGACGGCCCTCCCGGCGCGACTGCGCCCCGCGCCGGCGGGCGGAGCGATACCAGTCCGCCACGCCGGGCAGGAGAAGCAGCACGACGCCGACCAGCCAGAGTCTCGCGGCGGTCGCGTCGCCCGGATCCGCCCGGAGATGCACGGCGAGCGCGGCGAGCAGGACGACTCCGCCGGGCGCGCACGCGGCATAGAGCGCGCCGGAGAAACGGGGTGGCTCGAGGGGATGAGGGAGAGCCGGCAGCAGGTCGTTCTTTCGAAACAGAAGGACCGCGAGGCAGGCCGAGCCCACGAGAGCGAGCGCTGCGAACGGGGAGGGCTCGGCTCCTGTCGCGCGCGCCCTCTCCAGGGCGATCTGTCCCGCGGCGGCCAGCAGGATCAACCCGCCGGCGCCCAGTGCCCTGGCGCGGATCGGGTTGCGATTCCGAAATTCGTCGATGCGAGTTATCGGGGAATTGTAGCCGCCGTCAGTAGGCGAGGACCTTTCGCGCGGCCTCGAGCACCCTCTCGGTCGAGGGCAGGACGGCCCTCTCGAGGATCCGGTTGAAGCCGACGGGCGTAAAGGTCGAGCCGACGCGCCCGATCGGTGCGTCGAGCAGCGGGAACACGGCTTCCTGGATCAGGGAGACGACCTCGCCTCCGAACCCGCCGTGGACCTTGTCCTCGTGCGCAACCAGGGCCCGGCTCGTCTTTTCGACCGACCGGACGACGGCCTCGAGGTCGAGCGGGACGAGAGAGCGGAGGTCCACCACCTCGACCGACTTTCCTTCCTTCTCGAGCTCGGCGGCCGCCTCGAGGGCGAAGTGCACGAGCGTGCCGTACGCGACGATCGTGAGGTCCTTTCCTTCCCGCCGTATCCGCGCTTTCCCGAACGGCACGGCGAACTCGGCGGGCACCGCCGCCCGCGCCATCGGGTTGTTGTAGAGGAATTTCGGCTCGAGGTAGAGCGTGATGCCGCGCGAGCGGATCGCCGTGCGCAGCAGGCCGGCGGCGTCGTCGGCAAACGCGGGGTAGACGATCCGGATCCCGGGCAGGGTGGTCAGCCAGCCCTCGATGTTCTGGGAGTGATACAGGCCTCCGCCGATGTATCCGCCCGACGCGATCCGCACGGTGACGTTCGGGACGAACTTCCCGTTCGTGCGCCAGTACTCGTGGGACATCTCGACCATCTGCTCGGCCGCAGGCCAGAAGTAGTCGGCGAACTCCGCCCCCTCGACCACGACCCGGATGTCCTCCGAGAGGCGCGAAAACCCGTCGGACGTGCCGAGGATGAAGTCCTCGGCGATCGGCCCGTTGAACACCCGGTGCGCGCCGAACTCCTGCTGCATCCCCTTGGTGACGTTGAAAATCCCCCCCTTGTCGCGGTAAGCGACGTCCTGGCCCCAGATGTACGTGTCGGGGTTGCGCCGGAACTCCTCCTTGAGGGTCTGGTTGATCGACTGGACGAGCGACATGGTCTCGCCGCTCCCATCGGGGATCCCCTCCGGCCACGCCGGGGGCGACCAGGGCTCCGGGACGACGTACTGGAAGATCGACTCCGGCGTCGGGTCCGGCGCCTGCCGCGCCCGGTCAGCCGCCTCTTCGTACGTCTGCTGGTTGTGGGCTTCGATCGCGACGAGTTCTTCTTCCGAGACGAGGCCATTGTCGATGAGAGTGCGGCGGAACCGCGGAAGCGGATCGGCCTCGCGGGCCGCAGCGAGCTCCTCCGGGGACCGGTAGAGCTCGTGCCGGTCGGAGTTCGAGTGCGAGTGGATGCGGACGACCGGCGCGTAGACGATCGCGCAGCCCTCGCCGGTGCGGACGTACTCCACGGCTTCGCGCATGGCGCGGAAGGAGTCGAAGACGTCCAGACCATCGCAGTGGATGATCTTCAGGTTCAGCATCCCGGAGAAGTTGTCGGCGACGATCGGGTTGGCCGTCTGGTCCCACTTCGGCACGGAGATCCCGTAGCCGTTGTCCTGGATGACGAAGACGACCGGGACCTTCTCGCGGGAGGCGCCGTTGACCGCCTCGTAGAAGTAGCCCTCGGCCGTCGAGGACTCGCCGACCGAGCAGAAGACGATGGAGTCCTTCGCGTAGGTCTTGATCGCCCGGCCGAGGCCGGTGGCGTGCTGCGCGTGGTTGGCAACGCACGACGAGACGTTCTGGATGCCGATTTCCGGCTTCGCGAAGTGGTTCGACATGTGACGGCCGCCGGAGGCGACGTCGGCCGCCTTCGACATTCCGTTCAGCAGGATCTCCTCGGCCGTGAGCCCCGCGGCGACGCATGTCGTCAGGTCACGGTAGTAGGGGAAGAGGTAGTCGCGGCCGGGGCGGAACGTCATTCCGAGGGCGAGCTGGATCGCGTCATGACCGGCGCAGGGGGCGTGATAGCTCCATCCCAGGCCCTGCTTCAGGTAGTTGGGGGCCTTGTCGTCCAGCACCCGGGCGAGGTGCATCAGGGCGTACCACTTCTTCAGCTCTTCGCGGGACACTCCGGCGACTCCGGCGGGGTGGACGAGTTCGGCGGTTTCGCGGGGTGTCAACGGTTCGTTTCCTCCATGAGCGAGGTGAAACGCTCATTTTAGCCGGGTTTATTCGAGGCCCCCGGCGCTGAGAGTAGTTCGGGGTCTCCCGGACACCTTGCTACCATGACCGGAATGCCCATCCCGAAGGAGCGGATTCCCCCCGACGCCCGCTCGGAGAGCCAGCGTCGGGAGATGGTGGAGCGCTTCGTCGCCGCCCGAGGCGTCGACGACCCGCGGGTGCTCGAGGCGATGCGCGAAGTCCCGCGGCACCGCTTCGTCCCGGAGCCTCTCCGGGCGAAGGCCTACGGCGACCACTCCCTTCCGATCGGCCACGGGCAGACGATCTCGCAGCCGTCGGTCGTGGGATTGATGACGCAGCGGCTGGCGGTTGCCCCGGGCCAGAAGGTGCTCGAAATCGGCACGGGATCCGGTTATCAGGCCGCGGTCCTCTCCCGCATCGCGCGCACCGTTTACTCGCTCGAGCGCATCGACGACCTCGCGCGCGCCGCCGCGCAGACCCTGGGAGGGCTCGGGTACCAGAACGTCTCCGTGAAAACGTTCGACGGAACGTACGGATATCCGGCCGCCGCGCCGTTCGACCGCATTCTGATCACCGCGGGCACGGCGGAGATTCCGGAGACGCTGCTCGCGCAGCTCGCGGTGGGCGGACGGCTCGTCGCGCCGGTTGGTCCGCCGGAGCGCCAGCGGATCCGCGTGGTTCGCCGCCGCAAGACCGACTTCGCGCGGGAGGACGGCGAGGAGGTCGTCTTCGTTCCGCTCATCGGCCGTTTCGGTCGGGCGCCGTCGTGATCGCCCGGCGGGCGTTGCTCTCCGGTCGCGTGCAGGGCGTCGGGTTTCGTTTCTTCGCGGAGCGGACGGCACGGAGCTTCGGCGTGAAGGGATGGGTGCGCAATCTCCCGGACGGACGGGTGGAGACGGTCGTGGAAGGGGAGGAGGAGGCCGTGACCCGCTACCTCGAGAGGATCGGGCGCGGGCCCTTCGGTGGAAGCGTCGCGAGCGTCGAGGTCGAGGAGCGCGCGCCCGAGGGCCACGATCGCTTCGAGATCACGAGGTGACCGACCTGCGGCGGTTCATCCGCGACGTTCCGGACTTTCCCACTCCCGGGATCCTCTTTCGGGACATCACCCCTCTCCTCGCGTCCCCCGTGGCATTCGGCGCTGCGGTCGAGGCCATGGCGGGTCCCTTCCGGGGAGGCGCCGCGGTCAAGGTCGTCGGGATCGAAGCTCGCGGCTTCATGTTCGGAGCGGCCGTCGCGCGGGAACTCGGGCTCGGGTTCGTCCCGGCCCGCAAGCCCGGCAAGCTCCCGGGACGGACCGAAAAGATCGCCTATGGCCTGGAGTACGGGTCCGACGGGCTCGAGATCCACGCCGATGCGTTCTCCCCCGGGGACGCGGTGGTCGTCGTCGACGATGTCCTCGCCACGGGTGGCACGGCCGCGGCCGCCGCGGAGCTGGTCGAGCGCCTGGGGGCCCGGGTCGTCGCCCTGGTTTTTTGCATCGAGCTCGCCGCCCTGGGGGGTCGGAACCGGCTTTCCGGTCGCCCGGCCCACTCGGTGCTGGTACTATGATTTGGAACTCGCCCCGGCCGAAACGCCAAAAAAAACAGCACTGATGGCCGAAGAACGCATCCTGATCGTCGACGACGACGAGGACATCCTCTTGATCGTTCAGACGATCCTGACGAATGCCGGCTATTCCGTCACCGTGGCGCGCAACGGCCGGGAGGGCGTCGACCTCGCGCTCGAGCTCAAACCCGACCTCATGCTGCTCGACGTCATGATGCCCGAGCTCTCGGGCTGGGAAGTCTGCACGACCCTCAAGAACGCCCCGGAGACGCGGCTGACGCCGATCGTCATGATGACGGTCAAGAGCGAGATCCGCGACCTCATCACGGGCATGCAGGTCGGAGCCGACGACTACATCACGAAGCCCTTCACGCGCCGCAAGTTGCTCTCCACGGTGCGGCAGATCCTGGAGCAGCGGGGTGAGGCGCCGTCGTCCTTCCTTCCGACCGACAACGAGCAGGTCCGCTTCAAGAGCCTTCTTTTCGACGCGGTCACGGACCTGCCGACGGTCCCCGTCATCATCGATGCGCTGCGCGACCGGCTCCTCGACAGCCGGGACCTCGCCGTGCTCTACGTGGACGTCGAGCAGTACAGCCACATCGAGGACGCGTACGGCTGGGAGGTCTTCGACGGCCTCCTGCGTCACACGGCCAAGGCGCTGCGCCGCATGCTCGGGACGGTGTTCGCGACCGAGGATTTCGTGGCGGTCAACCGTACGGGCGGTTCCGACTTCTACGTGTTCACGAGTCTCGAGGGGGGCGACGACGCGCCGGCCCGCCTGCAGCGTAAGGCGCGCCAGGTCGAGGAATCCCTGCGCGGGACGCTCGACGAGGCGTTCGGAGGCCGCATCCACAAGCGCATCGCGGTCTTCGTCGGCCACTCCGTCATCCGGTCGAACCCACAGATGCGGGTGGAGCGCCTCGTGTACCGGGCGCTCCGGGAGGCGATCTCGATCGCGACGACGAAGGAGCGCGAGCGCCAGGCTCTGCTCGGTGACGCGTTCAAGGAGATTCTCCGAAGGCGCCGGATCCGCACGGTCTACCAGCCGATCTTCGACCTGAACACGATGGGCCTCTTCGGCCACGAGGCTTTGACGCGCGGCCCGCTCGACTCGGCGTTCGAGAGCCCCGACCTTCTCTTCCAGTTCGCCGGCGAGCACGAGGCGACCTGGGAGCTCGAGCAGCTCTGCCTGGACTCGGCGGCGACCCACTACCTGTCCACTCCCGGCAGCCTCCTCTTTCTGAACGTCGAGGCGGATTCGATCGCCTCGCTCTCGGCGCGGGGCGTCCAGGCCTTGACGCCCCTCCTGAACCTCCGGCACCCCATCGTCATCGAGGTCACGGAGCGGTCCGCAATCCGAGACCTGCCCGTGTTCCGCGAGGCGCTGGCGCTGCTGCGCGAGCACGGGTTCCGGATCGCCATCGACGACGCGGGATCCGGCTACGCGTCTCTGCAGTCGATCGCGGAGTTGCGGCCCAACTTCCTCAAGGTCGCGAACACTCTCGTGACTGGTCTTCACGAGGACACCATCAAGCGCGACGTCGTCGAGATGCTCGTGAACCTCTCCCGCCGGATCGACGCGCTGTGTGTCGCAGAGGGGATCGAGACGCCCGAGGACCTGGAGGAGTGCCGCAGGCTCGGGATCCCCTACGGGCAGGGCTATTACATCGGGGTCCCCGAGGCGACGCCGGCGCTTAAACCCGCGCGCGAGTTCCTGCCGGGCAGCTCCGCGGCTTCCGAGTTGCAGCCCTAGTACACTCGATCGTTCCGGGGCCGTAGCTCAGGTGGATAGAGCAAGAGTTTCCTAAACTCTAGGTCGGCAGTTCGAGTCTGCCCGGCCCCAAAATCCGTCGCGGTCGCTCGCTCCCGCTCCCGCTCCCGCGGCGCGCGGCTCCTCCCTCGGTTACTTCGGGAGACTCCGCGCGCCGCGGCTTCGGGCAGCTCTTTCCCTAAAAATCGACTCGCGTCGAAAGGCCGATCGACCGGGGCGGGTTCGTCAGATACCCGACGCGGGCACGCAGCCCGCGCTCCCTGTCGAGCGCCAGCAGCGCGCGCTCGTCGGTCACGTTGTTCGCGAAGAGCGCGATGTCCCAGTTGAGGTACCGAACGCCCAGCCGGAGGTTGACGATGTCGTAGGCCGGCAGCTCTGGATCGAAGGTGAACGTGTTCTGGGTCAACGGGCCGCCGATCGTGTGGTTGTGCTGGTCGGGGGGAGAATGCTCGAACGAGCGCAGGTTCACGACGCCGAAGCCGGGGTCTTCGTCGCCGACCTGGGTGAAGCGCGAGCCGACGTGGGTCCACGTCCCGGTGAGATACCCCTGCCAGTCCGTTGCGATCGGCTGCTGATAGGTCGCGGCGACGGAGGACTGGAACTTGGGCACGCTCGGCAGTCGGCGACCCTCCTGGATCCCGGAGACGATTGTGACGTTCCCCATGGCGTCGGTGGAAGTCAGAGTCGACCGGAGTTCGGAATCGTTGTAGCCGGCGGAGATGGCGAAGTCGAACCGATCGCTCGGCGCCAGGGCGAATTCGACCTCCGCTCCGACGCTGCGCGCCTTCGGCACGTTGAAGACGAGCCGTGAGGAGCAGGTGCCCGCGGTCACGGAGACCTGAAGGTCCTTGATGTCCACGTAGAACGCCGAGACGTTGACGGAGCCGCGTCCCTTCATGAGCCGGGACTTGGAGCCGATCTCGTAATTCCACGCGGTCTCGTCGTCCCAGGCTTCCCGGCCGCCGAAGGTCACCAGATCCTGAGCCGTACACAGCGGGATGTTCAACGGGTCGTTGATGCCTCCCAGCCGGAAGCCCTTCGCGATCTGGGTATTCAGGTTGGTGTCTTCGCTCAATTTGTAGGTGGCGATGAAACGTGGAGCGACGCCGTCGGCCGAGATCGAGCCGGGCTGCGAGACGATCTGGGTGCCGGTGTTGTCGTGGGCGAAGATGCCGTCGAAGATCTGCTCCTTGTCCTCTTCGAAGCTGTAGTAGCGCAGCCCGCCGGTCAGCTTCAGACGGTCCGTGACCGACCAGGTCGCTTCGCCGAACGCGGCCCACTGGCTGAGGTCGTAGTGCAGGTCCGACCAGAACAGGGAGTTCCGCGGGGCGCGGAGTCCCCGCGTAGCAATGCCCGTCAACTCTTCGAACCCCGCCACCAGGAGGTTCTGGTTGTACTGGCGCTCGGAGTCGGCATAGAAGCCGCCGACGAGCCACTGGAGCCGGTCGGTCCCTCCGGAGAGGCGGACTTCCTGCGTCCAGCCTTGCGCCGTGGTCGCGTCGTCGAGTGGGGCGTCGAGCGTATAGACGTTCTCCGGGAGGCCGATCGTGCCCCCCGTGATGCTGGAGGTCAGCGCTCCCGCGTCGCGCACGACCAGGATGTCCCGGTCGGTGTACGACGTGATCGCGGTCAGAGCAACGCCGCCGAAGTCGTACTTGAAAGTCAGATCGCCGAGCAGGAATTCGTCGGTGAAAGGCTCGTCGATCTGGGTGAAGAGCTCTCGCTCGCCGAGGGTGACCGCCGGCCGCGTCGTGGTGTAGGGATTGGCGAGAATGTTGAAGACGTCGATGCGATTCCAGCCGTCCATCTCGACCTTCTGATAGACGATCCTCGGGACGATGGAGAGTTGATCGGTCGGGGCGATCTGCACCGACGCGCGCACCCCCGCGCGGTCGCCTCTGTTGACGTCTTCTTTGACGGAAAGGTCGGGCTGCACGGCATCCATCCATCCCGCGAGCCGGTCGTAGTAGCCGACGACGCGCAGCGCCGCGCGGCTTCCCAGAGCCGCGTTGACGCCCGCCTTGACGCTGCCCCCTTCGTTGCCGTCGGTCAACGTGGCGCCTTCGAGCTCTCCGAAGAATCGCGTTGTGCCGAGCTCGGGCGGGTTCGTGATGTACCGAACGGTGCCTCCCAGAGAGCCAGAACCGAACAGGGTTCCCTGCGACCCGCGCAGCACCTCGAGGCGCGACATGTCGAAGAGATCGAGGTCCGGCATGAACAGCGAAAGTGAGATGACGGATTCGTCCAGGTAGACGCCGACGGACTCCTTTACGCCCGGTTGATCGCGCGCGATCTGGCCCGAAGAGACACCGCGGATCGAGATCTGCTGCTGCCCGGGCCCCAGGTTCTGGACCGAGAAGCTCGCGACGTTATTGGCCGCCTCCTCGAGGCTCTCGACTCCACGCTCGCGAAGAACCTCCTCGGTCGTGGCCGCGATCGAGAAGGGCGTCTCGTGCACGGTCTCCTCGCGTTTCATGGCCGTGACGGTGACCTCCTCTCGGACGCGCGGTTCGAGTGTCAGGTCGACCGTCACGATGGACCCCGCGACCTGCACGTTCGTCACCGTCGCCGCGCCGAGCCCGGGAAGGTCGGCGGTCACCGTGTAGGCGCCGGCGGCCAACCCCGGCGCCTCGAAGTTCCCGTTCGTGGTCGAGGCGACCACGCGGGTCACGCCCGTCTGCTGGTTCCGGACCGTGACCGTCGCGCCGGGCAGCGCGTCTCCGGAGGCGCTACGGACGGTGCCCCGGATCCCCCCCTGCTGGGCCTGAGAAATTGACGGAAAGACGCAGAGAACGACGAGGATTGACATAGCCACCAGGATTGCGAACCGTCGTGAAGGCATTCGTCCCTCCTGCTTGCGAAATGAGCCGGGTGGTTCGAAAGTAACGGCGGGCAGAACTCGGGCGGTGAGCCAACATCAGTCGCGGACGTCCCTGCCCGTATGGTACCCGTTCGAG
>Ga0209971_1000295_pt1 | contig 13946 bp, 14 predicted proteins | sample InoplaM3SAM_FD_187588 | JGI IMG/M metagenome (GOLD analysis project Ga0209971, IMG submission 187588) | Arabidopsis thaliana rhizosphere microbial communities from the Joint Genome Institute, USA, that affect carbon cycling - Inoculated... | ecosystem: Host-associated > Plants > Roots >... | reverse complement strand
AATCGTTTTCGCCGGGGTTGGCGACGCGGTCGGGGTGGGCCTGGTCCAAAGCCTCGCGCGGCCGGGTGGGAATGTGACCGGATCCACATTCATCACAGAGGAGACGATCGGCAAACAGCTGGAGCTGCTCAAGCAAGTAGTCCCAAGGATTGTTCACGTCGGAGTGGTGGTGAATCCCGCGAACCCCGTCTATGGCCCAATTTTGACCGCCAGCCAAGCACCGGCCCGAGCACTGGGCCTACAGCTCATACCGGTCAACGTGCAGAGTGGCGAAGAGTTCGAGGGTGCGGTTCGAGCAGCCCGCGACGCTCACGTAGAGGGTCTCGTTGTGTTACGAGATCTCGTGGTTATCGCGAACCAGGAACGGCTCTTGGCCCTGGCTGCCACTAACGGCCTTCCGGTAATGTATGGAATGCAGGAGTTCGTGGCCGCAGGCGGCCTCATGTCCTATGGTCCGAACCTCGTCGAGATGTACCGCCGCGCAGCGTATTTAGTGGACAAGATTCTCAGGGGTGCCAAGCCGGCCGACCTGCCGGTCGAACAGGCCACCAAGTTCGACCTGGTCATCAACCTCAAGACGGCCAAGGCCTTCGGGCTGACGATCCCGCCGTCGCTCCTACAGCGGGCGGATCAGGTGATCGAGTAACGACATGCCCGAGTTCCTCAATCTGTACCGCACCCGGTTCCTTGGACAGTCGTGAACGCACGCACAGGTCGATTTCGGGGGATACCGACATTGCGATCATCGGGTTCTCCGAGGTGCTCAGCGCACGAATGTTCGGCGAGCTGAACGAGAAGCAGGACGAGTACCTGAAGGACATCCACGCCTCCGGGCAGCACCTCCTCGCCCTCATCAACGACATCCTCGACCTGTCCAAGATCGAAGCGGGGCGCATGGACCTCGAGGTGACGGACTTCGACCTGACGATGGCCATCGACAATGCGCTGACCCTGGTCCGCGAGCGGGCCGCGCGCAGGAGCATCGCACTGCACACCACCATCGACGATCGGCTTGGTGAGGTCCAGGGTGACGAGCGAAAGATCCGCCAAGTGCTCCTCAACCTGCTCTCGAATGCGATCAAGTTCACCCCCGAGGGCGGCCGGATCGAAGTCGGGGTGAAGCCGGCGGACGGCTCCGTTGAGGTCTCGGTCAACGACACAGGAGTCGGCATCACGCCGGAGGATCGGGAGGCGGTGTTCGAGGAGTTTCGGCAGGTGGGGCCGGCCGACAAGAAGGTGGAAGGCACCGGGCTTGGCCTGGCGCTATCGCGGAAGTTCATCGAGCTCCACGGGGGCAAGATCTGGGTCAAGAGTCAGGTCGGGCAGGGCTCGACGTTCACGTTCACCGTGCCGGCGCGCCGCGGCGAATGAGCTCGACTACGCGAAGGGGCCGAGCAGCGTCCGGATAAAGCACCGGGCTGCGCCCGGCAGGCACCACCCAGACTTCACCCCGGGGAAAAGAGGATACGCTTGGCATCACACGCGCTTATCTGGCAGTCTGAGGACAGGTAGAAACTGTTCTACCAGGGGAGTTCGTGACGCCGCCATGTCCCTGAACATCAAAGACGCCGAAGCCCACCATCTAGCCCGGGCACTTGCCAAGGAAACCGGCGAAACCATGACCCGCGCGGTGACCGAGGCCCTGCGGGAGCGCCTCGAACGCGTCCGCCGCCGCAAGCGGCCCGAGGCTACCGCCGCCGAGTTGCTTGCGATTGGCCGCCGCTGCGCCGGAACCCTCAAGGGCGAGCCAGTCGATCACGCCGACCTGCTCTATGACGACAGGGGCCTTCCCCGATGATCGTGGACACTTCGGCGCTGCTCGCCATCCTGTTCGATGAGCCCGACGCCGAACGTTACGCTCGCGCCCTTGCCGAGGCCGACACGATGCGCGTTTCCGCCGGCAACTTCGTCGAGGCCGCGGTCGTCGTCGAGGCGCAGACTCATGCTGGCGGCCGAGGCCAGTTCGATACGCTGATCCGCCGCGCCGGCATCGTCAAGGGCCCGGATTTCAGCAAGACCGACGTCACCGCAGCGCTTCCCTTTCCGTAGAAGCCGAGCCAACCGCCCCGCAGAAAATGGCCACAGCGTTACGGCGCCGTGTCGCGCCGGCGGGTCAGCCCCCGCCGCGCAGGCGCGGGTCGAGCAGATCCCGGAGCGCGTCACCCAGCATGTTGAACCCGAAGACCGCCAGCGACAGCGCCGCCGCCGGGTAGATCGCGAGCCAGGGCGCCTGGTACATGTGGTCGAGCCCGGCCAGCGACAGCATGCCGCCCCAGGTCGGGTAGGGCGGCGGCACTCCGAGGCCGAGGAAGGACAGGCTCGCCTCGGTCAGGATGACGGTGGACAGCCCGGTTGTCGCCACCACGATGATCGTGGGCAGCACGTTGGGCAGGATGTGGGCGGCGGTGATGCGCAGGTGGGTGGACCCGAGCGCGAGCGCGCCTTCCACGTACGTCAGCTCCTTGATGGTGAGCGCCGCGCTCCGCACGACGCGGGAGTTCTGGATGCCGAAGGCGACGCCGAGCACGAGCGTGATGTTGAGCACGCTCGGGCCCAGGAGCGAGAGGATCGTCATCAGGAGCAGGAGGCCGGGGAAGGCCATCCAGGCGTCCACGCCGCGCTGCGCCCACAGATCCACGCGGCCGCCGAAGTACGCCGAGCCGACCCCGATGAGGCTGGCCAGCGCCGCGCCCAGCGCGATGGCCCCGAACCCGACGTAGAGCGAGATGCGCGCGCCGTAGAGGATGCGGGTGAGCAGATCGCGCCCGAGGTGGTCGGTGCCGAGCCAGTGGGCGGCGCTCGCCGACTGCAGGCGCTCGCGCAGGCTCGTCTCCGCGAAGCCGTAGGGCGACAGCATCTCCGCGCCCAGGGCCGCGGCCAGCATGACCAGCACGATGACGCCGCCGACCACGCCGAGCGGCTTGCGCCGGAGCAGCTGCGGCCAGACGTCGAGGTACCACGGCCGCGGGGCCGCCCGGACGGCCGCCGCCGGGGGCGCGCCGGGCAGCGCCAGCGCGCTACCGGTATCGGATGCGCGGGTCGAGGAAGGCATACGAGAGATCGATCGCCAGGTTGAGGCCCACCACCATGGTCGCCACGATGAGGTTGACCGACTGGACGACCGGATAGTCCATGCGGGTGAGCGCCTCGAAGAAGAAGAGCCCCACGCCGGGCAGCCGGAAGATGGTTTCCATGATCACCGAGCCGCCGATGTAGAGCGGCATCTGCAGCCCGATGAGGCTGATGACCGGGATCAGCGCGTTCTTGAGCGCGTGCCGCAGCACGATGCCGCGCTCCGGGAGGCCTTTGGACCACGCGGTGCGGATGTACTCCTGGCGGAGGACGTCGAGCAGGGCCGAGCGCATGATGCGCATGATGGGCCCGGCCCGGGTGATCCCGAAGACGAGGGCGGGGACCAGCATGATCTTGAGGTTGGCGAGGGGATTCTCGGTGAACGGCACGTAGGTCCAGACCGGCGTCCACTTGAACAGGATGGCCGGGACGACGACCACCACCACCGCCAGGCCGAAGTACGGCACGGAGAGCGCCAGGATGGCCAGCACGCGCCCGGCGTAGTCGGCGGCGCTGTCCTGGCGCACCGCGGAGACGATGCCGATCGCGACGCCGATCACCACCGAGACCAGGATCGTCAGGACGGCCAGCTCGAGCGTCACCGGGAAGCGGCGGGCGAACTCGTCCCAGATGGGCTGGCGCGTCCAGTAGGAGCGGCCGAAGTCACCGCGGGTGAGGATGCCTCCGACCCACTCCGCATACTGCACGTAGGCGGGCCGGTCCAGGCCGAGGTCCTTGCGCATCGCCTCGATCGTCGGGGCGTAGGCTTGCCCCTCCACCATGCGGAGGACGACGTCGCCGGGCATGAGGCGCATCATGACGAACACGATGACGCTCACCAGGAACAGCGTCGGCACCGCGAGGGCGAATCGGCGCAGGACGTACTGGTGCACGGCCGCCGATCAGCGGTCGATCCAGGTGTACATGTACTTGAGCCCCATGCCGTAGCCGTCGTGGTGCTTGAAGCCCTTGACGTGCCGGGCGTGGGAGATGTACTGGGGCCCGTTGGGGAAGTAGACGTAGTAGGCCTTGTCCGCCAGGTAGCGCTGGATCTCGTCGATCATCTCCTTGCGCTTCTTCGGGTCGAGCTCGCGGCGCTGCGCGATCAGCATCCGGTTCAGCTCGGCGTCGGCCACGTGGCTGCGGTTGTTGGGCTGCTCGGGGGCGTGGGTGCCGTAGAGCCAGTCGTCGATCTCGGTGAACGGCGTGATGGGGCCGATGGCCATCTTCTCGAACTTGCCCAGGTAGGTGGTCGAGATGTACTTCCCGTACTCCTCGGGCTTCAGCTCGACCTGGATGCCGACCTTGCTCAGGTTGTCGGCGGCCAGCTCGTAGATCGAGCGCCAGGGCGGCGCGTAGCCCGGCCAGTGGAAGGCGGGCGTGGCGAAGCCGCCGCGGTGCCCGGCCTCGGCCAGGAGCTTCCTGGCCTCGGCGGGATCGTAGCCGGTGAGGTACTTCGCCTTCGCGGGATCGAGCCTGGCGGGGTCGATCTTCCACTCCTTCATCGCGCAGGGCACCGGGCCGCTGTCGATGCACGCCTCGCCCGCGTAGAGCCCGTCGTTCCAGGTCTTGCGGTCGATGGCCAGCGCCACTGCTCGCCGCACGCGCACGTCGTTGAAGGGGGGCTGATCGGTGCGCATGTAGATGATGCCCATGCCGATGATCTGCGTCGGGGTGATCGAGAGGTCGGGGTTGGTCTTCTGGAGCGACTTGCCCTCCTCGACGCTCGCGTAACCCCACATGTGCCCGAAGTCGACCTTGCCGGCGCGGAGGAGCGAGAGCCGGGTGTTGCCGTCCGGCGTGATCTCGAGCTCCACCGAATCCACGTAGGGCAGGCCCTTGACGTAGTAGTCGGGGTTGCGCTCCCAGACGATCCGCACGCCCTTCTGGTACGACTTCAGCATGAAGGGGCCGGTGCCGATGATGGCCTCGGGGCGATTGAAGTCGCCGAACTGATCCTCGACCTCCTTCGGCAGGATCGCGGTGAACGCCGGGCTCGCCAGGTGGTTGAGCAGCGGCGCGAAGGGCTCCTTGAGGGTGATCCGGACCGTGTAGCGGTCCGGCGTCTCGATCGACTGGACCTGGTCGAGGCGCGACTTGAACCCGGACTTCGCCATGAAGCGCTCGAGCGAGTACTTCACGTCGGCCGAGGTGACCTCGCGCCCGTTCACCGGCGGCTTGTTGTGGAACTTCACCCCCTTGCGGAGCGTGAAGACCACCGTGGTCGGGCTCGGGTACTCCCACTTCTCGGCGAGGTCCGGGAGGATCGAGAAGTCGGCGGTGTGCTTCTGCTCGGGACCGTGGGGGAAGCGAACGAGCTGACTGTAGGCCATGCTCGCCCACGAGTGGGTCAGGAAGCTGATCGAGAGGTGCGGATCGAGGTTGGGCGCCTCACGGTCGGCGAGCCGGACGGTGCCGCCCCGCTTGGGCTGCTGCGCGTCCGCGGGCGGGGGCAGGGTCAGGATCACGAGCGCTGCGCACGCGGCCAGGACGAAGGATCGGATCATGGTCGCCTCCCTCGGTCGGGTGGAGGGGCTCGGAAAGTGCGCCCATTATGGACAGGCCGGGCGCCTTGTCAACCGCCTGCCTGCCCGCGGTTCGGTCAGGCCCACTCGCGTCTGAGCTGCTCCCGGCTGTACCCGGCCTGCTCGAGCTGCTTCAGCACGAGCGACAGGCTGGTAGCGCTGAGTGTCTGGGGCCCGTGGCCAAGGACCACCACGTGATGGCCTCGAAGATTGAAGTGCTTGTGCCCGTCGGCGCGCTTCACCCGGACGGCGCCCTCGCGCAGCAGCCATCGCTCGAGCTCCCGGCGTGTGATCACGGCTAGAAGGTGAGCGGGATCTCCCGCCGCTCGCGCAGAGAGCGCTCCGCCTCGACGCACACGATCACGCGCTTGCGCGCCTCTTCGCCCGACACCAGCGGACGTCGCGCGCGGAAGGCCACCACCGCCTGCGCGAGCTGGGTCTCCAGCTCGAACAGCTCGCCGGACGCGGCCAGGGTGACGGTCTCGGCCTCCGCCGCGCCGCGCCGCGTGACCTTCAGCTCGAACGCGGGCTGGCGCGTGCGGTCGAGGGTGCCGGACCACCAGGCGCGGATGGCGCCCTCGCGCCCGACCACCTCGGTCACGTGGTGGTACTCGAAGGCGGCGAGCGTCTCGGTGACGACGGCGTAGGCGCCGCCGCGGAAGCGCAGGAGCGCGGTGAAGTTGTCCTCCATGCCTTCCTCGGCGCGCCGGCCGTTGCCGAGGGCCAGGACCGACAGCGGGTCGCCGTGGCGCTCGAGATACCACATGAGGGAATCGAAGGCGTGGACGGGCTCCTCGAGGATCCACGAGCCCACGCGCGACCGATCGTGACGCCAGCCGTCGGCGCCCGGCCGGTAGGGAAAGCGGAAGAGGGTGTGGAGCGCGTACACCGGCTCGCCGATGTCACCGGCGTCGATGATGGCCTTCACGCGGCCCCACTGGGTGGAGAGCCTCAGCTCGTGGCCGACCGTGAGGACCCGCCCGGACCGGCGGGCCGCCGTGAGGAGCCGATCGCACTGCTCCGCGGTGGCCGCCATCGGCTTCTCGAGCAGCACGTCCTTGCCCTGGTCGAGGGCGGCGACGCCGATCTCCTCGTGCAGGTGGTTGGGCACCACCAGGTCGGCCACGTCCACGTCGGGGCGCGCGAGCAGCTCGCGGTAGTCCAGGTGCACCGGCACGTCGGGGAAGTCCCGCCGCGCCAGCGCGGCCGTCGCCTCGCTCCGGCAGGCGATGGCGGCCAGGACCGCGCCGGGCGCCTTGCGGATGGCAGTCGCGTGGTGCCGGCCCCACAGCCCGTAGCCGATCAGCCCGAAGCGCATGCCTAGCCTTTCACCGCGCCCGAGACCAGCCCGCGCACCACGTACTTCTGCAGCAGCAGCACCAGCGCCAGCGTGGGCAGGAGGCCGAGCAGGCAGATCGCCATCATGAGGGTGAAGAACACGAAGTAGTCGGAGACGAGCCCGGCCAGGATCACCGGCACGGTCATGGCCTCCGGCCGGCTGACCACGATCAGGGGGATCAGCAGCTCGTGCCAGGAGATGATGAACAGGATCACCGCGCAGGCGGCCAGGCCCGGGGTCGAGAGCGGCAGGATCATCCGGAGGAACGCGGTGAAGCGCGTGCAGCCATCGATCCGGGCCGCGTCCTCCAGCTCCCCCGGGAAGGACGCGAAGTACGGCACCAGGATCATGATGGCGTACGGGATCAGGAAGCCGACCTCGGCGAGGATCACGCCGGCGAGCGAGTTCAGGAGCCCGTAGGTCCGGAACAGCACGTACAGCGGGACCATCAGGACGATGAGCGGCACCATCCGGCTCAGCGCGCTCATCTGGAGCAGCGCCCGCGTCCAGCGCACCCGGAGCCGGGCGATGGTGTAGGCCGAGAGGCTGGCCAGGACGAGCGCGATGAGCGTGACCGCGACGCCGACGATGAGGCTGTTGAGGAACGCGGTCGGGAAGCGCTCGACCGACTTGGGCAGGTACGACACCTGCTGGAAGATCGGCCCCCGCTCGGCGCCGGCGGAGAGGATGAGCCGGAAGTTGGCCGCGGTGTACTCGCGCGGCAGGAGCGCCCGCGTGTCGCCCTGCAGGGTCTTCTCCGACTGGACGGCCGACAGGACGAGGGGCGCCAGCGGCGCGATCAGGAACGCGATCGCCAGGACGTTCGCGAGCCAGAGCGCCGCGCGCCGCGGCCACGGCAGACGGCGGCTCACCACTCCACCCGCCGGTAGACGAAGCGCACGTACAGGAGCGCGACGGCGCCGATGATCAGCGTGAGCCCCCACGCGGAGGCGGCCCCGAGGCCGACGTTGAAGGGCGGCTGGAACGCCATCTTGTAGGTGTACCAGGCCGCCACCCACGTGTCGTTGCCCGGGCCGCCCTGGGTGATGGCCAGGATCTCGTCGAACACCATGAAGGCGAAGGTGGTGCGCAGCACCAGCGTCACCGCGAGGATCGGGCGCAGCAGGGGCAGGGTGAGGCTCCAGAACGCCGACCAGCCCGAGGCGCCGTCCACCTCCGCCGCCTCGTACAGCTCGCGCGGGATGCCCTGGAGCGCCGCGTGGTAGAGGAGGATGTTGAACGGGGTCGTGCGCCACACGTACGCGGCGATCACCGCGGCCATCGCGAGCGTCGGGTTGCCCAGCCAGTTCACGTACCCGTCGATGAGCCCGAGCGCCGACAGCACGCGGTTGAGATAGCCGTACTGGGCGTTGAGGATGAACGACCAGAGCAGTCCGTTGACGATCGGCGGCACCGCCCAGGGGACCAGGATCAGCACGCGGGTCACCCGCGAGAGCCACACCCGCTCCTCGTTCACGATCAGCGCGATGACGAGGGCGATCACCACCTCGAGGGCCACCGAGGCGGCGACGAAGACCAGCGTGTGCCGGAGCGAGAGCCAGAAGAGCTCGTCCCGGACGAGCCGCGCGAAGTTGGCCAGGCCGGCGAACGGGAACTCGCCCGTGCGCAGCTGGCGCAGGCTCACCTCGTGCAGGGACAGGTAGCCCGCGTAGACGATCGGGTAGGCCAGCACCAGCGCCAGGCACAGGATCGACGGCGCGTTCATCAGCGCCGCCAGCCGTCCCGCCGACAGCTCGCCGCGCCGGAGCGCGGTTGCCGGGCTCACCGCGAGGTCAGGCGCTCTTGGCCTTCGCGACGGCGGCGACCATGTTGTCGCACGCCTGGTCGGCGGTGATCTTGCCCTGCAGGCACGCGGTCAGCTCGACGTTCATGGCGTCGCTCCAGCGCGGATACCACTTCTGGGAGACCGCGGGCACCACGTCGGAGAAGTTGGACGCGCGCTTCCAGACGTCGAGGATCGTCGGCACGTCGCCCCACTTCGCCCAGCCCTTCTTGAGGAGATCGCTCTCCATGACCGACTGGTAGCCGCTGCCCAGCATGGCGTCGGTCGCGAGGCGATTGGCCTGCGTGTACTGGCCGTCCCTGGTGCGGCCGCCCAGGTACTGCAGCAGCTTCCAGGCCCACTCCCGGTTCTTCGTCGCGCTGGTGAGGATGTAGAGCATCGTGTAGCCGATGGTCTTGCCGTCGCCCGGGTGCCCGACCACGCGCCCCTTGCCGGCGATGGGCGAGTTGGCCGCGTCGTTCACGAGGCTCACGTAATAGTGGTGGAGCGTGCCGAGGTAGACGTGCTGGCCGGCGTTGAACGCCTTCACGGCCGGGATGAAGCGGAGGTTGAGCGAGTTGGGATCCGCCAGCTCCTCCTTGAACGTGTTCTGCCACCACTTGAGCGTCTCGCGCGCCACGGAGCCGGCCCCGAGCTGCGGCGCGAGCTGCTTGTCGAAGATCACGCCGCCGCGGTTGTGCGTCATGCTGAACCAGGTCGCCGGGAGCTGCTCGAAGCCCGCGCCCGCCACCCAGAGGATCGGATACTTGCAGACCCCGTCCTTCTTGGCCTTGCGGCACTGCTCGAGCAGCTCGGGATAGCTCTTGAAGGGCTTGCCCTTGAACCCGGCCTTGGCGAGCAGCTCGTCGTTGTAGATGAAGACCCATACCGTGGAGAAGTACGGGAGCCCCCACGTCTTGCCGTCGCGCTGGGCGATGGCCTTCGTGAACGGGGTGAAGTCCTTCACGTACTGATCGACGCCGGGCAGCCCGTCGATGGGCGTGGCGATGCCCTGGTCGATGTAGCTCGCGAGGTACTGCATGGGCGACTGCGAGACGTCGACGGTGTCGCCCGCCGCGTACATGGCGGTGAGCTTCGCCACCTGCGGCTCGACGTTGGGCTCGATGATCTGGTTGATCTTGACCGACCAGTCCTGCTCGAACTGCCTGGCGATCTGCTCGTAGATCTTGCCGTACTGCCAGACCACGAAGGTGACCTGCGACGGCGTGCCGGCCGGCCGCTCCGCCCAGGGCCCGGTCTGCGCGCCGAGCGCACCCGGCATCATCGAAAGTCCCGCGGCCGCGGCAGACGTGCGAAGGAGCTGGCGGCGATCAAGCTGGGCGGGCGAGAACGGCGATCTGGCCATGGCTGCCTCCCGGGAAGGAGGGTTCACTCCGGAGCGACGTGCAGGCGGGCCGGATCCTCGTGCGTCACCGCTCGGGCCCGCCTGCACGCGGCGCGTGCAGGATAGGCGAAGCGCCGCGCGCCACGCAAGCGCCGAGCCCGGCGCCGGCGGGGACCAGGCCGGCGGCTGCCCGAAGGCGCCTTGACTCTCCCCGGCCCTGAGAGTAGACAAGGGGGACTTCCTGGCGCGCTCCGGCAGACGGCGGAAACGGTCGATGCTTCAACGTTCTTCACGAAATGGAGGTCGGTATGTCATTGAGAATCAACAGCGAGGCTCCCAACTTCACCGCGGACACCACGCAAGGCCGGATCAACTTCCACGAGTGGATCGGAGACGGCTGGGCCATCCTGTTCTCGCATCCGAAGAACTTCACCCCCGTCTGCACGACCGAGCTCGGCTACATGGCGGGGCTGAAACCCGACTTCGAGAAGCGGAACTGCAAGATCATCGGGATCAGCGTGGATTCGGTTCCCGATCACGAGAAGTGGTCGAAGGACATCGAGGAAACGCAGGGCCACGCGGTGAGCTACCCCTTGATCGGCGACCCCGAGCTCAAGGTGGCGAAGGCGTATGACATGCTGCCGGAGGACGCGGGCAACAAAGCCCAGGGCCGGACCGCGGCCGACAACGCGACCGTGCGCTCCGTCTTCGTCATCGGGCCGGACAAGAAGGTCAAGGCGATGCTGACCTATCCCATGAGCACCGGCCGCAACTTCGACGAGGTCCTGCGCCTCCTGGACTCCTGCCAGCTCACCGCGAAACACAAGGTGGCCACCCCGGTGAACTGGAAGCAGGGTGGGGACGTCATCATCTCGCCGGCGGTCTCGGACGACGACGCGAAGAAGGCCTACCCGGGCGGTTGGAAGTCCCCGAAGCCGTACATCCGGATCGTTCCCCAGCCCCGATAGGCGACGCTCGCTCACCGGCGGCGGTCTGTCCCCGCCGCCGGTGAGCGGCTGACCCGGCCGGCTCTCCCATGCCGTGGGACCGACGCATCGAACCGTTGCTGGCCCGCTACCCGGCGCTCCGGGCGATCGGCAACACTCCGCTGGTACCGGTGAGCGTGTTCGGCGACGAGCGGCCCGGCGTCGAGGTGCTGGCCAAGATGGAATGCCTCAACCCGGGCGGCTCGCTCAAGGACCGGCCGGTCTTGAACATGCTGCTCGCGGCCCTGGCGAATGGCCGCCTGCGGCCCGGCAAGACCATCCTGGACAGCTCATCGGGCAACGCGGGGATCGCGTACGCGATGGTGGGTCGGATCATCGGCTACCCGGTCGAGATCGTCATCCCCGACAATGCCAGCACCGAACGGAAGAAGCGCCTGCTGGCACACGGCGCTCGGCTGACCTATACGGACGCGCTGAAGGGCTACGACGAGGCGTTGCGGGAGGTCCACCGCCGGCATGACGCCGACGCGGAGAATTATTTCTTCTGCGACCAGTACAGCAACGAGGACAACTGGCGCGCCCACTACGAGACGACGGCGGTCGAGATCCTCGAGCAAACCGGAGGCCGGCTGACGCATCTTGTCGTCGGGGTCGGGACGGGAGGCACGGTGACCGGCCTGGGGCGACGGCTGAAGGAGCACGACCCCGCGATCCGCGTCGTGTGTGTCATCCCGGAGGTGTTCCCCGGGATCGAAGGGCTCAAGCCGCTCGGGCCTGGGGATATCGTTCCCGCGATCCTCGACGAGGCGGTCATCGACGAACGGATACCGGTCACCAGCGAGGATGCCTACGCGATGTGCGTCAGGCTAGCCCGGGCCGGATTTTTCGTGGGCCAGTCGTCCGGGGCCTACATGGTGGGCGTTGAACGTATCGCCCGTCGCGAGCGAGCGGGACGTGTCGTGACCTTGTTCAACGACCTGGGAGAACGCTACTTCTCCACCCGCCTCTGGAACTGATCCCGCTGCCGTTTCTGACTGTCACCCCTTGTAGACGACGATGTCGAATCGAACCAGCTTGGAATCCGGCTCGAGCTCCGCAGTCGGCTCGAGCAGGGGCATGATCAGGAGCTCCTTGCGCCCCGCACTGTTGAGAAAGACATCCGTCGCGTTGTACGGATCGCCGGCGAAATACATCTGCGTGACGAGCCGATCCTCCCGACCGGTGACCTGGAAGTGGATGTGCGCGGGCCGCATCATGTTGGGTCCGGCGGGGTACGCGGCGGGCTTGATCGTCTTGAATCGATAACGGCCCTCCACATCGGTCTTCAGGGTCGCAGCCCCATCGAAGTTCGGATCCAGCGGCGCCCGATTGGGGTCGCTCGGATGCGTGTACCGTCCGTGGGCATTGGCCTGCCAGACCTCGACCGTGGCATCGCGGACCGGCTGGCCGGCGAGATTCAGCACGCGCCCCATGACGTTGAGGACCTGACCCTCGGCGCGCCCGGGTCGACCGGGCACGCGGGTCAGATCAGACGTGGCCGGGAGCGACTTGAGCGGATAGAACGGGCCGAGGATCTGACCGGGTGTCCGTGCGAGTCCCGTCTGGGAAGACGCGACGCGTGGTGGAACTACCGCCGACGCGGCCAGAATGGCCAGCATGGCCAGGACTTCACGCCGGTCGACATCACCGATCGAGTACGTCGCCATAGTCGTCCTCTGTCACTGGGAGGGGCGAAGCGTTCGCCGCGCGTCATCACGCGCTCATCGGCTCCGCGATCATCGGCGCGATTCGCAGCCATGTCAATCGTCGCGCCTATTGCTTCTTGTCGCCCGAGCACACACCGGGAGCTGATCCGGACCCGCCAGCTGACGTTCGAGATCCTGACGGACCGCGGAAACGAAGTCGCCGGGAAGTGCGGGCTGCGCTTCCCGCTCAGCCGCCCGCCGATCTCACGGTTGCGGTGGCATCCGGCGCGGCCCCCAGGTAACGAGCGACCGCGACCTCGACGTTGAAGTGCATGCGGTCGCGGCCGAGCGTCGGCCAGAGCGACGAGCGCTGGATCACCTCGAGCACGCTCGGGTTGAGCCCGACCAGCCACAACGAGACCCCGCGGTGGCGCTGGCGCCGCTCGGCCTCGATCAGCATCTTCAGGGCGGTGTACTCGAGATCGGGCACGCCGTTGAGGTCGAGGGCCACGACGCTCGGCTTCGGCGCCGCCTCCTCCATGGCCGCCCGCAGCTTCTCCGCGATGCGCTCCGCGTTGGCGAAGAACACGCGGCCCTCCAAGCGGAGGATCAGGAGACCGGGGAAGGATTCGTCCTCGGGATGCTCCGTCGAGCGCGGCCGGAAGACGTTGGTGCCGGGCTTGCGGACGAGGACGTGGACCGGAGGGTTGGTCGCCTGCTGGGCAAGAGCGATCAGGGACACCACGATGGCCACGAGGATGCCCTGCAGGGTCCCCAGGAGGACCACGCCCGCGAGCGCGGTCAGGGCCCAGATGAACTCGGTTCGTCGGACCGCGAGGATGGCCCGGAAGTCCGCCGGCTTGATCAGCCCGATCGAGTAGACGATGACCACCGCGGCCAGGACCGTGTGCGGCAAGAGCCCGATGAGGCCCGCGAGGAAGAGCATCGTGAGGAGCGTGGCCGCCGCGGTAACCAGCTCGGCCAACTGCGTGCGGGCTCCCGCGAGGCGGTTCACGGCAGTCTGGGACGTGCCGCCACCCGCCGGCATGGCTCCCAGGAGCGCGCCGCCCGCAGTCGCGAGTCCCGTCGCCACTAGCTCCTGGTTCGGCCGCAGCGGAGGCTCTTCGCTCGTCGCGAACGCGCGTCCGGCCGCGATCGTCTCGGTGAAGCTCATCAGGGCGATGCCGAGGGCCCCCGGCCAGAGCTGCGCGACGAGCGAAACATCGAAAGGGGTGAAGGATGGGAGGCCC
>Ga0209971_1000293_pt1 | contig 13984 bp, 12 predicted proteins | sample InoplaM3SAM_FD_187588 | JGI IMG/M metagenome (GOLD analysis project Ga0209971, IMG submission 187588) | Arabidopsis thaliana rhizosphere microbial communities from the Joint Genome Institute, USA, that affect carbon cycling - Inoculated... | ecosystem: Host-associated > Plants > Roots >... | reverse complement strand
CATCAGTGCCCCGATCACCGCCGCGGTCGGGAACAGGAAATAGGCGCGCTTGGGCACGGTGTAGGCGACGTAGGCCAGGGCGGTGGAAAAGCTGTAGCTGCCCTTGCCGATGTCGTCGATCTCGGACATCAGCCCGCCGACCACGCAGTCCAGGCCCACCAGCACGGCCCAGGTCAGCAGCACCGTGCCGGACAGCACGCGGCCGACGTACAGGTCGTGGAGCTTGGGGAAGGGCTTCATCGCCAGGGCCTCGCCCGGCGAACGCGGCCGTCGTCGAAATACATCCATGCCGCCAGCGCCAGCAGCGGCAGCACCAGCCACCACAGCCCCGCCGCCAGCGGCAGCTTGCCGCTGCCCAGCCAGTCGGTTCCGAGCATGGTCAGGTTCATGCCGATGAGATAGGCGAGGAAGCCGATCAGGATGCGGCCGTAACGCGCCTGCCGCGGCGAGCTGCGCGCCAGCGGCACCGCCAGCAGCGCGAAGGCCAGCGCCAGCAGCGGCGGCGCGATCCGGTAATGCAGCTGCGCGGTGGCTTCGCGTCGCGGATCCCGCAGCAGCGCCAGGGTGGTCATCGCCTGCGGATCCTTGCCGTCGGCTTCGCTGCGGCCGTTGTCCGGCAACAGCAGGTCGTTGCTGCCGTAGCGCATCAGGCGGAAGTCGCGCCCGGTCTCGCGCGGACCTTCGACCCGGAATCCATCCTCCAGCCGCAGGTAGCGCTGGCTGCCCTCGATGCTCATCGCGCCGCTCCTGGCGGTGGTCACGTCGAGCCGGTCCCCCGCCTGCTTGTAGACGAAGATCCGGCTCATGCGGGTGCCATCGTCCGACATCGAGCCGACATAGACCACGCCGCCGCCACCGGGCAACTCGGTGAAACGCCCGGGCTCGAGCCCTGCGATCAGCAGGCTGCGGTTGCCTTCGGCGATCAATGCCGCCGAGGTCGCCTTGGCCCACGGGCCCAGCCACAGCGAGACCAGCGCGATCACCGCCACCACCGGCAACACCAGCAGCAGCAATGGCTTGAGCAGCCGCCGCGGGCCGACCCCGATCGAGGTCAGGATCGGCATTTCGGCGTCGCGGTAGAGCCGCCCGACCGCCAGCAGCAGGCCCAGCATCAACCCCAGCGGCAGGACCAGCGGCAGGTAGCGGATCGTCTGCAGGCCCAGCTGCGACAGCATCATCCCCGCCGGAACCCGGCCACTGGCGATCTGGGCCAGCACGTTGGCGAACAGCCCGCCGAGGCTGACCATCATCAGCACCACCAGCGCCGCGAAGGTGGCCTGGGCGAATTCGCGCAGCAGGTAGCGGTCAAGCTGTTGCATCGGGCTCCGGCATCGGCATCGGGCGGGGGTTGCTTTAGACTTCCGGGTTCGTTCCGCGGCCACGCCTGCATCACGTCGGCCCGATGGTGCGCCCGCGTGGCGGCAAGCCGCCGTGCCCGCGCGGGTGCGGGCCGCGGACGATTGTACGGAAAACCCTTCGCCCCACTCCCGGAATCTGTTGCATGACCCTCGAATTCAGCCTGAACCACGACGCCCCCGCCACCGTCACCAGCGACTGCATCGTGGTAGGCGCCTACGCGGACGCCACCCTCACGCCGTCCGCGCAGGCGCTCGATGCCGCCAGCGGCGGCCGGCTCGGGGCATTGCTGGCGCGGGGCGACCTCAGCGGCAAGACCGGCAAGACCGCGCTGTTGCACGACCTGCCCGGCGTGGCCGCACCGCGGGTGCTGGTGGTCGGCCTCGGCGAGCCTGGCAAGTACGGGGTGCCGCAGTACCTCAAGGCGGTCGGCGATGCCGCGCGCGCGCTCAAGACCGGCCCGGTGGCCTCGGCGCTGTTCACGCTGTCGGAAACCGCCGTCCCCGGCCGCGATGCCGCCTGGAACATCCGCCAGGCCGCGATCGCCGCCGACCACGCCTGCTACCGCTACACCGCCACCCTCGGCGCCAAGAACAAGAAGCGCGGCGAAACCGGGCTGAAGTCGCTGGCGATCACCGGAACCGACGCCGCCGCGCTGGCGCAGGGCCAGGCGATCGCGGCCGGCGTCGCCTTCGCGCGCGAGCTGGGCAACCTGCCGCCCAACGTCTGCAATCCGGCCTACGTCGCCCGCCAGGGCCGCGAGTTCGCCGAACGCATCGGCGGCAAGGTGTCCTGCGAAGTGCTCGACCACAAGCAGATGCAGGCCCTGGGCATGGGCTCGCTGCTGGCGGTGTCGCAGGGTTCGGCCAACGAGCCGCAGCTGGTGGTGATGAAGTACGACGGCGCGGGGCAAGGCGGCAAGCCCTACGTGCTGGTGGGCAAGGGCATCACCTTCGACACCGGCGGCATCAACCTCAAGACCCAGGGCGGGATCGAGGAGATGAAGTACGACATGTGTGGCGCCGCCACCGTGCTCGGCACGTTCGTCGCCGCGGTCGGCATGCAGTTGCCGGTCAACCTGGTATGCATCGCGGCGGCGGTCGAGAACATGCCCGACGGCAACAGCTACCGCCCCTCGGACGTGCTCACCAGCATGTCCGGCAAGACCATCGAGGTCGGCAATACCGACGCCGAAGGCCGCCTGGTCCTGTGCGACGCGCTGACCTACGCGCAGCGCTTCGAGCCGGCCGCCCTGCTCGACGTGGCCACCCTGACCGGGGCCTGCGTGGTCGCGCTGGGCAAGTACGCCACCGGCCTGATGGGCAAGCACGACGACCTCGCCGCGGAGCTCATCGCCGCCGGCGAGACCACCTTCGATCGCGCCTGGCGCCTGCCGCTGTGGGACGAGTACCAGGGCATGCTCGATTCCCAGTTCGCCGACGTCTACAACATCGGCGGCCGCTGGGCCGGCGCGATCACCGCCGGCTGCTTCCTGTCGCGCTTCACCGAGGGCCAGCGCTGGGCGCACCTGGACATCGCCGGCGTCGCCAACGGCGACGGCAAGATGGGCATGGCCACCGGGCGCCCGGTCGGACTGCTGTCGCAGTGGCTGCTCGACCGCGCGGAAAAGGGGTCAGAGTGAATTTCGCGCTGATACCTTCCGTCCCGTTCGCGACACCCCGTCGCGAAACTTGACCCTGACCCCTTTTCCGTGCGCGCCGATTTCTACCTGATCGCCAAGCCGCGGTTCCGCGAGGAGCCGCTGCTGCTGGTCTGCGAGTTGGCGCGCAAGGCGCACCATGCGGGTATGCCGACCCTGGTGCTGGCGCGCGACGCGCAGCAGGCCGAGGCGCTGGACGAGCTTCTGTGGGAGTTCGATCCCGACGACTACGTCGGCCACCAGCTCGCCGGCGACGAGGACGACGACGCCACCCTGGTGCTGATCGCCGCGCCGGAGACGGACGTGCCGCTGCGGCCGCTGCTGATCAACCTGCGCGACAACGCGCCCGAGGGCGACTTCGAGCGCGTGCTGGAAGTGGTTCCGGCCGACGATTCCGCGCGCGGCCCGCTGCGCGAGCGCTGGAAACAGTACAAGGCGCGCGGCTTCCAGGTCGCTTCGCACGACATGTAATGCTGCGGGCATCCACCGCGCAAGCGGTAGGCCGGCAAGCGCCAAACACGCCCGCCTGCGCGGGAACGACGAGCACGAAGGCAACCCTCCACGCATGAGCAACACCCTCGCCACCGGCTACGACCCCACCGCCTTCGAAGCGCGCCTGTACGCGCAGTGGGAGGCCAGCGGCGTGTTCGCGCCGAGCGGCAAGGGCGAGCCCTATTCGATCCTTCTGCCGCCGCCGAACGTCACCGGCACCCTGCACATGGGCCACGCGTTCCAGCACACGCTGATGGACGCGCTGGTGCGCTACCACCGCATGCGCGGCTTCGACACGCTCTGGCAGATGGGCACCGACCACGCCGGCATCGCCACCGAGATGGTGGTCGCGCGCAACCTCGCGCTGGAAGGCAACGGCGAAACCCGCGACTCGCTCGGCCGCGACGGCTTCATCGCCAGGGTCTGGGAATGGAAGCAGCAGTCCGGCGACACCATCGAGCGGCAGATGCGGCGCCTGGGCACCTCCGGCGACTGGTCGCGCAGCGTGTTCACCATGGACCCGATGGCGGCCGAGGCCGTGGTCGAGGCATTCGTGCGCCTGCACCAGGAAGGCCTGGTCTATCGCGGAAAAAGGCTGGTCAACTGGGATCCGGTGCTGAAGACCGCGATCTCGGACCTGGAAGTCGTCAACGAGGAGGAAGACGGCTTCCTGTGGTCGATCTCGTACCCGCTCACGGACGGCAGCGGCTCGCTCGTCGTTGCCACCACCCGCCCGGAAACCATGCTCGGCGACACCGCGGTGATGGTGCATCCGGACGATGGGCGCTATGCGCACCTGATCGGCAAGACCGTGGCGCTGCCGCTCACCGGACGCGAAATCCCGGTGATCGCCGACGCCTACGTCGACCGCGAATTCGGCACCGGCGTGGTCAAGGTGACCCCGGCGCACGACTTCAACGACTACGCCGTCGGCCAGCGCCATGGCCTGCCGCTGATCAACATCTTTACCCCCGACGCTGCCGTCAACGACCAGGCGCCGGAAAAATACCGCGGCCTCGACCGCTACGCGGCGCGCAAGGCGGTGCTGGCCGACCTCGAGGCGGCCGGCCTGCTGGTGGAGACCAGGGCGCACAAGCTGCAGGTGCCGCGCGGCGACCGCACCGGCCAGGCGATCGAGCCGTACTTGACCGACCAGTGGTTCGTGAAGATGGACGGGCTGGCCAGGCGCGGCATGGAGCTCGTGGAGCGCGGCGACGTGCGATTCGTGCCCGCCAACTGGATCAACACCTACCGCCACTGGATGGAGAACATCCAGGACTGGTGCATCAGCCGCCAGCTCTGGTGGGGCCATCGCATCCCGGCGTGGTACGACGCGGCGGGCAACATCTACGTCGGCCGCGACGAGGCTGAAGTCCGCGCGCAGCATTCGCTCGATGCCGACGTCGTGTTGTCGCAGGACGCCGACGTGCTGGAAACCTGGTTCAGCGCGCAGCTGTTTCCGATCAGCACGATGGGGTGGCCGGACAAGGAACTGATGGCGCAGCGCGGCTTCGACCGCTTCGTGCCGTCGTCGGTGCTGGTCACCGGCTTCGACATCATCTTCTTCTGGGTCGCGCGCATGATCATGGCGACCGACCACTTCACCGGCGAAGTGCCATTCAAGGACGTCTACATCACCGGCCTGGTGCGCGATTCGCACGGCCAGAAGATGTCCAAGTCCAAGGGCAACGTGCTCGACCCGCTGGACCTGATCGACGGCATCACCGCCGACGCGCTGGTCGCCAAGCGCACCACCGGGCTGATGAAGCCCACCGACGCGCCCAGGATCGAGAAGGCCACGCGCAAGGAATTCCCCGACGGCATCCCCGCGTTCGGCGCCGACGCGCTGCGCTTCACCATGGCCGCGCTGGCCGGGCCCGGCCGCGACATCAAGTTCGACCTCGGCCGCGCCGAGGGCTACAAGAACTTCTGCAACAAACTGTGGAACGCGACCCGCTTCGTGCTGATGAACCTCGGCGAGGCGACGTTCGCAGGCGCACCGCAACCGAAGACCGATGCGGAAAAGTGGATTCTCGCCCAGCTCGACCGCACCAGCGCCGAAGCGGCCGAACATTTCGCCGGCTACCGCTTCGACCTGCTGGCGCAGGTGCTGTACGAGTTCACCTGGAACCAGGTCTGCGACTGGTTCCTGGAGCTCGCCAAGCCGGCGCTCAACGGCGACGACGCGGAGGCCGCGGACAGCACCCGCCACACCCTGGCCCACGTGCTGGAGGCGCTGCTGCGCCTGTTGCACCCGCTGGTCCCGTTCGTGACCGAGGAGCTTTGGCAGGCGGTTGCGCCCAGGCTCGGCAAGTCCGGCAGCATCATGCTGCAGGCGTATCCGCAGCCCGGCGCGGTCGATGCCGCCGCCTACGCGCAGGCCGAGGCCGACATCGAATGGCTCAAGGCCGTGGTTTCCGCCGTGCGCCGCATCCGCAGCGAGCTGGGCGTCTCCCCGGCGACACAGATGTCGCTGCTGCTGCGCGGCGGCACCGCCGACGATGCCGCGCGCGCCAGCCGCCACGCCGCGCAGCTGCGCTTCCTGTGCAGGCTCGAGCGCATCGAGGCGATCACCGGCGAGCCGCCGGCGGCGGCACCGGCCGTGGTCGGCGCGCTGCAGCTGTTCGTCCCGCTGGAAGGCCTGGTCGACCTCGGCGCCGAACGCGCACGCCTGGACAAGGAAGTCGCCAAGGTAGCCGCCGAGAAGGGCAAGAGCGAAGCGAAGCTGGCGAAGTTCGGCGCGAACGTGCCGGCTGCGGTGGTCGAGCAGGAACGCGTGCGCCTCGCGGACTGGACCGGCAAGCTGGATGCGTTGCAGGCGCAGCGCGCACGCCTGGCCTGACCGTTCGCGACGGGCGTTTGCGTTGCTCTCCCGCATGACCCGAGGGAGTCGTGCCCATGCACCGGTTGTTCGCCTGCGCCCTGTTGTTGGCCTCGACCCAGGCCTTGCCCGCCGACCTGGTCCTGCATAACGGCAAGGTGTGGACCGGCGACGCCGCGCAACCGGCAGCCAGCGCCATCGCGATCGACGACGGCCGCATCGTCGCGGTCGGCAGCGACGCCGAGATCCTGGGGCTCGCGTCCGCGGCCAGCCGGCGGATCGACCTCAAGGGCCGCCGCGTCGTCCCCGGCATCAACGACGCGCATACCCATGTCACCGTGGGCCTGGCTTCGATCGACCTGAAGGTGGATCGCGCGGGCGGCAGCGCCGCGGTGCGGGCGGCGCTCGCCGGGCAACCGCGGGACGGCGATCGCTGGCTCACCGCCGACATCGGCATGGACGTGCTGGCGGACCCGACGATGCGCCGGCGCCAGCTCGATGCGCTGCACCCCCATCGCCCGGTGCTGCTGACCGGCTGGACCGGCCACGGCATGCTGGTCAACAGCGCCGCCCTGCAGGCCCTGGGCCTGGCGCCGGAGCGGGTGCCGCCGGGCGGATGGCTGGGCCGCGATGCAAGTGGCGCTGCCGACGGCCGGGTTTACGAGTACGCGCAATGGTCGCCGCGCACGCAGCTGCCGCCGCGCCCGGACCGGCTGCGCCAGGTGATTGCCGAAGAGACCGCCACCCTGCTCAAGCTGGGGATCACCAGCATCCAGAACATGGCGATCGGCACTGCCGTCCCGGACTTCATCGCCGCCTGGCGCGACAGCGGCACGCCGTTGCGGGTGCGCGTGATCCGCACGCCACTGGCGACCGCGCCCGGGCAGACGCCCGCTGCCGCCGACCTGCCGCGCGTCGATCCCGCGCGTCCGGGCATCACCGTCTCGGGCACCAAATGGATCCTCGACGGCACGCCGATGGAACGTGGCGCGGCGATGCGACACGCCTACCCGGATGGCGGTCACGGGCGGCTGAACTTCAGCCAGGCGGAAATCGCGTCGTTGCTGGGCGAAATATTCTCCCGCGGCGACCAGCCGCTGCTCCACGTTTCCGGCGATGCCACGCTCGCCGCCGTGCTGGATGCCATGCAGGCCGTGGCCGCCCCTGCGGCGTGGCAGGCGCTGCGGCCGCGGATCGAGCACGGCGAGGGCCTGGCGCCGGACCTGGTGGGCCGCGCCCGCGGGTTCGGCATCGTGCTGGTGCAGAACCCGTCGCATTTCATGCTGCCCCCGGCCGAGGGCGCGTACCTGCAGGCGCACGCGCTGCAACCGCTGGCGTCGGTCCTGGCCGCCGGCATCCCGCTGGCGCTGGGCAGCGACGGCCCGCCCAGCCCGTGGCTGAACATGATGTTCGCCAGCAACCCCGCATCCCGTCCCGACCAGGCGCTCAGCCGGGAACAGGTGCTGCGCGCCTATACCGCGGGCAGCGCGTTCGCCGAATTCGCGGAAGCCGAAAAGGGCCGGCTCGCGCCCGGCTACGCCGCCGACCTCGCGGTGCTGTCGCAGGACGTGCTCGACCCGTCGCTGCCGGCCCAGGCCCTGCCCGCCACCACCAGCCTGCTGACCCTGGTCGCGGGCGAGGTGGCCTGGCGCGACCCGGAATTCGCGACCGATTAGGTCGCTGCGCCAGGGGGCTCCTGGTCCAGCAGTTCCAGCGCCATGACGATCGCGTCCTCGCGTCCGCCGATGGCGGGGTAATAGCGCGGGCGCCGGCCGATCTCGTTGAAGCCCTCGGCGTGGTACAGCGCGATCGCGGCCGCGTTCGATGGCCGCACTTCCAGGAACAGCCGCTGCGCCCCACGCCCGCGCGCGACCTGCAGCAGCGCGCGCAGCAACCGCCGGCCATGGCCCTCGCCCTGCACTTCCGGCGCGGCGCAGACATTGAGCACGTGCGCCTCGTCGGCGGCGATGCTGAGCACGGCGTAGCCGATCAGCTCGCCGTCGCGCTGCAGCACCCAGGCCGGGTAACCGGCGCGCAGGCAGTCGCGGAAGATGCCGCGCGTCCACGGGAACGGATACGCGCGCTGCTCGATCGCCAGCACCGCGTCGAGGTCGTCCTCGCGCATCGGCCGCAGCGTCGCCGGCACGGGCGCCGCATCGGCCGCGAGTGCGTTCACCGCCGGGCGCTCACGGCAGCTGGCGACGCAGCCGCCGCACTTGCGGCCACAGCGCGCGCTTGGCCACGGCGTCGCCGCGCAGCGCCGACGGCTTCGGCCAGCCACGCGCCAGCTGCGTGGCGTCGCCCGCGGCGCGATCGCGGCCGGCGGCGCGCAGCAGCGCATCCAGCATCGGATCCTCAGGCAGCGCGGGATCCAAGGCCACGAACGGCGTATGACCCATGGCCGCAAGCATCTCGCGCTGGAACGCATCCCACATCGCCGTCATCCCCTGGAAGTGCGCCGCCGCAGCCACAGCACCGGACCGGACAGCGCATACAGCACGCCGGCCGCCAGCAGCACCCGCGGCGGATCGAGCACCAGCGCGATCAGCACCACCAGCGCGATCACGATCGCGAAGAACGGCACGCGTTCGGCTTTCGGCCCGCTGCCGCTGCCCTTGAAGCTGGTGTAGCGGATGCGGCTGACCATCAGCAGCGCGGCGACCACGGTGACGGCAACGGCGGCGTAACGCAGGTCGGCGCCCTTGAGCTGCAGGTCATGGCAGGTCCACACGAAGCTGGCCATCAGTCCCGCCGCGGCCGGGCTGGCCAGGCCGATGAACCAGCGCTTGTCGACCTGCGCCACCTGCGCGTTGAAGCGCGCCAGCCGCAGCGCGGCGCAGGCCGCGTACAGGAACGCGGCCAGCCAGCCGATCTTGCCGGCGGTGATGCCGTCGAGCTTGAACGACGACAGCGCCCAGTAGTACATCACCAGCGCCGGCGCCATGCCGAAGCTGATCAGGTCGGCGAGCGAGTCGTACTGCACGCCGAATTCGCTCTGGGTATTGGTCATGCGCGCGACCCGGCCGTCGATGCCGTCGAGGATGGCGGCGATGAAGATCGCCACGCACGCCGCCTCGAACCGCCCCTGCGAGGCGGCGATGATGGCGAAGAACCCCCCGAACAGGCCACCGGTGGTGAACAGGTTCGGCAGCAGGTAGATGCCGCGGCCGCGCGGCCGCGGCGGGCTGCTTTCGATGGGGCTGCGCTCGATCGGGTCTTCCATTGCGCGAGTTTAGCGGGCTTGCGCCGCGCCGGGCGCGGTGCTGCAATCCCGCTCCCGCCGCGCGAGGAACCGCCATGGCCGCCTGCATCCGCATCGCCACGTTCGCCTGCCTGCTGCTGGCCGGGACCGCCTTGGCCCAGTCCGGCGGGGTCTACCAGTGGAAGGACGCCCGGGGCGTCACCCACTATTCCGATGCGCCGCCGCCCAAGGGCCAGTACCAGGCGCGCGACATCCACCATCGCGACGGTGCCGCGCCGGCCCCGACCGCCGCCGACGCAGCGACCACCGCCGCCAGCGCCAACTGCACCCTCGCCCGCACCAACCTGGAGCGGCTCCAGGCAGGTGGCGACATCGGCCTGGACGCCGATGGCGACGGCCAGCCCGACGCCGCGCTGTCGGTCGAGGAACGCGAGCGGCAGACACGGCTGGCGGCAATCAACATCAAGACCTTCTGCACGCCACGGGCGGCCACCGCGCCGTGAGGGCGGCCTGGGCGATCCTCGCCGGGCTCGCGCTCGGCATCGGCCTGGCCTGGTGGCTGTCGCGCGACAGCGCCGAGCAGGCGCAGGCCAAGCGCCAGCGCGCCGAACAGGCCGCCGCCGCCAACGCCGAGGATGCCCGGCCCGTGCTCTATCGCTGGCACGACGGCAACGGCGTGCTGCAGGTCACCGACCAGCCGCCGCACGGCAAGGATGCCGGGCGCAAGTACCAGCGCATCGACCAGCAACCGCGCGAAGGCATCGAGGTCCACGGCGACCGCGACTGAGCCCGCCGGCCGGTCGCCCCGCATCCGCGTGGCAGAATGGCGATCCACTCGCCCGAGCCGTCCCGATGCGCCTGTCGCAGTTCCACCTCCGCACCGTCAAGGAAACGCCCGCCGACGCCGAGATCGCCAGCCACCAGCTGATGCTCAAGGCCGGCATGCTGCGCAAGCTCGCCGCCGGGCTCTACACCTGGTCGCCGCTGGGCCTGCGGGTATTGCGCAAGGTCGAGGCCATCGTGCGCGAGGAAATGAACGCGGCCGGCGCGATCGAACTGCTGATGCCGACGATCCAGCCCAGGGAGCTGTGGGAGGAAACCGGGCGCTGGCAGAAGTTCGGCGGCCAGCTGCTGAAGATCAGGGACCGCAAGCAGGCCGAGTATTGCTACGGCCCGACCGCCGAGGAAGTGATCACCGACTTCGCCCGCAACGAACTGGCCAGCTACAAGCAGCTGCCGGTCAACTTCTACAACATCCAGGCCAAGTTCCGCGACGAGATCCGGCCGCGCTTCGGGGTGATGCGCGCACGCGAATTCCTGATGAAGGACGCCTACTCGTTCCACCTCGACGACGACTCGCTCGCCGCCGAATACCGCAACATGTACGACACCTACGGCCGGATCTTCACCCGCCTGGGGCTGAAGTTCCGCGCGGTGTTCGCCGACACCGGCGCGATCGGCGGCAGCGCCTCGCACGAGTTCCACGTGCTGGCCGATTCGGGCGAGGACGCGATCGCGTTCTCGGACGGCTCCGATTACGCCGCCAACGTCGAGCTGGCCGAAGCCCTCGCCCCGGGCGCGCGCCCCGCCGCCGCCGAAGCGATGCGCAAGGTCGACACGCCCGTGCAGAAGACCTGCGACGACGTCGCCGCGCTGCTCGGCATCGCGCTGCAGCGCACGGTCAAGTCGGTGGCGCTGATGGGCGACGACGGCACCGGCTTCGTGCTGGCGCTGGTGCGCGGCGACCACGTCGTCAACGAGGTCAAGCTCGCCAAGCTGCCGGGCATGGCCGAATACCGCCTCGCCACCGAAGCCGAGATCCTCGCGCACCTGGGCAGCGAGCCGGGCTTCCTCGGCCCGGTGAACCCCAGGCAGGCGATCACCGTGATCGCCGACCGCAGCGTCGCGGCGATGGCCGACTTCGTGGTCGGCGCCAACGAGGCCGGCTTCCACCTCGCCGGCGTCAACTGGGGCCGCGACCTGCCGGAGCCGGCCCTCGTCGCCGACATCCGCAACGTGGTCGCCGGCGATCCCTCGCCCGACGGAACGGGCACGCTCGCGCTGGCGCGCGGGATCGAGGTCGGCCACGTGTTCGCGCTCGGCGACCGCTATTCCAAGGCGATGGACTGCACCGTGCTCGATGCCAACGGCAAGGCGGCGACGCCGCTGATGGGCTGCTACGGCATCGGCGTGTCGCGGATCGTCGCCGCGGCGATCGAGCAGAACCACGACGCCAACGGCATCCTCTGGCCGGCGGCGATGGCGCCATGGCAGGTCGCCGTGTGCGTGATCAACCCGAAGGGCGACGCGGCGGTCGCCGGGGCCGCCGAAACGCTGTACCGCGAACTCAACGCGGCCGGCATCGACGCCGTGCTCGACGACCGCGGCCTGCGCCCGGGCGCGATGTTCGCCGACATCGAACTGATCGGGATCCCGCACCGGGTGGTGGTTTCGGGTCGCGGCCTTGAAGCCGGGGCGTTCGAATACCGGGCGCGCAATGCCGCGGATTCCGAGAATCTCGATCGCGCCGCGTTGCTGGCGCGCCTCGGGGTGGCCGCAACCGGCTGATCCCGGTCGCGGACAACCCGATTGCAAGGCGAGGCCCGGACCAGTCGAAGCGGCCATCGCGGTCGACGCCGGCATCACGAGCGGAACATCCGCTTGCGCCCGGCGGCCCGCTCCCGGTTTCCGGATTGGAGCCGCCGCGCCCCAGCGATTATCATCGGACGCTCGATCGCGCGCTGCCGATGATCCGTGCAGGGTTTCGATGCGCGGTTTCCCCGCATTTTCCCGGAGGCACGATGGCCATCGACATCAACACCCTTTCGCCCAAGCAGCTCGACGCCCTGATCAACCAGGCGAAGAAGCGCAGGAACTCGCTCGGCAAGCGCAAGCCGCTGGCCACGGTGCGCGCCAAAGTCAGCGCACTGGCGAAGGCCGAGGGTTACACGATCGCCGAGCTGTTCGGCGGCAACGCAGCCGCCCCCGGCGCGCGCGCGCGCCAGGCTGCTCCGAAGAAGGCGGGCAAGCCGCTGGGCAAGGTCGCGCCGAAATACCGCAACCCCGCCAACCCGAACGAAACCTGGGCCGGCCGTGGCCAGCAGCCGCGCTGGCTGGCGGCGGAGATCGCCAAGGGCCGCAAGCTCGAGGAGTTCCTGATCAAGTAATCCGGCTCGACGGATCTGGCCGATGAGAACGCCGGCCCGCCGGCGTTTTTCATCTGGGGACTGACTCGCTTTCGTGCGAGCGGCTCTTGTGGGAGCGGCTCTTGTGGGAGCGCTTGTGGGAGCGGCTTCAGCCGCGAGCTCTGGCCACCTGGCGGGGTGGCGGAAAAAGCTCGCGGCTGAAGCCGCTCCCACCGAAGGCCGCTGCTACAGGTTTCGCCGCGTCGGCAGCAGCAGGTTGCCGAACAGCAAGCCCGCGATCAGCGCCAGCAGGATGTTGAGCACTCCGACCGCGGCGCTCTGCCCGACGGCCGCGTCCTGCTGCTGCACCAGGGTCATCACCCCGCGCAGGCTGGCGCTGCCGGGCACCAGCATCAGGATCCCCGGCACCCGCACCAATGCGCCCGGCCGCCGCACCCAGCGGGCGTAACCGTTGCCGGCCGCGGTCGACACCAGCGCCGACAGGAAGATCCCGACCGGGCTGCCCCAGGCCTCGCCGCCCAGGCGCGAGATCAGGTAGCCGACGATGGCGGCCAGCATCACCAGCGGATAGTCGCGGCGCGCGGTCCGGAACAGCAATGCGAACGAGAACGCGGCGACCACCAGCGCGCCCCACTCCACCGCAGCGGGCTGCGGCCGCCATGCGCGCACCTGTGGCTCCAGTCCGGCCAGCTGCGCGACGGCCAGGGCGATGGCGGTGCCGACGGTCAGCTTCATCACCGTCGCCAGCGCGCCGGCGAAGCGCGCGGTGCCCGAGACCAGGTGCTGGCTGGCGAGTTCGTTGACGGCGTTGGTCAGGCTCATCCCGGGCACCAGCACGATCAGCGCGGCGATGATCACGGTATTGAGGTTGAGCGGGGCGACGAAGGTCGCCACCGCGATCGCGACGAACCCGGCCGCCAGCGCCGACAGCGCCTCGCCGGCCTCGCGCAACTGCGGCCGCCCGCGCGTGCCCAGTTCGAGCAGGCCGATCAGCAGTCCGGTGGCGCCGGCGGTGGCGATGTCCAGCCACGGCAGTCGCAGCAGCCCGGCGATCGCGGCCGCGGCAAGGCCGAAGCCGAGCACCTGCGCCGCGTTGCCGCGGCGCGTCGGCGGGCGCTCCAGCGCGCGCAGCGCGGCATGGCCGGCCGCGATGTCCAGCCGTCCGGCCATCACCTCCTCGGCGATGCGGTCGGCCTCGCACAGCTTGGCCAGGTCGGTGTCGCCTGGCGGCAGGCGGATCACCCGGGTGATGTCGCTCAGCCCCAGCGGCCGCTGCGGGTCGCTGAAGGTCAGGATCAGGCCGGTCG
>Ga0209971_1000288_pt1 | contig 14053 bp, 13 predicted proteins | sample InoplaM3SAM_FD_187588 | JGI IMG/M metagenome (GOLD analysis project Ga0209971, IMG submission 187588) | Arabidopsis thaliana rhizosphere microbial communities from the Joint Genome Institute, USA, that affect carbon cycling - Inoculated... | ecosystem: Host-associated > Plants > Roots >... | reverse complement strand
TCCTGCGATCTTCGCGAGCAGCATCCTGCTTTTCCCGGCCTCGCTGGGGCAATGGTTCGGGCAGTCGGAAAACATGAGTTGGCTGGCGGATATTTCCCAGTCGATCGCTCCGGGCCAGCCGCTGAATATCCTGTTGTTCAGTGCCGGAATCATCTTCTTCTGCTTCTTCTATACGGCTTTGATGTTCAATCCGAAGGATGTTGCGGAAAACCTGAAGAAATCCGGTGCGTTTATCCCAGGGATTCGTCCTGGTGAGCAGTCGGCACGCTATATCGATGGCGTTCTGACCCGCTTGACCATGTTCGGTGCCCTGTACATGACGGCTGTTTGCCTGCTGCCTCAGTTCCTTGTCGTAGCGGCCAACGTGCCGTTTTACCTTGGCGGGACGTCGTTGCTGATCGTGGTCGTGGTTGTGATGGACTTTATGTCCCAAGTGCAATCACACCTCATGTCTCACCAGTACGATTCCCTGATGAAAAAAGCCAACCTGAAGGGTTATGGCAGCGGAATGCTCCGCTGACTTGTCCGTAAGGTTCCAGGAGTTGGTCATGAAAGTTCGTGCATCGGTTAAAAAGCTGTGCCGCAACTGCAAGATTGTCCGTCGCGAAGGCGTCGTTCGGGTGATCTGCAGCGTAGAACCGCGTCACAAGCAGCGCCAAGGCTGATTGTGGGCTAAGGCTCGAGCCCGGCAGCTAGTGCGCTGTCGGGTTGATTATTTGTTATTACAGCGTTAGTATCTCGCGCCCTTTTCTTGGCTTCCGGGGCGTTGGGTAGCTGTCAATTGGAGTTTCACTGAATGGCCCGTATTGCAGGCGTAAACATTCCGGATAACAAGCACACCGTTATCTCGCTGACCTACATCTATGGTGTCGGTCGCACTCGTGCGCAGACTATCTGCGCTGCTACCGGTGTAAACCCGGCAGCGAAAATCAAGGATCTTTCCGACGAGCAGGTCGAACTGCTTCGCGGCGAAGTGGCCAAGTTCATCGTTGAGGGTGATCTGCGTCGCGAAGTCAATATGAAGATCAAGCGCTTGATGGACCTGGGTTGCTACCGCGGCCTGCGTCATCGTCGTGGTCTGCCGGTCCGCGGTCAGCGTACCAAGACCAACGCTCGCACCCGCAAGGGTCCGCGTAAGCCGATCCGCAAGTAATCGCATTAGCGCATCGACAGGAATCTAATCATGGCAAAACCTGCTGCTCGTCCTCGTAAGAAAGTCAAAAAGACGGTGGTTGATGGCATCGCCCACATTCACGCATCTTTCAATAACACCATCATCACGATCACCGACCGTCAGGGCAATGCTCTGTCCTGGGCGACGTCCGGTGGTTCCGGTTTCCGCGGCTCGCGTAAGAGCACCCCGTTTGCTGCCCAGGTAGCGGCCGAGCGTGCTGGCCAGGCCGCACTGGAATACGGTCTGAAGAACCTCGACGTCAATGTGAAGGGCCCGGGTCCGGGTCGCGAATCTGCCGTTCGTGCGTTGAACGGTTGTGGTTATAAAATCGCCAGCATCACCGACGTGACGCCGATCCCGCACAACGGGTGCCGTCCGCCGAAGAAGCGCCGCGTGTAATCAGGAGACAGTGAGAAATGGCTCGTTATATTGGTCCCAAGTGCAAACTGTCTCGTCGTGAAGGCACCGATCTCTTTCTGAAGAGTGGTGCGCGCGCGCTCGAATCCAAGTGCAACATCGAAACCCCGCCGGGCGTTCATGGTCAGCGTCGCGGCCGTCTGTCCGACTACGGCACGCAGTTGCGTGAAAAGCAGAAAGTGCGCCGTATCTATGGTGTGCTTGAGCGCCAGTTCAGCGGTTACTACAAGGAAGCGGCCAGCCGTAAGGGCGCTACCGGCGAGAACCTTCTGCAGCTGCTCGAATGCCGTCTGGATAACGTCGTTTACCGGATGGGCTTCGGCTCTACTCGTGCCGAGTCGCGCCAGCTTGTTTCGCACAAAGCCATCAGCGTCAACGGCAAAACCGTTAACGTTCCTTCCTTCCAGGTGAAGGCAGGCGACGTCGTTGCTGTTCGCGAAAAGTGCCGTAACCAGCTGCGTATCGCCCAGGCCCTGGATCTTTGTGCCCAACGCGGTCGCGTTGAATGGGTCGAAGTAGATACCGACAAGAAATCCGGTGTTTTCAAGAGTGTTCCGGCTCGCAGTGATCTGTCCGCCGACATCAACGAAAACCTGATTGTCGAGCTCTACTCCAAGTAAGGGCTAGAAAATAGGTGTATCCATGCAGATTTCGGTAAATGAGTTCCTGACCCCCCGCCATATCGATGTGCAGGTGGTCAGTCCGACCCGTGCCAAGATCACGCTCGAGCCGCTCGAGCGTGGTTTTGGCCATACCCTGGGCAACGCGCTGCGTCGTATCCTGTTGTCCTCCATGCCCGGCTGTGCTGTGGTCGAGGCCGAGATCGACGGTGTGCTCCACGAGTACAGCGCCATCGAGGGCGTGCAGGAAGATGTCATCGAAATCCTGCTCAACCTCAAAGGTATCGCCATCAAGCTGCACGGCCGTGATGAAGTGACCTTGAGCCTGGTGAAGAAGGGCGCGGGCGCTGTAACCGCCGCCGATATCCAGCTGGATCACGATGTGGAAATCGTCAACGGCGATCACCTGATCGCCAACCTGGCGGCTAATGGCTCGATCAACATGAAGCTGAAGGTCGCTCGCGGCCGCGGCTACGAGCCGGCTGATGCGCGTCAGAGCGAAGAAGATGAGAGCCGTAGTATTGGCCGTCTCCAGCTCGACGCGACTTTCAGCCCGGTTCGTCGTGTTGCTTATGTCGTCGAGAATGCTCGTGTTGAGCAGCGTACCAACCTGGACAAACTGGTTATCGACCTGGAAACCAACGGAACCCTGGATCCTGAAGAAGCGATCCGTCGTGCCGCGACCATTCTGCAACAGCAGTTGGCCGCGTTCGTCGACCTGAAGGGTGACAGCGAGCCAGTCGTGGTTGAGCAGGAAGACGAGATCGATCCGATCCTGTTGCGTCCTGTCGATGACCTGGAGCTGACCGTACGTTCGGCCAACTGCCTCAAGGCAGAAAACATCTACTACATCGGTGATCTGATTCAGCGCACCGAAGTAGAACTGTTGAAAACGCCGAACCTGGGCAAGAAGTCTCTGACTGAGATCAAAGACGTTCTGGCTTCCCGCGGCCTCTCCCTCGGTATGCGCCTCGACAATTGGCCGCCGGCAAGTCTCAAGAAGGACGATAAGGCTACGGCCTGACCGTCCATAGTCACCGAACTGATCGTTTGGTAAGGAATTTCAATCATGCGTCATCGTAAAAGTGGCCGTCACCTCAGCCGCACTAGCGCTCACCGCAAAGCCATGTTCCAGAACATGGCGGTGTCGCTGTTCGAGCACGAACTGATCAAGACTACCCTGCCCAAAGCCAAAGAATTGCGCCGCGTTGCCGAGCCGCTGATCACTCTGGCTAAGGAAGACAGCGTTGCTAACCGTCGTCTGGCTTTCGACCGCACTCGTTCGAAAGCTATCGTTGGCAAGCTGTTCAGCGATCTTGGCCCACGTTACGCCACCCGTCAGGGCGGTTACCTGCGTATTCTCAAGTGCGGTTTCCGCGCTGGCGACAACGCACCGATGGCATACGTCGAGCTGGTTGACCGTCCGGTTACCGGTGAAGTGGAAGCTGCGGAGTAAGTAGTAGTCGCTCAGTCTGGTGCCACCGTTCGGATGAGCGAGGCACCACGACTGGAAGAGTTGAAGCTAATGCAAACGCCCCGAGTTTTCGGGGCGTTTGCATTTCTGTCTTTACGCACAGCTTGATGTCTATCGCGGGCGGGCTTGAGTTCACTAAATGACGTCGCTGCTCCGTTATACGGCAGGCTATCCAATCTAGTTCGGCACGTTCGCTCTGCCGTCTTTCCAAGCCTCGTGTCCCGGGCTCGCCGATGATGCTCGCAGCTGTTCAGCGCCAACTCTGATGCTCGCTACCCTTTTTGAGTTTTAGCTAAAAGCTATCGTGCCGCTCCGCTTAATGAATTAGCTCGATTTTCTCGTCTCGCTAGAATCTCGCCAAGCCAAACGTATTGGCGATTCAAATGGGAGCATGGCATGAACGATAAATCGGTCCTCACGACGGCGTCCGGCGCGCCGGTAATAGACAACCAAAATTCGCGGTCTGCCGGTGCTAGAGGCCCGCTGCTGCTGGACGATTTCCATCTCGTGGAAAAGCTGGCCCATTTCAATCGCGAAGTTATCCCCGAGCGGCGGGTTCATGCGAAGGGTTCGGGCGCCTACGGCACGCTGACGATCACAAACGACATTTCGCGCTTAAGCTGCGCGAGCCTGTTCGGCAGCGCGGGCAAGCAGACCCCATTGTTCCTGCGCTTCTCTACGGTCGGCGGCGAGCGCGGTTCGGCCGATACCGAGCGCGACCCTCGCGGTTTCGCCGTGAAGTTTTACACCGAGCAGGGCAACTGGGACATCGTCGGCAACAATACGCCGGTATTCTTCATTCGCGACCCGCTTAAGTTTCCGGATTTCATCCATACCCAGAAACGCGACCCCTGGACCAATTTGAAGAACCCGCAAATGACGTGGGATTTTTGGTCTCATTCTCCTGAAGCGCTGCACCAGATAACCGTGCTGTTTTCCGATCGCGGTATCCCGGACGGCTATCGCTTCATGCACGGGTTCGGCAGTCATACCTATAGCCTTATAAATGCCGAAGGCGTACGCACCTGGGTGAAGTTTCATTTCAAGAGCATGCAGGGCATCAAGAATCTCACTCCTGCGCAGGCGTCGCGCATCGCAGGTACTGATCCTGACTATGCGCAGCGGGATCTATTCGCGGCCATCGAGCGCGGCGAATATCCGAAGTGGCTCATGTGTATCCAGGCGATGAGCGAAGAAGAAGCAGCCAGACGCTCAGAGAATCCGTTCGACGTAACCAAGACCTGGTCGCAACGGGAGTATCCGTTGATCGAGGTGGGCGTGCTGGAGCTCAACCGCAACCCGCGCAATTACTTTGCCGAGGTGGAGCAGGCCGCCTTCGCTCCCAGCAATGTTGTGCCGGGAGTGGGCCTTTCGCCGGACCGGATGTTGCAGGGGCGCGTATTTGCCTACGCCGATGCGCAGCGTTACCGCATCGGTACCAATCATCAGCAATTGCCTGTCAATGCGCCACGGTGCCCCTACCAGAACTATCAGCGCGATGGGGCGATGCGCTTCGATGGCAATGGCGGTTCGAGGCCAAACTACGAACCCAACAGTTTTGCAGATGCACCGAAGCAGGCGCCGCAATACGCAGAGCCCGCACTTGCGCTGCATGGTGACGCCGACCGTCATGACCATCGGCACGACAGCGATTACTTCAGCCACGCCGGCGCGCTGTTTCGGTTGATGGATGTTGAACAGCAAACCGTGCTCATCGACAACATCGTCGGTGCCATGAAGCCGGTCTCAAGAGATGTCCAGCTTCGCCAGCTCGGCTACTTCTACAAGGCAGATCCGGCTTACGGTGCGGGCGTCGCGAAGGGGTTGGGTATCGAGCCGAGCGAGGTCGGTTGATCCTTAAGGCGGGAGGGTGAGGCGCAGGCCGGCTGCGAATAGATGGCTATGTGCGAAGCCAATCGGAGACCGGACCGCTCCTCCTGCGGTCCCGGCACTGTGTGGCCTAGCGCAGCCGCCTGATAGGAGGCGGCCCGCGCTAAACTCGATCATCAAGCGCCTGCGTTCAGGTCTTGTCCCGCTCCAGCAAAGGCTTGAGGAAGTGGCCGGTGTGGGATTGCGGGATATCGGCAACCTGCTCCGGCGTACCCGTAGCGATGATCTGGCCTCCTTTCGAGCCGCCCTCCGGGCCAAGATCGACAAGCCAGTCGGCGGTCTTGATCACGTCCAGGTTGTGTTCGATGACCACCACCGTGTTGCCGTGATCGCGAAGCCGGTGCAAGACATCCAGCAGTTGCTGAATGTCGGCGAAGTGAAGGCCGGTGGTTGGTTCGTCGAGGATGTACAGCGTCTTGCCGGTATCGCGCTTGGACAGCTCGCGAGACAGCTTGACCCGCTGGGCTTCGCCGCCTGACAGCGTGGTCGCGCTTTGACCGAGCTTGATATAGGACAAGCCTACATCCATCAACGTCTGCAGCTTGCGGGCCACGGCCGGGACCGGATCGAAAAACTCTCGGGCCTCCTCGATGGTCATGTCCAGCACTTCGGTGATGCTCTTGCCCTTGTATTTCACTTCCAGGGTTTCGCGGTTGTAGCGTTTGCCCTTGCAGACATCGCAAGGCACATAGATGTCGGGCAAAAAGTGCATCTCGACCTTGATGACGCCGTCGCCCTGACAGGCTTCACAGCGTCCACCCTTCACGTTGAACGAGAACCGCCCCGGGCCGTAGCCACGCGAGCGGGCTTCAGGTACGCCGGCAAACAGCTCGCGAATCGGCGTGAACAGCCCTGTGTACGTCGCCGGGTTGGATCGCGGCGTACGGCCGATCGGGCTCTGATCGATGTCTACCACCTTGTCCAGATGCTGCAAGCCATCGAACGAATCGTGAGCGGCGACCTCGAGCGTCGTCGCGCCGTTCAGCGCCGTGGCGGTAATCGGAAACAGCGTGTTGTTGATCAACGTGGATTTGCCGGAACCGGACACACCGGTAATGCAGGTCAGCAGGCCAACCGGTATTTCCAGATCGACGTTGCGCAGGTTGTTGCCGCGTGCGCCCTTGAGCTTCAACAGCTTGGCCGGGTCACGTGGCGTGCGCTTCTCGGGGTAGAGAATCTTTACACGCCCCGAGAGATAGCCGCCGGTCAGTGAGGCGGGATCGTTCATCACCTCGTCCGGGGTCCCTTCGGCGACGATCTGTCCGCCATGCACGCCGGCTCCGGGACCGATATCGACAACGTAATCGGCCAGCCGAATGGCGTCTTCGTCGTGTTCGACCACGATTACCGTGTTGCCGATGTCGCGCAGGTGGCGCAGCGTGCCGAGCAGGCGCTCGTTATCGCGCTGATGCAGGCCGATGGACGGCTCGTCAAGAATGTACATGACCCCGACCAGGCCGGCGCCGATCTGGCTGGCCAGGCGGATGCGCTGCGCTTCGCCGCCAGACAAGGTGTCGGCGCTGCGGTCGAGGGTCAGGTAATCGAGCCCGACGTTGACCAGGAACTGCAGCCGCTCGCAAATTTCTTTGAGGATCTTGTCCGCAATCTCGCCGCGTCGGCCGGTAAGCGTCAATGTGCCGAAATATTCGGTCGCGTCGCCGATGGGCAGCCCGGTCACCGCCGGCAGGGTCTTGTCGCCAACCCAGACATGCCGCGCTTCACGGCGTAGGCGGGTGCCGCGACACTCAGGGCAGGGCTGGGTGCTGAGGTACTTGGCCAGTTCTTCGCGTACCGAGTTCGACTCGGTTTCCCGATAGCGGCGTTCAAGATTGGGAATGATGCCCTCGAAGGGGTGCGAGCGTTTGACGATGTCGCCGCGATCGTTGAGATAGCGGAAATCCACGTTTTCCTTCCCGCTTCCGCGCAGAACAAGTTTCTGCTGCTCGGCCGGCAGCGAGTCGAAAGGCTTGTCGAGGCTGAAACCGTAGTGCGAGGCGAGCGATCCGAGCATCTGAAAGTAATAGACGTTGCGCCGGTCCCAGCCGCGAATGGCCCCTTCGGCTAGCGTCAGCTCGCCATTGACCAGACGCTTTGCGTCGAAGAATTGTTTGACGCCGAGACCGTCGCAGGTGGGGCAAGCGCCGGCGGGGTTGTTGAACGAGAACAGCTTGGGCTCGAGTTCGCTGATCGAGTGACCGCAAATCGGGCAGGCGAATCGGGCGGAAAAGATCATCTCCTCGCCGTTTTCTTCCTCCTCCATTGAGGCGACCAGAGCGATGCCGTCGGCAAGCTTGAGTGCCGTCTCGAAGGATTCGGCGAGTCGCTGCTGCAGGTCTGCTCGTACCTTGAAACGGTCCACGACGACATCGATGGAATGCTTCTTTTGCTTGTCCAGCTTTGGTAACTCATCGAGTTCGTACAGCCGGCCATTGACCCGGGCGCGGACGAAGCCCTGCGCGCGCAGCTCGTCGAACACCGCGAGGTGCTCGCCCTTGCGCTCGCGAATGACTGGCGCCAGCAACATCAGCTTGCGACCTTCCGGAAGGGCCACCACCTGGTCGACCATCTGGCTGACCGTCTGCGCTTCAAGCGGCGCATCGTGATCCGGACAGCGAGGTGTGCCGACGCGCGCATACAGCAGGCGCAGGTAGTCGTAGATCTCGGTGATGGTGCCAACGGTCGAGCGCGGGTTATGGGACGTCGACTTCTGCTCGATGGAAATGGCCGGCGAAAGGCCCTCGATGGTGTCGACGTCGGGCTTTTCCATCATCGACAGGAACTGTCTGGCATAAGCCGACAGCGACTCGACATAGCGGCGCTGTCCTTCGGCGTAGAGCGTGTCGAAGGCCAGCGAGGACTTACCGGAACCCGACAGGCCGGTGATCACGATCAGCTTGTCGCGCGGCAGTGTCAGGTCGATGTTTTTCAGGTTATGGGTACGAGCCCCACGAATCAGAATCTTGTCCAAAAGCGGCCTCGCGTGGCGGGCGAAAACCCGAAATTATACGGGCAGGGGCGACAACGCGGCAAAGTAGCGAGCCTGTGCCAGGCAGGGGATGGCTGCTAGAATCGCCGCCGGTTCATTCAAGCGAGACCCCCCATGCACGATCCGTACAGCGAGCGCATGAGCGCCGGAGAAACGCGCGCAGCTTCCGGGCTGGCCTTGGTCTTCGCGTTTCGCATGCTTGGCATGTTCATGGTATTGCCGGTCCTTGCGACCTATGGCCTTGAGCTCAAAGGCGCTACGCCGGCATTGATCGGCCTTGCCATCGGTGCATATGGTTTGACCCAGGCCGTGCTACAAATTCCGTTCGGCATGCTTTCCGATCGCATAGGTCGCCTTCCGGTCATCTATTTCGGTCTGCTTATCTTTGCTGCAGGCGCGGCGCTGGCGGCGTCCGCTGACTCGATCTGGGGCGTCGTCGCAGGGCGCGTGCTGCAGGGTGCGGGCGCCATTTCGGCCGCGATCATGGCGCTGCTTTCGGACCTGACGCGTGAGCAACATCGCACCAAAGCGATGGCCATGATCGGCATGAGCATTGGTGTTTCTTTCGCGGTTGCCATGGTCGTCGGCCCCCTGCTGACCCGTGCGTTCGGCTTGTCCGGCCTTTTCTGGGCGACAGCCGGTATGGCGCTGCTGGGCATCCTGGTGATCGCCACGCTGCCACGCGCCCATCGACATTTGCAGCACAGGGAGTCCGGTGTGGCGAGGCAGGCAATCGGCGTGACGGTGCGCCATCCCGATCTGCTGCGGCTGGATTTCAGCATCTTCGTGCTGCACGCGATTCTGATGGCCAGCTTCGTCGCTCTCCCGCTGGCGCTGGTCAACCAGGCCGGTTTGCCGAAAGACGAACATTGGTGGGTCTACCTCACTGCGCTGGTGGTGGGTTTCTTCGGCATGGTTCCGTTCATCATCTATGGCGAAAAGAAGCGCCAGATGAAGCGCGTCGTTCTCGGCGCGGTCGGCGTGCTGGTGTTGTCGGAGTTGTTCTTCTGGCTGTTTGGTGACCGCCTCTGGTCGCTGGTTGCCGGCATGATCGTGTTCTTTATCGCGTTCAATCTGCTGGAGGCATCGTTGCCTTCCTTGATCAGCAAGGTCGCGCCTGCCGGCGGCAAGGGGACGGCGATGGGGATCTATTCGACCTGTCAGTTTCTCGGCTCGGGTCTTGGCGGCGTAATCGGTGGCTGGTTCTACCAGGTCGGCGGTCTTGGGTTGGTGTTCGCCGGCTGCGCCGCGTTGTGCGTGCTCTGGTTCTGTGTGACGTGGAGCATGCGCGAGCCTCCCTACGTAACTGGGTTGCGCCTGCCGCTATCGGAAGACGCGGCGCGCAAGCCAACGCTAGCCCTAGCCGAGGAGTTGCTGAGCGTGCCGGGCGTATCGGACGCCGTGGTGATCAGCGAGGAGTCGGCCGCCTACGTCAAGGTCGACATGCAGCTGCTGGATCGTGCGGCACTCGACCGTCTGGTCGCCTGAACCCGCCATCCAGAGCGGGCCGGCGAAGTCGCGGCTGTAGGCGTTTGTGCTACCAAAGTCCCGCCGGTTGGCCGGCTTTGGGTGGTAGGGTAAGATTCGCGGTCATTGGCTTGCCCCACCCGCGGGGCTCTCTCCAATGAGCCATTCCACATCATGTTCAGATAAAGGAGTTACCCATGGCCAGAGGGGTGAATAAAGTCATCTTGATCGGTAATGTCGGCGGCGACCCGGAAACCCGCTACCTGCCCAACGGCAATGCGGTGACCAACATCACGCTGGCGACCACCGACAGCTGGAAGGACAAGCAGACCGGCCAGCAGCAGGAACGTACCGAGTGGCACCGCGTGGTGCTGTTCGGCAAGGTCGCCGAGATTGCCGGCGAGTACCTGCGCAAGGGTTCGCAGTGCTATATCGAAGGACGCCTGCAGACCCGCGAGTGGGAAAAGGATGGCGTCAAGCGCTACACCACCGAAATAGTCGTCGACATGGGCGGCACCATGCAGCTGCTTGGCGGCCGCGGCGGCAGCTCCGATGACGCTCCACGTCAGTCTCAGCCGCGACCGCAGCGCGAGGCGCAGCCACAACAGCAGTCGCGTCCGCAATCCCAGCCGCAGCCTGCTCAGCAGCCCGCTCCGGATTATGACAGCTTCGACGACGATATCCCGTTCTAGGTTTTCTCCATGCGAATGCGCCTGATGCTGTTGGGCGGCGGTAATGCCCTGGGTCAGGCGCTTATCCGTCTGGGGGCCGAAGATGACGTCGGTTTCCTTGCGCCGCGGCCACCCGCTCAGGGCTGGGATGCTTCCAGCCTGACCCTGCTACTCGATGAACATCGTCCCGATGTGGTCATCAACCTTGCCTATTACTTCGACTGGTTTCAGAGCGGTCACGTCAGCAATGCCGTGCTGGCCGGTCAGGAACGGGCAGTCGAACGGTTGGCCGAGTTGTGCCAGCATCACCAGCTCATCCTGATGCAACCGTCCAGCTATCGTGTGTTCGATGGCGCCCGGACGATGGCGTACAGCGAGAAAGACGACGTGGCGCCGCTCGATGCGCGCGGTCGCGCGCTTTGGCGTATGGAGCAGAGCGTGCGCGCGCTGTGTCCGAGACATGTCTTGCTGCGATTCGGTTGGCTGCTCGACGACAGCCCGGATGGTTTGCTCGGGCGTTTTCTTCAGCGACTCGAGCACGACGATGAGCTGTGTCTGGCTGACGACCGTCGGGGCAACCCGACACCTGTCGACGACGCGGCGCGCGTCATCCTGGCGGTGCTCAATCAGCTGGATTGCCTCGCGCCACTGTGGGGGACGTATCACTACGGTGGTCACGAGGCCTCGACTCCGCTGGTGGTCGCTCAGGCGCTCCAGGCCGAGGCCGCGCAATATCGGTCGCTGAACGTCGACAGCCTGACACCTGTCGCTCATGCTGCCTGTTCGGACGCGGCTGACGAGCCCCAGCATGGGGTCCTGGCCTGCAAGAAAATCTTCAATACTTTCGGCATCAAGCCACGCGCCTGGCGCACCGGACTGCCGAGTCTGCTGGAGCATTATTACCGTCATGGCTGACCAACCCATCCTGGTTACCGGAGGCGCCGGTTTTATCGGTTCGAATCTCGTCGATGCGCTCCTGGCCCACGGCTATGCGGTGCGGGTGCTCGACAACTTTTCCACCGGCAAGCGCAGCAACCTGCGCGAGGCCAGCGCTTTGGAAGTCATCGAGGGCGACGTGGCTGACTCAGCGGCTGTGCAGCGCGCGGTGCGTGGCTGCCGGGCGGTGGTGCATCTGGCTGCCGTGGCGTCTGTGCAGGCATCGGTCGACGACCCGGTCGGCACGCATCAGAGCAATCTGATCGGCACACTGAATCTGTGCGAGGCCATGCGCGCCGAAGGCGTGCGCCGTGTGGTGTTCGCTTCCAGCGCTGCGGTCTATGGCAACAATGGCGAAGGCGAGGCGATTGACGAAAACACACCGAAGGCGCCGCTGACCCCCTATGCCGCGGACAAGCTGGCGAGTGAGCACTACCTGGATTTCTATCGGCGCCAGCATGGGCTGGAACCGGTGGTTTTTCGTTTCTTCAACGTCTTCGGCCCGCGCCAGGATCCGTCATCGCCGTATTCCGGGGTCATCAGTATCTTTACCGAGCGCGCGCAGAAAGGGCTGCCGATCGCCGTTTTCGGTGATGGTGAACAGACTCGGGACTTCATCTATGTTGGCGATCTCGTCATGGTGCTGATGCAGGCGCTGGAGGTCGAACGGCCGGAGGAGGGTGCGGTCAATGTCGGGCTGAATCGTGCCACTTCGTTGAATCAGCTCCTCGATGCGATCGCCGAGGTGCTGGGCGGCTTGCCCGAGGTGACCCGGCAGGCTGCGCGCAGTGGCGACATCCGACACTCGCGCGCAAACAATGCGAGATTGCTGCAGCGTTTCCGCCTCCCGGATCCGCCCACCAGCATGCGCGACGGGCTGGTGAAGCTGCTCGGGCTGTAGGCAGACTGCAGAAAAACAGAAAAGGCGCCATCGGCGCCTTTTGTCTGTCTGGCGATCCGTCAGAACTTGTAGCCGAGGCCGACCATGTAAACGAACGGGTCCACGTCTACGTCGACTTTTACCTTTGCTCCGCCGAAGTTGGTGGTGCCGGTCGTATCGATATCGATATAGCGAACCTGGGCGTTGAGCATCACGGAGTCAGTCAGCATGTAATCCATGCCGACCTGAGCGGATAGCCCCCACGAATCCTTCATGTCCAGGCCGCTGAAACCCTTGCCTTCGGCCTCGCTGGTGAGTTTGTCGTCGAAGAACCACGTGTAGTTGATGCCAGCGCCAAGATAGGGCTGAAAGGCCGATTTGCTGTCCAGTGGGTAGTACAGGACGCTCAGGGTCGGCGGCAGATGCTTGAGTTCTCCAAGCTTGCCATTCAACCCGGCGAAGCCACCGGGCATGCCCGCTACTCCCACATCGTGACTGAACGGGCTGGCAGCCAGCAGCTCGACACCGATCTTGTCGGTGACCATGTAGGCAAAGTTCAGGCCCAGCTGAGTGTCGCTATCAAGCGTGGCCTTGGTGCCGGCAACGCTCGTCGAGAGCGCTCCTACATAAATGTTCCCGCTATCTTCCTGCGGATCGACCGTGATCGCACCAGCGCGAAGAATCACATCACCCGCCTGATGAGCCTGGGCGAAGGGAGCGGCGAGGGCCACGGCCAGCACGGAAGCGGTAAACAGGGTCTTGCGCATATGGAACTCCATCGAGACAGGTGTGTTGCAGTTGGCGCCATGTTAGGTCCCGACCCGCCACCCTTTTTGATCCAGCTCAACGAAACCCCCGGCTTTGCCCCGGCTGCGACGTAATGCCCGAGTTGCCTTGTTTCCGCTTCTAGATGATAATGTTTCTCTTTCGGCTTTGACCCTCGTCTGCAAGGACTCCACAATGCAATCCCCCTTTACCCGCATCCTGACGGTTGCCGTGTTGTTCTATGGCGCGCAGTCGCACGCAGCTCCGCTGGATGCCGCGCTGGATGAGAGCCAGCGTCTCGCCGCCGAGGCCAAGGCCTCCCAGGCACGCATCGAGAAACTCGACGATGCCACGCGGCAGATGCTCAACGAGTACCGCGATGCGGTGCAGCAAGCGGAAGCTTTGAAGGCCTATAACGCCCAGCTGACCGAGCTGACCGCTGCGCAGCGCAAGGAGCTCGAAGGGTTTGAGCGCCAATTGGACAGCATCGAACGCACTCAGGAGGCCGTGGCACCGCAGATGGGCCGAATGATCGATGTGCTGGGTGAGTTCATCGCAGCCGATCTCCCATTTCTGCCCGAAGAGCGAGCCGACCGCCTCGCCAACCTGCAGGATATGCAGGCCCGCGCCGACGTAAGCCTGGCCGAGAAATACCGTCGCATTCTCGAGGCGTACCAGATCGAGAGCGATTACGGCAGAACCCTGGAAGCCTGGCGTGGCGAGTTGCCCGTCGAAGGCGGAACCCGCAGCGTCGAGTTCCTGCGACTGGGCCG
>Ga0209971_1000283_pt1 | contig 14141 bp, 11 predicted proteins | sample InoplaM3SAM_FD_187588 | JGI IMG/M metagenome (GOLD analysis project Ga0209971, IMG submission 187588) | Arabidopsis thaliana rhizosphere microbial communities from the Joint Genome Institute, USA, that affect carbon cycling - Inoculated... | ecosystem: Host-associated > Plants > Roots >... | reverse complement strand
CGCATACCTCGACCCACGGCGCCTTCGGCGCACTGGCCCACGGCATCGGCACCTCCGAAGTCGAGCATGTGCTCGCCACACAGTGCCTGGTGGCCAAGAAGATGAAAAACATGCAGGTACGCGTCGACGGCAAGCTGCCGTTCGGCGTGACCGCAAAAGACATCGTGCTCGCGGTGATCGGCAAGATCGGCACGGCGGGCGGCAACGGTCATGCGCTGGAGTTCGCCGGCAGCGCCATTCGCGACCTGTCGATGGAAGGCCGCATGACGATCTGCAACATGTCGATCGAGGCAGGTGCGCGTGTCGGCATGGTGGCAGTCGACGACAAGACCATCGCCTATGTCGAGGGTCGGCCCTACGCGCCCAAGGGCGCCGATTGGGAGCACGCCGTGGCGGCCTGGAAGGATCTGGTTTCCGATGACGATGCACAGTTCGACACCGTCGTCGAGCTGAGGGCTGAAGATATCAAGCCTCAGGTCAGCTGGGGCACGTCCCCTGAAATGGTGCTGGCCGTTGACCAGAATGTCCCGGATCCGGCCGTTGAAGCCGACCCGGTCAAGCGCGATTCCATCACCCGAGCGCTCAAGTACATGGGCCTGCGCGCCAATCAGCCGATTACCGACATTCAGCTCGACCGCGTATTTATCGGGTCGTGCACCAATTCGCGTATCGAAGACCTGCGTGCCGCGGCGGAAGTGGCGAAGGGCCGCAAAGTTGCGGCGTCGGTTAAGCAGGCGATGGTCGTGCCGGGTTCGGGTCTGGTCAAGCAGCAGGCCGAGGCCGAGGGATTGGATCGGATTTTCGTCGAGGCTGGCTTCGAATGGCGTGAGCCGGGTTGCTCGATGTGTCTGGCAATGAACCCGGACAAGCTCGGCAGCGGCGAGCACTGCGCGTCGACCTCGAACCGTAACTTCGAGGGGCGGCAGGGCGCCGGCGGACGAACCCATCTGGTCAGCCCGGCCATGGCGGCTGCGGCTGCGGTGACCGGCCGTTTCGTTGATGTTCGTGAACTGATTCAGGCCTGAGGAGACCGATATGAAGCCATTTACCCAGCACACCGGTCTCGTCGCGCCGCTCGACCGCGCCAACGTCGACACGGACCAAATCATTCCGAAGCAGTTTCTGAAATCCATCAAGCGCACAGGCTTCGGTCCCAACCTGTTCGATGAATGGCGCTATCTGGATGTTGGCCAGCCCAATCAGGACTGCTCGAACCGTCCGGTAAACCACGAATTCGTACTCAACTTTCCGCGCTACCAGGGCGCCAGTGTCTTGCTGGCTCGCGAGAATTTCGGGTGTGGCTCGTCCCGTGAACACGCTCCCTGGGCGCTTGAGGAGTACGGCTTTCGCACCATCATCGCGCCGAGCTTTGCCGACATCTTCTACAACAACAGCTTCAAGAACGGCCTGTTGCCCATCGTACTGAAGGAAGATGAAGTCGATGCGCTGTTCGAGCAGGCCGAGGCTGCCGAGGGCTACCAGCTCACCGTGGACCTGGCGGCGCAGACAGTCACGCGCCCCGATGGCGTGCAGTACAGCTTTGAGGTCGACGCATTTCGCAAGCACTGCTTGCTCAACGGTTTGGATGACATCGGCCTGACGCTGCAGGATGCCGAAGCGATCAAGGCCTTCGAGGTGCGCCACCAGCAGAGTCAGCCGTGGTTGTTTGGCGCAATCAGATGAGCGTGTGGCGATGAAGCGCTTTCATATCGCATTGGCGGTGCATGACCTGGACGCCTCTATCGCCGAATACAATCGGCGCCTGCGGCATCCAGCGGATGTAGTGATCCCTGGCCAGTACGCAATGTGGCGCACCGAGCTGTTGAATTTCTCCATCAATCAGCAGCCGGGGTATGGCGGTCAGCTGCGCCACGTTGGCTTCGAGGTGGATGGCGTGGAAGGGTTTTCGAGCGAGACGGACATCAACGGGCTGGCGTGGGAACTGTTCTCGGCAGTCGAGCAGGATGCGCGCATCAGGCAGACGTACGGCGAACCTTTATTCAGTTGATTTTTTCAGGCGATCGCAAGGGCGACCGCCTTACTTACAGATTTGAGGAAGGCAATGAGCAAGCAGATTCTGATTCTTCCCGGCGATGGCATCGGTCCGGAAATCATGGCCGAAGCGGTCAAGGTGCTGCAGCTCGCCAACGACAAGTTCGGGCTCGACTTCCAGCTGAGCTATGACGAGCTGGGCGGCGCGGCGGTGGATAAGTACGGCGTACCGCTGGCCGACGAGACCCTGGAGCGCGCACGTGCTGCCGATGCGATTCTGCTTGGCGCAGTTGGCGGGCCGAAGTGGGACAAAATCGACCCGGCGATCCGCCCTGAGCGCGGCCTGCTGAAGATTCGCTCGCAGCTGGGCCTGTTCGGCAACCTGCGTCCGGCTCTGCTGTATCCGCAGCTGGCCGAGGCGTCCAGTCTCAAACCGGAGATCGTATCGGGCCTGGATATCCTGATCGTTCGAGAGCTGACCGGCGGCATCTATTTCGGCCAGCCACGCGAGAGCAAGGTGCTGGAGAATGGCGAGCGCATGGCTTATGACACGCTGCCTTACAGCGAAAGCGAAATCCGCCGTATCGCCAAGGTCGGCTTCGACATGGCTCGCGTGCGTGGCAAAAAGCTTTGCTCGGTGGACAAGGCCAACGTGTTGGCATCGAGCCAGCTCTGGCGCGCCGTAGTGGAAGAGGTGGCCAAGGATTATCCGGACGTCGAGCTCAGCCACATGTATGTCGACAACGCCGCCATGCAACTGGTGCGCGCGCCGAAGCAGTTCGACGTCATCGTCACCGACAACATGTTTGGCGACATTCTGTCGGATGAGGCTTCCATGCTGACCGGTTCCATCGGCATGCTGCCGTCCGCCTCCCTTGATGCGAACAACAAGGGCATGTACGAGCCTTGCCATGGTTCCGCACCGGATATCGCTGGCCAGGGCATCGCCAATCCGCTGGCGACCATTCTCTCGGTCTCGATGATGCTTCGCTACAGCTTCAACGAGACCGCTGCAGCGGACGCCATCGAACAGGCAGTGAGCAAGGTTCTCGACCAGGGACTGCGCACTGGCGACATCCTGTCCGAAGGCTGCCAGAAGGCAACTACGCGCGAGATGGGCGACGCGGTGGTCGCGGCGCTCTCGACGTTGTAATCTCTCTGGCCCTAATGCACCAGCCGTTGAGAGCGCTTGCGGGCGACGGCTAGGCGGAAACGCCGAGCAATGGCGAGAGCAAGACATAGGTCGAACCTGTGGTAAGCGCAGCCTTGCTCCAACCCGAAGCGCGATTCGTTTATCGACGGCCTGCCAGGCGGGCCATATATATAGGTGTTGTGATGAAACGTGTAGGACTGATCGGTTGGCGCGGCATGGTGGGTTCCGTGCTCATGCAGCGGATGCTGGAAGAGCGGGATTTCGACCTGATCGAGCCGGTGTTCTTTACTACCTCCAACGTTGGTGGTCAGGGCCCTTCCATCGGCAAGGACACCGCTCCACTGAAGGATGCCTACAGCATCGACGAGCTCAAGACGCTCGATGTGATCCTGACCTGTCAGGGTGGCGACTACACCAGCGAAGTCTTTCCCAAGCTGCGCGAAGCCGGCTGGAAGGGCTACTGGATCGACGCCGCCTCTACACTGCGCATGACTGACGATGCCGTCATCGTGCTCGATCCGGTGAACCGCAAGGTAATCGATCACCAGCTCGACGCCGGCACGCTCAACTACATTGGCGGCAACTGCACCGTCAGTCTGATGCTGATGGGGCTCGGTGGGCTGTTCGAAAACGGACTGGTCGACTGGATGAGCGCGATGACCTATCAAGCCGCGTCCGGTGCTGGTGCGCAAAACATGCGCGAACTGATCAAGCAGATGGGCAGCATTAATGCCTCGGTTGCCGACGAGCTTGCCAACCCGGCCAGCGCTATCCTCGAAATCGATCGCAAGGTCGCCGAATGCCAGCGCTCTGAAGCGTTCCCGGTCGACTATTTCGGCGTACCGCTGGCTGGCAGCTTGATCCCCTATATCGACAAAGAGCTGCCAAACGGACAAAGCCGCGAGGAATGGAAAGCCCAGGCGGAAACCAACAAGATTCTGGGTCGGTTCAAAAGCCCCATTCCGGTCGACGGCATCTGCGTGCGTGTCGGTGCCATGCGCTGCCACAGCCAGGCGCTAACTATCAAGCTGAACAAGGATGTGCCGATTTCCGATATCGAAGGCATGATCAGCCAGCACAATCCATGGGTGAAGCTGGTCCCGAACCATCGTGATGCGAGCATGCAGGAGCTAAGCCCCACCTCGGTAACCGGCACGCTGAGCGTTCCGGTCGGTCGTTTGCGCAAGCTGAACATGGGCTCGCATTATCTGGGTGCATTTACCGTTGGTGACCAGCTCTTATGGGGTGCGGCTGAACCGTTGCGCCGGATGCTGCGTATCCTGCTGGAACGCTGATCCAACCTTGGCAAAACTCAAAGCGCCTCGGCCATGCCGCGGCGCTTTTTTATTGCTCGCAACTTCGCTGGCGCCGGTTAATAGGGCTCGGTTGGCTGCGGCGCAACTCGCCGGGCTAAGCCGCTCCTACCGGTAGCGGTGGGAACCTTCCGCTCGAGTGAACGCCGCTTGGCCACGAACGTAACGGGCCCTGTAGTGCGTTGCTGAGTCAATTTGTGGATTGTGTCTGATAACGTGCGAAAAGGCGCGGCAGGCCACGCCGCCCGGTCTGGCGAGTTGTTGATAAAACACCATCTGTAAAAGATACTTGCTGCAAATACAAAGAACTATTCTGACCAACAACGCTGTTTAGGCTTATCGCTGACGGGGCCGCCCACTGGCGGCAGGCAGTGAATATAAGACTCTCTCGAAGGTTCGAGAAAAGTTAAAACAAGGATTTATACATGGTTCGGGTTCGCAATCTGGTGCTGGCAATCGCGGCTGCGACCGCGCTGACTTCCGAAATGGCCTATGCCCTGGGGTTGGGAGAGGTCAAGCTTAAGTCCGCTTTAAACCAGCCGTTGGTTGCCGAGATTGAACTGCTGGATGCGAGGAACCTGGCGGCCGGAGAAGTTGTTCCGGTACTGGCGTCGGCGGAAGAGTTCAATCGTGCTGGCGTTGATCGTCAATACTTCCTGACTGATTTGACCTTCACACCAATGTTGCGTCCCGATGGCAAAAGCGTCATCCGTGTGTCCTCGACCAAGCCGGTTCGCGAACCCTATCTGAACTTCCTTATCGAGGTGCTTTGGCCCAGTGGCCGCTTACTGCGTGAGTACACGCTGCTTCTGGATCCGCCGCTCTACTCACCGGAAATCGCTGCCGCTGTTGCACCTCAATTGCCGGTCTCTGCTCCGACCTCCCGCCAAACCACTCCTGCGCCGCGTCCTGCTCCCCGACCGTCGCCCGCCTCGTCCTCCGAGCCCGTCATGCAGGGCGAGAATTACAAGGTAACGCCCAACGATACGCTGTGGGAGATTGCAGAGCGCGCGCGTCAGGGCGGGACGGTGCATCAGGCAATGCTCGCCATCCAAGATATCAATCCCGACGCGTTCATCGGCGGCAATATCAATCGCATGAAGAACGGCCAGGTCTTGCGCCTGCCTACTGCTGAGCAGGTCCGCAGCCGTTCTCAGGCTGAAGCGATCCAGCAGGTCGCGCAGCAAAACGCTAGCTGGCGCCAGGTCACCGGTGCCGCTCCGCTAGGGGCTCGGCAGCTCGACGCTACGGAGCGCGGCTCCGCTGGAGCGTCACCTTCACGCAGTGAGCAAGGCGATAATCTGCGACTCGTTGCGCCGGAAGCTGGCGCTTCGACGACTGGCAGCGATGCAGGTAGCGGTAAAGATGCGGCAACCTTGCGTGACAAGCTTGCGGTGACCGAGGAAAGCCTCGACTCAAGTCGCCGGGAAAACCTCGATTTGAAGGATCGCCTGAACGACTTGCAAGGACAGTTGGACAAGTTGCAGCGTCTGATGCAGCTCAAGGACGATCAGCTTGCCAAATTGCAGGCCCAGTTGGCGGGCGGAGACGTACAAGCGTCCGGCGGCGAAGCGCCCGTCGAGGCGTCGGCGGTAGAGCCGGTTACAGAGCCCGCATCGGACGATGCGACGGCGCCGGCTGACGATGCTGTCCAGCCTGCCGCTCCGGCCAGCGCTCCTGCTGAGCCGGAGCCAGCGGCAAAGGTACCCGTAGAAAAGCCGACGCCCGTCGCACCGATACCCCCCACGCAGGAGCCCGAAGACGGCGGCTATATCAATGAGCTTATGGCCAATCCCGTCCTCTTGGGCGTGCTGGGTGGAAGTGCGTTATTGCTGCTCCTGGTTGGCTTGATGGCTCTGTCGCGCCGCAATGCGATGAAGGAGGCCGAATTGCAGGAAAGCCTGCTGGCCGGGGAGCGGACGGACGCGTTTTACTCAACTCAGCTCGATGATCCGGCCGCTACCGAGTCTGCCGATGTCGTAGGCACGGCGAGGGAGCGCGATCGAGACGCAGCGGACTCGCTTGCCGGTGCCGGTAGTGACCCGCTTGCAGAAGCGGACATTTATATCGCTTATGGACGTTTCAATCAGGCGGCTGACCTGTTGAACAATGCGCTGAATGACGAGCCTCAACGCAGCGACCTTCGCCTGAAATTGATGGAGGTTTATGCCGAACTTGGCGATCGCGAAGGTTTCGCCCGGCAAGAAGCGGAGCTGCGTGAAATTGGTGGTTCGTCTGCTGCAATCGAGCAGTTGAAAAGCCGATACCCAGCAATGGTCGCCGCGGCCGCATCCGGCTTCGCGGCGGCTTCCACCGCCTCCGGTAATCGTAGCGACGAACTTAATCTGGACGATCTGGAACTGGACGAGCCTGTAGCTACAAGCGGATACGCGGCTGACGATTCCTTTGATCTCAGTCTCGACGATCTTGATCTGGGCGAAGATAACAACGCGACGCCCGCTCCGGCTGGCAACACGGCAGCGGAGTTGGACGAATTCAGGTTTGATGAGCTGACGCTCGACGCAGCGCAGGAGGAGCAGGCCGCCGACGATTTTTCGTTCGATTTGGAAGATGCCGGAAAACCAGCGTCATTTGAGGAAGAGCTGGCTCGTTTCTCTCTCGATCTCAACGATCGGGCCGAAATGGCGAGTGCGGCTGATCTTGCGGAACCCACCCAAGCCGAGTCTGTTGCAACCAACACTGTGGAACGTCCGCAAGATTTTGACTTTGAGCTGTCCGACCCGCTGCAATCTGCCGATATGCCGGACGAGTTCGACCTGTCGCTGGATGACGAAGCGGCTGAGGCGAGCCCGGAGCCCACAACCCTGACGTCCGAGCTCGAACAAGTAGAGGCCGAGCTGGATGAGCTGACTCGCGATCTGGCAGAGCCGGTCGAGCAGGCCAGTCCGTCTATCGCAGCAATCGAGCCGGTAACGCCAACCGACGAGGCGGTGGACGAGGATTTTGACTTCTTCGCCGATACTGACGAAACCACTACAAAGCTCGATCTGGCTCGTGCCTATATCGACATGGGCGATTCCGAAGGTGCTCGAGACATTCTCGACGAGGTCATGAGTGAAGGTAGCGACACCCAGCAGCGGGAGGCGCGCGAGATGCTCGCCAAGCTCGCCTGACCATGACTGAAGCAGCACCCGAAGCGGCAGCCTCATCGGCTGCCGCTGACGTTTACAGAATCGCTCTCGGCGTCGAATACAAAGGGTCGCGTTACCGCGGTTTTCAGCGCCAGCGCGATGGTGTTCCGTCCATCCAGCTCTCGCTTGAAAATGCCCTATCCAAAGTCGCTGGAGGCCACTCGGTGACGCTGAGCTGCGCAGGCCGAACCGATGCGCTCGTCCATGCCTGCGCACAGGTGGTGCATTTCGATACGCCTGTATCGCGTTCAATGCATGCGTGGGTCATGGGCGCCAATATGAATCTGCCGAGCGATATCAGCGTGACCTGGGCGAAGGAGATGCCCAACAGTTTCGATGCGCGGTTCAGCGCCATGGCCCGTCGTTACCGCTATGTCATCTACAACGATCAGATTCGGCCCGCACATCTGGCCGAAGAGGTGACCTGGAATCATCGTCCCCTGGACGTCGCGCTGATGCGCGATGCGGCTAGAGCGTTCGTCGGCACCCATGATTTCAGCGCGTTTCGAGCGCGTCAGTGTCAGGCAAAATCGCCGATCAAGACCATTCATCATCTCGAGCTGCTTGAACACGGTCGGCTTATTGTGATCGACGTCCGCGCCAATGCCTTCTTGCACCATATGGTGCGCAACTTTGCTGGTGTGCTCATGACTATCGGTGCCGGCGAGAGGCCGGTGGAATGGGCGCGCGAGGTGCTCGAGTCTCGGATCAGACGCACTGGCGGCGTAACAGCCCATCCTTACGGACTCTATCTCGTGCAGGTCGATTATCCCGAACAGTTCGAGTTACCGGAGCGGTATCTCGGTCCGCATTTCTTGTCTGGTCTGCCGGATGTGCGCTCGAACTGACGCAGCTTGTGTGCAGATCGAAGGACAGTCCGGTGTGCCCATGGGTTGCAGCTACCCGCGCTTTTGTTACCATCCGGCATCTTCTGTTTCAGGTATCCGTCGTTGCCTATCGTTCGTAGCAAGATATGTGGCATCACGCGTGTTGAGGATGCGCTTGCAGCTGCCGAGGCGGGGGCCGATGCGATCGGTCTGGTTTTCTATGCCAAGAGCCCGAGGGCGGTATCGGTCCGACAGGCCCGTGAGATCATCGCTGCTCTGCCGCCATTCGTAACCACGGTAGGCTTGTTCGTCAACGCATCGCGCTGCGAGATCAACGAGACACTCGATGCCGTGCCGCTCGATATGCTCCAGTTTCATGGTGATGAGACGCCCGCCGATTGCGAGGGCTATCACCGTCCTTGGTACAAGGCGTTGAGGGTCAGGCCAGGTGAAGACGTTCGCCTGCATGCGTCGCGCTATACCGGTGCCAGTGCCATTTTGCTGGACACCTACGTTGCCGGAGTGCCAGGCGGTACGGGCGAAGCGTTCGATTGGTCCTTGATTCCCGCGCAGCTTCCGAGGCCCTTGATTCTGGCCGGTGGCCTCACTCCTGAGACTGTCCAGCAGGCACTTTTGAAAGTGCGACCTTACGCAGTCGACGTAAGCGGCGGCGTGGAGATGGCGAAGGGCATAAAGGACGCGAACAAGATTCGCGCATTCGTCAGCCAGGTCAGGGCGGCGATGTGACGAACCGCAGCGCATCGCCGTCCAGTAACCATTCGCTGGAACGGCGGTCCCGCCGGTAGCCCGTCGGCGTCGTCGACGGAGGATAAGTTTCAGCGACTGTGCCCAACTGGGCTGTCGCCTACGCGACGCAGTGAGCTCCAGCCGGAGCCGGTCGCAACGATGAATTTTGCCGGTGCGTGCAGCCGTTACGCGCGGGACTGACAAGCTGTGGAGAATAAGAGCATGAGCAACTGGCTGGTAGACAAGCTGATCCCTTCGATCATGCGTTCCGAATCGCAGAAGAGCTCAGTGCCCGAAGGGCTTTGGCACAAGTGCCCGTCCTGCGAGGCGGTTCTGTATCGCCCGGAACTGGAAAAGACGCTGGACGTTTGCCCGAAGTGTCAGCATCACATGCGCATCGACGCACGCACACGCTTGGACATCTTTCTCGACAAGGATGGACGTGAGGAGATCGCTGCCGACCTCGAGCCTGTCGACCGATTGAAGTTTCGCGACAGCAAGAAATACAAAGACCGTCTCTCCGCTGCGCAAAAGCAGACCGGTGAAAAGGATGCATTGATCGCCATGCGTGGCACCTTGATGCAATCGCCGGTAGTCGCCTGCGCATTTGAGTTTTCATTCATGGGCGGCTCAATGGGGGCTATCGTCGGGGAGCGCTTCGTTCGTGCGGCCAATGTCGCGCTTGAGCTGCGTTGCCCTCTGGTCTGCTTCGCCGCATCCGGCGGCGCCCGGATGCAAGAGGCGCTTATTTCGCTGATGCAGATGGCCAAGACATCTGCCGTGCTGGCGCGTATGCGCGAAGAGGGGCTGCCGTTCATTTCGGTACTCACCGACCCGGTATACGGTGGCGTATCCGCCAGTCTGGCGATGCTTGGCGATGTAATCGTCGCTGAGCCTAAGGCCTTGATCGGTTTCGCCGGTCCACGAGTCATCGAGCAAACCGTACGCGAGAAACTACCGGAAGGTTTTCAGCGCAGCGAGTTCCTGCTTGATCACGGTGCCATCGACTTGATTATTCCTCGCGCCGAGTTGCGGGCCCGCCTGGCCCGTCTTCTGGCGCAATTGCAGCATCGCCGCACCCCTGCGGAGCCTGCGTTGGTAACGGCCACCGCATGACTTCGCGGAGTCTGCAGGATTGGCTGGGCTATCTTGAGCAGCTGCATCCTGTTGCCATCGACATGGGCCTTGACCGCTGCCGGATGGTTGCGTCCAGGCTGGGTCTGGGACGCCCGGCTCCGCTGGTCGTAACGGTTACCGGCACCAACGGCAAGGGCTCAACCTGCGCTTTTATTGCCCGGATGTTGATGGAGGAGGGCAAGCGCGTCGGCGTCTACAGCTCGCCGCATCTGTTGCGCTACAACGAGCGTGTGCGGCTCGATGGCGCCGATGCGACGGACGAAGCGCTCTGCCAGGCCTTCCAGGCGGTTGAAGATGCTCGCGGCAACGTATCACTGACCTATTTCGAGATGGGTACGCTGGCCGCGTTCTGGTTGTTCGAGCGCGAAAAGCTGGACGCGGTCGTGCTGGAGGTGGGCCTCGGAGGTCGCCTCGATGCGGTCAACCTCGTCGACGCAGACGTTGCGGTAGTGACCAATATTGGCCTGGATCATGCCGAGTGGCTTGGAAATACACGAGAGAGCGTGGCATTGGAAAAGGCCGGCATCTTTCGTGCTGGTCGGCCATCCGTCTGCGGTGATATCGATCCGCCAGACACCCTGTTGCAGCATGCGAGCAAGACCGGTACGCAGTTGTTGGTGCGCGGACGAGACTTCGATCTGCAGTTAGATTCCAACTGCTGGCATTGGCATGGACTGGACCAGTACGGATTACGGCTGACGCTGCGTGACTTGCCGATGCTGGCGCTGCCGCTGGAAAACGCAGCGCTTGCTTTGCAGGCTTTCGCTCTTCTGGGCTTGGCTTGGCAGCCTGAGCGGCTGATCGCGGCATTGCAAAGCACCTGCGTGGTTGGCCGTCTGGACCGCCGGACGGTTCGTTGGCGCGGCCGCGAGCTGCCGGTGCTGTTCGACGTTGGCCACAACCCGCACGCGGCAGCCTTCCTGGCACGCCGGTTGGCACAACAGGCGAGGAAAGGGCGCTGTCTTGCAGTGTTCGGCCTGCTGGCGGACAAGGATCTTGATGGTGTGCTCGACGAACTGGTGCCGGCCGTCGACGAATGGGCGGTTGCGCCGCTGCCCACGTCTCGTTCACGTTCCGCAGAGGAGTTGGCTTCGGCATTGAATCAAAGGGCTGCGACCGTCACTATCCACCCAGCAATTGCGCAGGCGCTCGAACGGCAGTGCGATGAAGCCGTCGAAGGTGATGAAATTCTACTGTTCGGGTCTTTTTATTGCGTCGCCGAAGGGCTGGCCTGGCTTGAGCGGAACGCAACGAGTGGAGGTTGACCGGTGGTGGATAAAGGATTGATGCAGCGTATCGTTGGCGCGCTGGTGCTTGTCGCACTGGCGGTTATATTCGTTCCGATGCTTTTCAATCGTGATGACGCGGTGGCACCCGTTCAGGTCGATGCCCCGCAGATGCCTGACGCTCCTGCTTCGCCTGTCATCGAGACCCAGCCGGTCGCGGTTCCGGAGCCAGACCAAAAGCCGGAGCCGGAACCGCCCGAGCAATTCGATATTGTCGAGGAGGCGCCTGCAGCGCAGCCGGAGCTGCCGGATACGCCTATCACTCCCGCTCCTGAGGCGATGCAACCGAGCGAGACGGTAGCCGCGCCAGCGGTTCAGCCGCCACCCGTCGCTCCCACGGCTCCCGCAGCAGCTGAAGAGAAACGCCTCGATGCCGCGAATCTGCCCGTCAGCTGGTCGGTGCAGCTGGCCAGTCTGTCGAGCCGCGATAACGCAGAGAAGCTGCAAAAGACCCTTCGGTCACAGGGCTATAACGCCTACGTGCGCACCGCAGAAGGAATGAACCGGGTTTTCGTCGGGCCGCTTGTTGAACGAAACGAAGCCGATCGTCTGCGCGACCAGTTGCAGCGTCAGCACAAGCTCAACGGCTTCGTTGTGCGTTTCAAACCTGAGCAGGGTTAAGTTGAGCAGAGGCTTGTACTCGCCACATGGTCCAAACGATAGGCTGGCGGGTTCATTCGCGGTGGTTACTCCGTAGCGGGCGCTCTGCTAAAATGCGCGCCCTTTCTCCTCTGCAGGAACCCCCGTGGCGCTCACCTGGGTCGATTGGGCGTTTATCGCCGTTGTGCTCATCTCCAGTCTGATCAGTCTGAGGCGCGGTTTCGTCAAGGAAGCGCTTTCGTTGCTCACCTGGATCGTCGCTGGCGTTGTCGCCTGGATGTTCGGCGGGGCGCTGTCTCACTATCTTGTGCCGTTCATCAGTACGCCATCGTTTCAGGTCATTGCGGCCTGCGCGATCCTGTTCGTGGTGACCTTGCTGGTGGGTGCGCTGGTCAACTTTCTCATCGGAGAGCTGGTCCGGGTGACCGGTCTTTCCGGCACGGACCGTTTCCTTGGCATGGTGTTTGGTGCCGCTCGGGGTGGCCTCTTGATAGTGGTGCTCGTCGGGCTTCTCAGCCTGGCCCCAGTGCAGCAGGACCCATGGTGGCGGGAGTCCACGCTATTGCCGCATTTTCTGTTGGTGGCCGACTGGTCGAAGAACCTGATCCTCGGGTTTGGCAGTCAGTGGGTTGCCGGCTCGCTTGGTCCAGCCGGCTGAACCGAGCGCTGTCCAGAGCGGGCGTGCAAGGCCTCAGGCTTCGCTACGTCCGGATCAGCCTGTAATAACTGAGAGGTTCCTTGCATGTGTGGCATCGTCGGCATTGTCGGTAAGTCGAACGTCAATCAGGCGTTATATGACGCGCTTACCGTATTGCAACACCGTGGGCAGGACGCCGCCGGAATCGTGACCAGCGACCGCGGCAAACTGTTCCTGCGCAAGGACAACGGGTTGGTCCGGGACGTATTTCAGCAGCGCCACATGCAGCGGCTGGTCGGCAATATGGGCATCGGACACGTGCGTTATCCCACCGCGGGGAGTTCAAGCTCGGCCGAGGCGCAGCCGTTCTATGTCAACTCGCCGTATGGCATCACGTTGGCGCACAACGGCAACCTGACTAACGTCGATCAGCTGACCAAGGAGATCTACGAGTCGGATCTCCGTCACGTGAATACCACCTCCGATTCCGAGGTGCTGCTCAACGTGTTCGCCCATGAACTGGCGGTGCGGGGCAAACTGCAACCGACCGAGGAGGACGTGTTCGCGGCCGTTGCCAAGGTCCATGAGCGCTGCGTAGGCGGTTACGCAGTGGTGGCGATGGTGACCGGCTACGGCATCGTCGGCTTTCGCGATCCCCATGCCATCCGTCCCATCGTGTTTGGGCAGCGCCATACCGATCAGGGCGTCGAGTACATGATCGCGTCCGAAAGCGTGGCGCTGGACGTTCTGGGTTTCTCGCTGATCCGTGATCTCGCACCAGGCGAGGCGGTTTACATCACTGCCGAGGGCAAGCTGCACACCCGCCAGTGCGCGCCGGATCCGCACTACGCGCCCTGCATCTTTGAGCACGTCTATCTTGCGCGTTCCGACTCCCTGATGGACGGCGTTTCGGTATATAAGGCGCGACTGCGCATGGGCGAGAAACTGGCCGACAAGATTCTGCGCGAACGGCCGGAGCACGATATCGACGTGGTGATACCGATTCCCGACACCAGCCGCACGGCGGCGCTGGAGCTGGCCAACCGCCTCGGGGTCAAGTTTCGCGAAGGCTTCGTCAAGAATCGCTATATCGGTCGGACCTTCATCATGCCGGGCCAGGCGGCACGCAAGAAGTCGGTGCGGCAAAAGCTCAACGCCATCGATCTGGAATTCCGCGGCAAGAACGTCATGCTGGTCGACGACTCGATCGTACGCGGCACTACCTGCAAGCAGATCATCCAGATGGCGCGGGAAGCCGGCGCGAAGAACGTCTATTTCTGTTCTGCCGCGCCTGCTG
>Ga0209971_1000282_pt1 | contig 14162 bp, 12 predicted proteins | sample InoplaM3SAM_FD_187588 | JGI IMG/M metagenome (GOLD analysis project Ga0209971, IMG submission 187588) | Arabidopsis thaliana rhizosphere microbial communities from the Joint Genome Institute, USA, that affect carbon cycling - Inoculated... | ecosystem: Host-associated > Plants > Roots >... | reverse complement strand
AGCCCGATGCGGACGGCCTCGCCGAGCCCGGCGTCATCATGCCCGGGACCTTTCTCCTGGGATCGCGCTATTTCCAGGAGCTGGCGGACGGCATCGCGCTCGACCGTGCGGAGCACGTCGAGATGGACCTCGAGGTCACGACCGACGCCGGGACGTTCTCCGACTGCGTCCGCATCGTCGAGACGTCACCGCTCGAGCCCAAGTCTTCGTCGACGAAGGTCTACTGCCGCGGAATCGGGCTCGTCTTCGACAGCGGCGTCGAGCTCGTGGAGTACGGCTTCGTACCGTAGGGCCGTCTCGAGAACGGTCGCGGCGGAGTTATGCTCGATGCCGGGGGATTTCTGAGATGGGGAAGAGAGACCCGCGGCACGACGCGTACATCGCGAAGGCGGCCGACTTCGCGAAGCCGATCCTGAAACACCTGCGCGAGGTGGTTCACAAGGGCTGCCCCGACGTCGAGGAGACGATCAAGTGGAGCATGCCCCACTTCGACTACAAGGGGCCGCTCGCCGGGATGGCCGCCTTCAAGGCGCACTGCGCGTTCGGTTTCTGGAAGGGATCTCTGATCGTCCCGGGCAGCAAGGAGGCGATGGGCCAGTTCGGCTGCATCACGAAACTTTCCGATCTGCCGAAGGACAGCGTGCTCGTCGGTTACGTCCGGAAGGCGGCGAAGTTGAACGAGGGGGGAGTGAAGATCCCTCGCCCCGTCAAACACGAGAAGAAGGAGATCCGGATGCCGGCGGACCTCGCCGCCGCGCTGAAGAAGAACGCGAGGGCGCGCAAGACGTACGACGCGTTCCGCCCGAGCCACCAGCGCGAGTACCTCGAGTGGATCACGGAAGCGAAGGCCGAAGCGACGCGCAAGAAGCGCCTCGACACCGCGGTCGAGTGGATGGCGGAGGGCAAGCCGAGGCACTGGAAGTACCAGAAGTAGGTCCCCGGGTCCGGCGTCAGGTCCTCCGCACCGCGCGCCGGCGTGCAGACCCCCGCCACGCCGCCAGGAAGAGCGCGAGAGCCGCGGCGAGCGGCGGGATCAGGGCGCCCGGCGCTTCCATGGCGAGGAGCGTCGCTCCGGAAATCGCGCACCAGATCGCCGGGACGACGAAGAGCTCCCACCGCACCCGGCCGCCCGTTAGCAGAAGCGCGCCCAGGGTCGCGACGGCGGTCGGGTCCGGCGCGACGCCGAAGACCTCGACCTGGCGCCAGCTCCGTCCGACAAGAAGGCCGACGAGCGGCTGAACGAAGAGCGCGAAGGCGAAAATCACCAACCCCGCGCGGCCGACCGAGTCCACCGCGCGTTCGAGAACGAGGGCGCCGGGCACGATTCCCGTCACGACGATCAGTACGGCCTCGACGCCGAACCCCCACGCGAAATAGGAGGCGGCCCAGTGGATCGTGGAGTAGCGGGTCGCGTGAAAGGCGATCGCCACCCACAGCCACGACGCCGCGAGGATTCCCGCGACGATCCGACCGCGCCGTGGCCCGCCGCCCAGCAACAGAGCCATCGTCACGAGCCCGAGGACGAACGCCACCGCCGGCGCCGGCCAGATCGCGGTGTTGTATCGCTCGAAGAGGCGGTAGTAGGTGGAGAGCGAAAACGATTGGAGATCCGAGAGGGTGTACGTCCACCACTCCGACATTCAGAGCGCTTCGACGTGGGCGACGATCCGCCGCCGCATTGCCTCGTCCGGCAGGCGGCCGAAGGCCGCGCCGACGTTCTCGCGCACGTGGTCGACGCGGCTCGTCGCGGGGATGGCGCAGGTGACGGTCGGGTGGGAGACGATGAACTTCAACAGCAGCTGCGCCCAGTTCGCGCAGTCGATCTCGCGGGCCCAGGAGGGCAGGGGGGACCGCGCGACGCTCCGGACGAGGGAGCCCTGGCGAAACGGGCGGTTCGCGATGACCGCGATTTTCCGGTCCCGCGCGAGCGGCAGGATCCGGTCCTCGACTTCGCGGTCGAGGACGTTGTAGGTGACCTGAACGAAGTCGATCGGCTGGGTCCGCATGACCCGCTCGATCTCGGCATGGCGGCGCCCTTCCGACGTCGTGATCCCGACGTAACGCAGGCGGCCGGCTGCTTTCATCGCGAAGAGCGTCGGAAGGTGCTCGTCCACGGACATCACGTTGTGCACCTGCAGGAGATCGAAGCGGGGGATGTCCCAGCGCCGGCGGGACTCCTCGATCTGCCCGGGACCGCGCGCACCCGAGGAGATCCACACCTTGTCGGCCGAGAAGAGCTGGGACGGATCGCGCAACCGATTGAGACCCCAGCCGATGACTTCCTGCGACGAGCCGTACATGGGGGAGGAGTCGATCAACCGTCCGCCACCCTGGAAGAAGGCGCGCATGACTCCGGCGCAGGACTCGCGCGCGGCCGCGTCCTCTCCCACGTTGAACGTGATCCAGCTGCCGAGTCCGACGAGGGGGATCCGCTCCCCGGTCGACGGGATCGCGCGCGTCAGGATCGGCCCGGGGAGCGCCGAGGCTGCGAGCGGTCGCAGCACCGACGCGATGCCGGCGCCGGCCACCGCCGTCAGCAGGGTCCGCCGGTCGAAAGACGTGGATCGCTTCATCGGTTGCTCGTTTTCCCGTGCGACAGAACCGGGCCGGAGACCGCGTTCATTCCGCGGAGGCCCCCCCGTTCTGGTCCGATTGATGCAGGCACGGGGACCATGCGACCCAGACCCGTTTTCCGGAGGAGCGCCGCTCCTCGACGCGCCGGCGTCCGGATCGCCGGCTTCGTCCCGCCGGAGAGTGGGCGACGGGTGACGCTCCCGTCGTACCCGTAGAATCACCTCGATGTCGGGAGGAGAGCCCCTGGAGGATTCCGCGCTCGTCAAGAGCGGCGAGGATCTCCGCGAGAGCCCGGAGATTCTCGCGCACGTCTTCGCCGCCGTTGAAGAATCCGCGATCATCCTGATCGATCCGGCGGGTCGCATCTCGAGCTGGAACCGGGGCGCTCATCGGATCACCGGCTTCTCGGAACGCGAAGTCCTCGGAAAAGACGTGTCCGTCCTTCACACACACGAGTCGGTGCGAAGCGGCCAGGCGCGCCTCGAGCTCGACGCGGCTCGCGATAAGGGGAGGTTCGTGAACGAGGGCTGGCGCATCCGGAAGGACGGCGCGCGCTTCCGGGCGGGCTCGGAGCTGACGGCCGTCCGTTCGACCGACGGGGACGTTCTCTGGTTCCTCGAGATCACGAGGGACCTGACCGAGCAGCGGCAGCACGAGGCGGCGTTGCGCGAGAGCGAGGAGCGGTTCCGGCTCCTCGTCGACGGTGTCCAGGAGTACGCCATCTTCATGCTCGACCCGGACGGGAACATCGCGAGCTGGAACCGCGGCGCCGAGATGATCAAGGGCTACGCGGCCTCGGAGATCATCGGGACCCACTTCTCCCGCTTCTATTCCGAGCAGGCGGTCGTCCAGGGGAAACCGGTCTGGGAGCTGGAGATGGCGAAGCGCTACGGGAGCGTCGAGGACGAGGGTTGGCGAATCCGGAAAGACGGGTCCCGCTTCTGGGCCAACGTGATCATCACCGCGCTGCGCGACAACGAAGGCAGGCTGCGCGGTTTCGCCAAGGTCACACGCGACATGACCGAGAGGCGGCGCGTCGAAGAGCTGGAGGAGGCCGACCGCCAGAAGGACCAGTTCCTCGCGCTCCTCGCCCACGAGCTGCGCAACCCGCTCGCGCCGATCCGGACGGCCCTGGACGTCCTTCGCCAGCCGAACGCGACCGGAGCCGACGCCGCTCAGGCACGCGAGATCGCCGAACGGCAGCTCCGCCACATGGCCCGGCTGCTCGACGATCTGCTCGACGTCTCACGCATCCGGGCGGGACACATCGAGCTCCGCAAGGAAGTGCTGGACCTCGGAACCGCCCTCCGATCGGCGGCGGACGCTTCGCGTTCGGTGATCGACGAGCGCAGGCACACGCTCACCGTCGAGTACCCGCAGACTCCGATCCTGGTGCACGCCGACCCCGTGCGGTTGGAGCAGATTCTGGGAAACATCCTGAACAACGCGGCGAAGTACACGGATCCCGGCGGTCAGATCAAGATGAGCGCGATGGCCGTCGGCGGGGACGCCGTCATCCGGGTGAAGGACACGGGCATCGGTATCGAGCCGCTCATGATCCCGCGGGTGTTCGATCTCTTCGTCCAGATCGAGCGGCGAACGCAGTTCTCGGCCGGGGGAGTGGGGATCGGCCTCTCACTGGTCAAGAAGCTGGTCGAGCTCCACGGAGGCCGCGTCGAGGCGTTCAGCGCGGGACCCGGGCGCGGCAGCGAGTTCGTGATCCTCCTGCCCGCGGTGAAGGGGACGACGCTCCCCGACAGAGCGGACGCCGACGCTTCGCCGGACCCGGCACCGCGTGGAGCGCTACGCGTGCTCCTCGTCGACGACAACGCGGACTCCGCCGACGGACTCGCGCTCCTTCTGCAGCTGCAGGGATACGAGGTGCGGGTCGCATACGACGGCGAACGCGCTCTCGAGACCGCGCGGGCCTTCCGGCCGGATGTCGCCCTGCTCGACATCGGCATGCCCACGATGGACGGCTACGAGCTCGCGCGCCGGCTCCACGCGGCGCCCGAAACCCGGCACACGCAGCTGATCGCGATGACGGGTTGGGGCCGGGAGGACGATCAACAGAAGGGGCGCGAGGCCGGTTTCTCGCACCATCTCGTCAAGCCGTTCGAGCCCTCCGCGCTCGAGCGGCTGCTGGCCGACTTCGACCACCGCGCCTGACCACCCGAGGGGGTCAGGTCTCCACTTGCCACACTGAGGGTCAGCCCACCATTCCCGTGGTGGGAGAACCGCTTCAAGAAGGTCGGCGAGCACCGCTTCCGGCGCATCCGCAAGGACGACTCGCTCGGCGAGGAGATCGTGTTCGAGATGGGCGCCGACGGGCGCGCGACCCGCTTCACCCAGCACAGCAACCACTATCCGCGGGTCAGGTGAGGGGAGTCAGGTCTCCACCGGTCCGTGGATCGGGAAGCACGCGGCTCATGGGGCTGCCGTCGCCTTCAGGACGCCGTCAAGATAGAGATTCACGGCCGTAGGTACCACCTGGCAGCGCAGGTCGAACGGCACGCCCTTGGCCGGGTTCGGCACACTGACGGACTTGAGGATCTGCTCGGTTGCATTGACGGTCTTGATGATTCGCAGGACGCTCGTGCCCCCGCTCAAACGCCGGCAGACATACGGCGGCACGCTGACCTGGAACTGCTCCCCGTCCCGGGTCCGAGTAAAGGTCTGCGTGACGTCGCCGCCTTCGAAGGGGCACCCGCCGGGTGCGACACCGGGCACGTCCGGACATTGGTCGGTGCTATCCGGGACACCATCACCGTCTCCATCATCGCCCCCATCGGCGCCCTGTGCCGGCACCGTAGAGCTCATGCGGAGCGTCCCGTCCGTGTTGTAGATCGCCATCACAGCCTCATTGGCGCGGAGGGTCAGGAGGCCGAAGCCCGGCTTACCCGCAGCAGAATTGAGCGTCCACTGCTCGGGTTGGTTGTTACAGGTGTTACCGAACCCGTCATTGACCTTCGGGATGTTCAACTCGTCCAGCGGAGAGAGAGGCTTCCGTACGATCGAGCCCCAGTGGCAGTCACCGCTCACGACGAGCACGTTCTGGACCTGCAGTGCGGCAATCTGATCCAGGAGCCACTGGCTGTCGGCCTGGTAACCGTGCCATGAGTCGAGCTTCTGCTGGTTCGGATTGAACGGAACCGGCGTTACGAGGACACACCAGGTGAGGGTCGGATCCGTCTTGCACTGCGTCAGCTTCTCGATCAGCCATTGCTTCTGCACGTTTCCGACGATGGTCTTCAGGCCCAATGGATCGCGCTGGCTCCGCACGTCGATCAGGACGAGGAGGGCGCGGCCGCGCTGAATCGCCTGCCACAAGCCTCCAGAGGAAAAGCCGTTATCTGCCGGGATGGGGTGATACTCGCGGAATGCCTGGAGGTTGGGTCCCCACCACTTGAAACGGCTGTTCACGTTGTCACTGCCGCTGTCGTGGTCGTCCAGCATCCGCCCGAACATCGGCAGGCCCGGTTCAACCACGTTTGCCGCGAAGTCGACGCCGATGGGCGTCTCCGGGCCACGAAGCCGGCGGTGCATGAGGCGCAGCTTCGCGAGATAGGCCGTGGCGGTCGTGGTATTCGAAACGGGGTTGGAGTGATCGAAGTCGCCGATGATGAAGAACCCCGCAGGTGACTTCGATGCCACCGCGCCCCACACGGTGGAGGCCGCCGAATGGAAAGCGTCCGAGGCAAATGCAACCGTGAACTCGGTCGAGTCTCCGTCAGGCTTTGCCGTGCGAAAGGTCCGAACCGCTGACGGGACGCCATCGAGCAGCACGCGGTAGTCATAGGCCGTGTCGGCGATGAGACCGAACAGCGGCAGCGTAAAGGTGAAGTCCTCTCCCGGCGACGTGACAACCGAAGGAGTGGTCGCGGAAGCCGGCTGACCCGACGGGGCGTATTCGATCATTACGGAGGCCGCAGCGTTCGTGCGTCCCCAGATCTGAACGTGATCCGGGGTGACATCGCTGATGACGGGTCCGTGGCTGAGCGCCGCCGCACTGGCAAGCGTGGCGTCGGCGATGAGACCGGTGGCGTCATGCGCGACGAGGGCGGTGAGGCCGGCGGAACAGAGCGCGAAGCGAAAGACCAACCGACTTCCCAGGCACGTCCGGGGTCGATGACGGAGCTCCCGCGTGTTCATAGCGCGCCTCCGCGCGCATCGTAATCCGCGGGTGAGGAGATGTGGCAAGTGGAGACCTGAGCCCTCTACCTGACCAGGCGGAGGAACTGTACGGCGCCGCCGCTCATCTGGGGAACGGCGACGATTCTCCTCACCGCGTCGTAGCCGATGTCGGCGCTGTCCTTGAATCCATCCTTCAAGACCGTCGCCATGCCGGATTTCGAGACCCGAAGGAGCTTTCCCGCCGTGAAGTCGGTCACGAGGTAATCGGCGCCGGACTTTTCGAGACCGTCCAGGTTGCCCAGCGGCTTTCCGTGACCCAGCGGAACGATCCTCTTCGTCTTCAGATCCACCTGGAGCAGTCTTCCCGGAGTCTTCGTGGCGAACGTCACGGGATCGGCGACGATCCCCCACGCGGCGACGATCAGGCTGCCGCCGTCCACGAGAAGGCCGTTCGGGCACTCGAGTGCATCCGTTTGCACGAAGACCCGGCACGACTGCTCGGAGCAGCGGTAGATCGCGTTGCCGATCGTGTCGGAGATGTAGACCTCTCCCGCGGGACCGACGGCGACGTCGTTCAGGAACTTCGCGCCCGGAGCCTCGAGTCGCGTTCGGATCCGGGCTCTCGGAATGTCGATGACGACGAGCTCGTCGATATCCGAGACGTAGAGAACTTCTCCGCGAACCCGGATGCCGTGCGGCGAGTTCAGGCCGTCCACCCAGCGGTCCTCGAGCACCTTGCCCGACGCGTCCAGGCGGCTGATCCAGCCCCTGCCGTCCTTCTCGTCTTCCTTCCCGGCGACGTTCGAGACGTACCAGCTGCGGGACGGAGCGTCCCAGTACGCGCTCTCGGGTCCGTCGAAACCGGTCGCCGTGGCGGTAACCGACACCGCGAGCAGGAAAGCGAGGAACATGGTTGACCTCCTCGGACGAGTGGCGGGAGCATACTTCGACGACGTCAGGAGGATCCCGCGATGAGATCGCTCTACCGGGAAGAGTTGCGTGGCGAGCTGAAAGAGCGCCTGGGTCGGATCACCCCCGATACGCGGCCGCGGTGGGGCCGGTTCGACGCCCCGAAGATGGTCGTCCACTGCTCGGACGCGCTTCGCATGGCGCTCGGCCGGATCCCCGCGAAGCGCAAGCAGGTTCCGATCCGGTATCCGCCGCTCAAGCAGCTCTTCGTCTACGTGTTGCCGTGGCCCAAAGGCGCGCCCACGGCCGCGGAGCTCCTGGAGCGGACTCCGGCGGACTGGGACGCCGAGGTCGCCACGCTTCTCGAGCTGCTGGACGCCGCGGGGAGCGTGCCCCGCGACTTCGAATGGCCCGAGCATCCCGCGTTCGGTCGGATGTCCCGCCGCGCGTGGGGCGTGCTCGGATACCGCCACCTCGACCACCACTTCCGGCAGTTCGGAGTGTAGCGGCGAGGCGTGGCCCTCCTCCTCGGTCTCGCGCTGTACCTGGTTTTCGGGAGAGGGGTCCGACCCTTCGGCGCCGCTCAGTCGAAGCGGTAGAGGACGACCTCGCGCCAGCGGCCGACGGGTTTCCAGTCGCCGGGCAGGTGCTTCTCGAACTCCGCGACCTCGAACGGCCATAACAGCGCATACAGGGCGACGCCGCGTTCCGCCGCGCGACGGCGCAGGTCCGCGAATTTCTCCGGCGAGGTGTAGTCCCACCGGAGGATGGGGCGGTCCGCGTAGTACTTCAGCGCGCCGCTCATCTGCATCGCCGCGATGAGCGAGCGCGACGGCACGAACCGAGCCGCCCGGCGGCTCGCGTCCCGATAGACGACGTCTCCGCGCGCCATCCGGAGAATCTGGAACCGGGCGACCCAGGCCACGCTCACCACGACGACCGCGGCAAGAGCGGCGATGCCGAGAAGGCGCTTCGGTCTCGCGGCCAGACGGATGTCGCGAGCGACGAAGAGCGCGGCGAGGACGATCGCCGGAATCCCCGGCAGCAGGAACCGTACGGACCACCAGTCGTCGTACAGCTCGTAAAAGCAGTAGAACGCGAAGAAGGCTCCGAACCACGCGAGGAGAAGCGCGCGGTCACGCCGCGCGATGCGCCGGTCGAGACCGATTCCGAGCCAGGCGAGCGGGAGGAGCGGCGTCAGGAGCGCGGGCAGCCAGAACCCGTAGTGCCGGATCTGCGGCAAAACGTGCGCCGGCGACATCGTCCGGCGCAGCATCCCGCTGTATCCCGTCGAGAAAGCACTTCCGAAGGCGGTGTCGTTGAAAAGGAGGAGGAACGCGGTAAACGGCGCGCCCCCCGCGAACGCGCGAAGGATCGCGCTGCGCTCCGCCGGCAGCGCGAAGAGGAGTGGAATCAAGGCGAGTGCGTTCGTCGGGCGGATGAGCACCGCCACCCCGAACGCCGCCCCGGCGGCGAAGGCCCACGCCGGACGCCGGCGGGCCCGAAGCGCGAAGTCGATCGCGGCGAGCACCCACGCCGTCGCGGGCACGTCGCTCATGGGCTGAACGGCCATACCGAAGAAGATCGGGGAGACGGCGAGGATCACCACGCCGGCAGCGGCGAGCCCCCGGGAAAGCCCGAGCTCGCGCGCGACCCCGAAGATGAGGACGAGAGAAGCGACCGCGGCAATCGGCCCGGCGAGAAACGGCGCCACGTTCCATCCGCCGATCGCCGCGAGGAGCGCCATGTGCAGCGGGAGGCCGGGCGGATAGGTCGGCACCATCGTTCCGGGGAGCGGGCCGGCCCGGTAACCGAGCGGAATGAAGACGTCGGGTTGGTCGTCGCCGGCCGTCAGTCCGAGAAGCGCGAGAGCGCCGATTTCCTCGGAGACTCTTCCCCGGGCGAGGAGCCGCGCTTCGTTGAGGTATCCCGAGCTGTCGGAGCCGCCGACGACCCACGAGTTGGCGGCGACGAGCAGGACCGCGTACGCCGCGAGAGCCACCGCGGCCAGAACCGCCGTGGTCCGCCGTGAAATCACCCGGCGGGCGCGCCTCTCCTCACGACCACTTCTGACGGGGCGCCCACTCGGCGAACTTCGTCGGACGGATCCCCGACTCCGCCGAGCGTGCCGTGATGTCGGCGTCGTAGCCGACGCGGTCGAACCACTCCAGCATCGCCGCGAAATCGGCGCTGCCCTGGCGGACCGCCTCGATCGGCGGCGGCGCGAATGCGACGGCATGCCCCGTCGCCTGGCTGAGCACGCGAGCCGTTTCCGGCATCGTGAGCTCGTCTCCTGCGATGTCGATCTCGCGGCGGTTCAGCCTTTCGTGCTGGTCGAACGCCCAGCTCCCGTACTTGCCGATGTCTTCGACGGCGATCATCTGGAGGCGCGTCTCCGGTTTGACGGCCATCGCGAGCTGGCCCTGGTCGATGGCCGGCTTGAACCACGGGGAGGACAGGTTCTCCATGAAGAACACGGGACGCAGGATCACGTGCGACGGGAAGCCGAGCGAACGCACGGTGCCCTCGATCCGCCACTTGTTTTCGAAGTGGGGGATGCCGGTCTTCCGGTCCGCGGACGCGACCGAGGTGTACACGTAATGCTGCACGCCGGCGGCCTTCGCGGTGCGTGCCTGGCGGTGGCCCTGCTCCTCCTCGCCCTCGACCCCCGCCTCCCACGTGTTCTGCACGGCGAAGACGCCCCACGCGTCCTGCATCGCCTTCGTCAGCGACGCCTCGTCGTTGAGGTCGCCGGCGACGACTTCCGCGCCGCGGGATTTCAGTGCCAGCGCTTTCTCGCTGTCCGGCTTGCGGGTCATCGCTCGCACGCGATATCTCCCGCCCGAGAGGAGCTCGTTGGCGACCGCGCCGCCTTGCTGTCCGGTGGCGCCGGTGACGAGGACGGTCTTCATCTCGGGCATCGGTCTCTCCTTTCGGCAATCTCGCGGAGGGATTCTAGTAGTCTTGGTCCCGGGCACCGGAGGTCCGGATGGCGACGGTGGTTCTGACCGTCAACGGCGCGAAGCGGAAGGTCGAGGCGTCCCCCGGCGAGACCCTCCTCTCCCTCCTGCGCAACCGCCTCGACCTGACCGGAACCAAGTACGGGTGCGGAGAAGGGCAGTGCGGCGCCTGCACGGTCCTCCTGGACGGCCGCGCGGCGCGCTCCTGCCAGGTCGCTGCGTCCGAGTCGGTCGGAAAGTCGATCGTCACCATCGAGGGGCTGGCCGTGAACGGCCGCCTGCACCCGGTCCAGGCCGCGTTTCTCGAAGAAGAGGCGTTCCAGTGCGGGTTCTGCACACCGGGCATGATCGTGGCCGCGGCGGCCCTGCTCGGCCGAAACGGAAACGTCCGGGACGAGGAGATCGCGGGCTCGCTCGCGGGCAGCATCTGCCGGTGTGGAACCTACCCGCGCATCCTCTCCGCGGTCCGCAAAGCCGCACAGGCGATGCGCAAGGGTGCGGCCGGATGAGCGAACGCCCCGGCGACGACCCGCGGTCCGAGCTTCTCCAGCACGAGGTCGCGGGCTCGCTCCATCACTTCGACGTCGATCGCCGAGATCTCTTCAAGATCGTCGGAGGCGGCGTCCTCGTCTGCCTGTGCGTCCCCCCGGCGCTCGGACAGGAGTCCGGTCGCGCGTCCGCGCGCCGGGAGCCGCGCAACGACCTGGCGGCATGGATCCACATCGCCGAGGACGGTCTTGTCACCGTCTCCACGGGCAAGGTCGAGATGGGCCAGAACATCCGGACCTCTCTCGCTCAGCAGGTTGCCGAAGAGCTGCGCGTTGCCGTCGGCGGGATCCGGATGGTCATGGGAGACACGGACCTCGTCCCGTGGGACATGGGAACTTTCGGCAGCCGGACGACGCCGACGATGGGCCCGCAATTGCGCGCCGCCGCGGCGACCGCGCGCGAGCTGCTGGTCGACATGGCCGCGGAGAGATGGAAGACGCCGCGCGAGAAGCTCCTCACGGAAGAAGGCCGCATCACGGATCCGGCCTCGCGGCGAAGCCTCGCCTACGGCGAGATCACGCGCGGAAGGAAGCTCGTCAAAGTCGTCGGCGAGGACGCGAAGCTCACGGCCGCGGCGGACTGGAAGGTCGCCGGGAAGCCGGCGCGGAAGGTCGACGGCCGCGACTTCGTCACGGGGCGGCATCGGTACGCTTCCGACCTCGTCCGCCCCGGGATGATGCACGGCAAGGTCCTGAGGCCCCCCGTCTTCGAGGCAACGCTCGTCTCGCTCGAGTCCGGACGCGCGGAGAAGATGCCGGGCGTCCGCGTCGTGCGCGACGGCGATTTCGTCGGCGTCGCCGCGGCGGATCCCTCGGCCGCGGAGCGCGCGCTCGAGGCGCTCGGCGCGAAGTGGAGCGAGCCGGTCTCTGCGGTCTCGAACGCGAACCTCTTCGGGGAGCTCGAGAAGACCGCGACCGTCGGAGACCGCGGCCCTCAGCATGCCGCCGGCTCCATCGAGCGGGGACTGGCCGCCGCCGAGGTCACCCTCGAGAAGAAGTACACCGTCGAGTACATCGCCCACGCTCCGCTCGAGCCGCGCGCGGCGGTCGCGGAGTGGAGCGAGGGACGCCTCACCGTCTGGACCGGGACCCAGCGCCCCTTCGACGTGCGCGACCGGCTCGCGGAGACGTTCCATCTCCCCCCCGAGAAGGTCCGCGTGATCGTCCCGGACACCGGGTCCGCGTACGGCGGGAAGCACGCGCCGGACGCGGCGATCGAGGCCGCGCGGCTGGCGAAGGCCGCGGGTAAGCCCGTCAAGCTGGTCTGGACGCGCGAGGAGGAGTTCACCTGGGCCTACTTCCGCCCCGCGGGAGTCATCGAGGTCCGGAGCGGCGCACGTCGGGACGGCACGGTCGTCGCGTGGGAGTTCCACAACTACAACTCGGGACCGGCGGCGATCCGGACTCCTTACGAGATCGCGAACCAGAAGATCGAGTTCCACCCGGCTCGTTCCCCTCTCCGGCAGGGGTCCTACCGCGGCCTCGCGGCGGTCGCCAACCACTTCGCGCGCGAGAGCCACATGGACGAGCTCGCGCACGCCGTCTCCATGGATCCGCTGCAGTTCCGCCGGAAGAACCTGACCGATCCGCGTCTCGTCGCCGTGTTCGACGCCGCGGCGGAGCGCTTCGGGTGGGGAAAGACCGCCGGGGCGGGCCGCGGGCACGGCATCGCCGGGGGACTCGAGAAGGGGGGCTACGTCGCCACCTGCGCGGACGTCGAGGCTGGCAACGGCGCCCGCGGGGTGCGCATCCGCCGGGTCGTCGTGGCGTTCGACTGCGGCGCCGTCGTGAACCCGGACGGCGTCCGGAACCAGATCGAGGGGGCGATCGTTCAGGGGATCGGCGGCGCGCTCTTCGAGGCGGTGCGCTTCGAGAAGGGGCGGATCGTCAACCCGCACTTCTCGCAGTACCGCGTCCCGCGGTTCCCCGACCTCCCGGAGATCGACGTCGTGGTCGTGGACCGCCGGGACCTGCCCTCCGCCGGCGCCGGCGAGACGCCGATGGTCGGGCTCGCTCCCGCGGTCGCCGGCGCGATCTTCGCGGCGACGGGCGTGCGCCTGCGCGGCCTGCCGCTCGTCCCCGAAGGACTGCCCGCCCGATAAGATCGCCTCTTCCAAGGAGGGTTCGATGGCGGGAAAGAAGATCCTGATGCTGGTGGGAGATTTCGTCGAAGACTACGAGGTCATGGTTCCGTTCCAGGCGCTTCTCATGGTCGGACACACGGTCCACGCGGTGTGCCCGGGCAAGAAATCCGGGGAGAAGGTCCGCACCGCGGTACACGACTTCGAGGGAGACCAGACCTACTCCGAAAAACCGGGCCACAACTTCGCGCTCAATTTCGACTTCGACGCCGTGCGCGAAGCGGACTACGACGCGCTCGTGATCCCGGGCGGGCGCGCGCCGGAATACCTGCGCCTGAACCCGAGGATCCTCGAGATCGTGAAGCACTTCGCGGCGCGGGAGAAGCCGATCGCGTCCATCTGCCACGGCGCGCAGATCCTCGCGGCGGCCGGCGTCCTGTCCGGGAGGCGCTGCTCCTCGTACCCGGCCGTCGGACCCGAAGTCTCGCGGGCCGGCGGGACGTGGGCCGACATCCCGGTGGACCAGGCAGTGACGGATCGAAACCTCGTCACGGCGCCCGCGTGGCCCGCGCACCCGGCATGGCTCGCGCAGTTCCTGGAGGTGCTGGGCACGCGCGTCGAGCACGCGGCGGCGGTCGGGGTCGGAACGAACTAACCGGGTCCACGTCCGGCAGGCCGCGGCCTCGTACAGGTCGCCGTTGCATGTGGCAAGTGGAGACCTGACCCCCGATGTGGCAAGTGGAGACCTGACCCCGCGTGGAAGCGGTGATCTTCATCGGCGTCCAGGGCTGCGGCAAGTCCACGTTCTACAAGGAGCGTTTCTTCGACAGTCACATCCGGGTGAGCCGCGACGTGGTGAAGACCAAGGCGCGCGAGCGCGCTCTCGTCGCGGCCTGCCTCGCGGCGAAGCAGCCGTTCGTCCTCGACAACACGAACGCGCTCGCAAGCCAGCGCGC
>Ga0209971_1000275_pt1 | contig 14575 bp, 9 predicted proteins | sample InoplaM3SAM_FD_187588 | JGI IMG/M metagenome (GOLD analysis project Ga0209971, IMG submission 187588) | Arabidopsis thaliana rhizosphere microbial communities from the Joint Genome Institute, USA, that affect carbon cycling - Inoculated... | ecosystem: Host-associated > Plants > Roots >... | reverse complement strand
AGCGATTTCTCCCGCAGCGGCTCCATCCCCCCCGCTTCCATGAAAACGTCGAGCGAGGCGCGGATGGCTGCGAGCGAGAGGATCGGAGGATTCGACAGCTGCCATCCCTCCGCGCCGGGGATCGGTCGAAATCCCGGCTCCATCCGGAAGCGCGATTCCTTGTCGTGGCCCCACCAGCCGGCCAGGCGCGGCAGACCCTGCTGCATGCCGTGCCGCTCGTGGACGAAGCAGCCGCCCACCGAGCCCGGTCCCGAGTTCAGGTACTTGTACGTGCACCACACGGCGAAGTCCACGTTCCACTCGTGGAGGGAGAGGACCAGGTTTCCCGCCGCGTGAGCCAGATCGAAGCCAACGACGCACCCCTTCCCGTGCGCGAGTCGCGTGATCGCTTCGATCTCGAAAGCCTCGCCCGTGTAGTACTGGACTCCCGGAAGCAGGACCAGGGCGATCGATCGACCGTCGCGTTCGAGGACCTCGGCGACATCCGCCGTATCGATGATGTGCTGACCCGGGGGGGGCCGCAGCCGCACGAGTGCTTCGGACGGGTCGAAGCCGTGGACGATGGCCTGGGACTCGACCGCATAGTCGTCCGAGGGGAACGCATGCTCCTCGATGAGAATCCGATGCCGCTCGCGGGTCGGCCGGTAGAAGCTCGCCATCATCAGGTGAAGGTTGACGGTGAGCGAGTTCATCGTCACGACTTCTGACGCCGAGGCGCCCACGAGTCGGGCCATCGGCTCGGCCAGGAGCTCGTGGTAGGGCATCCAGGGGTTCTCCCCCGAGAAGTGTGCCTTGACGGCGAGCCGCCGCCACTTCTCCATCTCCGCGTCGACGTACTTCGGGGTTCTCCTGGGGAGGAGCCCGAGCGAATTGCCGACGAAATAGATCTCTTCTTCGCCGCTTTCGCTCCGGGGAACGTGGAATTCGTCTCGGAATCGCCCGAGCGGGTCGCCTCGATCCAAAGCGACCGCGAAGTCGCGTCCGGGCTGGAACGGCTCGCTCACCCCGGTTCCGGGCCTCGCCTCTGAGAATCGGTGTCGCCGAAGCGTGAGGCCGGAAGGTCGAGCCACTCGAGCGCCGTGCCGTGCCGCAGCCGGGCACGGGTCTTCTCCGGGAATCCGCACGAATCGATCAGCTCTCCCGGGCGGGCCTCGCCGAGGGGGAAGGGATAGTCGCTGCCGAGGGCGATCCGATCGGGGCCTATCAGGTCCACGAGGTAGCGCAGCATCAGCGGATCGTGCACGAGCGAGTCGACATAGATCCGCCGCAGGTATTCACGCGGGGAAACGTCGTTGGAAACGGCACACAGATCGGGCCGCGCTTCGAAGCCGCGGGCGATCCGCCCGATCGTCGCCGGAAAAGCGCCGCCCCCGTGCGCGAATGCGATCCGCAGAGCCGGAAGCCTCTCGAGCACTCCGCCGAAGATGAGCGAGCAGATCGCGAGCGAGAGTTCCGCGGGCATCCCCACGAGCCAGGGGAGCCAGTAACGGGTCATCCGCTCTCTGCCGGCCATCTCCCACGGGTGGACGAAAACGGCGGCGCCGAGTGATGCGGCCGCCTCGAAGATCGGAAAGAGCTCCGGGCTGTCGAGATTCGCTCCGTTGACGTTCGAGCCGATCTCGACACCTGCGAGCCCGAGTTCCCGCACGCAGCGCTCGAGCTCGGCGATCGCGAGGTCGGGGTTCTGCATCGGGATCGTTCCGAGACCCGCGAAACGCGAAGGGTGCGCGGCCACGACCCCGGCGATGTGATCGTTGAGATACCTCGCGAGCTCCAGCGCAGGAACCGGCTCTGCCCAGTAGCTGAACAGGACCGGCACCGTCGAGAGAACCTGCACGTCGACGCCCGCCGCGTCACATTCGGCCAGACGCGCCTCGACACTCCAGCTGTTGCTTTCGATCTCGCGGAACAGGGAACCATTGACGATCATCCGCGCGCGGCCGGGCGCGGGATGCTCGATTTGAACGAACCTTTCGGCTCCCGGCGCCTTCCGGAAGTCGGGCAGTCTCTCGGGAAGGATGTGAGTGTGGACGTCGATCGTCAGCAAGTCAGCGGGCCGGCGCGGGCATCACCGTTCCGCACCGCTTGCAGGTGCGCTTCTTCTCGTCGCTGAAGAACCGATCGAAGATCGGCGGGAAATCCTTTTCGACATCCTGGAGAGTGAAGAATTCCTCGTACAGCAAGGAAGTGCATTTGTCGCAATACCACTGGAGCCCGTCCTTTTCGTGCGGGAGCCGCTTGCGCTCGACGACGAGACCGATGGAGTCCGGCATTCGCTGGGGCGAATGGGGGGTGCGCGGCGGAAGGAGAAAGATCTCGCCGGCGCGGATCGGGACGTCCACGACCTTCCCGCCCTGGATCGTCTTCAGGACCATTTCCCCTTCGAGCTGATAGAAGAACTCGGGTCCCTCGTCGATGTGGTAGTCCTTGCGGTTGTTCGGACCGCCGACGACCATGACGATGAAATCGTCTTCCTCGAAGACCTTCTTGTTGCCCACCGGCGGTTTCAGCAAGCTGCGGTGCTCGTCGATCCACCGCTGGAAATTCAGCGCTTTCGATTCCATCGCTTTACCCCCGAGTCGCGGCATCGACGCCGCGCAGGCCTCGGTAGTATATCGGCGTGAATCCTCCCCCGAAGAACCCGGCCATCGTTTCCTCGCGCGCGCCGCGGCCCCTCGGTCCCTATCCGCACGCTCGGCGGCTCGGGAATCTGCTCTTCCTTTCCGGGATCGGCCCGCGGCATCGGGAGACCGAGCAGATTCCCGAAGGCATCGAGGCTCAGACGCGCGCGTGCATCGAGAACGTCAGGGCGATACTCGAGGACGCCGGAAGCACGCTGGAGAAGGTGGTCGACGTGACGGTCTTCCTGACGAACATCGACCGCGATTTTGTCGCGTTCAACCGGGTTTACGGAGAGTACTTCGATGCGATCCGGCCGACGAGAACGACCGTGGGCGTCGTCGCGCTCCCGGTTCCGATCTCGGTCGAGCTGAAGATCATCGCGGAGGGTGGAACGTGAACCCCATCCGGCTCCTCACGTCGGGAGGAAGTCTGGGAAGCTTCGACCGGGGAATGAAGAAGCTCGAGAGAGCCGAGAGGTCCGCGAAGACCTTGTGACGCTCGGCCGCCCGGTCGAGATATTCGTGCCCCGACGTTCCGCCGGTGCCGATCCGGGTGCCGATCATCCGCATCGCCATCTGGGCGTGGCGCTGGCGCCAGGTCGTGAAGTTCCTTTCGATGTCCGAGAGGAGCGCCAGCAACCGGAAGGGCAGGTGCAGAATCGGCTCATCCCGGTAGAGGTTGATGAGGAGCGCCGCCTGGAGCGCGCGCCGGGAAAAGTGGCGTCCCGGCGGCCCACCGGGTTCGCTGGCCCCCTCTTCGAACACGTCCGCGAACCGGCGCGCCGTCGCCTCGACTCCTGCGAGCTGTGTGGCTTTCTCGGCTTCCGTCAGGGTGGGGTTGCTCCGGACCGAAGCGCGGTCGGCGGTGAGCATCGAGTCGACCGCCCGTCGATACTCCCGCCAGAAGTCGAAATCGCCGAAGTTCAAGAACGGCGTTCGCTCGAGCCAACCTTCGATCAAATCGAAGAGAGAAGGCTCCTTCTCCGCGGCCTCGACACGCGCCGCGTCCTCTTCGCTCAAGCGCGACGTGTAGTGAGCCTGGACCTCAAGGCGGTCCTGGCGCCGCATTCCCAGCTTGTTCTCGACCAGGCGAAATTGGACGCTCTGAAGGCCCGATGCCGGGATCAGGTCGTCCCGGAAGTCGAGGAAGTCGAGGGGGGTCATGGTCTCCAGAACGTCGACCTGTTGAATCAGAACGCGCTGGATCTCGACGATGCGCCCGCAACGCAGCACCGCTTGCCCGAGCTCCTCCTCCGGGACGGGAGAGCCTCGAAAGGTCGCAAGCACCGCGTCGATTTCCCACAGGATCAGTTTGAACCAGAGCTCGTAAGCCTGATGAACGATCATGAAGAGCATCTCGTCGTGGGCAGGCCGGCCGTGGAGGGCGCTTCGCAGCTGCTGGCTTCCGAGCAGCCGATCGAGCTGGATGTAGTCCGCGTAATACAGAGGACGGCGGGGCTTTTCGTTTTCCATCTGAGCCGGCTTCGTACCATGATGCCCGGAGCGATTCAAACTGACGGCGCCGTAGGCGCTGTCATCCCGAGCGCAGCGAGGGATCTCTTTCGAGCTGCACCGCTGACCCCTTGGGGATGACAGAGACACCTGCGGGATAGGATTTCTGCAGTGAAACGCATCCTCAATTTCATCGACGGCCAGTTCCGGCCGCCCTGCTCGGGGCGATACCTTCCGGACGTCGACCCGGCGACGGGCCAGGTCATCGCCGAAATCGCGGAGAGCGGCCCCGAAGACGTCGATGCCGCAGTCGCCGCGGCGTCCCGCGCGTTCGAGTCGTGGCGCCGGACGCCCGCCGAGGAACGATCCCGGCTCCTGCTCCGGGTTGCCGACTCGATCGAGGAGAACTTCGACGAGCTGGCCGAGCTCGAATCGGAAGACAGCGGGAAGCCGATCGCGCTCGCCCGCCGGGTCGACGTTCCCCGAGCCATCCATAACTTCCGCTTCTTTGCGACCGCGATCCTGCACGCCGAAACGGCCTGTCATCTCACGGACGACCGGGCGCTCAACTACACCATCCGACAGCCCCTCGGCGTCGCCGGTCTGATCTCGCCCTGGAATCTGCCGCTGTACCTTCTGACTTGGAAGATCGCTCCGGCCATCGCCGCCGGGAATTGTTGCGTGGCCAAGCCGTCGGAGCTCACGCCGCTGACCGCCGACCGGCTTGCCGAACTGACCCTGGAGGCGGGCATTCCGCCCGGCGTCGTCAATATCGTCCACGGCCCGGGAGGAAGCGCCGGCCGCGCCCTCACGTCGCATCCGAACGTCCCGCTCATCTCGTTCACGGGGGGTACGAAAACGGGCGCGGACGTGATGGCCCGCGCGGGACCGCTCTTCAAGAAGGTGTCCCTGGAGCTCGGAGGAAAGAACCCGAACATCGTGTTCGCGGACGCCGATCTCGGAGAGGCCGTCGCCACGTCGATTCAGTCGAGCTTCGCCAACCAGGGGGAGATCTGCCTCTGCGGATCGCGTCTGTTCATCGAGAAACCCATCTACGAGGAGTTCGTCGACCGCTTTCTGGAGGCAACGAAGAAGCTCCGCATCGGAGATCCGCAGGACGCTGCGACCGAAGTGGGCGCGCTCATCAGCGAGTCGCACCTTCGCAAGGTCGAAGGCTACGTCGAGCTCGCGGGAGAGGAAGGGGGCACCATTCTCGCCGGCGGAAAGCGTCCCGGGAATCTCCCGGAGCGCGTTGCCGACGGTTACTTCCTGGAGCCGACCGTGATCGCCGGCCTCGACTGCCAGAGGCGCGTCATGCAGGAGGAGATCTTCGGGCCCGTCGTCACCGTCACGCCCTTCGATTCTCCCGAGGAGGCGATTGCCCATGCCAACAGCACGCGCTATGGACTTTCGGCGAGCGTCTGGACCCGGGACCTCCAGAAGGCCCATCGGGTCGCCGCGGCGATCGAGAGCGGGACGGTGTGGGTCAACACGTGGCTACTGCGGGATCTTCGCGTTCCTTTCGGGGGAATGAAGGAAAGCGGCCTCGGGCGCGAGGGCGGCTTTGAATCGCTCGATTTCTTCACCGAAGCGAAGAACGTCTGCGTCAAGTTGTGAGGATTGACACTCCGACATTCGGGGGCCTAACGAGCATGATGCCGCTCGCCCGCCATCGCGCCGGCGCTAGAACGGATAACCGATCGAGAAGTAGAACTGCCCTTTTTCCTTCCGCTCGTTCGTGGCGAGCGGAGGGCCGATGATGTTTCCCTCGTCGTCCACGGGCACGACGTTGTACGGAATCGTCCGGCTCTTCACGGGCCAGCCGTACTCGATCCGCACCGGCCCGATGGGAGTCATGTAGCGTAGACCGATCCCGACGCCCTGGCGAAGCCCGTCGTCGCCCTCGAACGCGACCCGGATGTCGGCCGGGTTCTTCCACACCTGCGCCGCGTCGTAGAAGACGGTCCCCCCGAGGTTCCCGAAGATCGGGAACCGGAACTCGGCGTTCACCCCGAGAAACCCGTTCCCGCCCACGATTCTGGGACCCGCGTCGCACTCGTAGCCGAAAAGGTCGGGGTAGGTGTCCACGCACGAGCCGGGCTGGTCTTCCTCGGCCACCGCCCGCGCGCGCGTGTCGGGGTCGACGGTCTGCCCGTAGAGTCCGAGCAGGTCCGTCTCGAACGCCCGGTTCGTCGACCGCCCACCCGCGAAGAAGCGCTCGGCGAGCGGAACCGGGACGCCCGTCTCCTCGCCGTAGGGAAAGATCGCGCCGGAACGCAGCGACATCGCGAACACGCCCCCTCCGAACGGCCGGAAGTACGCCCCCTGCGCCGACAGTTTCGTGTATCGCGCATTGGCCGACAGCAGCGGAAACGCGTATTTCGTCGCGGCCGTGAAGTAGTAGCCGGTGTGGGGATCGATGATGTCGTCGCGCCGGTCGTACAGCATGTTCGGCCCGATCGCGGACTGGCGGATCGGCTGGTCGAACTTGCTGAACTCCCGCTCGATGTTGGAGAGGTCCTGCGGGTTGACCGCGTCGATCCGCTGGTACTCGTAACGCAGACCGACCCGGAGGTAGCGCCCGAAGACTTTCGACGTCTCGACGACGGTGCCGACGCGCTCGATGTCGATCTTCTGGATCGGCTCGCGCGTGAAGAAGAAGAGCACGTTCAGCGGAAGGTCCCGGTTGAAGAGGAACGGCTCGCGGAAAGTCATGATCAACCGGCCGCGTCCGGAGATCGGCGCGTACTGGACGTCGATCGACGCCGACCGCATGGTCCCGAACAGGTTGTTGTACGAGACGCCGGCGAGGGCGAACGGGTCGTTGCGGTTCTCGAGCGCGTCCGGCGCGTACTGGTATCCGAAACCGTAGAGGAGCGACAGCGGCCTCCCCTCCTGGACGTCGATGTCCACGGGCCGGACCTGGCTCGCCGGGTCGGCCGGCTGCGGCTTGATCTCGACGCGCCGGAAGACACCCGTCCGCGTCAGGTTCCGCTGGGTGGTCAGGACCTCCTGCTCGGAGAAGGGATCTCCCTCGTCCCACGTGACCAGCCGCGTGATCCGGTCGGTGCCGGTCCGCGTGTTGCCGCGCACGATCGTCTTGCCGAAGAAGGAGCGCATTCCCTCTTCGACCGTGTACGTGACGTCGGCGGCCGTGCCGTCGGGCGAGAGATTCCAGTCGTCCTTGACCGACGCCTCGCGCCATCCCCGGTTGCGGTAGTGGTTCTGCAGCGAGAAGGAGTCCTGGCGCACCTCGTTCGGGTTGAACGCCTCCCCCACTTTCACCGACAGGATGTCGTCGAGCTGGTCCTCGGGGACGTGCTCGGCGCCGACGACCTTCCGGGTCGTGACGAGAGCCCGCGGCCCCTCGGTAATCCGGATGTTCACGACGAGACGGTCCGGCTTCGAGCCTTCCGTCACGGTGGGGTCCTCGACCTTCGCGTTGACCCAGCCGTGGGTCTGGTAATACCCGAGGATTGCGCCGGCGTCGTCCTTCAGAACCTCGTCGACCAGCCGGCCCGGCCGTACGAGCGGCAGTCCCTTCTCCTGCGTCACGAGGAGCTTGCGGAGCTGCTTTTCGGGCACCGCCTGGTTGCCTTCGATCGCGATCTCTTCCACGGCGAACTTGGGCCCCGGCTCGACGTTGATGGCGACGGTCTGCACGTCGGTCGCCTCCGGAGACATCGTGTAGTCGACCTTCGCCCGGTAGTAGCCCTTCCGCTGAAGACCGCGTCGCTTGTTCTCGACGTACTGGAGGATCAGGTCCTCGTCGAAGATCTGGCCCTGCAGCAGATCCGTCACCTCGCGCCGGACCTTCTTCTCGCGGATGCCGCGGGTCTGAAAGACGATCTTCGGACCGACAACGACGCGGTAGACCGGCATGACGCGCCCGTCGTCGGTCGGCTGCGCGGCGATGAGCTCGACCACGCCCCGCAGGTGCATCTGCTTCTTCATGTATTTCGTCATCCGATCCGCGTCGGCGCGGGCTTTCGTCTCGCGGTACCGGTCGCCCGGGTCGAGACGCGCTTTCTTCAGGAGCTCTTCGCGGGTGAACGGTTTCGGGTCGCCGTCGAAGAACGCGGGCGCGGTGCGGGCCGGCTTCCCCGCCTCGATGTGGTAGATCACCTCGGCGTCGAACGTCTTCGGGTCGAAGAAGACTTCCGGCTCGACCGTCGCGTTGACGTAGCCCTCGGCGTCGAGCCGCCGCTTCAAAGCGGTCTCACCCTCCTCGAGCTCCTCGGCCTGGAAGACGGCGCCCTCCGCGAAGGGGACCGCGCGGCGCAGCTCTTCCTTGGATACCGAAACCCCATCGTCGAACCGGAGCGGGTTGACGCGGTACGACCGGAAAAGCAGGATGGTGACCGCGACGCCCCCCTCCGCCGGCTCCGCCTCGATCCGGATGTCCGCGAAGCGACGCGTGGCGAACAGGTGCCGGATGGTCGATCCCGTCGCCTCCTCGGTGAGCGGCTGCCCGGTCTTGATCGTTACGAGGCGCGCGACCTCGTCGTGGTCCACGGGACCGTCCGAAGAGTACGCGACGGTCACGACCACCTGCCCGAAAAAAGATTGCGGCGCGGCCGCCGGCTGGGCGCCGGCCCGCCCGACCGCCGCGAGAAGGAGGGCGAGCGCCGAGGCTGCGAAGCCCGCCGCCCGCGACCGGCTCCGCATCCGTGTCGCAGTCGGGCTCAAAGCCGCTGCCGCCGCCGGACGTTGATCGAGTACACCCCGTTCTCGTCCCGCAGGGCCTGCAGCGTGACGGAGTTCGTGATCCGCCACTCGAGCTGGACCACGGATTCCTTGTCCGAGTTGAGCGACTGGGAGTAGGTCACGAGCAGGTTCGGCGTGATCTGCTTGCCCACCGTCGAGCGGATGTCCGTCAGCTGGCTGCCGGTGAACACCGGGTCGATCTGGAACCGGTCGAGCCGGAAGAGCCGCTGCGCGGGGCGCGTCGCGCCTCCCGCGAGCGCGCCGGCGACGAGGCCGCTCGCCGCCGAGACGAGGCTCTGCGTCGTGTCGGTGCCGGTGCGCTGGTTCGGCTCGGCCCCCGTCAGGAGCAACCCGATCACGGCCTCGTCGGAGAGCGGCGGGTCGGAGGTGAACGTCGACTGGATCCGCGGCCACGTCCCGACGAGGTTGACCACGAGATCGTAGCCCCGCACCTCGGCGCGCATTCGCAGGTCCACGATCGGCGCGATGCGGGCGGTGTTCGCGAACGTGATCGTCCCGGACTCGACCTCGTAGGGCACGTCGCGGAACGTGATGCGGCCCCCTTCGTCGAGCAGGATCTGCCCGAGGATGATGGGCTGTGCGACCGTGCCGCGCGCGACCAGGTCCACCTCGGCGGTCAGTCGCGCGAGGTTGTTCCGCACCTCGAGCGCGGCGGCCGAGACGATCCGCACCTCGAGCGAGGTCTCCTCCTTCCACGGCTCGCGCGCGGCGACCGCCCCGCTCGGCCGGCTTCGCTCGAGGAGCGACGCGAGCGTCACGTCGAAGTCCTTCGAGTAGGTGCCGCGAAGGAGCGTGACTTCGCCTCGGATGACCTGCCCGCTCCCCGGCGCGCCCGTCGCGACGAGATCCGCGTCCACGACGAGCCGCATGTCCTCCGGATAGCGGACGGCGACGTGCCGGGCCTGGATCGTCAGGCGGAAATCCGTCACGGAGAGCCCCTTGAGGTTGATGCTTCCCGCGGCGAAGAGGTCGCCTCCCCCGACGCGGGCCCGGATTCCGTCGATCTCGGCCCGCGAGCCGTGGAGCGAGATCACGCCGTCGATGTCGTCGACGATCTGGGTCAGGCCGGTCAGGCGGTATCGCCCGTTCTCGATGCGCAGGTTCCCGGAGAGGTCCGGCTGCGAGAACGTTCCTCCCGCAGTCATCTGGACGGTCAGACGCCCGCGGAGGTCCGTGCCCGGCACGGCGAGCTCGACGAGCGATGCGTCGATCGGGCCCGAGACGGTGATCGCCAGTGCGCGCGCGGGTGAAAGGTCCACGGAGCCGCTGATCTTCAGGTCCGTGCCCTCGCCGACCGCGTGAAACTCGTCGAACACGAGCTTCTGCTGCGCGAGCACGATCCGCACGTCCCCCGACGTCCGAAGGATGCCGGGCCGGTCCGGGAAGTCGAGGCGCGCTTGGGTGACCGTGAAGACTCCGGAGAGGAGCTCCTTCTCGGTCGCCGGGAGCGTGAGCTCGCCACGAACCGAGAGCGCGCCGCCGCGTCCGGGCTCGAGCTCGAGCGGCGTGAAGAGAAGGAGCGCGGCGAGGTCGCGTGCGACGAGGTTGACGCTGACCCGGGACCCCGGCTCGAAGAGGTTGCCCGAGGCGGTGACGCTCCAGCGGTCGGCGACCGTGACGGAGCCGTTCAGGTCTCCGCGCACGAGCTTGACGTCCAGGCGCGGCTCCTCGGCGTCCGGGATGCGGTGCCCGAAGATCGTCGCGTCCGCGAGCGTTGCCGTCGCGTCGAGGCTCGGGCGTTCGATCTCGCCCGATCCGCTGACCTGGAACGACAGCTTGCCGGTCATGTCCTTCGAGGCGTCCGACAGGGCGGTGATCGCCTCGAGCGGAATCGAGTCGCCGGCGAAGCGCGCCTCGAAGGTCTTCTCCTTGATCTGGATCGCGCCGCCGCCGCCGATCATGCCGCCGCCCAACTCTGCGCGGACGTCGGCGAGCTCGAACCGGCCGGGCGAGAAAAGCACGCGACCCGAGATGAGCGGGAATTTCTGTCCCCAGACGACCGCGTCTGCGAGCGAGATGGGTCCTCCGCCCGTCAGGGACTCGGGCGAACCCGCGATCGGGAAGCTGCCGGTGACCCGCCCCTCGACCGGGTAGTCGAAGTCCAGGTACTCGAGGAGCCTCGTGAGCGGATAGTCGCGGGCCGCGACCGAGACGTCGAGCTTCGGCCGACCCGGCGCCTCCCGGAAACGGACCGTGCCCTCGAGCGAGAGACTGGCGTCGCCGTCGTACGCGCGCAGCGGTCGGAAGATGAACGCCCCGTCGTGGACGTCGGCGGTGCCGCGGACGCTGCCCCACAGGACGCCCGCCCACTGCGTGTCTTCCGCCGAGAACTGCAACGTCGCGTCGGGATTTCCCCACTCGCCCGCGAGGTGGCCCGTTGCCTCCCCGGCGCCACCGACCCCGAGAGGCTCGGGAGCGCCGCCCGTCGCGGCGACGATGTTCTGGTAGAAGCGATCGACCTCGGAGAGGTCCCGCGACTTCAGCACGAAATCGAAGTCCGGCTTCCACTCCCCGATCTTCAGTCCGCCGGTCAGGTCGATCGTGGTCTGCGGGAAGCGGAGCGTGACTCCCTCGAACCCGATGCGGCCGTTCGCCACGGAGAGGGGCCCTCCGCCGCCGGTCGGAATGCCGTGGCGCCCGCCCACGATGGAGGCGGCCGGCCCGGGATGCACTTCGAGGGTGCCGCCGCCATCGGCGTGCTCGATTCCCTCCCCTTCCGGGAAGCGGAGTGCGAGCGTGACGTCGGCCGACCCGGAGAGGCCGATCCCCGGCAGATCGAGGTCCGCGAAGAACCGTTCGAGCGACAAGCCCTGTCCTTCGAGCGCGATCGTGAACACGCGGGGCTTCGTCGAGAGCCCGGCAATCCGGACGACGCCCGTCGCGTCGCCCCCCGCGTAGCTTCCGCGCTCGATCTTCGCCACGAGCTCCCGGGGACGCGCGTCGACCGACGCCTCCACGTTCTCCAGGAGGAACCCCCGGGCGTCGATGCGCGGAGAGGTCACGCGCCCCGCGATGTGGAACTCGCCGCCCGCCGGGACGTCGATGCGGGCGTCGACCCTCCCGTTCGCCACGAACCCGAGCTTCGAGCGGAAGATTCTTTCGATCTCCGTGACCGATACGTCGCCGGAGGCGACGAACGTCGTCTTGCGCGTCCCGCCCGTTTCCATCGCGCCGGCGGCGGTCAGCGCTCCGAAGCTTCCGTTCAGGCGGACCGTCTCGAACACGATCCCGCGCCCGGGCTCCATGTGGAACCGCGTCGCGAGATCCGACACGATCGGCTCGGCGTCCGGGAGCTGGAGCGTCATCTTCCGCGAGCCGAGCGAGCCCGTGTAGTGGTCCTCGCCGATCGACGCGAGGTTGCCCGCGAAGTCTTCGAGCGCGACGGAGAGGTCCAGCTTGCGGCCGGCGAGCTCGAAGTTGCCGTGCTCCAGGACGACCTCTCCGACGCGCACCTTGAGGCCCCCTTTGCGCGCCGGCCGGTTGATCCCGGGCGGCAGGTTCCAGGAGCCGTCGGGGAACTGCACGAGGACCACTCTCGGGCGCACCGCTCGGATGCGGCCGAGGCGAAGCTCGTTGCCCGTCAGCGAAACGCCGCCTCCGATCGACACCTCGTCGGCCGCGAGGAAGGGGCCCTCGGGGAGCCGCGGGTCGTTTCCGATCCGGACGTCCGCGAGCCTCAACGAGGGGGGCAGGAAGCGGAACTCCACCTGCCGGAACGTGACCGGCCGTCCGAGGGCGTCGGAGATCCGCGCCTGCGAGACGCCCTGGAAGAGGGTCTGGAAGCGCTCGGAGTGCCAGACGGCGTAACCCGCGAGCACGAGGAAGACGACCATGACCAGAAAGAGACGCAGCGTCGACAGGCGCCGCAGCGGGCGGTGCGTGGCGCGGTCGTCCGGAGGCGGTGAGCTCACCCTACACGCCCCACTTCAATTTTTCCGCCAGGTTGCGGAAGTGGTCCGCCTCCGGCGGCCGCAGAAGCGTCACCGGAGACGAGCTCGCGCGGACTTCGACCGGACAGTCCGGGCCGATGGGAAGACCCTCCTGGCCGTCCAGGGTGAGATAGACGCCTCCCGGCCGGCGGCCGGGGTCGATGACGAAGAGGCCGATCCGGGTCGACGACGGCACCACCAGAGGACGCTGCGACAGAGTGTGGGGACAGATGGGCGTGATGACGAGAGCCGGGAGCTCGGGATGCAGGATCGGCCCACCCGCCGACAGGTTGTACGCGGTGGAGCCTGTTGGCGTCGACACGATGACGCCGTCCGCGCGGAACTCCGAGACGGGCCGGTCGTCGAGCTCGATTCGAAAAGTCGATATCCGCGCGAGAGCCTCCTTGTTGAGAACCGCGTCGTTCAACGCGCGGAACCGGCGCGCCCTCGGCATCCCGCTGACGGTGACCTCGAGCCGGAGCCGCGGGTCCTCGCGGAAATCCCCGGCGAGGACCTCGTCGAGGCGCGTCAGCGCTTCCTCACGCGACAGGCCGGCGAGGAACCCGAGCACACCCACGTTGATTCCGAGGACCGGCGTGGACGACGGCGCGGCCCGCGCCACGGAGAGGAGCGTGCCGTCACCGCCGACGACGATCACGAGGTCGACCGACTTCGCCAGCTTTTCGCGGGGCAGTCCGTTCTCGCGGCCGAGCACGGCGGCCGTGTCCGAATCGAATCGCACGTCCAGGCCGCGGCTCTCGAGCTCCGACTCGAGGGCCTGCGCCAGGTTGCGGGCCGCCTTGGACGTGCATTTGCAGGCGAGGCCGATCCGCCGGTAACGGCTCGCCACCGGACGCGCGGAGCGTCGAGCACGCGGCCGCGACCCCTTCATTCTTCTCAATTTACACGAAAGGCGAGCAGGAACTCCTCGTTGCCGTGAGCGCCCCGGATCGGAGAGGGAATCGAGCCGAGCGGTTCGAGACCGATTCCGCGGCCGAAGGCGGCGATCTCGGAGACGACACGGACTCGAACTTCCTCCGACCGCACGATGCCGCCCTTGCCGACCTCGGCGCGGCCCGCTTCGAACTGCGGTTTGACGAGGACGACGACCGCGCCTCCAGCCGCGACGAGCGGTACCACCGCCGGGAGGATCAACCGCAACGAGATGAACGAAACGTCGATGGCGGCGAGGGCGACCGTTTCGGGGACGTCCTCGCGCGACAGCGAGCGCGCATTGACCTTCTCGCGGACGACGACGCGGGGATCGGAGCGGAGCTTCGCGTCGAGCTGGCCGTAGCCGACGTCGATCGCATAGACCCGGGCCGCCCCGCGCTGGAGGAGGCAGTCGGTGAAGCCGCCGGTGGAGGCGCCGACGTCCAGGCAGACGAGACCGGACGGGTCGAGGCCGAAGTGATCCAGCGCCGCCTCGAGTTTGACTCCGCCGCGCGACACGTAGGGGTGCGGCGGCCCGGCGACCGCGATCTCCGCCGCCTCGTCCACCGGAGCGCCGGCCTTGTCGACCCGGCGTCCGTCGACCGTGACGGCCCCCGATAGGATCATCGCCTGCGCCTTCTCGCGCGTGGCCGCGAGGCCCCGAGCCACGAGGAGAAGGTCGAGGCGGGCGCGCGGCATCGAACCGGGTCAGCCGCCGAAGGTCAGGAGGACTTTGAGCGACCCCTCCGGCTGCGCCGCGCGCGCGAATGCCTCCGGCGCGCGCTCGATCGGGAAGCGATGGGTCACGAGGTCGGAGACCGCGACGCGACCCGACGCGATGAGCGCGAGCGCTTCGCGCATGTCGTCGGGTCCAGCCGAGTACGAGGGCACGATGCGCACCTCGCGGAAGTA
>Ga0209971_1000273_pt1 | contig 14582 bp, 15 predicted proteins | sample InoplaM3SAM_FD_187588 | JGI IMG/M metagenome (GOLD analysis project Ga0209971, IMG submission 187588) | Arabidopsis thaliana rhizosphere microbial communities from the Joint Genome Institute, USA, that affect carbon cycling - Inoculated... | ecosystem: Host-associated > Plants > Roots >... | reverse complement strand
ATAGGGGTCAGGTCTTCACTGATCCGGAGTGCAGTCGAGGGGAGTGACCGCCCTTGCCATCTTCGCGAAGCGAAGTGGCAAGTGGAGACCTGACCCCCCCTCCGCCACATCGCCGCGCGATGTGGCAAGTGGAGACCTGACCCCCTCCGTCAACGTTCGTAAGCCCCCGGAAACGTCATTTCCATGATCCGCTCGGGGTGCGCGAGCTCGCGGAAGCCCACCTTCCGATAGAGCGGGTGCGCGTCCCGCGTCACGAGCATCCAGCGTCGTAGCCCGGCGAGGTCCGGGTGCGCGAGGATCGACTCCATGAGCCACGCCGCGAGCCCCCGGCGACGATGCGACTCGAGAACGTAGACGTCGGCGAGATAGGCGAACGTCGCGAAGTCCGTGATGACGCGGGCGAACCCGACCTGCCGCCTCTCCTCGTAGAGCCCGAAACAGAGCGACCCCTCGATCGAGCGATCGACGACGTCGCGCGGGATCCCCTTCGCCCAGTAGGAGCCGGCGAGGAATTCGTGAATCGCGGACCGATCGAGCTTCGATCGGTCGGTCGAGATCGTGAACGCTCCACGCCGCCACTCCTGCACTCGATCCCGTCCGGTCACGCCTGCCTCCCGTGAAACCCGGGCCCCTCGCGGGCCTCCCGAAAGGCTAATGAAAGCACGTCAATCCGGATCTGGCGCGTTCCTTGTAAGGTCGGGTCCGTCCGACCGAATTCGATGGCCGTCTCACTCAAGCCGACCCACCTGAAACGCTACAAGGACATCGCTGTCCTTCTGGCCAAATACGGCCGCGCCGACCTCGCGAAGGGGATCGGGGTCGAAGAGGAAATCGGACACCCCGCGGCTGCGGAAGGCGTCCCTCCGAAGGCCGAGGAGCTCGCGCGCGACCTCGAGAAGCTCGGCCCGACGTTCATCAAGCTCGGGCAGCTCCTCTCGACGCGCGCCGATGTGCTGCCCGTCGCCTACGTCGAGGCGCTCGCCCGCCTCCAGGACGACGTCGAGCCGTTCTCGTTCGCGGAGGTGGAACGGATCGTCAGCGACGAGCTCCAGACGCGGATCTCGAAGGCGTTCACCGAATTCGATCCCGTTCCGATCGCCGCCGCCTCTCTCGGTCAGGTCCACCGCGCCGTCCTGCGGGACGGCCGCGTCGTCGCGGTCAAGGTCCAGCGCCCCGGCATCCGCGAGCAAATCGTCGACGACCTCGACGCCTTCACCGAAATCGCGCAGATCCTCGACAAGCACCTGCAGGCCGGCCGCCTCTACCAGTTCGAGAAGATGGTCGACGAGTTCCGCAAGTCGATCCTCCGGGAGCTCGACTACCAGCGGGAGGCGCAGAACCTCGTCACGCTGTCGGAGAACCTCGCCGAGTTCGATCGGATCGTCGTGCCGTCCCCGATCCTCGACTTCACGACGGGCCGCGTCCTGACGATGGAGTTCGTTTTCGGCCAGAAGATCACGAGCCTCTCCCCTCTGGAGAAGATCGACATCGACGGCGCGCGGCTCGCCGACGAGCTTCACCGCGCCTACCTGAAGCAGATTCTGATCGACGGCTTCTTCCACGCGGACCCGCACCCCGGCAACGTCTTCCTGACCGACGACCACCGCGTGGCGCTCATCGACCTCGGGATGGTGGGCTGGATCTCCTCCGCCATGCAGGAGAACCTGCTGAAGATGCTGCTCTCGATCAGCGAGGGGAAAGGCGAGGAGGCGGCGGAGCGCGCCGCGGAGATCGGCGAGAAGCTCGAGACCTTCGACGAGCCGGAGTTCCACCGCCGCGTCGTCGAGCTGGTCGGGGAGTACCAGAACGCGCGGCTCGAGCAGATCCAGGTCGGCAAGGTCGTCATGGAGGTGTCTCGCGTCTCGGCGGACGCCGGGATGCGGCTGCCGGCGGAGCTGACGATGCTCGGCAAGACGCTCCTCCACCTCGACGAGATCGGCCGCACGCTCGATCCCAGCTTCGACCCCAACGCCTCGGTGCGGAAGAACGCGGCGGAGCTGCTTCAGAAGCGGATGCGGAAGAGCGCCTCGCCGGCGAACCTGTACGCGAGCCTCCTCGAGGCGAAGGACTTCGCGCAGAAGCTGCCGGGCCGCGTGAACAAGGTGCTGGACATCCTCGCCAACAACCAGCTCCGGCTGGACGTCGACGCGGTCGACGAGAGGCTCCTGATCGACGGCCTTCACAAGATCGCGAACCGGATCTCGCTCGGCCTCGTCCTCGCCGCGCTCATCGTGGGAGCGGCGCTCCTCATGCAGGTCCCGACGCGCTTCCAGATCCTCGGTTACCCGGGTCTCGCGATCCTCCTCTTTCTCGCCGCGGCGTTCGGGGGTCTGTGGCTCGTCGTCAGCATCCTCGTGCGCGATCGCGAGCCGCCCCGGAGGCGTAAGCCCTAGTCCGACTTCCGAGCTCCGACTCCGGGCCCGCAGTGACGCTGCGTTAGAGTTACTCGCCCAGAACCCGATGGCCACCGCACAACCGAGCGAAGTCCGGTCCCCGGCCCGAATGACGCCCGTCGCGGCGGTCGGGCAGCCGCGCCTCCACCCGCTCGTCAAGCTCGCTTACAAGGTCCGGATGATGGCGATGGCGGTCGTCGCGCTCATCCCGCTCTTCCACTTCCATGGCCGCCCGCCCCTGCCGGTGCTCATCGGCATGGCCGCGACAGGGATCGTCTGGCCGCACGTCGCCTATTTCGCGGCCCGCCGGGCCCGCGACACGCGCGCCGCGGAGTTCCGCAACCTGTTGGTCGACTCTCTTCTCGTCGGGGGTTGGACGGCGGCGCTCTCGTTCAGCCTCCTTCCCTCCACCTGCATGATCGCCGCGGTCCACTCGGCGAATCTCTCGGTGGGCGGGCTGCGTCTCGCGGGGAGGGGTCTGATCTTCCTCGCTCTCGGGATTCTCGCCGTGGGGATTCCACTCGGGTTCCCGGTCCAACCCGTCTCGACGCTGCCGACCTCGCTCTTCTCGATCGCCGGCATCGTGACGGTCACGACGATCTTCGGGTACTTCGGACACCTCCAGACGAAGCGACTGCGTCTCGCGAAGAACGACCTCGCCGAGCACAACAAGCAGATCGCCGAGCAGAACCGGCTGGTGGAGCAGGCCCGGCAGGCCGCGCTCGAGGCCAAGAGCGCGGCGGAGGAGGCGAACCAGGCGAAGAGCGCGTTCCTCGCCAACATGAGCCACGAGCTGCGGACTCCCTTGAACGCGATCATCGGATACAGCGAAATGCTCGAGGAGGACGCCGAGGCCGCCGGTCAGAAGTCGTTCGTCTCGGACCTCCAGAAGATCCGCTCCTCCGGGAAACATCTTCTCGGCCTGATCAACGACGTTCTCGACCTCTCGAAGGTCGAGGCCGGGAAGATGAAGCTCTTCCTCGAGACGTTCGACGTCGCCGGCCTGGTCGACGACGTCATCGCCACGGCGCAGCCGCTCGTCGAGAAGACGTCGAACGCGCTGGCCGTTCACGTCGCGCCGGACGTGGGGCAGATCCGCGAGGACATCACGAAGGTACGGCAGGTCCTGCTGAACCTTCTCTCGAACGCCGCCAAGTTCACCGAGAAGGGGACGGTGTCCCTCGAGGTGACGCGCGAGGCCGACGTGACGGGCAGCTGGGTCGTCTTCCGCGTGCGCGACACGGGCATCGGCATGACTCCGGAGCAGACCGTGAAGCTCTTCCAGGCGTTCATGCAGGCCGACGGCAGCACGATGCGGAAGTACGGCGGCACCGGCCTCGGCCTCGCGCTCTCGCGAAAGTTCTGCGTGATGATGGGAGGCGACATCAACGTCGAGAGCGTTCCCGGGAAAGGCTCGACCTTTACGGTGCGGCTGCCCGGAGATATCGAAAACTACGACGGCGAAGCGACGTCCATCCGGGTGCGCCTGCCGGGTCGCCGGCCGGCGCACGGCCGCGAGCCGGTCGACGTTCCTCCGAGCGGCAAGGCCCTTCTCTGCATCGACGACGACCCCGCCGTCCACGAGCTCATGGAGCGGCTCGCCACCCGGGAGGGCTACTCGTTCGTCGCCGCGGAGAACGGCGAAGCCGGGCTGAAGAGCGCTCGCGAGAAGCGCCCCGACGTCATCACCCTGGAGGTCGCGCTCCCCGGGATCGACGGGTGGACGGTTCTGAAGTCGTTGAAGGACGACCCCGAGCTCTCCGGGATCCCGGTCGTCATGGTCTCGATTTCCGACGACCGGGACCGGGGCCTCGCGATGGGCGCCGTCGATTACCTCGTCAAGCCGCTCGACCGCGAGCGGCTGGCGGGAATCCTCGCCGCATATCGCACCGGCGCGGTCGCCTGAGAAAGTCGGCGCGCCGTGGCGAAGATCCTCCTGGTCGAAGACAACGAGATGAACCGCGACATGCTGTCGCGGCGGCTCGTCCGCAGCGGCTACGAGGTCGTCATGGCGGTTCAGGGTGAGGAGGGCGTGGCGCTCGCTCACAGTGCGGCGCCCGACCTCGTGCTCATGGACATGAGCCTGCCGGTCCTGGACGGCTGGGAGGCCACACGGCGTTTGAAGAGCGATCCCGCGACGAGCGGCATACCGGTCGTGGCCCTCACCGCGCATGCGATGAGCGGCGACCGGGAGAAGGCGCGCGAGGCGGGCTGCGACGACTTCGACACCAAGCCGGTCGAATACGCGCGGCTGCTCTCCAAGATCGAGGGTCTCCTCCAGAAGAGGAAAACCGGCTGAAGAAGCTCGAGATCGAGCGCGAGGCGCGGGTGGAGAGCGTTGCGGAGTTCCGTAACTTCGTCGAGGACGCGTGCCGCGGAGCCGGCGCCGACGAGTCGGTCTGCTTCGACCTGAAGCTCGTCGTCGACGAAGCCTGCAGCAACCTCGTCATGCACGGATACGAGGGGCTCGAGCCGGGTCCGATCGGCGTCTCCTTCGCGGTCGACGGCAACGAGATCGTCATCACGATCACGGATCGGGCTCCGCCGTTCGACCCCCGGGACGCGCCCATCCCGAACCTGAACGCGCCGGCGAGCGAGCGGCGCCCCGGAGGCCTCGGGTGGCACCTCATCCGGGAGCTGGTGGATCGAATCGAGTACGAGGCGGACGCGGACCGCGGGAACCGGCTGACGCTGGTCAAGCGGTTCGAGGCACGACAGAATCGTCAATAGAGTACGGGGGGACGACGCATGGTGATCGTGGTGGAAAAAAGGGAGTTCGTGACGGTCTTTTCGATCGACGGCAGCGTCGACGGCACGACCGCCCGCGAGCTGGTGACTTCGCTGCGCGCCCAGGTCACGGAAGGGAGCGCGCGCCTCGTTGGCAACCTGGCGGGGGTCGACTACACGTCGAGCGCCGGCCTGCGCGCTCTGCTCGAGACGGTCAAGGAAACGCGGCAGCACGGCGGAGACCTGAGGCTCGCCGCCGTGAGGCCGGAGGTCTTGCGGGTCCTCGAGCTCTCGGGCTTCACGAGCATCCTCCAGGTCTTCGTCGACGTGGACGCGGCCGTGGCGAGCTTCGCGGCGTGAGAAGTTGAACGTGGTCGGCGAACCTACACCCCACACCCGTGCACCTCTCCCCGGGGGAGAGGGGAAGAATCGCGTCGCGGTCGTCATCGGTTCGGGGAGCGTGAAGTGCGCCGCGGCACTGGGTCTCCTCAAAGTCCTGGACCGCGAAGGTATCGCCATCGACTTGATCGTGGGGTGCAGCGGGGGCAGTCTCTATGCCGCGCTGATCGCGATGGGCCACAGCCCCGCAGAAGGTGAAGAGATGACCCGCCGGCTCTGGACGCGCGAGCTCACGAAGCGCCGCAGCTATCGCTCGTTCCTGCGCGCCGTTCTTCCGCAGATGTTCGGGTTCTCCGAGCAGTTCGGCCTCGTGGACGACTCCCTGATCGTGCAACGCCTCCGGCAGGCTTTTGGCGACGGCACGTTCGAGCAAGCCCGCATACCGCTCTTCCTGACCGCGACCGACTTCCACACCGGAGAGCAGGCCGTCTTTTCCCAGGGTTCGGTCGTCGACGCGATCCGGGCCTCGATCGCGATCCCGTACATCTTTCAGCCGTGGAAGATCGGAGGCCGCCTGTACGTGGACGGGTTCCTCTCGGATCCCATGCCGGTGGGCGTCGCCATCAAGCACGGCGCGAACGTCATCGTGACGATGGGCTTCGAGAGCCCGTATCAGCCGCGCGCGACGTCGGTCCTGAGGTTTGCGTTCCAGCTTTCGAGCATCATGTCGAACAACCTCCTGCGCGCGAACTACGCGTTCCACAACCTCGCGCACCACACGGAGATCCTCCCGATCATTCCGCAGTTCCGCGAGCGCATCCACCTCTTCGACACGGACAAGATCCCGTACGTGATCGAGGAAGGCGAGCGCGCCGCCGAGCAGCAGCTTCCGTATCTCCGGCGCCTCCTCGCGGCCGCGGAGAGTTGAGCGCTGACCAACGAGAGCTCGCCGCCGGCGGGCCGGCTCCTCGTCGTGGACGACGTGGAGATGAACCGGGACCTGTTGACGCGGAGGCTGAAGCAGCTCGGTCATCAGGTCGAGACGGCCGTCAACGGGCGGGAGGCGCTCGAAAAGATCGCCTCCGGAGAGTTCGACCTCGTGCTCCTCGACATCATGATGCCCGAGGTCGACGGCTATAAAGTCCTGGAGGCGCTCCGCGGCGACGGAACGCTCGAATGGCTCCCGGTGATCATGATCTCCGCCGTGACGGAGATCGACAGCGTCGTCCGATGCGTCGAGATGGGCGCCACCGACTACCTGCCGAAGCCGTTCAACCCGGTGCTGCTGAAGGCGCGCGTCGGAGCGACGCTCGAGAAGAAACGCCTCCGGGATCGCGAGCGGCTATGGGCAAAGAGCATGGAGCGCGAGCTCGAGATCGGGCGCGAGATCCAGGCCAGCTTCCTTCCCGAGGAGCTGCCGCGACCGGACGGGTGGGAGATCGCGGCGCGGTTCACGCCCGCGCGGCAGGTCGCCGGCGATTTCTACGACGCCTTCCCGCTCGCGGGAGGTTTCCGGATCGGGCTCGTCGTCGCAGACGTCTGCGACAAGGGGGTCGGCGCCGCCCTCTTCATGGCGCTCTTCCGCAGTCTTCTGCGCGCGTTCGCCGAGCGGGAGTTCGCGGAGCCATCTCACTCCGACGACGACCGGATTCACGGGACGATCGTGGCGACCAACGACTACATCGCCCGCACGCACGGCGCTTCGAACATGTTCGCGACCGTCTTTTTTGGGGTGCTCGACCCGGCCACCGGAGCGCTCGCCTGGGTCAACGCGGGCCACGAAGCGCCCGTCGTTTTCGGCGTCTCCGGAGTTGCTGCCCGCCTCTCCCCGAGCGGACCGGCGCTCGGGATGATGCCGGGCATGAAATTCGAGGTCCGGGTGTCGCGCCTGGAACCGGGCCAGACGCTGCTTGCCTTCACCGATGGCGTGACGGAGGCGAAGGACCCGTCGGGACGCCTCTATTCCGAGGAGGCGTTGCTCGGGCTCATGACCGGCGGCGCGCCGGACGCGGCCGCGCTTCTGGACCGGATCGAAAAAGCCGTCGCCGCCCACTCGGCCGGTGCCGAAAGATCCGACGACATCACGATGCTCGCGGTGCGGCGGAAGGGATAACCTTCTCCCATGCGATTCCTTCTTCGAATCCTCATCAACGCCGCGGCGCTCTGGGCGGCGACCCGGATCGTTCCGGGGGTCGAGCACACGGGACCGTGGACGTCGCTCCTGCTCGTCGCGCTCGTGTTCGGGGTACTCAATGCGATCGTCCGGCCGATCCTGAAGCTGCTGACGTGTCCCCTCATCCTGCTGACGCTCGGCCTGTTCACGTTCGTGATCAACGCGGTCATGCTCTGGCTGACGAGCGCGGTCTCCGAGTCGCTCGGGCTGGGGTTCCACGTGTCCGGGTTCGTCGCGGCGTTCCTGGGAGCGCTCGTCGTCACGGTCGTGAACGTGATCCTCTCGGTGATCCTGCCCGACAAGGAGTAGACCCGCGTGGTCCGGACGTACGGGCTGACCCACCTGTCGCTCGCGGTGAAGGACCTCGAGCGCACGCTCCGGTTCTACCGGAAGGTCTTCGGAGCGCGCGTCTACTGGCGCGAGGGGAAGTCGGCGCAGGTCAAGACGCCCGGCTGCCACGACGTGATTGCCTTCGAGGAGATGAAGCCCCGTTCCGTCGGCAAGACCGGCGGCATCGAGCACTTCGGGTTCCGCCTCGTCGACCCGAAGGACATCGACAAGGCGGTCAAGGATGCGGTGGCCGGGGGTGGAAAACTGCTCCGCCGCGGCGAGTTCGCGCCGGGCCTTCCGTATGCCTACGTTGCGGATCCCGACGGGTACGAGGTCGAAATCTGGTTTGAGTAACCGTCGCGTTCGCTCGCTCGGGATCTGGCTACGACACCGCGCTCGGCTGTGCAGGGCAGCCTCGACCGAGCGCTGATCCCGCGCTCCCCGCGGCGCGAGGAAGGGCCTATTCGTCGCGGAGCCCGTCGGCGAGCGTCGCCTCCCAGCCGGCGCGCTCCTCGAGCTCTTCCCGCCAGGCCGTCGGGATTTTCTTCATCGCCGCGAAGCCGGCATTCGCCGACGCGAGAATCCGATGTCGCCGGAGCCGCTCGACGGGGAGGTCCACCATCTTCTTTCGCTTCATGGATCTCTTGGGTCTTCTTTGCCGCATTTGTATACGGAATCGTACAGAACTTCGGAGGGATCGAGTCTCATCAGGCGAAGAGGTGGGAGATGGAGTTCGCGTAATACGTGAGTAGCGGCAGCTCCTCGGGTCGCGCTGCGTAGAGCCCGTCCCTCTCCTCGACCAGGTGCCGCAGGGTCAGCATCCTCAACCCCACCGTGATCGCGTAGTCCTGGTCCTTGCGCGGCACGTAGACGTGCGCGCCGCGTTCCGACAGCTGCCCCATGAGGTCGAGCACCTCGGCCTTGAGCTCGAGCTCCGAGCGCCGCTTCCCGGGCTCCCGGACGAAGACCGTCGCGACGAGAGGCACCGGCACGACCGGGATCACGTTCGCGATCGCAGCCATGAGCGACCGGCCCAGCTCTTCGACTTTCGCGAACCGCTCCTCTTTCGACAGCGAGCGAAAGTCCACGCCGCGGTCGCGCGCGTAGGCCGCGAGAGATACGGGCGAGCCGAAGTTGACGCAGGCGTAGCCGAAGCGGTGCCACTGGTTGCGGGCCATGAGAATGAGATTCCGGAAGACGAACCTCAGCATGTTGCTGACGGCGCCTCCGCTTCTCGGCGCGGAGGGGTCGAGCTCGACGAGGAAGCTCCGGTCCTCGAACACACGGTCGTAGTTGATTCCGACCGGGATGAAGGCGACGTCGCGCCCGGCCGGGTCGAACGCCCGGACGATGTAGTCGAGGATTCCGAGCTTCGGGGGGCGCAGCTTCCCCTCGCGCGAGAGACCCCCCTCCGGAAAGACCGCCTGAGTCACGCCGGCGGCCGTCGCCATCGCGACGTAGCGCTCGAGCACCTTGCGATACAGGGAGTCCTTGGAGTTGCGGCGCACGAAGTACGCGCCCATCGAGCGGATCAGGGTCTGGAGCGGCCAGACACGCGCCCACTCGCCGACGGCGTAGGAGAGCGCGGCTTTCTCGGCCGCGAGATACGACACGAGGATGTAGTCCATGTTGCTGCGATGGTTGACGAGGAAGATCACCGTCGAACCGGGCTCGAGCCCGGCAAGGCCCGCCTCGTCGGAGTAGCCGAGCCGGACGCGGTAGAGCGACCGCACGACCCACCGCGCGGTCGCGTATCCGATCCGGAAATAGAGGTAGGCGTTGAACTGCGGAACGATCTCGCGCGCGTAGCCGTCGACCCGCCGCTGGACCGCGGAGCGACTCGCGCCGCTCTCCGACGCGGCCGCCTCCGACGCAGCCTGGACCTCGGGGTCGTCGATGAGCCGCGAGATGAGAACCTCGCGCTTCGTGAGCTTGAACGGCGGGATGCGGATCTTCAGCCGCGTGTCGAGCTCCTCGAGGACGCGGTTGATGCGGCGCCGGAGGACCCAGCGGGCGCCGGGCAGGAGAAAGTGATCGGCGAGCGCCCAGAGGGCGAGGAGCGCCCCCACGATCGCGAGCCAGACCGGGAATTCGACGGTGCCCATTCAGATCCCGGCGCCCGCCCGTGGACGGGCGCCGGGAGATCTCATGTCAAAAGGTGTACGAGACTCGCGAGTAGATGAACCGGCCGTTCATTCCGAACGGCGAGTTGCGTGGATAAGGGAACATCCCCAGGTTCAAGTCGGCTCCGATCTGCGTGTCCGGGAAGTTGTCCCCGATGTTCTGAGCGCCGACCGCGAACGTCAACGGCTTCCACGTGTACGCGATCTCGACGTCCGTGATCCACTCGGCTCCGAACGTCTGGTCCTGGTTCGCCGGGTTGGTGAAACTGCAGTACTCGCCATAGCGGTTGGTCCGGACGAGGAACCCCAGCCGGTCCTTCTGCCAGTCCGCTCCGAGCCTCAGGTTGTCGACCGGTTGGCCGCAAACCGTCAGGCGCCGCACCACCCGGTCGAAGAGAACCTCCTGGAAGGACGCGAGCTGCGAGGGGGTGTCGGAGACGCGGACGATGTGGGTCGTCGACTTGCTGTACGCCGCCGTCCAGTCGACGCGGCCGAGAGACCCGAGCGACATCTTGTAGCGTCCGGTCAGGTCGTATCCCTTCGTCTCGGTGTCGATCGCGTTGGTGAAGAAGCGGGCGCCGTTGACACCTCCGAAGGGCGCGAGCAGGTCGCGGATGATCGGACCGGTGAAATTCCCCGAGAGCACGATCCGGTCGTCGATGTCGATCGACCAGAAGTCCGCGCTGAACTCGAGCGTCGGGATCGGGTTGATGACCACGCCGGCGGAGAGGTTCACCGACTCCTCGGGCTTCAGTGGCTGGGCGCCCAGGGCCGCGGCTTCGGGACTGGCGGCGCGGAAAGTCGCGACCTCGAACGGAGTGAGCACGCCGTTCACTGCGAGGAACGTCGTCGAGACCGAAGAGAAGTTGGCCTGCGAGAGGGAAGGCGCGCGGAAGCCGGTCGAGGCGGCTGCGCGGAAGACGAGCGGCTGGATCGGCTGAAAACGCACCGTCAGCTTCCCGTCGCTCGTGCTCCCGAAGTCGCTGTAGTCCTCGAACCGGCCGGCGAGGCCGATCCGCACGCTCCGGATGACGTCGGCCTCGAGGTCCAGGTACACCGCGTAGCTGTCGCGGTCGGCGTCGACCGCGTTCGCCGGCCGGAAGCCCGGAAAGACCTGCGCCCCGGGAGCGGCCCGCCCTCCGAACTGGTTCGGCACGCCGCCGTCGCGGTACGAGTCCGGCTCGCCCTCGTGCTGCTGGAAGTTTTCGTGCCGGTACTCGAGGCCGCCCGCGACGTTCAAAGGTCCGGCGAGGCCGACCGCGAATTCGCGCGTCACGTCGAGATTCCCGATGAAGTGGTTGAACTCGAGTCCGCCGGAATAGAAGTTCGTCTTGTTCGGGGGGATGGTCGGTCCGAGCGACACGTTCAGTGAGTCCCGGATGTTGAAGTCGAACGAGTTATGGCCATACTGGGCGCTGACGTCCCAGAAGAAGTTCGAAAGGATGCCGCGCACGCCGGCCGTCCCGGAGTAGTCGATGACGTCCGGTTCGATGAGCGGGAGGAACCCGAGCGGGTAGATCTGAGGCCAGTTCGTGTCCTGGATCGCCCGGCGGTAGAACCCTCCGTGCGATCCGTCGCGCCGACTCCAGCCGCCGAACGCGTAGAAGTTGGTCGTGGCGTCGTCGTTCAACGGCAGGTTGGCGTTCGCCCACGCGATGATGTCGGTGGCTTCCGAGTCGCCCCAGTGGTGGTTCGGCTGCCGAACCGGGTTGTCTCCCGCATCTCCCGCGCGGATCTGGTCGCGTGGGTCGGGCCCGGCCCGGTTCGTCTCGTTACGGTCGCGGTATTCGGCGGTGAAGTTGATCGACCCCTGGCCGACGGCCGGCCCCCAGACCGCGTTCGCATCGAGAAGCTCCCCGTCGGAGTGCGTCGTCGTTCCGGCGTGCAGTCCGAGCTTCAGCGGGTCGACGCCCGACTTCAGAACGATGTTGATGACGCCCGCGATCGCGTCCGAGCCGTACTGGGCGGCGGCGCCATCGCGAAGGACCTCGATCCGCTCGATCGCGGCGGCGGGAATGGCGTTCAGGTCGACGCCGCTCGATCCGCGGCCGACGGAGTTGTTCACGTTGACGAGCGCGCTCGAGTGGCGGCGCTTTCCGTTGACGAGCACGAGGAGCTGATCGGGACCGAGGTTGCGAAGCGTGGCCGGGCGAACCGAATCCGTACCGTCGGTGATCGTGGGCCTCGGGAAGTTGAACGAGGGCGTGAGCTTCTGGATGATCTGGTTCGTTTCGGTCGAAGCGCTCGCCGATTCGATCTCTTCTTCCGTGAAAACGTCCACCGGTACCGCTTTCTCCGCGGCCGCGCCGGCCGCGCGCGATCCGACGATGACCTCCTGCTGGAAGGAGTACCCGAGCGCGAAGTCCTGGGTGAGCGTTCCGGCGGTGAGAGTCATCCTCGCCGTCTTCGATTGGAGTGCCGGCGCGACGACGCGGACCTCCACGGTCTGCCCCCGAACCGAGCCGGCGGGTACCGTCAGGGTGTAACGGCCCTCCGTATCGGTCGTCGTCGTGACCCCGAGCTCCGGAATCGAGACCGTGGCGTTGGCGACAGGAGGACCGTCCTCGTGGGTCACCCGGCCGGTGATGACGGCGTCCTGCGCGATCGCGGGAACGGCAGCGAGCAAACCCATCACGATGAAGAGCGGGAGGGCGAGACGGAACCGCATTGCCCACCTCCAAATTGAGAGAGAAGAATCCCTGTTGACGGAATCTTACCCGTCTCTCAGCGAACGCGGCCGCGCGCCGCGACCGTCCACTCGCCTTCCACCCGATCTCCGCGAGCCAGAGTGACGCGGTCGTGGAGGTTCGATACGACGCAGGCGTGGTTCGGCAGAACCCGCACCCGCTCGCCGATCCGGAAGCTCTCGCCCGGCTCGACGCGGACGACGCCGTGCTCCTCGGAGAGCTTCTCGAGACGGCTCTTCTTCCCCGGGATCCAGCCGTGACCGAAACCCTGCGGACGCAGCGGATCGGAGGAGAGGGTCTTCGAACCGCAGTCGAGCACCGCGCGGCCGGCGTCCGGGACGGACACGACGGTCGCGATGACCGTCATCGCGCAGTCCTCGATCGCGCACGTGCCGATCGAGACCTGGGAGGCGTCGTGGTAGACGTAGTTTCCGGGGCGGCACTCGGTCACTCCGGGCACGGACATCGCCCCGCGGGCCGTGGGCGTGGATCCCACGGAGACGTCTTCGATCGGCAGTCCCCGGGCCCGGAGCTCTCCCGCGGCGGCCACGAGGATTTCCCCCTCGCTCCGCGCGATCCTCTCGACCTCGTCCCGGCCGCTCGCGAGGTAGGCGTGGCCGGCGTGCGTGAAGACGCCGCGCAGCGCGATCCCCGGCAGCTCCGCGACCCTTTGCCCGACCTCCACGACCCGCTCCGGCGCTACGCCGACGCGGTGATAGCCGCAGTCGACTTTCAGGAGCACGTCGATGCGGAGCCCCGCGGCGTGAAAGACCTCTCCAATGGATGCGGCGCCTTCGACGCTATCCGCGCCGATCGCCAGCCGCGTCCGGTCCGAGAGCGCGAGAAGGCGGCGCGCCTTCGCGGCTCCCACGATCGGGTACGCCAGGAAGACGTCCTCGAAGCCCTCGCCGACGAAGACCTCCGCCTCGCCGACCTTCGCGAGCGAAATCCCCGCCGCGCCGGCCGCGAGTTGCAGGCGGCCGAGCGCCGGGATCTTGTGCGTCTTGGCGTGCGGGCGCAATCGCACCCCGGCGACGCGGGCCCGCCCCGCCATGCGGGCGAGGTTCGCCTCGAGGACGTCGAGGTCTACGATCACGGCGGGGGTTTCCAGGTCCTGCAGGGAGAGCATGCCCGATTATCGCCGCGGGACAGGTCCTGCGGACCTGCACCCGCCACAGTCTCACGCGTCCGATAGAATCCGGCGAGCGAACCCGACCCGAAAAAATCTTCCGCGTTCCGAGGCGGCTTCTGTCGAGAAGGAGGAATGCATGGGCAGGATCAACTGGGGCAGGGTCTTTCTGGGTGGCATCGTCGCGGGCATCGTCATCAACCTCTCCGAGACGATTCTGAACACGATGATCGTCAAGGACGACTGGGCGGAGGCGATGCGGGCCATCGGCAAGGATCCGGCGGCGGCAATGTCCGGCAACGCCATGGCGATCTGGATCCTCTGGGGATTCCTCGCGGGCATCGGGATCGTGTGGGGCTACGCGGCGATCCGGCCCAGATTCGGACCGGGTGCGAAGACCGCGGCAATTGCGGGTATCGGGGCCTGGTACTTCGCCGGCTTTCTCGCGAACCTCGCGATGATGAACATCGGGCTCTTCCCCCAGAAGCTGATCATGATCGGACTCGTGTGGGGGCTGGTGGAGTTCATCCTCGCTGCGATCGCGGGCGCGTGGGTTTACAAAGAAGCATAGACACCCCCCGGCGCGTTCTCCTCTTCGCCGTCCTTCCGCTCCTTGCCTCCGTCGCCTGCGCGACCGGGGAGCGGAGGGCGGCGGCTCCTCGGGCGGAGCGCGAGCTTCCG
>Ga0209971_1000272_pt1 | contig 14623 bp, 11 predicted proteins | sample InoplaM3SAM_FD_187588 | JGI IMG/M metagenome (GOLD analysis project Ga0209971, IMG submission 187588) | Arabidopsis thaliana rhizosphere microbial communities from the Joint Genome Institute, USA, that affect carbon cycling - Inoculated... | ecosystem: Host-associated > Plants > Roots >... | reverse complement strand
GTCCGGTCGAAGCGGGCCTTCTCGATCTCGTGGGCATAGAGGCAGCCCGAGTCGCCACGGGCCGGATCGGAGGCGAAGAGAAGCAGGGAAAGCGAGGGATTCTCCTCGTTTACGAGCGCATGGCCCGCGAAGTGAACGATCTCGAAGTGGGGAGCGCGTTCGAGGAAACGCGATTTCGTTGCGTCGGAGTCGTGCTGGATCTCGACGACTTCGTAGCTCGAACGAATGAGCTCCGTCTCTTTCGCAGCGAAGGTGAGTGAAGGGAGTCTGGAAAACCTGTCTTTGTCGAAGCTCGGATTCGATACGACCAGAACGGATCGGGGCGAACCCTCCGCCGCGCGGCTGCGTGCGAGGCTCTCGAGAAAAAGTGTCGCGCTGGGGGCTGTCGCGAGGGTGTAGCTCTCGATCAGATAGCGGCCACCCGTCGAATCGCGGAGACCCGCGAAGGGCACGCCGTTGAGGGACTTGTCGGGTACGAGAACCAGCGTCCGAATCCCCACCAGGCGGGACTGAAGAGGACGAACGAGCCGATCGTAGAGCTTGACCGCGAACAGGTCCGCTTCCTTCGGATCGCTCTCCGAGCGCATCGTTCTCTGCAGGTCGTCGACCAGGCCGTTCAGCTCCTCACGGGCAACCGCCATCGCCGTCATCTCGACGCCCTGCCTCTTCACAACCCAGGCGAGCAGCTTGTCGGGCAGAACCCGGTACTCGATGAGCGCCGTGTCCGGCGGGACGCGCGAGGCGACGCCACCGGCGTCGAGAGGACGAGTGACGGGTGCGGGGACGCCCGACGAGACCGCTCTCCAGGTGCCTGCTCGATCGAGGAGAACGCGCGCCTTCGACTTCTCGGCGTACGTGAGGGAGCCGCGGGCATCGCCGCGATCCGCCGCGAGCCTTATGAGCTCGTCGAAGAGGTCCTTACCGCTCTCGAAATACGAAAGGCGAAACTGGTCGTCGTCGATCCGGCCCCGTTCGGCCTCGAGCTCGTCAGTGCCCGCGAGAAAGTCGGCCTCGGCGGCCGCCTTGTCTCCCGTAGCGGCACGAAGGAGCCCTCGCTCCAGGTAAACCTGCGCCAGCCGGGAGTGGTTGCCGACTCTGACGAAGTAGTCGACGGCGGACGAGAGCATGCCGAGAGCCTTCTCCGGATCCGTCCGCGCCCACAGCAGCGCCTCGGCGGAGTCGAGGTCTGCCTCCGATCGATCCCGCACGCCTTCCTCATCGATCCGGGCGCAGAAGTCCCTGGCGCGGGCGGCCGTGCGAAGGGCTGCCTCGAAGTCGCCGGTCTTCTCCTGGGTCATGCCCAGGAGGAGCAGCGCATCCGCCATGAAAACCGGACTGCCCTGCTCGACGGAAAGAGTCACCAGCCTCTCGAGGGCTTCGCGCGCGATCTCGTACCTTCCCCGCGTGTAGGCGCCGGTGGCGATCTCGCGCAACGTGGTGTGCAGCCGCGGGGGGTTGGCGAGGCCGTTCAACAGAACGAGCGCTCGTTCCCGGTGGCCGAGTGCCTCGTCCATTGCCCCCAGGTACTGCAGGTTCTCCGCGAGCAGCGTGTGTGCGGCCGCGGTGTTTTCGGTTTCCCTCAGCCTCTGGAACTCCTCGAGCACGAGGCGATACGAGCGAAGCGACTCCTCCGCGTGCCCCCGGCTGATCTGGGTGAGCCCGCGGAGCCAGTTCATCTGAGCGACCACGGAGCCGTAACGGACAGCGTCCGCGCCGAGCTCCGAATCGATCTCGTCGAGCAACCGCTCGCAGGCCTCGAAGTCCGACTGATAGAAGCGGCTGCTCGCCAGCACGATGCGAACCTGCGACGCGAAGACACCGCTTTCCCTCGAGAGAAGCTCCCGCGCCCGATCGAGAATGCGGATCGCCTGTTCGATCTTGCGGGCTTTGAAGAGGACCCGGCCTTCCCCGTACAGTCGGTACGCCTCAGCCAGGCGGCGGCAGGGATCCGTCCGACCGGATGCCTGCCGGGCATCGATTTCGGCGACTGCATCGCCGACGAGGTCATCGCCCGGACCGCGCGCCAGGGCCGAGCCGATCTCGCGCGAGATGTCGAGGAACCTCTGTGCGCCCGGTGGGTCGGTCCCAAAGGCTCTGCCCCACGCCGGCAGGATCTCGTCCTCGACGTAAAGCCGCGCCGGCTGGGAGAGGTCGTTGAGCAGCCGATCGACGGAGCCTCTCTGCCCGGAAGCCGCCGCTTTCTCGATCTCATTGCGGTGACGTTCCCAGAGGAACGAATCCGTTTCCCGAGTCAACTCGGCCAGGTGCGACCGTGCTTCGGCAGCCCAATCGGAGGTCGCGTCCACGTCCAGATAGCGGCGCCACGCGTCGGCGGCTTCCCGCCGGAAATGCTGGGACTCGAGGATCAGGGCTCGATTGAAAAGCGCCTGTGGCTGGGAAGCGTCCTTCGAGAGGGCGCCCCGGATCATCTTCAGGGCTTCGTTCACGTCCCCGAGGGCCTTGTCGCGTTGCTGGAGTTCTTCCAGGCGGCGGCTCCTGGCGAAGAACGCGGCCGCGAGATCGCTCATCCGCGCGGGGTCATCGGGATCGAGCTTCAGCGCCTCCTGCAGTCGTGCGATCGCCGGATCCAGCTCCCCGAGGAGAAGGTGCGCGACACCGGCGGCGTGCAGAGTTTCGGCAGACGGACGATCTTCGGCTCGTTTCTGCGCTTCGAGGGCCGCGCGGCGGAGGTCGAGCGGGAGATCGTCCTCTTCCGGACCGCGAAAGACCTTTTTCAAAGGGCGATACGGAAACGGGTCGCTCAAACGGGCGGGTACGGAGCGACTCTTGAGCTCACCGGATGCACGTATCAGCTCTTCGGTTGAACTTCTGCGAGAGCGGACGAGGATTCCGGCGGCTGCGATCACGACCGCGGCGGCAACCGCGAGGAGCGCGAGCGTTCGCCAGGGACCCTTGACCACGGTGCCACGCGAGTCGGGAACCGTGGCGCGCACGTCCTGAACCGCCGCTCGGACCTCCGCCCCCGCCTTGACCTCCCCCCAGCACCGCTCGCAGCCGAAGTAGTGCTCTTCGAAGGTCTCCGCCTCCTCCGGGCTGAGCTTCCGGCCGATGTAACGGCTCACGAGGTCCTGCTCGTCTACGAGGGTGCAATCCAGGGGTTTCGGCACATCCATGGCTACAGTTCCCGCTGCGAGCGGTTCGTTACACCCATCAGCTCGGCCAGCCGGTTCAGGGCCCGGTGGCGGCGGACGCGCACGGCTCCCGCCGTCAACTGGAGCCGCGCGGCGATCTCCTCGGCCCCCAGCGCCTCGGCGTAGCTCAACTTCAGGATCTCGCGGTCGCCGGGTCCGAGCCGCTCGAGCGCCTCCCGGATGACCTCGCGCCGTTCCGCCGTGATCAGGTCGGTGAGCGGGTCGTGCTCGGGATCCTCCTCGCCTCCCGCCCGCAGGCGAACGAACGCCTTCGACCGCCGGCCCTCGGAACGGGCCTGCTGCATGCAGACGTTGCGAGCGGTCTGAAAGAGGAACGCCGGAAGCGCGACGGGGTTCTGGATCCTTCCGGCGCGCAGCGCCTCGAGCACGCGGCGCAGCACCTCCTGCGCGACGTCCTCGGCGCCTTCGCGGTCGAACAGGCGCCGCGCCGCGAAGAAGCGCAGGCGGTCACGAAATCTCCGGTTGAGCTCCTCGGCGATCGCGTCGGGATCGTTCGAGTCGGGCAACGTCCAGAGCTCGTCCCCGGCCGGCGGCGGCGATCCGCCGTCGCGCACCGGCGACATCGAATGGGCGAGCCACCGGAGGAGCGAGCTCGCCGCGTCGCGCCAGTCTCCGAGCGGCGTCCACCCGGGGGACGCGCCGAAGATCGGAGGACAGAGCGTGCTCACGACCGGGGGTATTCGATTGAGTAACGGTTCGTGGGCCCGATGATAGCGGCCCGGCACCCGCTGGTGACGTCCGACTTTCGTCTTAGGCGTAACGATGCCCGGCCGTCGGGGACATCGGACTCATGAAGAGCACAGCGGCTGAATTCGCCGGGGACGCGGTGGTCCGTTGGGGCTGGGTCGTCCAGACGGTCGTGAAGGTCGGATTCGCCTTCTATCTCCTCCTCGGCGTGACGGCCATCCTGGCCCTATAGGTTCTCCCCCCGCGCTACGCCGGCTCCTCATCCGAGCCCTCGTTGATGCCCTCGAACAGCACCGTCGTGAAGTAGCGCTCGCCGGTGTCGGGAAGCATCGCGAGGATCGACGAGCCCTTCGGCGCCTTCTCCGCCACCTTGAGCGCGCCGGCAAACGTGCCGCCGGAGGAGATCCCGCAGAGGATTCCCTCCCTGGTCGCCAGGTCCCTCGCGGTGTCACGCGCCTCGACGTCGGTCACGGTCAAGACTTCGTCGTAGACGTCGCGGTCGAGGACCTGGGGGATGAAGTCCGGAGTCCATCCCTGGATCTTGTGGGGCTTCCACTCCTTACCCTGCAGGAGCGCCGCGCCCTCCGGCTCGACCACGATGATCCTGACGTCCGGCCGAGCTTTCTTCAGCATCTCGCCGGCGCCGGTCAAGGTCCCGCCCGTCCCGTATCCCGTGACCCAGTAGTCGAGGCGCTTGCCCGCGAAGTCGCGCAGGATCTCCGGACCCGTCGTGTTGCGGTGGTACTCGGGATTCGCCGGGTTCTCGAACTGCCGCGCGACGAACCAGCCGTGCTTCTTCGCGAGCTCCTCGGTCTTCTTCACCATCCCGGTCGCGCGCTCCGCGGCCGGGGTCAGGATCACCTTCGCGCCGAGGATCCGCATGAGCTTGCGGCGCTCGATCGAAAAACTGTCCGCCATGAGCGCGACGAACGGATATCCCTTGACCGCGCAGACCATGGCGAGCGCGATGCCGGTGTTGCCGGAGGTCGCCTCGACGACCGTCTGGCCGGGCTTCAGCGCGCCGCTGCGCTCGGCGTCCTCGATGATCCCGATCGCCAGGCGGTCCTTGACCGAGGACAGAGGGTTGAACGCCTCGCACTTGACGTACATCGTCACGTGCGGCGGCGCGAGCTTGTTGATGCGGACGACAGGCGTGTTTCCGATGGTTCCCAGGATGTTCTCGTGAATCATTGGTTGCTCCCTTTCGCGAAGCCGGTGCGGCGGACGTAGGATATTCGCAACTTGAGAGTCCTCCGGTGCGTTTTCGCGACGGCGATCCTCGCCGCCGTCACCGTGGCCGCGTCCGCCGCGGCTCCGCGCACGATGAGACTCGACTATTACCACACGGGAACGGCGACGGAGGAGCGGTTCAGCCTGGATCGCGTCGTCATCGAACCGCTTCCGTGGCCGGGGGGCAAGGCCATCGACGACACCAACCTCGGGAAGTACCTCTTCGAGGTCGTCGATCGCGCCACGAACCGTCCGCTCTTCTCACGGGGTTTCGCCTCCATCTACGGGGAGTGGGAGGTGACCGGGGAGGCGAAGACCGCGACCCGCACCTTCCACGAGTCCCTCCGCTTCCCGGCCCCGGATGGCCCCGTCCAGGTCGTTCTCAAGAAGCGCGATTCGAGAAACGCCTTCCGTGAGATCTGGTCGGTCCTCGTCGATCCGAAGGACATGTTCGTCGACTCCTCGAAGCCGGCCTCGCCCGGGCCGCTCGTCGAGCTGCAGAAGTCCGGCGACCCCGCGGACAAGGTCGATTTCCTCATCATCGGGGACGGTTACACGGCGGCGGAGCGGCCCAAGTTCGAAAAGGACGCGCGCCGCCTGATGGAGATCCTCTTCGCCGTCGCTCCCTTCAAGGAGCACCGCTCCGACTTCAACGTGTGGGGGCTGTGCCCGCCGTCGGACGAGTCGGGGATCTCGCGACCTTCGACCGGCATCCACCGGCGCTCGCGCGTCGGCGCGACGTACGACGCGTTCGGCTCGGAGCGATACGTCCTCACGTTCGAGAACCGCCTCTTTCGCGACGTCGCCTCCTTCGCGCCTTACGAATTCGTCGAGATCCTCACGAACACTCGGACGTACGGGGGTGGCGGGATCTTCGGCCTCTTCTCCACGGTCGCCGCCGACAGCTTCTGGTCGCCGTACGTTTTCGTCCACGAGTTCGGCCACCACTTCGCGGGTCTCGCCGACGAGTACTACACGTCCGACGTCGCCTACGAGCCGGCCGCCGACCGTGTCGAACCGTGGGAGCCGAACGTGACGGCGCTCCTCGACCCGAAGGACCTCAAGTGGAAGGGCCTCGTCACGCCGGGAACGCCGCTTCCGACCCCCTGGAACAAGGAGGCATTCGAAGCGCACTCCCGCGAGATCCAGAAGCTGCGCCGGCAGATCCGCGCGGAGAACCGCCCCGAGGAGGAGATGGACGCTCTCTTCCGCCGGCAGAAGGCGGAGGAGACGAAGATGCTCGCCGGGGAAGCGTACGCCGGGAAGGTCGGCGCCTTCGAGGGCGCGATGTACGAGGCGAAGGGCTACTACCGGCCGCAGGTCGACTGCATCATGTTCTCGCGCAACGACGTTCCGTTCTGCGCGGCGTGCCGGCGCGCGATCGAGCAGGTGATCGGCCTCTACGCTTCCCCACGTTCCCCGGCGCGATGAGTTTCTCGCGCGGGCTCGCGCTCTCCGGCTGGGCGGGTCGATATCTCGGGAGGATGCGGCGCGGCCGGCGCGGCGTGCGCGAGCACCTCGCGTCGCCCTCGGCGGAGAACCTCCCGATGCCGACGTTCGTGCAGCTTCGCGTCACGAACCTCTGCAACCTGCGCTGTCCGATGTGCGGTCAGTGGGGCAACACCGGAATCTACCGATCCGACCGGTTCCCGGCCGAGGCGACCGACGGCGAGCGCGAACGCTCGCGAATCAAGGAGCTCATCGGGTTGAAGCGGCAGCTGGCGCTCGCCGACTACGTCCGGCTCCTCGACGAGATCGCCCCGTTCCAGCCGATCGTGAGCCTGTTCGGGGGAGAGCCTTTCCTCTATCCGGAACTCCTTCCGCTCATCCGCGAAGTCAAAAAGCGCGGCCTGACGTGCACGGTGATCACGAATGGAGGGCGACTCGAGAAGCACGCGCGGGAGCTGGTGGAGGCCGGAATCGACTCGATCGCCGTGTCGATCGACGGGCCTCCCGAGCTCCACAACCGGATCCGTGGTCAGGCCGACTCGTTCGAGCGGGCTGCCGCGGGGGTGCGGGCGGTGGCGCGGGCACGCGAGGAGCTCGGCCGAACGCTCCCGATGCTGATCGCGATCGTGCCGGTCACGGAGTTGAACCTGACGGAGATCGCGCCCGCGATCGGGGCGCTGCGCGAGCTCCCGATCGACACGATCAACGTCGGCCTGCGCTGGTTCGTGCCGAAGGATGCGGGTGCGCGATACGAGAACGTCATGAAGGAGACGTTCGGCGTGCGCGCGGAATCGTGGAAGGGCTTCGACTTCGAGTGGCCCAACGGGAACGGCGCGGATCACACGCGGCACATGACGGATCTCGTGCGCCTCCTGAAGACCCTCCGCCGGCGCCGCTGGATCGACTCGACGGCCGGCAAACCGTGGGTCTCCTTCGTCCCGAACGTGCGCCCCGACGAGGTCCCGACGTATTTCCAGGACTTCGGCCAGGTCTTCGGTCACTCCCTGTGCCCGGTCGCCTGGTACTTCGCCCAGGTGGAGCCCGACGGAGAGGTCTGTTTCTGCGGAGACTTTCCCGACTATTTCATCGGGAACGTGCGCCGCCAGCCGTTCGCGGAGATCTGGAAGGGCGAGAAGGCGATGAAGTTCCGAGCAAAGCTCGCGAAGGAACCGCTCCCGATCTGCAACCGGTGCTGCGGGAGCTACGTCTACGGCAAGTTCGAAAGGCCGGCTGTTCCCCAGTAGCTGTAGAAGTTGAACCACTGCGTCGGGTTCGCTCGGACGACGCTCTCGAGGTCGGCGGCCACCCGGGACATCATGCGGACGGCGTCCTGCTCCGGCGAAAGCGACGGATCCGCGCGCAGGGGCGATCCCCAGACGTTGCGGTAGCTGCCGTCTGCGTTGCGGAGGAAGAAGCCGGGCAGCAGGTCGCAGTCGCAGAACCTCGCGAGCAGCGCGGGCGAGCGCAGGAACGGCGTGGGCCGGCTGAAGAAGGGAACGACGACCTGGTCCTCGGGATAGGCGCGATCCACGAGCAGCGCGACGGCGCGCCCCCGATCGACCGCCGACCGGACCCGGAAGGCCGTGCCCATCGAAGAGCCGATGTCGATCGATTCGACGCCCAGCCGCTCGCGCAGCTCGAGCCGCATCTCCTGGACGTTCGCGTCGAGCTCCGGCTGGCCGACCACGGCGGGCACGAGGCTGTGACGGCGGAGCGTCACGGCGCCCATCTCCCAGTTGCCGACGTGTCCCGTGACGAGGAGGAACCCCCGGCCACCGCGGCGACTCTTCGCGAGCACCCGTGCGTCGTCGTCGAACGTCGTGATCTCCGGGGTGAACGCCTCGCTGCGCAGGCGCCAGACGTCGATGGTCGCGCGCCCGTACTCGAAGAAGACCCGTCGCGCAAACCGGTCCGCGTCGCCGTTGGAGGCGATGCGGGCGCGCGAGAAGTTCTCCGCCATCCCCTTTCGTGTGGAACGGAGGACCGTGACCGCGATCGAGTTTCCAACGGTGGAAATCGCCTTCAGAACGAACAGGGGAAGCCAGCGCGCCCCGTAGTGCAGGCCGCCGTAAACGATCCGGTTGGACAGACCGTGGGCAACCCACTTCCGGCGGGCACGGGGGGCGCCGGGGCTCCGTCCGGCCGCGCCCGGGGCTTCGATTGCGGACATTTCCGCTGCAAAGTCTACAATCCCGCGACGCCATGAAGGTCCTGCTCCTTCGCCCCGACCCGGGAAACGAGCGTTTCGGGCTGGGCCCCTTCTTCCGCGTCGAGCCGCTGGGGCTCGAATACGTGGGAGCGGCGCTGCAGAGGGAGGGCCACGAGCCGACGGTCGTCGACATGAGATTCGGCCGCCGGGTTTCGACGTGGGTTCGGAGCTCCGCGCCCCGCCTCGTCGGAATCTCCTGCATGCACGCCCTCGAGTACGACCGCGTGCTCGAGACCGCGCGAGAAGTCCGCCGGGTCGCTCCCGATGCGTTCATCGTCGCCGGCGGTCACGCGGCCGCCTCCTACGCGGCTCCGCTCGAGCGCCCGGAGCTCGATGCGATCTGCGTCGACGACGGGGAAGAGGTCGTTCCGGCGCTGGCGAGTGCGCTCGAGAACGGCCGGCGCCTGTCGGACGTCCCGGCGCTCCGGCTCCGGACGCCCGACGGCTGGATTTCGACTCCGCCGCTCTCCGAGCGGACGGGCCTCGACCGCGTCGCCCTGCCGGCCCGCGAGCTCGCCGAGCGGGATCGCCGGCGCTACCACTGCCTCCTGTTCAAGCCGGTCTGGCTCGTCGAGACGGCGCGCGGCTGCCCGTATCGCTGCAGCTTCTGCTCGGTCTGGCAGCTCTACGATCGCTCGTTCCGCGAGCGCTCGATCCGCGCCGTCGTCGAAGACATGGTATCGGTCGGCGAGCACGTGTTCATCGCCGATGACCTGTTCTGGAACCACCCCGAGCGCAGCCTCGAGCTTGCGGCCGCCCTGAAGAAGCGTGGCGTCAAGAAGCGCTGGCTGCTCGTCCAGACGCGGACCGACCTCGTGTGCCGCCGGCCCGACCTTCTCGAGGCGTGGCGTCCGCTCGCGCAGGACTTCGACGTCTTCTTCGGGCTCGAGGCCGCGTCGGACGAAGGGCTCGCCGGCGTCGTCAAGGACACGGGGGTGTGGGCGTCCATCGAGGCGGCGCGCGTCGCCCGTTCGTTCGGCTACGGCGTCACCGGGAACTTCCTCGTCGATCCGGACTGGGACGAGGCGCGCTTTCGCGAGCTCTGGGACTTCGTCGCGCGGCACGGGTTCGAGCGCGCGGGATACACGATCCTGACGCCGCTGCCCGGAACCGACCTCTACGAGAAACTCCGCCCTTCGATCGCGGGACAGCCGTGGTTCAAGTACGACATGCACCACGTGCTGTGGGAGCCGAAGCTCGGCGCGCAGCGCTTCTTCGAGCTCTACGCGGAGACGTGGCGGCGGTCCATTCTGAACACGGCGGGGGAGAAGTCGCTCACCGACTGGATGCGCCAGGTGAAGCCGTCGCAGATCCCCTACATCGTCCGCGTCCTCCTGCGCACCCAGCGGATGATGCGCGCCGAGGCATACCTGAAGGAGCACGAGACGCCGCTGCCCCAGGTCGAGGAAGTTCCCGCGGAGCCGGCGCGGGCGACCTAGAACCGGCGGGCGACTTGCTGCTCGACCGCTGGCTGCCCGAGTTCGACGTCTCCAAGCGGCACGCCATCTCGATCGCCGCGCCCGCCGCGCGGATCTACGAGGAGGTCCTTCGTTACGACTTCGGTCGATCCCGGGTGACCGGGGTCCTCATGACTCTGCGGGGATACGGATTTCGCCGGGGACGCGCGGCCGCGGGCGGCCCCGCGTCCTTTCGCGACCGGCTCACGCGGTTCGGGTTCACGCTGCTCGAGGAGAAGCCGGGGGAGGAGCTCGTGTTCGGGGTCGTCGGCCGGTTCTGGCGCTTCGACGGCGGCCTGCTCCGCCGGACGGCTGAGGAATTCGCGGCGTTTCGCGAGCCCGGCTTCGCGAAGGCCGCCTGGAACCTCCGCGTGGCGGGGTCAGGTCTCCACTTGCCACATGGAGGGTCAGGTCTCCACTTGCCACATTGCGAGCTTTCGACGGAAACGCGCGTCCTCTGCCTGGGAGAGCAGGCGCGGCGCAAGTTCCTCCTCTATTGGAGGCTCGTCGAGCCCTTTTCCGGCGCGATCCGATGGAGCTTTCTGCGCGGCGTAAAGAAGAACTCCCTCTCACCTCGCGCGGGGTGAGACCAGGGAAGCGCTTCGATATGCTCCCGACGTGAATCGGCAGAGCCGAATTTTCCTCCTCTCCCCGGCTTATTGCGGCGGTGAACGCGCCCGGCTCTTCCAGAACCCGCGCTCCCAGTTCGAGCTCGCGCTCAAGCTGCGCTCCCCGGAGGGCGCGCCGATCGGGGAGGTCTTCAGCTTCCTCTCGGGCCTCTACTTCCGGGGCAAGCTCGCGTACGCGCGCGAGTTCGCCGCGCCTCCCGCGGACGTGCCGGGATCTCTCGTGATCACGCCGAACGAGGGGCTGCGCTCGCCCGACGAGCCGATCGACGTCGCGCGGCTGAAACGCTACGCGCGGGGGGACATCGACGAAAAGAAGCGGAGCTACCGGCAGCCGCTTCTCCGCGACGCGCGGCTGATCGCCGAAGCGGCGGGGGAGAGCTGCGAGGTCGTGCTCCTCGGCTCGGTCGCGAGCGGCAAGTACGTCGACGTCCTCACCAAGGTCTTCGGCGAGAGGCTGCTCTTCCCGATCGCCTTCGTCGGGCGCGGCGACATGAGCCGGGGGGGCCTGATGCTCCGCTGCGCCCGCTCGGGCGCGGAGCTCGACTACGTCCCGGTCGCCGGCGCGGTGCGGCACGGCCCGCGCCCCCCGAAGCTGCCGCCGCTGCCGCGCCGCCCGCCGGAACCGCGGCCGTGAGCCCGCGCCGCCCGGCGACGCGCGACTACCATCCCGCGCGGCGCTCGGCGGCCCCCGCGCGCCTCCGGAAGCCGGCCCCGAAGCGGTTCGTCATCCCTCGCGACACCGACGACGTCGTGGTCGAGGTCGGAGGGCGCGAGGTTCGGCTCACGAACGTCAACAAGCTCTTCTGGCCGGAGCTGAAGATCACGAAGGGCGACCTCCTCCAGTACTACGCGGACGTTTCGGAGTGGCTGATCCCGCACGTTCGCGACCGCGCCATGGTGATGAAACGGTACCCGCACGGCGCGGCGGGGGAGTTCTTCTTCATGAAGCGGGCGCCGTCGCCGCGGCCCGACTGGATCGAGCTCTGCTCGATCGAGCATTCCTCGGGCAACGTCATCGACTTCCCGATGGTGCAGGACCTTCCGGCGCTCCTCTGGGTCGTCAACCTCGGGTGTATCGACCTGAACCAGTGGTACGCGAAGTGCGACGACGTGGACCGCCCCGACTACCTGCACTTCGACCTCGACCCCGTCCCGGGCGCCGACTTCCGGAAAATCATCGAATCTGCGTTTCTGGTCCACGAGTCGCTGGACTCCCTGGGCATGCCGAACCACGCGAAAACGACGGGCTCGAAGGGAATCCACATCTACGTCCCGATCGTCCGCGGCCCGACGCAGAAGCAGGTGTGGACGTTCGCGAAGGAGTTCGCCCGGCAGATGGAGGCGAGGAAGCCCGAACTCGTGACGGCCGAGTACGTGGTCGCGAAGCGTCCGAAGGGACGCGTCCTCGTGGACTACAACCAGAACGCGTGGGGACGGACGCTCGCGTCCATCTACTCGGTGCGCCCGAAGCCGCGCGCGACGGTGTCGACACCCGTCACCTGGAAGGAGCTCGAACGAGGCGTCGCGATCGAGGATTTCCGCATGGACAACGTCCCGGCGCGCCTGCGAAAGCTCGGAGATCTCTGGGAGCCGCTGCTCGAGGACAAGGGGAGAGTCAAGCTCGAGAAATTCTTCTGAGTCCGCCGTTCGCCAAGAGTTGACAGCGGCGGCATTCCTAACATATATGGTTACCATATGTCACGCGTTCAGAAAACGACGGTCTACCTGGGAGAGGCCGACTACCGCCGGCTGAAGGCCATCGCCCGTGAGCTCGGTCGTCCGCCGGCGGCCCTCGTGAGAGAGGCCGTGGCCGAGTTCGCGAAGGCGCACGGACGGCGCACGAGAGCCCGATCCGTCGGCTCCGGCCGAAGCGGTCGCGGCGACATCTCCGAGCGGGCAGAGGAGCTTCTTTCGGGTCTCTCTCGAGATCGATGATCATCGCCGATACCGGCGCTGTCATCGCGCTCATCGACTCGGACGATCGGCACCACCGGTCGCTTCGCGCGCTGTACCAGGCGAAACCCGACGCGTGGGTGCTGCCCTGGGCGATTCTTCCGGAGGTCGATTACCTTCTGGCCGCCCACGTCGGGCGCCGCGCGGAGGAGGCGTTTCTCGCGGACCTCGCCGCGGGCGCGTTTGCAGTCGAATGGGGAGACGAGGCCGACCTCGCGGGGGCGCATCGGATCTGCCGGCGCCACAAAAGCCTCCAGCTGGGACTCGTTGACGCGGTCGTCATGACGGTCGCCGAGCGCCTCCGGACGGATGCGATTGCCACCCTCGACCTCCGGCATTTCGGAGCGGTGCCCATCCGGGGGAATCCGAAGCTCTTCCCGCGCGATCTTCGATCCTCGTGAGCCTGTGCATAAAGAAAGGCGCCGCTCTTTCGAGCGGCGCCCCCGAGACGAGCCCAGGAAAGGGCTGAGGGAATTACTTGGCTCTATGGATCACGATGCTCCCCCCGCCGATCTCCTGGGGATCGGCCGCGTCGATGCCGTCGGGCGGCACTCCGAGCCTGTTGTCGTAGACGACCGCATTGCCCTCGTTCTTGTCCCAGATCTTGATCCGGAGGCGATCCGGGTTGGTGTCGTAGGCCGTCAGCAGGAATCCGTAATTGCCGGACCCATTCACCGTACCCGAGCCCCGGTACTGGGCCTTCGTAGTCCCGGAGATGACCAGCCATTCGTAGGCTGTGCTGTGGAAGTTGAAGCTGGCGACCTGGAACTGGAACTCCGTCTCGCCCTCGGGAACCGTCGCGCCCTTCTTGTATTTCGAGACGAACCCGAAAGTCGCCTTGCCGAAAAGGTTGAGGTCGGCAATGTAGGCGCCCTGCACGGAGTTGATCCATCCGCCGCCCGTCACGAACCCGGCATTCGGGTCGTAAATGACGACGTACTGCGAGTCGCTTTCGCCGCTCGACGGGCAACCATCGGTCACCCTGACGGTGATCGTGTACACCCCCGCGGTCGAATAAACGTGCGGCCCACCCGTGCAGGTTCCGGTTCCACCGGATTCAGAAACCGTTCCGGTGCTGGTCGCTCCATCGTCCCAGATGATGAGGCAGGTGTGTGAATCCGAAGTATTGAGGTCGGTGAAGTCTGCGCTGACGCTCGCCGTCGAGCCGATCGGCGCTGGATTACCCGAAGGCCCCGTCACCGGCCCAACGACCGGAGGCGCGTTGCCGAGGCAGATGCCACCGGCGCACGCGGGATTCGAGCTGCCCGCGACGCAGACACCCGATCCGCACGTGTCGTTGAGCGTGCATACGTTGCCGTCGCTGCATGGGTCGGTGTTGTTGGTATGGACGGGCCCGGTGACCGTGTCGCACGAGTCCGTCGTGCAGACGTTGCCGTCATCGACGTCGAGCGTGCCACTGCCCGGCTGGCAGGCTCCGCCGCCGCAGACGTCGCCCGTGGTGCAGGCGTTGCCGTCGGTGCAGGGGTCGGTGTTGTTGGAATGGACGGCTCCGGTGACCGTGTCGCACGAGTCCGTCGTGCAGACGTTGCCGTCATCGACGTCGAGCGTGCCGGCTCCCGGCTGGCAGGCTCCGCCGCCGCAGACGTCGCCCGTGGTGCAGGCGTTGCCGTCGCTGCAGGGGTCGGTGTTGTTGGAATGGACGGCTCCGGAGACCGTATCGCAGGAGTCCGTCGTGCAGACGTTGCCGTCGTCGACGTCGAGCGTGCCACTGCCCGGCTGGCAGGCTCCGCCGCCGCAGACGTCGCCCGTGGTGCACGCGTTGCCGTCGGTGCAGGGGTCGGTGTTGTTGGAATGGACGGCTCCCGTGACCGTGTC
>Ga0209971_1000267_pt1 | contig 14751 bp, 14 predicted proteins | sample InoplaM3SAM_FD_187588 | JGI IMG/M metagenome (GOLD analysis project Ga0209971, IMG submission 187588) | Arabidopsis thaliana rhizosphere microbial communities from the Joint Genome Institute, USA, that affect carbon cycling - Inoculated... | ecosystem: Host-associated > Plants > Roots >... | reverse complement strand
GCCAGCTGCAGCTGCCGCCGGCGTTCGCCACGGCGCTTTACGACACGCTCGCCCCGGGCGCCACGCTGGTGGTCACCGGCGACTCCCTGGGCGTGCACACGGCCGCCCAGGCCGCCGATGCCGACGGCATCACCGTGCTCGAAGCCGAGCCCGCGGCCCCGGTTCAGGCTACCGGCGACTAAGGCCGCTATCCTGCGGCCATGCCCCGTCTTCACCTCGCCTTGACCTTGCTGGCTGCTGTTGCAATGGCCGCCTGTACCGCCCCGGAATCGCGCCGGGCCGCCCCCCCTGCCGCGTCGTCGGCCCCGGCTGTCCCGGCGGCGGCCGCGACAGCGCCCGCCGACACCGGCAACGCCGTCCTGCTGGCGCAGCTGTCGCGCCTGGCCCCGACGGCCGATCGCGGGGTGCTGGCGCTGGCGCTGGAAGCGCGCAGCTGCGCGCTGGCCGCCGGTGATGTCGCCGGCGGCTCGCGGCTGGCGGTGATCGACTACACCAGGCCGTCGACCCAGCCACGGCTGTGGGTGTTCGACCTGGACCGCGGCGTGCTGCTGTACGACGAGCACGTCGCCCACGGCCGCGGCAGTGGCGAGAATTTCGCCACCGCGTTCTCCAACCGCGACGGCAGCCACCAGAGCAGCCTGGGCCTGTTCGCCACCGCCGACACCTATGTCGGCGGCAACGGGTATTCGCTGCGCATGGACGGGCTGGATCCGGGCTTCAACGACAACGCCCGCCAGCGGCTGATCGTGATGCACGGGGCGCCGTACGTGGATCCGGGCCAGGCCCGGCGCCAGGGCCGGCTCGGCCGCAGCTGGGGGTGCCCCGCGTTGCGGCCGCAGGTGGCGCACGCGGTGATCGACACGCTCAAGGATGGCCAGTTGCTGTTCGCCTATGCCGACGAGGCCGACTGGCTGTCGGGCTCGCGCTGGTTCGGCTGCAGCGGGCGCAACGCGCGCCAGATCCTCGCCAGCGCGCGACGCGCCGGCGGTGGCGGTTTGCACATGGCCGCGCGTTAGCAGCCGCGACAGGTCCGGTTGCGGTTCGCGCGTGCCGGATCCGGTGGCCCGCGCCGCGAGCGGATCGACGCGCTGCCGCAACCCCGGGATCCACCCGTCGCTGTATCGCGGCCGGCCACGGCTGGGGTAGGCTGGCCGCTCGCGACGCGCATCCATCCGGGGGAGATGCGATGACCCTGTCCGCACTGCAGGTCATGGTGGTCGAGGACCACGGCTTCCAGCGCCGGATGGCGCTGCGGCTGCTGGCCGAACTCGGGATCGAGGCCGTGCACGAAGCCGCCGACGGCATCGGCGCGCTGGAACTGCTGCAGCGCCTGCCGGAGCCGCCGGACGTGGTGCTGGTGGACCTGGACATGCCCGGCATGGACGGCATCGAGTTCATCGGCCATGTCGCCCAGCAGCGGCTGGCGCGCGGCGTGGCGCTGGTGAGCGCGCTCGATCCGGCGCTGCTCAACGCCGTGCAGACCATGAGCCGCGCCTACGGCCTGCGCGTGCTCGGCATCGTCGAGAAGCCGATCACCGTCGAAAAGCTGCGCGGGGTGCTCGCCGCCTATGAGGTGCGCCTGCAGGAGCAGGACGACGAGGAGCCGGTCGAGGTCGGCATCGAGGACATCCGCGCCGCGCTGCTGCACGGCGAGGTGCTGCCGTGGTTCCAGCCGCAGGTGGAGTTCGGCAACGGCAAGGTGGTGTCGGTCGAGGCGCTGGCGCGCTGGCGCCGCGGCGATGGCCGCATCGTGCGGCCGATGCAGTTCGTGCCGCTGGTCGAGCGCGAGGGGCTGGCGCAACGCCTGACCGACGTGATGCTCGAGCAGGCCTGCCTGTGGAAGCGGCGCTGGGACGAGCAGGGCCTGCGCCTGCACCTGTCGGTCAACGTGTCGCCGTCGACCCTCGCCGATCCGGCCGCCGCGGACCATTACCAGCAGATGGTGCAGGACCACGGCGTGGATCCGCGCGAGGTGGTGCTGGAGATCACCGAGAGCTCGCTGATGGCCGATGCCGCGCGCGGCCTCGGCGTGCTCGCGCGGCTGCGGCTGAAGGGCTTCGGCCTGTCGATCGACGACTTCGGCACCGGCTATTCGTCGTTGTCGCAGCTGTCGCAGATCCCGTTCACCGAGCTCAAGATCGACCAGGGTTTCGTCTCCGGCGCGTACACCGAACCGCGCAAGCGCGCGGTGATCGAGGCCAGCCTGGAGCTGGCGCGCAAGCTGCAGCTGGACGTGGTGGCCGAGGGCGTGGAAACCATCGAGGACTGGCAGATGCTGGCCGAGCTGGGTTGCGGCATGGCCCAGGGCTACCTGATCGCCAGGCCGGTGCCGGGCGAGGAACTGGCCGCGGTGGTCGCGCGCTGGCGGCGTCCGGAACACTGAGCCGCGGCCATGCGCTCGCGGCAATCCAACCCGAGCATCCGCCACCGGTTGCTGGCGCTGTTCGGCTTGCTGCTGCTGGCCGGGGCCACCGTGCTGGTGATCGACGAAATCGCCCAGTACCGCGCCCGGCAGTCGCTGCACTCGCTGCGCGACGACTCGCTGGGCCGGCTGCGCGCGCTCAAGGCGGTGTCCGATGGCTACACCCTCGGCGTGGTCGACACCACCTTCAAGGTCCGCAACTACCTGGTCGACTGGCCGCAGGGCGTGGCGGCGCTCGACCGCGCGCATGCCGGGATCGACCGCAACTGGCGCGACCTGCAGCGGATGCCGCGCATGCCCGCGCAGCAGCGCCTGTTCGCCGAAACCGCGCAGGCCAGGCTGCGCGCCGACCGCGCCCTGCTCGATCTGCGCGCGATCCTGCTGCGGCACGACATCCATGCACTGGGACAGTTCGCCGACACCGAGTTGTATCCGGCGCTCGACCCGGTCGCCACGCGGCTGCAGAAGCTCAGCGACCTGGCGATGGTCCAGGCGCAGGCCACGGTGCGCGCCGACGTCCAGCGCGGTTATCGCACCAGCGCGCTGCGCATCGCGCTGTCGCTGCTGGCGTTGCTGGCGGCGGCGCTGGCCGGGCGCAGGATCCTGCGCGATGCCTATCGCGGCATCGAGAGCCTGACCCGGATGGCGCAGCGCATGCGCGAGCACGACTACGTCAGCGCGGTCGACGAGCGCCCGCGTGGCGAGCTCGGCCAGGTCATGGACGCGTTCGTGGACATGCGCGGCGACGTGCTGCGCTTCGAGACCGAGCTCACCGAGCAGCTGGTGCGCAACGAACGCGTGCGCGCCGAGCTCGAGCAGCGCGAGCGCTTCCTGCGGTCGATGGTCGACACCGCGCCGATCGCGATCATGGGGGTGGACGACCGCGGCCGCTACACGCTGTTCAACAAGGCCGCCGAGCAACTTCTCGGGCAGCCGGCCGACGCCTTCCTCGGCAAGCGCGCGGCGTCGCCGCTGGAGCACGGCGGCGACTGCGCGCCGTTCCTGGTCGTGCCGGGCGAATACGAACGCCTGGCCGAGGGGCTGGGGGCGCGGCTGGGGCGCAAGGTGGCGCCGGACTGGCGCGCCTTCCGCCTGGCCGCGGAGCTGGGCCTGCCCGCCGGGGAGGCGGAGATGCTGCATCGCGACGGCCACCGCGTCCCGGTGTGGCTGGCGCTGGGGCTGACCTACGACGCCGACGGCGCGCCCCACGGCGTGCTCGGCATGGCGATGGACCTGACTTCGCTGAAGCAGCTCGAGGCGCGGCTGCGCGCCAGCGAGGCCGGCGCGGTCGAGGCCAACCACGCCAAGAGCGCGTTCCTGGCGGCGATGAGCCACGAGATCCGCACGCCGATGATCGGCGTCACCGGCATGGTCGAGGTGCTGGCGCACACGTCGCTCGACGCCGACCAGCGTCGCGCGCTCAACGTCATCCAGTCGTCGGCGCAATCGCTGCTGCAGATCATCGGCGACATCCTCGACTTCTCCAAGATCGAGGCCGGCCGGCTGGAGCTGCAGCCGGTGGCGACCAGCCTGTCGCGGGTGATCCACAGCGTTGTCGCCAATTTCAGCGGTTCGGCGTCGAGCAAGGGACTGACCCTGACCTGCACCGTCGACGAACGCGTGCCGCCGGCGCATTACGCCGATGCGCTGCGCCTGCGGCAGATCCTGAGCAACTTCCTTTCCAACGCGATCAAGTTCACCGACGCCGGCGTGGTCCAGGCGGTGCTGGAATGGCGCGGCGGCGATCCGCGCGGCGATCCGGAACAGGGCCGCGACCTGCTGTGCTTCCGCGTCACCGACACCGGCATCGGCGTCAGCAGCCAGGCGCAGTCGCGGCTGTTCCAGCCGTTCTCGCAGGCCGAGGGCGACACCACCCGGCGCTTCGGCGGCACCGGCCTGGGGCTGGCGATCTGCCGCCGGCTGGCGGAACTGATGGGCGGCGAAGTCGGCATGGAAAGCGTGCCGGGCCTGGGCACCACGATGCGCTTGATGGTGACGTTGCCGCGCGCGCCGGCGTCCGAGGTCGCGCCGGAACCTGCCTCGCCCACCGCGGCCGCCGGCTTCATGGCGCGCAGCCTGCCCACGATCGAGGAAGCCGAGCGCGAGCGCAGCCTGGTGCTGCTGGTCGACGACCATCCCACCAACCGGCTGGTGATCGCGCGCCAGCTGGCGCTGGCCGGTTATGCCAGCGAGGCCGCCGAGGACGGCGAGGCGGGACTGCAGAAGTGGCGCAGCGGCCGCTATGCGCTGTTGCTGTCGGACGTGCACATGCCGCGCCTGGACGGCTACGAGCTGGCGCGCACGATCCGCGCCGAGGAAGCGCGCGATGGCCGCGCGCGCACCCCGATCGTGGCGTTGACGGCGTCGGCGCTGAAGGGCGAAGCCGAGCGTTGCCTGGCCGCGGGCATGGACGATTACATGGCCAAGCCGGTCGGCATCCCGGCGCTGACCGCGGCGCTGCAGCGCTGGCTGCCGCACACGATCCCGGCGCCGGCCGATGCCGCGATGCCCGACGCCGTGGCGTTGCCGCAGCTCGCGCACCCGCCGGCGCTGGATCCGGTCACGCTCGATGCGCTCACCGGCGGCAACGTCGCGGTGGCACGCGAACTGCTCGACGATTTCCTCGCCAGCACCGTGCAGGACCTCGCCGAACTCGACAGCGCGCGCGAAGCCGGCGACCTGCCGGCGCTCACCCGCCAGGCGCACAAGGTCAAGGGCGCGGCGCGCATGGTCGGCGCGCTCGAACTGGCCGAAGCCGCCGGCCAGCTCGAAGCCAGCGGCCGCGGCGAGGAATGGCCGGCGATCCTGCCATTGGCCGCCGACCTGGCCACCGCCGCCGAGCGCCTGCGCCGCTACGTCGACCAGCACTATCCGCGCTGAGCGCATGCACGCCGCTTGCACGGTTGCCTGACGAGGATGGCGCCCTGCCTGCCACGGACGCGCCATGACCGCACCGCTTGCCTTGATCATCAACGCCGGTTCCGGCACCGGCGATGGACGACCGGATGCAGCGGCATTGCTCGGATTGTTCCGCCAGCACGGCCTGCAGGCGAGCCTGCACGAGCTGTCGCCGGGCGGCGACATGGACGCCTTGCTGGATCGTGCGCTCGGCCAATCGCCCGGCGCGCTGGTCGCGGCCGGCGGCGACGGCACCGTCAATGCGGTCGCCGCCCGCGCGCTCGAGCATGGCCTCGCCCTGGGCGTGCTGCCGCTGGGCACGCTCAACCATTTCGCGCGCGACCTCGGCATCCCGGAGGAGCTGGATGCGGCGGTGCGGGTGATCGCCGCCGGCCGCAGCCGCTGCGTCGACGTCGGCACCGTGAACGACAAGGTGTTCCTCAACAACGCCAGCATCGGCATGTACGCGACCATCGTGGTGGACCGCGAGCGGCAGCAGCGCCGGCTCGGGCGCGGCAAGTGGATCGCGCTGTGCCGGGCGACCCTGGCCGCGCTGCGCGATCCGGATCCCTTCGAGGTCGTGATCGGCCTGGAGGGCAGGGAACTGCGCCGGCACACGCCGTTCCTGTTCGTCGGCAACAACGACTACATCGTGCAGGGGCCCGAGGCCGGGCAGCGCGCGCGGCTGGACGACGGCACGCTGTCGCTGTACGTCCTGCACCCGCGCACCGCCCTGGGCCTGCTGTGGCTGGCGTTGCGCACGCTGCTGCGCGGCATGTCCGGCGCCCGCGACCTCGACGCCTTCAGCGTCGGCGCGCTGACCGTGGAGGCGCGCGCGCCACGGCTGGACGTGGCCCGCGACGGCGAAGTCGAGGCGATGGCCACGCCGGTGCGCTTCGCGGTCAGGCCGGGCGCGCTGCGGGTATTCGCGCCCGCGCAGCAGGCCGGGTGATGCGGACCATCGCCCACATTTCCGACCTGCATTTCGGGCGCGTCGATCCCGAGCTGCTGGAGCCGTTGGCACAGGCGCTCTCGGCATGCGCCCCGGACCTGCTGGTGGTGTCCGGAGACCTCACCCAGCGCGCGCGCAGCGCCCAGTTCCGCGCCGCCGCGGCGTACCTGCGCACGCTGCCCACCCCGCAGCTGGTGGTGCCGGGCAACCACGACATCCCGCTGTACGACGTGCTGCGGCGGTTCCTGTCGCCGCTGGGGCGCTTCCGCCGCTACATCGGCGAAGTCGAGTTCCCGTATTACCGGGACGACGAGATCGCGGTGATCGGGATCAATACCGCGCGCTCGCTGGCGTTCAAGGGCGGGCGCATCAACCGCGAACAGGTGGCCGAAGTCGCGCGCCGCTTCCGCGGCCTGCCCGAAGCCGTGACCCGGATCGTGGTCAGCCACCATCCGTTCGACATTCCGGCCGACGGCGACGAAAGCGACGTCGTCGGCCGCGCGCAGATGGCGATGCAGGCGTTCTCCGGTTGCGGCGTCGACCTGTTCCTGTCCGGGCACCTGCACCATTCGCATTCCGGCAACACCGCCGCGCGCTACGAGATCGACGGCTTCGCCGCGCTGGTGGTCCAGGCCGGCACCGCGACCTCGACCCGCGAACGCGGCGAGGCCAATGCCTTCAACGTGCTTCGCATCGGCGCCGCCGACATGGCGCTGGAGACGATGGCCTGGACGCCCGGCCGCGATGCCTTCACCTGCTCGGCCCGGCGGCGGTTCCACTACGCGTCCGGCCGCGGCTGGTCCGCGCGCCCGGCCTGAGCCACGGGCCGCCGGGGCGGTGTTAGGCTGCGGGCTTCGTGTTCACGGCGGAGTCGCGGATGAAAACGATCCTGGTGGCCAGTTCCAAGGGCGGTGCCGGCAAGACCACCATCGCCACGCACCTCGCGGCGCAGGCCGCGCTTTCCGGCAAGCACACGGTGCTGGTCGATGCCGACCCGCAGCGTTCCTCGACCCGCTGGGCCGAGCGCCGCGCCGGGCTCGACAGCGCGGTGCTGCCGCTGGACGGCAGCAAGGCCGCACGCGGCTGGCAGCGCGCGCTGCCCGAGAACACCCAGTTCGTGGTGATCGATGCCGCCGCCGGGGCGATGGCCCATGAGCTGATGCCCTTCCTGGAGCGCGCCGACGCGGTGCTGGTGCCGGTATTGCCGTCCACCCTCGACATCGAAGCCACGGTGCCGTTCCTCGACAGCCTCGCCAAGCTGGCGCGGGTGCGCCGCGGCGAGCTGCCGGTCGGGCTGGTGGGCAACAAGCTGCGGCCCTGGACCAACGCCTCGCAGCAGGCCCTGGACCTGTGGAAACAATGGCCCTACCCGGTGGTGGCGCAGCTGCGCGACAGCCAGGCGTATTCGGTGCTGGTCGGGCTCGGCAAGAGCCTGTTCGACTACCACTCCGCGCAGGTGCGCGAACACCAGGACGACTGGCAACCGTTGCTGCGCTGGCTGAAGAAGTGAGTTGACCGCAGTCCCCGCCGACGCCTTCCTTGCTCACGCCATCGCACGCGCGCTCGGCTACGCTTGCGGCATCCGCGGGCACGCGCACGCCCATCCACCGGGAGCACCGGCATGAGAGAACTGATCCTGCTGCGCCACGCCCATGCCGAACCGGCCAGCGCCGGCCAGGCCGACCTCGATCGGCCGTTGTCGCCCGAGGGCCTGGCCGAGGCCGAAGCCGCAGGCCGCTGGCTCGCCGAACAGGGGTTGGTTCCCGATTGCGTGCTGTGTTCGCCGTCGCGGCGCACGCGCGAAACCCTGGAAGCGGTGCTCGGCGCGATCGGCTACGTCGAGCAGCGGCTGGACGATGCCATCTACGAGGCGACCGCGGGCACGCTGGCGGCGCTGGCCGATACCCATCGCGACGCCGAGCGGCTGCTGCTGGTCGGCCACAACCCCGGGCTGGAACACCTCGCCGCACTGATGCACAGCGGCCAGTCCGGCGACTACCGCGGCATGCCCCCGGCCGGCATCGCGGTGCTGGCCCTGCCCGCCGACGCGGCGATCGAACCCGGTATCGCGACCCTGTCCGCCTTCTGGTGGCCGTGAGCCCCGATCCCGGTCGCGCCCGGATGAAGGGCGCCTGGTGCCTGGGCGCGGCAATGCTGGCCGCCACCACGCTGGCGCTGGCGGCGGAGATCGACGGCGTCGCCTCGCGCGTTGGCTTCCAGCTGCAGACGCGCTGGGGACAGGTGCTCGAAGGGCGCTTCCCGACCGTCCACGGCGAAGTCGGCGAACTGCCCGACGGCCGCCGCCAGGTACGGCTGCTGCTGTCGACCCGCGACGTGGAGATCGTCGGCCATCCGGGCTATACGCGATTCACCCGCGGCGGCGGTTTCTTCGAGGCCGACCACTGGCCGCAGGTGGAATTCCTGTCCGACGCCTATGCGCCCGCCCTGCTGCAGCACGGCGGCGCCCTGACCGGCACCCTGCGCATCCGCGGCGTGCGTCGGCGCGAGGTCTTCCTGATCCAGCCTTCCGGCTGCGACCAGCCCGGAATCGGTTGCGACGTGGTCGCCACCGGCAGCATCCGCCGCAGCAACTACGGCATGGACCGCTGGAAGTTCGCGGTGTCCGAGGACGTGCGCTTCTCGCTGCGGATGCGGGTACGCCGGGACGACGGCGCATGAGCGCGGCGATCCGCGCGCTGGCGCTGCTGCTGGCGCTGTCCGGCGTCGCCTGCACGACGCTGCCGCCGGCGCAGCGCACGCGCAGCGAGGCGATCGCGTTGTCGGCGCGCGCCACCCGGATCGACTGCACCCGCGAGGACGCCTGCGCGCGGCCCTCGCCGCTGCACCAGCTGGGCGCGCGCGCCTTCGCGCAGAGCGCGCCGGGCGCGCCGCACCACTACGCATTGATCCTGGATCGCGGCCAGGATGCATTGCTGGCGCGGATCGACCTGATCCGCAGCGCCACCACCTCGATCGACCTGCAGACCTACATCTTCGACGAGGACGACGCCGGCCACCTGTTCCTCGACGAACTGCTGGCCGCGGCGCGGCGCGGGGTCAGGGTGCGGGTGCTGGTCGACCAGCTGTCGGCGCTCAAGCGCGTGGACACGCTGGCCGCGCTGGCCGGGGCGCAGGCCGGTTTCGACCTGCGCATCTACAACCCGTTGCTGGGCCGGGCGCGGCTGAGCTACCCGCAATACCTGCTGGCCGCCGCCTGTTGCTGGCGCAAGCTCAACCAGCGCATGCACAGCAAGTTGCTGCTCATCGACGGCGCGGTGGGCATCACCGGCGGGCGCAACTACCAGGACGACTACTACGACTGGGACAGCCAGTACAACTTCCGCGATCGCGACGTGCTGGTCGCCGGCCCGGTGGCGCGCGAAATGGCGGCGAACTTCCAGGCGTTCTGGGACGACCGCCGCAGCGTGCCGCCATCGCACCTGCGCGACGTCGGCGGCCGGCTGCTGCGCGACGGCGTGCCGGCGCTGCCGGATGCGCCGTTCGAGCATCCGCGGCGGGTGGCCCAGGTCTCGCGCGACGCCGACGACGCCGCGCGGATCGCCGCGCTCGCGGCGGCGGCCTCGCCGGTGGCCGCGGTCGCCTACATCGCGGACCTGCCGCAGAAGCACCGGCCCGACAACGAGCTGCCGGCGCCGGCGTCGAGCGAACTGCGCGCGCTGATCGAATCGGCGCACGACGAGGTGCTGCTGCAGACCCCCTACCTGGTGCTGTCGGAGCCGGCGCAGGACATGTTCCGCGCCCTGCGCAAGCGGCCCCGGCCGCCGCGCGTGATCGTCTCCACCAACTCGCTGGCGTCGACCGATTCGTTCATCACCTATGCGCTGTCGTACAAGTACAAGCGCCGCTACCTGCGCGACTTCGGCTTCGAGATCCACGAGTCCAAGCCGTTCCCCGGCGACGCGCCGATCGACCTGGCGGCCACCGGCGCGACGCTGCCGCCGGTGCCCAGCGACGAGGCGCTGGCGCTGGCGCGCGAACGGGCGCTGGCCGCGCGCAACGCCTCCGGCGCGCATGCGCAGCGCTACCGGCGGCCGCTGCAGGCCGAATACGCGGCGCTGCGTTACGCCCGCCGCAGCGCCAACGAGCGCGTGCCGCTGGCGCGCGCCGGGGTGCGCATCGGGCTGCACGCCAAGTCGCTGGTGGTCGACGAACGCATCGGCGTGGTCGGCACCCACAACTTCGACCCGCGCGGCGACCGCTACAACACCGAGAGCGCGGTGGTGATCGAGGACCCGCAATTCGCCCGGGCACTGGCCGCGAGCATCCGCCGCGACATCGCGCCGGCCAACGCCTGGACCATCGCGCGGCGTCCCGATCCGCCGTTGTTCTCGGGACTGGAATACACGCTGGCGAAGGTGTCCGAGCGCATGCCGATCTTCGACCTGTGGCCGGTGCGCTACGCCACCAGCTACGAGTTCGTGCCCGGGCCGCAGTGCCCGCAGACGCTGTCGCCGTTCGACCCGCGCTTCCGCGACTGCTACCGGCCGGTCGGCGACTTCCCGGAGGTGGCCCTGGGCTTCAAGTCGCTGCTGACCCGGATCTTCACCGCCTTCGGCGCGGGGCTGGCGCCGATCCTCTGAACCCGGGTTGCGGCGCGGGGCACGGTGCGCGCGGCATGCCTTCAGTGGGGTGACTGATGGCCCATGGCAGGGTGGATATGGTGTTGTAGATTACCAGCACACCAATTCACCAAGGCTTCCAAGGAGGCCCACCATGACCACTCCCCTGCGCAGTCTGACCCCGGACCGCCGCCAGTCGGCCAGGCCGCAGCCGGCCCCTCCGTCGCGCCGTGCCGTGTATCGCCAGCGCGACGTCGGCGTCGGCTACGGCAACAGCAGCGGCTACGCCAGCGACCGCCGCTATGCACGTGACTGGGCCGGCCAGCCGCGTTTCCGCTGCGGTTGAAGTGCCGTCCGCGCTGCCTCGCCGGCTTGCGGCGGGTCGGCGCTCGCCGCGGGCGGGCGCGATGCGTGCTCCGTTGCCGGCAGCCGGGTTCCGGGCGCCCTCCCCACGCCCGCCGGCTGTCCGGCGACGGTTTTGCGCCACTGCCGCAGCCGCCGCCGGCCCGGGATCTCACCGGGCCGGCGGCGCGCGCTATCTTGGCGGCATGACCCCGCCCGTTCCGCGCGCCCTGTTCCGTCGTGAAGCCAGCGTTGCCGGGCTCAATGCGCTTTCGCAGGGCACCGCGATGCAGCCGCTGGGCATCGAGTTCACCGAGCTCGGCGCGGATTTCCTGCGCGCCACGATGCCGGTCGACGACCGCACCCGCCAGCCTTATGGCCTGCTGCACGGCGGCGCGTCGGTGCTGCTGGCCGAAACCCTGGGCAGCACCGCCGCAGGGCTGTGCGTGGAGCAGGGCCAGGGCGTGGTCGGCATCGAGATCAACGCCAACCACCTGGCCGGCGTGCGCGAGGGGCGCGTCACCGGCACCGCGCGGGCGCTGCATGTCGGGCGCAGTACCCAGGTCTGGGAAATCCGCATCGAGGACGACCATGGCCGCCTGGCCTGCATCTCGCGCCTGACCCTGGCGGTGGTGCCGCTGCGCGCGCGCTGAGCGCCTGAAGGGGCGTCGCAACGCGTCGGAGCCGCCGCAAATGGATGGCGCGGCGCGCGGCGCGGGTGGGCGCAACAAGCCTTCCCGCCTCAAGCCGGTGACCCGGCGCGCGGCGGCGCGTTGGCGTAGCACCGCTAGCCACTGCCGTGCCGGCGCGGCGCGGCGCGGCCGCAACAGCAATCGTTCCGCGTTCACCTCGATTGACGCGCCCGCGACTGTCGCCCTAGTCTGCGCGTCCTACCTCTTCCTCGAACCGGACCCGCCATGTCGATTTCGCTGAACTTCGAACTCAACGACCGTGACCTGGAGCATTTCCACACGGCGATGACCGCGGCGAAGAAGGCGGCCGACGGCAAGTCCGCGCAGGAGATCATCGACTGCGCCTCCAGGCTGCTGCAGGACGCGCAGAAGGTGCAGATCCCCGACTTCATCCAGCAGCGGCTGCTGCGCCTGGACGACATGATCGCGATGGTGCGCGACGACGCCTGGGCCCTGCCCGAGGCGGACCGCGAGCGCGTGCTGTCGGCGCTGGTGTACTTCTGCGATCCCGACGACGTGATCCCGGACAGCGTCGCGGTGCTGGGATTCCTCGACGACGCGATCATGATCGAGCTGTCGGTGCGCGAGCTCAAGCACGAGATCGACGCCTACGACGATTTCTGCGACTTCCGCCAGCACCAGGCGCAGCGCCGCGGGCTGGAAGCCGACAAGGTCGGCCGCGCCGACTGGCTGGACGGCCGCCGCGAGGAGCTGGTCGAACGCATGCACCAGCGCCGCGAGCGCGACATGGGCGTGGGTTACGGCAGCAGCAGCGGCTACGGCGCCAGCAAGGGCAGCTACGTGCGCACCTGGCGCCCGGGCATGTTCAAGTTCACCTGAGCCGCCATGGCGCCGGCGCTGCCGGCATCGCGCCGGGCGCAGCGCCTGCCCGTTCGCCCGCTTCGGCTATCGTGCCAGGATGCACCTTGCTCCCATGCGTTCCTCCGTCTGCGCCGTGAACGCATGACCACGCCGCAGCCACGTTCCGCCGGCTCCCTTTCGATGCGGAGGGGCTGAGCATGCGCTGGCTGCGTTACGGCTACCGGCTGCCGCTGCTGCTGTGGCACCTGCTGGTCGACCTGCCGTTGGTGCTGTTGCTGCAGAACCGGCTGACCGGCGCCCTCGAGATCGGCGGCGAGCGCCTGGACGACCGCCTGGTCCGGGCCTGGTCGGCCGGGCTGATGCGGGTGTTCGGCTTCCGCCTGCGTCGCACCGGAACGCCCTTGCCGGGCGCGACCGTGTTCGTCGCCAACCACGTCAGCTGGGTCGACATCATCGCCCTGCACAGCCAGCGGATGATGGGCTTCGTCGCCAAGCGCGAGATCGCCGGCTGGCCGCTGGTGGGCTGGATGGCGGCGCGCGGCGAAACCATCTTCCACCAGCGCGGCAGCACCGAGTCGCTGGGCGGCGTGCTGCACGAAATGCTGGCGCGGCTGCGCGCCGGGCGCTCGGTCGGGGTGTTCCCCGAGGGCCGCACCCGCGATGGCCGCGAGGTCGGGCCGTTCCACGCCCGCATCTTCCTGGCCGCGGTCGAGGCCGGTGCGCCGGTGCAGCCGGTCGCGTTGCGCTATGGCGTCGGCGGTGTGGCGCAGACCGCGGTTGCGTTCCGGCCCGGCGAAGACTTTGTCGGCAATTTCCTGCGCCTGCTCGGCGAGCCGGCGCGGATCGCCGAGGTGCGGTTCCTGGCGCCGATCGCGCCGGGCGACGCGGAAGGTCGCCGCCGCATCGCCGAACTGGCGCGCGACCGGATCGTCGCCGCGATGGCGGACTAGCCCTCCGCGCGGTCGTGGAGGCGCCGCGCCGGCAACGGGAATCCGCGGCGTGCGGCCACGGCCGGTGTTCGCGTTGGCCGATCGACCAAGCACGTACGATGCCGGGATGCTGACCGCCGCCGACTATCGCCCGCCCTGGTGGCTGCGCAACGGCCACCTGCAGACCATGCTCGGGTCCAACCCGTGGCGCCGTCGCCAGGGTGCCCAAGCGCTGGCGGCGACCGGTGCGAGCAGCAGCGAGCACCTGGTCGACGGCGGCGACGGCGTCCGCCTGCACGGCCTCTACAGCGCGGTCCCCGGGATCGAGCCGCGCGGCCTGGCATTGCTGCTGCACGGCTGGGAGGGCAGCGCCGAATCCAGCTACATGCGTTTGACCGCGGCGCAGTTCCTGCGGCGCGGCTTCGCGACCTTCCGCCTCAACTTCCGCGACCACGGCAACAGCCACCACCTCAACGAAGCGCTGTTCCATTCCAATCGCATCGACGAGGTCGTGCATGGCGCATGCGACATCGCGCGGCGCTTCTGGCCCGACGCCGGGCCGCAACGGCCGCTGGTGGCGGCGGGGTACTCGCTCGGCGGCAACTTCGCCCTGCGACTGGCGCTGCGCGCACCGGCCGCGGGCTTGCCGCTGGCGCGGGTGGCCGCGGTCTGCCCGGTGCTGGACCCGGCGACGACGATGGCGAACATGGAGCGCGGCCGGCGCATGTACCTGCGCCATTTCGAGCGCAAGTGGCGACATTCGCTGCAGCGCAAGCGCGCGCTGTTCCCGCAGGCGCACCATTTCGACGACCGCACCCTGCACCTGGGCATGCGCGACCTGACGCAGTGGCTGGTGCAGCGCCACACCGACTTCGGCACCCTGGACAACTACTTCGACGGCTATTCGATCGCCGGCCAACGGCTCGCCGCGCTGCAGGTGCCGGCGGAAATCCTGATGGCGGCAGACGATCCGGTGATCCCGCTGCAGGAATTCCACGCCCTGGCCTTGCCGGCCAACGCGCGCCTGGAGATCGCCGCGCAGGGCGGGCACTGCGGCTTCCTGCTCGGCGCACGCATGGACGGCTTCGCGGAGGCCTGGGTGGCGGAAAGGCTG
>Ga0209971_1000265_pt1 | contig 14800 bp, 11 predicted proteins | sample InoplaM3SAM_FD_187588 | JGI IMG/M metagenome (GOLD analysis project Ga0209971, IMG submission 187588) | Arabidopsis thaliana rhizosphere microbial communities from the Joint Genome Institute, USA, that affect carbon cycling - Inoculated... | ecosystem: Host-associated > Plants > Roots >... | reverse complement strand
TGGGTGTCGGGCCAAGCCACGCTGTGCGCCGATGAGCAGCGGCTGCAGCCTGATCCGCAGCTGCGCTATCGCCTGCGCGACTTTCCACTGGAGTCGCTCGCCCAGTACCTGCCGGACAATCTGATCTGGCAGGGCGAGCTCAACGCCGACGTGTCGCTGGAGCTGCCAGGCACCGGGCCCAGCGGGACGATCCGGATCGATGCCGGGCCTGGCACGTTGCGCATGCGTGACGGCGAGCGGTGGCTGGATTTCCCCTATCGGACCCTGTCGTTGAACAGCCAGCTCACGCCTGAGCAGATCGACAGCCGGCTGCGCTTCGAAGGCGGCGCGCTTGGGGCTCTGGATGCCCGCTTGCAGATCGATCCCAGCGGCGAGGTCAAGCCGATCTCCGGCAATTTCCAACTGAGCGATTTCGATCTGTCAGTCCTGCGACCGTTCATTGCACAGGTCGAGCGCCTCGACGGCGAGCTGAACGGTAACGGCCGCATCTCCGGCACGCTGCAGAACCCGCAGATCAACGGCGAGCTCAGGCTCAGTGGCGGCGAGATCGCCGGTGCGGGGCTGCCGGTCAGCTTCGAGCAGTTGCAGGTGCGGGCCATCATCGAAGGCGAACGGGTGCGCGTCGACGGCGATTGGCGCAGCGGCGAGCAGGGGCAAGGGCAGATCGCGGGTGTCTTCGACTGGGCCGGTGCACCGAATCTCGACTTGCGCGTCAGCGGCAGTCACCTGCCGGTCGTGGTCGAACCCTATGCCGAGCTCGAAATCGCACCCGATCTGCGGGTCCGGCTGGCGGATGAACAGCTATCGGTGAGCGGCAAGTTGCGGGTGCCGCGCGGCGACATCACGGTTCGGGAGCTGCCGCCGTCCACGGTCAAGGTGTCGGACGATGCGGTGATCGTGGGCGCCGAGACGCCAGAGGCGAAGCCGCCGCTGGCTATCGCCATGGATATCGATGTGGAGGTGGGGCAGGACCGGCTGCGGTTTTCCGGGTTCGGCCTCACAGCGGAGCTTGCTGGGCATATTCACATCGGCAACGATCTTGACGCGCGGGGCGAGCTGAGTTTGAACAAGGGGCGCTATCGCGCCTACGGCCAGCGTTTGACGATCCGGCGCGCCCGGCTGCTGTTCACCGGCGTGCTGTCGCAACCCTATCTGGACATCGAAGCCATCCGGCGCATCGAAAATGAAAACGTGATCGCCGGTCTTCGCATCACCGGTAGCGCCGAGCAGCCAAGGGTCGATGTGTTCGCCGAACCGGCGATGAGCCAGGAGCAGGCGTTGTCCTATCTCGTGCTCGGCCGCCCGCTGGGTGCGGAGACCGGCGACAGCAATCTGTTGGCGCAGGCTGCATTGGGGCTTGGGCTGGCCGGCAGCTCTTCGGTTACCGGCAACGTCGCGCAACGCCTGGGTATCCAGGACTTCCAGCTGGATACCGAAGGCAGCGGCAATGAAACCAGCGTCGTCGCCAGCGGCCGCCTGACGGACCGTCTGACGCTGCGCTATGGCGTTGGAGTCTTCGAGCCGGCCAATACCGTGGCGCTGCGTTATCAGCTGACCAAGCGGATATTCCTCGAGGCGGCCAGCGGCCTGGCCAGTTCGTTGGATATTTTCTACCGGCGGGACTTCTGATGCGGCGGCGCTTGCGCATTCGCTCCGGGGCCGCTGGCGGCTTTGCCAGATTGGGCTAGCCTCATGCTTTCCGTATACGGAAGCTGGCCATCTGGGCGAGATGACCAGGCAGTCGTATTGCTGTCGGGAAAAGCGCGGCGTGATCGCTTGAGAAAGCGTGGTACGCCAGTATCGAAGGTGGTGATAGGATCGCGCGGTCGCGCCTTGCGTGACGGCCCTCGCGCGGCTCTGGCGCGAGCCATGCGCTCGTCAGCAAGACCCCGGATTCACAGGAGGTTGGAGTCTTGTCGGGGCGTTCGAACGGGGGAGGGTAATCTCCCGCTTGCGTCCCGGTCTCAGTCGCCGCTTGGCCCGTTCGGGCAAGGTGTCAAACACAAACAATAAGGGTGCCTTGAATGGAATTCCTGCAAAACCTGGTCAATAGCGTTAATGGTCTCGTCTGGGGACCGCCCATGCTGGTGCTGATTCTCGGCACCGGTTTCTTTTTGATGGTGCTACTCAAGTTCATGCCGCTGACGCGGATTGGCACCGGCTTCGCGCTGATCTGGCGCGGTCGCGTCAAGGACGATGACGAGTCGGGCGAAATCAGCCCGTTTCAGGCGTTGATGACCTGCCTGGCCGCCACAGTCGGCACCGGCAACATCGCGGGTGTTGCCACTGCCATCTTCCTCGGCGGCCCCGGCGCGCTGTTCTGGATGTGGTGCACCGCGCTGGTCGGCATGGCCACCAAGTATTGCGAAGTGGTGCTGGCGGTTCATTACCGTGAAAAGGACGAGCGCGGCGAGCATGTCGGCGGGCCGATGTATGCCATCAAGAACGGCCTGGGCAAGCGCTGGTTGTGGCTTGGTGGGGCGTTCGCGGTCTTCGGCGGCCTGGCCGGCTTCGGCATCGGCAACATGGTGCAGGTGAACAGCATGGCGCTGGCGCTCGAATCCACGTTTTCCGTGCCGCTTTGGGTGACTGGCGTGGCAACCATGGTGGTCGTCGGGCTGGTGGTGCTTGGCGGCATCAAGCGGATCGGCGCCGTCGCCGCAGCGCTTGTGCCGGTCATGTGCGTCGCCTACATCATCGCCGGCTTTACCGTGCTGGTCGTGCATGCTGCTGAAATTCCGGCGGCGTTCGGCCTCATCTTTACCCATGCCTTCTCACCGGTAGCCGCTACCGGTGGCTTTGCCGGCGCCGCCGTCATGGCTGCGATTCGTTTCGGTGTCGCACGCGGGATATTTTCCAACGAGGCAGGCCTCGGCACGGCGGGCATCGCCCAGGCTGCCGGGACCACGCGCAGCGCTGTCCGCTCGGGGATGATCGGCATGATGGGTACCTTCATCGATACGCTGATCATCTGCACCATCACGGGCCTGACAATCATCTGCTCGGGTGTCTGGACCAGCGGCGAAAGCGGTTCCGCCCTATCGGCGGCGGCTTTCGAATCGGCGATGCCCGGCTTTGGTGGTGCCGTGTTAACCATCGCGCTTGTCGTGTTCGCCTTCACTACGATTCTGGGTTGGAGCTATTACGGCGAACGATGCTGGGAGTTTCTGGTGGGCACCAAGGCGATCCTGCCGTTCCGTATCGTCTGGGTGGTGGCGGTGCCGTTCGGCGCGATCGCCCAGCTGGATTTCGCCTGGTTGCTGGCCGATACGCTAAACGGCCTGATGGCGATCCCCAACCTGGTGGCGTTGCTGCTACTAAGTCCGGTCGTGGTCAAGTTGACCCGCGAATACTTTGCCCGCGAGCACGCATAATCAACCCGGCCGCGTCTCATGCGCGGCCTACATTCCATAAGGAGATCCCATGACCGAAGTAACACTGCGCGGCAACCCAATCGAGGTGGCGGGTAACTTTCCGCGCGCTGGCGGGCAAGCCAAGCCGTTCAGTCTGGTTGGCGCCGATCTGGCTGACGTCACGCTCGATGGCTTCGCCGGCAAGCGCAAGGTGCTGAACATTTTCCCGAGTATCGACACGCCAACCTGCGCCACTTCCGTGCGCAAGTTCAACGCTCAGGCCAACGAGTTGGAAAATACCGTCGTGCTATGCATTTCGGCCGACCTTCCGTTTGCGCAGAAGCGCTTTTGCGGTGCCGAAGGCCTGGACAATGTCATCAACCTTTCGACCATGCGCGGCCGTGAGTTCCTCGAAACTTATGGCGTGCTGATCGGTACGGGGCCGCTCGCTGGCGTTGCTGCTCGTGCCGTCGTGGTGCTGGACGAACAGAACAAGGTGCTGCACAGCGAGTTGGTCGCTGAAATCGGTACCGAACCCGACTACAGCGCCGCGGTCGCGGCGCTGAGCTGAGCTGAGCTGAGCTGAGCAGAGCTGACGTCGAGCAGAACATAGGCTGGCGATAGGGCGCAGTGCAATGCCGCTTCCTTTCGCTTCGCCTTCTTGGCGACGGAAAGCCGTTCGTTATGGTCCGCAGTACTCGATTTATCAATTTGCTCCACCCGTCTGGGTCGCTTAGCTTCTAGCCATCTCCGTTGCTACCGATGCGTTGTGTCGGTTCCTGGCTGCACGCAGAAAAATCTTCACGAAAACAAATCTTTTCCTGTCGCTGCGGTCAGAGCATTCGTTGCCCACTGAATGGATTCGCATATGTCTAGCTCGCTCGAGAAGAAAAAGATCGGTGTATCCGGTACAGGGATGATCGCCCACGCACTGATCCGGCTGATCACACAGCACTATCCGGAGCTGGAAATAACCCGCGTCCTGACGCGCCGCCCGCTCAATTCCTTCAGCGATTTTCCGTTGCCCGACAGGCTTACCAACTCCATCGACCAGCTGGTGGATAACGCCGATCTAATCATCGAATGCAGCGGGGACGTTTTTCACGGAACCGAAGTCATCGAACGTGCGTTCGAAGCCGACCTGCCTGTAGTTACGGTCAACGCCGAACTGCAGGTCACCACTGGCTCCTATCTCGCTGGCAAGGGATTCATTACCGAGGCCGAGGGCGATCAACCGGGCTCATTGGCAGCCCTGCACGAAGAAGCGTTGATGATGGGCTTCAAGCCGTTGGTGTACGGCAATATGAAGGGCTATCTGAACCATGACCCCTCGCGTGAAGACATGGCTTACTGGTCGAAGCGCCAAGGAATCAGTCTCGAGCAGACGACCTCGTTTACCGACGGCACCAAGGTGCAGATCGAGCAGGTGATCGTTGGGAACGGTCTCGGCGCGACTATTACCAGGCAAGGTCTGGAGGGGCTGGCTTCGACGAGTTTGAACGAAACCGGAAATCTGCTGGGCATGATGGCCGAGCGCTTGGGTCGGCCCTTTGTCGACTATGTCATCCCGTCTGGTTATCCGGCCGGCGGCGTTTTTGTGGTTTGTCGCCACGATGATAACCAGCAGGCCGCCATCGAGTATTTCAAGCTTGGATCAGGCCCTTATTACACGCTGGTGCGGCCGTTCCATCTGTGCTCGTTGGAAGTTGGCAAAACCGTACGACGCGTGCTGTCGGGAGGCAGCGTGCTGTTGAACAACTCTACCGCGCCAACTTTGGGCGTAGGCGCGATCGCCAAACGCGCCATGCGCGCAGGGGAGCTGGTCGACCGTGGGATCGGAGGGTTCCAGTTCCGAGGTGAGGCGCTCAAGCTGCATGAACATCCTGATCATGTGCCGATTGGCCTGTTGCGCAAGACGGCACTCAAGCGCGCCGTGGAACCAGGTCAGCTGATTACCTTCGATGACATCGATATCTTGCCAAGCCGAGCGCTGGATATCGTGATTCAGCAGCGGACCGAGCGTGCCGTACAAGCAGCACCGATGGCTGCTGATTCGCCGGTTTCCAGCGCCAAGCTGGCGCTAGGTTAGCCAATCTCGGTTAATCGCGCCGGCACAGACCGGCGCAGTCGTTTCTGATCGGTCACCATTCCTGAACGCCGCAGCTCAGGAATGGCGTTACGCACTTTAGAACAATATGACCCGCTGCCCGCCATGTCCGCAACGACGTTCACGGCGAGGCTCGCTAGATGGCATAGCCGAGCACGCCCGGTAGCCACAGCGCGATGGATGGAACGAGCGCGACCAGCAACAGCGCGCTACCCATCACCAGAACGAACAGCAGCGCCCAGCCTATCGTTTGCTCGAGGCGAATCTGCGCGATCTCGGCGGTGACCATGAGGTTGATCGCAACCGGCGGCGTGAATTGGCCGATGGCGATGTTCATAGCCAAGAGGATGCCAAACCAGACCGGATTCCAGCCGAAGTGCTGCATGACCGGGATGAGTATCGGCATCAGGATCAGGTAGATGGAAATCGCGTCCAGCAGCATGCCGGCGAGCAGCACGGCGATCATCACCAGGATCAGCAGGATCGAGCCGTTGTCCGAGAGCGATATCAACCACTCGGCCAAATGCCGGAAGGTGCCTAGCATGGTGCCGGCCCACGCGAAGATTCCAGCCAAGGCGATGATGAGCATCACTACGCCTGAAATGACCGCAGCTTCGCCGCAGAGCTTCCACAGGTTGCGCCAGGCCAGTTCGCGGGTAACGAACAAACCGATCAGCACGCCATAGGCGACACCCGCGACGGCGGCTTCGGTCGGTGTGAACAGGCCACTGCGCAGGCCGCCGAGGATTATGACCGGCGCGAACAGAGCAGGGAGCGCCTGGCGGAAGCTCTGACCCAGCGGTGGACGCTCGGCGCCTTCCGGATTTTCCCAGCCATAACGACGCGCAAGCAGCCAGGCCGGCAACAGCAGGACGAGCCCTGAAATGATTCCTGGGAACAATCCCGCGGCGAAAAGGGCACGCAAGTCGACACCGGGCACGACAATGGAATACAGGATAAGCGCGATCGACGGCGGGATGAGAATTGCCGTAGAGGCCGAAGCTGCAATCAGCGTTGCGGAAAACGGCTTGGGGTAGCCGGCGCGCGTCATGCTCGGGAGCATGACCATGGCCACCGCGGCAGCGTCTGCCGGGCCGGAGCCGCTCATGCCGCCCATGATCAGGCAAACCAGAATCGCGACCATCGCCAGCCCGCCGTGCCGCGGGCCGACCACCGCTTGGGCGAATCGCACCAAGCGCAACGCTACCCCTGACTTTTCGAATACCAATCCGGTCAGGATGAACAAGGGAATCGCGATCAGCGGGTACTTGGCGACCCCGTTGAACGTATTGGTGCCGAGCGTGGCGAGCATGTCCGGCGAAAGGCCGACGAGAATGCCGATCGCGCCGGATAAGGCGAGGGAGAACGCAACCGGTACGCCGATCAGCAGCAACAGCAAAAAGCTCGCTAGCATCCAAAGGTCAGGCGTCATCGCTGAGTCTCCCGCGCAGCCGGTCGAGCGTCATCTGGCTGAGCCTGACAAGCATCAGCAGCGCTAGCAACGGGAGCCAGATTACGTACCACCAGTTCGGCAGTCCGAGTCCGGGCGATTGTGATTCCCACTGATATTCCTCCAGAGCGAATTGCCCGCCGTACCAGAGCACCAACGCCAATACCACAACCCCGGCCAGCCACTGCGTCAGGATCAGGACGACGCGAAGTCGCGGAAAGAGTCGCTCGAGAAAGCCGATGCGGATATGCCTGTTGCTGCGCATGCCTACCGACGCGCCGGCGAAGGTCAGCACGACCAGGAGAAAGACGGAGATTTCTTCGGTGAAGGCAAAGGATGCATCCGTGAAATAGCGCACCACTACGTTGGCCAGGCTGATCAGGCTGATGATTATCAGCGCAAGGGTGGCCAGCACGCGCTCGATGCGTGCGTCCTGTCGATTGTTCATGGGTTTCCTCGAATCCCGGCGGCGTCGCGCCGCCGGGCACGGTTATTACTTTGTCATGTCCGCGCGGGCCGCTTCGACCAGGCTTGCGCCGATTTTCGGCGTCCATGTTTCGTGCACGCTGCGGGTCGCTTCGACGAATGCCTGATGTTCGGCATCGCTAAGCTCGGTGACTTCAACGCCACGGGTGCGAATGTCCTCAAGGCGCTTGGCTTCGCTGTTGCGCGAAAGCTCGATTTCCCACTTGCCAGCATCGATGGCCGCTTGGCGCAGGAGCTCGCGGTCGGCTTCAGGCAGTTGTTTCCAGACGCGCTGGTTGACCGCAAAGATCAACGGGTCGGCCATGTAGTGCCACAAGGTTAGGTACTTCTGTCCGACCTGATCGACCCGCGCGACGTCGAACACAGACAGGGGATTTTCCTGACCATCCACTGCGCCTGTGGTCAGCGCCGGCTTGGCATCGGCCCAGCTCATCTGAGTGGGGTTCGCCCCCAGCGCGGTGAAGGTGTCCTGGAAGAGAGGCGAGCCGACGACTCGGATCTTCAGCCCGCTCAGGTCGGCTGGAGTCCTGACCGGCTTGACCGAATTGGATATTTCGCGAAAGCCATTCTCGCCCCAAGCCAGCGGAACGATGCCGCGCTCCTCTATCGCAGCGAATGCCTGTTTTCCGGCTTCGCCATGAGTAATGGCATCGAGGTCGGCGCTGTCTGCCATCAAGAAAGGCAGCGAGAACAGGTTCAGCTCAGGCACTTGTGGCGACCAATTGATGGTCGAGCCTACAGCCATGTCGATCAGCCCGGAGCGCATAGCGGAAAACTCCTTGGTCTGGTCTCCGGTAACCAGCTGTGCGTTGGGATAGACGCGCAACGTGATCTCGCCGTTGGAGCGTTCCTTCACCAGGTCGGCCCATTTCTGTGCCGCCTGGCCCCAGGGGAACGCATCGGATAACACGGTTGATACGGAGTACTCGCGAGCACTAGCCGCGAACGTGGCGGAAAGGGCAGCAGCGGCAGTCAATGCAGCCAAATAACGGGTCAGTTTCATGAGGCGTCCTTGTTCGGATCGGGTCTTCTGGTTGTTGTTTTGCGAACGGCCCGGCACGCAAGGGAGCGGGCTAAGCGACGGCAGAAAAGCCATCAAAACGCGCGGATAGCGCGAGGAGGACGCGGCAAGCTGCGGAGGTAGAGCAGCGAATCGCAAGGCGTCAGACGCGCTGACATCCTTTTGGGACGCAGCGATACCAGGGCAGGTTTTAACTGGTCGGACAACTATCGCAGAAGGCATCGATAAGCGCCATTGGCGGATGGGCTGCGCCGCAGATGCGGCGATCAGGCATCGCGCAACAAGTCGTGAGCGTTGAGCAGGCTGTACGCTATCTCGGGCCGTTTCTCGAGTGATCGCCGGATTGCCGCGGGAATTGATTGTCGCGTCTTGCGGCAGAGTCCCGGTTGCTCGCTCAGTTCGATACGGATACCGCGCATGCTGCGGACCTCGCTTGCGCCCGGGCCGAGGCTTAGGGAAATACCAAGCTGCCGGTACATGCTTTGTTGCATGCGCTGAAGATCGTCAAGGCTGGCCAGGTTTTCGAGCCGCTGCAGAAGACGACTTTCCTCCTGTCTAGTCAGGCGAAGAACGCGTAGGTCACTGTCTGGGGCGTGCTGCAACTCATCGCGACCGCACGTGCACGCGGCCGGTGGGCAGGGCTGGCGAATAGGAACTGAGGCGGTCATGGTGAGTTTCGTGTGGCGTTGTTTGTTGTTGCATAGAAAGGTAACGGATCAAGGCGCGGGTTGATGGATAGCCGCGCCATATTGCTCGTCAGTTATAGCGACCATTTCTGCCGCCAACGCTGTAAGCGCCAGCGCCGAGGAGCGCAACGGCAATGGCGCCAAACAGGTACATCCCTTGAAGCTCTAGCGCCCAGCCACCCGTGCTAGCGATTGAAAACAGCTGCTGCATGTGCGCCAGGCCAAATGCCACGAGCATGTTGCAGACAATCAGCAACGCGCCGATTCGAGTAAACAAGCCAATCACCACGAGTATCGGCCCGACGACTTCACCAAGATAGGCACCATAGGCCAGTACGGACGGCAACCCATGCCCAGCCAGCATTCCGGCGATCCCGTCGACACCGTTCTGCAGCTTGGCAATGCCGTGCAAAAGGACAAGGACGCCCAGCGATACCCTCAGAACAAGTTTTCCGATGTCGTCAGTCATTGCGTGTCTCCGGTCTTGTCGGCTCTGAAACCACGTCTCCAACACAATAGACCAACCCAGAGGCGGATGCCTGCCGCTTATGGTTAGGTCAATCTGCCAGAACAAAACGCATGGAAGCGGGCCATCGGTCGGTATCGCTATGGCACCGAAGCTTCCTCAAAACGCTACGCAGCGCGTGCAAGGCGCTTGACAGGCGGGGTGACTTCTCCGATACGAGCCACTAGAATGCTTGCCCATTCTGGGGCCGGAACGCCGGCTTATGTCTGTGCAACGAGGAAAATCCATGCAAGTTTCTGTTGAAAGCACCTCCGCTCTTGAGCGCCGCATGACCATTGGCGTGCCGGTCGAGCGCATCGAGACCGAAGTCAACAAGCGTCTGCAACAGACCGCCAGCCGTGCAAAGATTCCAGGTTTTCGCCCCGGCAAAGTGCCGATGAGCGTGATTCGTCAGCGTTACGAAGCAGCCGCGCGCCAGGAAGCGTTGGGTGATCTGATCCAAGCGACCTTTTATGAGGCCGTGGTCGCCGAGAAGCTGAACCCCGCCGGTGCTCCGGCCGTTGAGCCGAAGGTGTTCGAAAAGGGCAAGGATCTCGAATACGTCGCGACGTTCGAAGTGTTTCCCGAATTCAAGGTGGCTGGGCTCGAGGCCATTGAAGTTGAGCGCCTGCAGGCTGAAGTGGCTGACTCGGATGTCGACAACATGCTCGAGATCCTGCGCAAGCAGAACACTCGCTTCGAAAAGGCTGATCGTGCCGCCGAGGAAGGCGATCAGGTGAATATCGATTTCGTTGGCAAGATCGATGGCGAAGTCTTTTCCGGCGGTTCGGCGCAGGGCACGCAGCTCGTGTTGGGTTCCGGTCGTATGATTCCTGGCTTCGAGTCTGCGTTGGTTGGCGCAAAAGCTGGCGAAGAACGCGTCATCACCCCGACTTTCCCCGAGGATTACCAGAACCTCGATCTGGCGGGTAAGACTGCCGAGTTCACCGTTACCGTCAACAGCGTCGAGGCGCCTCAGCTGCCAGAACTGAACGATGAATTCTTCGGCCAGTTCGGTGTCCAGGAAGGCGGTCTCGAAGGGTTCCGTGCCGAGGTCAAGAAGAACATGGAGCGCGAACTGCGTCAGGCGACCAAGACCAAGGTAAAGAATCAGGTCATGGAAGGTCTGGTCAGCGCCAACCCCATCGATGCACCGAAGGCACTCATTGACAACGAAGTGAACCGTCTGCGTGTTCAGGCTGTTCAGCAATTCGGTGGCAACATCAAGCCCGACCAATTGCCGGCGGAGCTGTTCGAAGAGCAGGCCAAGCGCCGTGTGGTGTTGGGTCTGATCGTCGCCGAGGTGGTCAAGCAGTATGAGCTCAAGCCCGACGACGCGCGCGTCCGCGAGCTGATCGAGGAGATGGCTTCGGCCTATCAGGAGCCCGAGCAGGTGGTGTCCTGGTACTACAAGAACGACGAGCAGTTGAACGAAGTCCGTTCGGTTGTGCTCGAAGAGCAAGTTGTAGATACTGTTTTGAAGCAGGCAAAAGTGACCGACAAATCGGTCTCCTACGAAGAAGCAGTGAAGCCTGCGGAAGCTCCGCAAGCCGCCTGATTTTCTTCAACCGTTTAATGCACATTCATAAGCCAGCCTCGCGCTGGCTTATGTCTTTGCGGCGTGACATAGGGAGCATCGTTGGAAATGTCCGGCAATTCGTTTATGCAAGCATCTGAAATCCAGGCCGCTGGCGGCTTGGTACCGATGGTCATCGAGCAGTCCGCTCGTGGTGAACGGGCATATGACATTTATTCGCGCCTGCTAAAGGAACGGGTAATTTTCATGGTGGGTCAGGTCGAGGACTACATGGCCAACCTGATCGTGGCGCAAATGTTGTTCCTCGAGGCCGAGAACCCAGAGAAAGACATCCATCTGTACATTAACTCTCCGGGTGGGTCCGTTACCGCCGGCATGGCTATTTACGACACCATGCAATTCATCAAGGCAGACGTTTCCACTACCTGTATCGGCCAAGCCTGCAGCATGGGTGCGTTCCTGCTCGCCGGCGGTGCGAAGGGCAAGCGCTTCTGCCTCCCCAATGCCCGTGTGATGATCCATCAGCCGCTCGGCGGGTTCCAGGGCCAGGCGTCGGACATCGACATTCATGCGCGTGAGATTCTTTATATCCGTGAGCGCCTGAATGCGTTGTTGGCGCACCACACCGGTCAGGATCTGGAAACGATCGAACGTGACACCAACCGCGACAACTTCATGAGCGCATCGCGCGCGCTGGAGTACGGGCTTGTCGATGCTGTTCACGAAAAGCGGCAGCTGCCGGTCTGACGCAGGTCCCGGAGGGCTCAGCTAGCTGGCATCCGTCATGTGCGCTTTGCGCGCCCTTGAAAATGCCCGCGTTTGCCTTCATCTTGTATTTCAAGCCTTTCCCGATTGGATCGATCGAATGACTGACACCCGCAACGGCGAGGATTCCGGCAAGCTGCTTTATTGCTCCTTCTGCGGCAAAAGCCAGCACGAAGTACGCAAATTGATTGCCGGCCCCTCGGTTTTTATCTGCGACGAGTGCGTCGACCTGTGCAACGACATCATCCGTGAGGAGGTGCAAGAAGCGCAGGCCGAGAGCAGTTCGCAAAAGCTGCCTGCTCCCAAGGAGATCAGCGGCATCCTCGACCAGTACGTTATCGGTCAGGAGCGCGCTAAAAAGATTCTGGCTGTGGCTGTTTACAACCACTACAAGCGGCTCAACCAGCGCGACAAGAAAGAAGAGGTCGAACTGGGCAAGAGCAACATTCTGCTGATCGGACCGACCGGCTCGGGCAAAACGCTGCTGGCCGAGACGCTGGCCAGGTTGCTGAATGTGCCGTTCACTATCGCTGACGCAACGACGCTGACCGAAGCCGGTTATGTCGGCGAGGATGTCGAGAACATCATCCAGAAGCTCTTGCAGAAGTGCGATTACGATGTCGAGAAAGCCCAGATGGGCATTGTCTACATCGATGAAATCGACAAGATTTCTCGCAAGTCGGATAACCCGTCCATCACGCGTGATGTTTCGGGTGAGGGCGTGCAGCAGGCGCTGCTCAAACTGATCGAAGGGACTGTGGCTTCCGTTCCCCCACAAGGTGGTCGCAAGCACCCTCAGCAGGAATTCCTGCAGGTCGATACCCGCAACATTCTCTTTATCTGCGGCGGTGCGTTTGCCGGGTTGGAAAAGGTGATTCAGGGCAGGTCGACGCAGGGCGGCATCGGTTTCAACGCGGAAGTGCGCAGCAAGGATCCAGGCAAGAAGATCGGCGAGTCGCTGCGTGCAGTCGAGCCCGATGATCTGGTCAAGTTTGGCCTGATTCCAGAGTTTGTCGGTCGCCTTCCCGTAATCGCAACGCTGGACGAGCTCGACGAAGCGGCCCTCATCCAGATACTGACCGAGCCGAAGAATGCCCTGACGAAGCAGTATGCAAAGCTGTTCGAACTCGAAGGGGTCGATCTTGAGTTCCGTACCGACGCGCTCAAAGCCGTCGCCAGCCGAGCGCTGGAGCGCAAGACTGGCGCTCGCGGTCTGCGATCGATCCTGGAAGGTGTTTTGCTCGATACCATGTACGAGATTCCTTCTCAGAAGGACGTTAGCAAGGTGGTTATCGACGAGAGCGTGATCGAGGGTAGCTCTCAGCCGCTTTTGATATACGAAAACAGCGAACCGCCAGCGAAGGCAGCGCCTGACGCGTGATACATAAAAGGGGCCTCCGGGCCCCTTTGCATTTCCATGTCGTCCTTGTTTTTCACCCTGTGTGCCCTCATCTTGATTGCCAAGGTGTTCCCCGTTCACGCCGTATGGCCGTCGTAGAGCTGAATTTATGAAGACAACCATCGAATTGCCCCTCTTGCCGCTGCGCGACGTCGTGGTTTATCCGCACATGGTGATTCCGCTGTTCGTTGGGCGAGACAAGTCCATCGAGGCCCTCGAGTCGGCGATGGCTGGTGACAAGCAGATTCTCCTGTTGGCACAGAAAAATCCGGCCGACGACGATCCCACCGAAGAAGGACTGTACCGCGTCGGTACGGTTGCGACCGTTCTGCAGCTGCTCAAATTGCCAGACGGTACCGTTAAAGTGCTGGTCGAAGGCGAGCAACGCGGGGTAATTGATCATTTCATCGAGGCTGACCAGCATAGCCGCGCCGATGTGTCACTGATTGATGAGCAGGACATCGAGGAGCGTGAAGCCGAAGTTTTTGTGCGGAGTCTGCTTAGCCAATTCGAGCAATATGTCCAGCTGGGAAAAAAGGTGCCATCGGAGGTACTCTCGTCGCTCGCCAGCATTGATGAGCCAGCGCGACTGGTCGATACCATGGCCGCTCACATGGCGCTGAAGATCGAGCAAAAGCAGGACATTCTTGAAATCACCGATCTGCCTGCCCGAGTTGAGCATGTTCTCGCGCTGCTCGACGCGGAAATTGATTTGCTGCAGGTAGAAAAGCGTATTCGCGGACGTGTGAAGAAGCAGATGGAGCGCAGCCAGCGCGAGTACTACCTGAACGAGCAGATGAAGGCGATTCAGAAGGAGCTCGGCGACATCGACGAAGGTCATAACGAGATTGATGACCTTAAAAAGCGCATCGAAAACGCTGGTCTGAGCAAAGACGCTCATGCCAAAGCGACCACCGAGCTGAACAAGCTCAAGCAGATGTCACCTATGTCTGCCGAAGCTACGGTAGTGCGTACCTATATCGATTGGCTGGTAAATGTACCCTGGAAGGCTGCAAGCAAGGTGCGGTTGGATCTGGCGAAGGCCGAGGATGTGCTCGATGCTGATCATTACGGTCTGGAAGAGGTCAAGGACCGTATTCTCGAATACCTCGCCGTTCAGAAACGAGTCAAAAAACTCAAGGGTCCGGTGCTGTGCCTGGTCGGACCACCTGGCGTAGGTAAGACATCGCTTGCTGAATCCATAGCCCGCTCGACGAACCGCAAGTTCGTACGGATGGCGTTGGGTGGCGTGCGGGACGAAGCCGAAATTCGCGGCCATCGTCGGACCTATATCGGTTCGATGCCCGGCAAGATACTGCAGAACATGAACAAGGTCGGCGTGAGAAACCCGCTCTTCCTGCTCGATGAGGTCGACAAGATGGGCATGGACTTCCGCGGCGACCCGGCATCCGCGCTGCTGGAGGTGCTCGATCCGGAGCAGAATCACACCTTCGTCGATCACTATATCGAAGTCGAGTATGACCTGTCGGA
>Ga0209971_1000264_pt1 | contig 14802 bp, 13 predicted proteins | sample InoplaM3SAM_FD_187588 | JGI IMG/M metagenome (GOLD analysis project Ga0209971, IMG submission 187588) | Arabidopsis thaliana rhizosphere microbial communities from the Joint Genome Institute, USA, that affect carbon cycling - Inoculated... | ecosystem: Host-associated > Plants > Roots >... | reverse complement strand
TCGTAGTCGCTCACCCGCGCTCCGGGCGACGAGCATACCTGGGAGCGCGGCCGTCGCGCTACCGGAACCGGGGGGCCGCGGCCCGCCCCGCGCGCTTAGGTCTCCCTAACGAGCGAACGGCGGCGCGCATCGTGATTGTTTGACATCGGCGGAAGGCGCGTGGTATTGGGCGCAGTGACAACCGGCAGCGCGAAGCAGCCTGTCGCCCACGACGAGAGGAGAAGCGCGATGACCTCAGTCACCGTCAACGGACGCCCCTACAAGGTCAACCTTCCCGACGACACCCCGCTCTTGTGGGCCCTCCGCGACGAGCTGGGCCTGACCGGCACCAAGTTCGGCTGCGGCATGGCGCTCTGCGGCGCGTGTACCGTGCACGTCAACGGGCAGCCCGTCCGCGCCTGCATGACGCCGATCTCGGCGGTCTCGGGCGCCAAGGTGACGACCATCGAGGCCGTCGGCACCGATCCGGTCGGCCGCGCGGTGCAGGCCGCCTGGGTCGACATGGGCGTGCCGCAGTGCGGGTACTGCCAGGCCGGCCAGGTCATGGCCGCGACGGCGCTGCTCAAGCGCACCAAGAAGCCGACCGATACCGAGATCGACGAGGCGATGAGCGGCAACATCTGCCGCTGCGGGACGTACGTCCGGATCCGGGAGGCGATCAAGCAGGCTGCCGCGCAGCCGGGAGCGGCGCGATGAGGCCCCGGCGGCCGGATTCACTCTCGGCCGAGACCCGGCCGGGACGCGCGCCCGAGACAGTGATCGCCAACATCAGCCGCCGGCGGTTCCTGCAGGGCACCGGCGCGGTGGGCGGGCTGGTGCTCGCCGCCGGGTTCGCCTCCGCCGCGCGCGCGGCCGATCCGCCGAAGTACGGACGCGACGGCATGCCCAACGGGTGGGTGGACGATCCGCTCGTGTTCGTGGCCATCGGCGAGGACGGCACCGTCACGATCACCTGCCATCGCTCCGAGATGGGGCAGGGCGTGCGCACCAGCATGCCGATGATCGTGGCCGACGAGCTCGAGGCCGACTGGAAGCGCGTCAAGATCAAGCAGGCCACGGGCGACGAGAAGCGCTTCGGCAACCAGGACACCGACGGCTCCCGCAGCACGCGGCATTTCTTCACGCCGATGCGGCGTTGCGGCGCGGCGGCTCGCACCATGCTGGAATCCGCCGCGGCGGCGAGGTGGGGCGTCCCGGTCGGCGAGGTGCAGGCCAAGAACCACGAGGTCGTCCACGCCAAGAGCGGCCGGCGCCTGGGCTACGGCGCACTGGCCAAGGCCGCGGCCACCCAGCCGGTCCCGGACCGGGACAGCGTGAGGCTGAAGGACCCCTCGCAGTTCCGCTACATCGGCAAGGGTCAGCTCAAGCTGGTCGACGGCCGCGACATCGTGACCGGCAAGGCCATGTACGGCATCGATACGCGGCTGCCCGGCATGCTCTACGCGGTGGTGGCCCGTCCGCCGGTCTACGGCGGGAAGGTGCAGAGCTATGACGCGGCCGCCACGCTCAAGGTCCCCGGCGTGGTGAAGGTGGTCGAGATCGACCAGAGCCCGGCCCCGGCGCACTTCAACCCGCTGGGCGGCGTCGCGGTGGTGGCCACGAACACCTGGTCCGCCATCCAGGGCCGCAAGGCCCTCAAGGTGGTCTGGAACGACGGCCCCAACGGCTCCTACGACACGCCGGCCTACAAGGTCTCCATGCAGGAGTCGGCGCGCAAGCCGGGCAAGGTCGTGCGCGACAACGGCAACCTCGACAGCGACCTGGCCGGGGCCGCGAAGAAGGTCGAGGCCGAGTACTACATCCCGCACCTCTCGCATGCGCCGATGGAGCCGCCGGCCGCGACGGTGCGCATCGTCAACGGCAAGGCCGAGGTCTGGGGCTGCGTGCAGTCCCCGCAGGCGACGAAGGACCTGATCGCCAAGCGGCTCGGCATGAAGCCCGAGGACGTGACGGTCAACGTGACGCTGCTGGGCGGCGGGTTCGGCCGGAAGTCGAAGCCCGACTTCGCCATCGAGGCCGCGGTGGTCTCGAAGGCGATGGACGGCAAGCCGGTGAAGCTGACGTGGACCCGAGAAGACGACCTGGTCAACAACTACTTCCACACCGTCTCGGTGGAGCATCTCGAGGCCGGCCTCGACGCGCAGAACAAGCCGGTCGCCTGGCTGCACCGCAGCGTGGCGCCCACCATCTTCTCGACCTTCGTCGAGGGGGCCAAGAACGAGGCCGACCTCGAGCTGGCGATGGGCGTCATCAACGTGCCGTTCGACATCAAGAGCGTCCGCATCGAGAATCCCGAGGCGGTCGCGCACACCAGAATCGGTTGGTTCCGCTCCGTCTCGAACATCCCCCACGCCTTCGCGGTGCAGTCGTTCGTGGCCGAGCTGGCCGCCGCGGCGGGACGCGACCCGAAGGATTATCTGCTGGAGGTCATCGGACCGGCCCGGCGCATCAGCCCGGAGCAGCTGTCCGACAAGTGGAATCACGGTGAGAACCCGGAGCTGTATCCGGTCGACACCGGACGGCTCCGTCGCGTGGTGGAGACGGTGGCCCGCGAGGCCGGCTGGGGGCGTCAGATGCCCAAGGGCCGCGGCCTCGGCATCGCCGCGCACTACAGCTTCGTGTCGTACGTGGCGTCGGTGGTGGAGGTCGAGGTGGACAATCAAGGGGTGATCACGGTTCCCCGCATCGACATCGCCATCGATTGCGGCGCCACGGTGAACCCGGACCGCGTGCGCGCCCAGATGCAGGGCGCGGCCATCATGGGGCTGGGCATCGCGACGCTCGGCGAGATGACGTTCAAGGGCGGGAAAGCCGAGCAGGAGAACTTCCACCAGTACGAGGTCACGCGCATGTCCGGGGCGCCCCGCGAGACGCGCGTGTACATCATCCCGGGGGACTACGCCCAGCCGATGGGCGGAGTGGGTGAGCCGGGCGTGCCGCCCATCCCGCCGGCGCTCTGCAACGCGATCTTCGCCGCGACCGGGAAGCGCATCCGGACGCTGCCGATCCGCGATCAGCTGAAAGCCTGACCGAGTAGGTGGGCCGACGACGGAGCCGCGCGCGACCAGCCGGTCGCGCCGGCTCCGCGGCCCCCGCCGTACCCCCGCCGCGGCCGACCTCCGCCACGGTAGCCGGGCGCCCGGCCTCGCCGGCCGAGGCCGCACAGCCCCCGTCGGCGCTCTGGCGCATCGTCCCGCCACTGCTCTGCGTGGTCGTCACCCTCGCGGTGTTCTGGCCGACCCTCGGGCATCAGTTCCTCGACTGGGACGACGATCGCAACCTGGTGAACAACCCCGACTTCCGCGGGCTCGGGTGGTCGCAGCTGCGCTGGATGCTCACGACGACGCTGATGGGGCACTGGATTCCCTTCACGTGGCTGACGTTTGGCACCGACTACGTGATCTGGGGGATGAGGCCCTTCGGCTACCACTTGACCAACCTGCTGGTGCACGCCGGCGCGGCGGCGGCGCTGTACTTCGTCGCGCGTCGGCTGCTCCGGGCGGCGACCGGCGACAGCGAGATCGCGCTCCGCCTGGGCGCCCTCGCGGCCGCGCTGTTCTTCGCGATCCACCCGCTGCGCGTCGAATCCGTCGCGTGGGCGACCGAGCGGCGCGACGTGCTGTCCGGTCTCTGGCTCCTCCTCACCGTCCTCACCTATCTGGTGTCGGTGGACCGGCCGGCCCGCCGGGGCCGGTGGCTGGCGGCGTCGCTGATCTGCTACGCGCTGGCGCTCACCTCGAAGGCCATCGTGATGACGCTGCCCGCGGTGCTGCTGATCCTCGACGTCTACCCGCTGCGGCGGCTCGGCCGCGGGCGAGCCTGGGCGACCGAGGAGGGGCGCCGGGCCCTCATCGAGAAGATCCCGTTCGTGCTCCTGGCCATTGCGGGCGCGGGGATGGCCGTCTACGCCCTGCGGACCCACGCCGCCGAGATGATGGTGCCGCAGCCGCTCGAGAGTCGGATCGCGGTGGCGCTCTACGGCGTCGCGTTCTACGCGTGGACGACCGTCGTGCCCGCCGCGATCTCGCCGCTCTACCAGCTGCCCCGCCGCGTGGATCCCGCGGACCCGGCGATGCTCGCGAGCGCGGCGGCGGTGATCGCGGTCACCGCGGTGCTGCTGTGGCAGCGGCGGCGATGGCCGGCCGGCCTCGCGGTGTGGCTCGGCTACCTGGTGCTGCTCGCCCCGGTGAGCGGCCTCGTGCAGTCGGGACCGCAGCTGGTGGCGGCCCGCTACAGCTACCTGGCCGGCCTGGGGTTCGCGCTGCTCGTCGGCGCCGGCGTCGGCTGGCTGGCCCGGCGCGCCGAGGGGCCGCCGCGCGCCTGGCGGTGGGCGGGCATCGGGGGCGTGGTGGTCGTTGCGGGCCTCGTGACCCTCGGCACGCTGACGTGGAGGCAGACGCAGATCTGGCGCGACCCGGAGACGCTGTGGAGCCATGTGCTGTCGATCGATCCCGGGTCGTCGATCGCGCACAACAACCTGGGCTTCGCCTACCTGCAGGCGGGACGGCTGGCCGACGCGGAGCGGGAGATCCTGACCGCGCTCCGCCTCGACCCCGAATGGGAGCTGGCGCACGCCAACCTCGCGGTGGTGCTACTGCGCCAGGGCCGGCTCGCCGAGGCCGGCGAGGCGCGCGTGCAGCTCGGCTACATGCTCCTCAAGCACGGCAAGTACGAGGGGGCGATCGATCTCTTCCAGAAGGAGGTCGCCTCGCGCCCCGGCGACGCGGGCGCGCACAACAACCTGGGCGCGGCGCTGCTGCTGCGCGGCCAGGTCGGACCGGCCATCGGCCAGTTCGAGGAGGCGCTGCGGATCAATCCGGCGCACGAGAAGGCGCGACGGAACCTCGCGGCGGCTCGCCAGCGTCAGCTCGGCCGGTGACGCTGGCCGCTAGGGCAGCAGGATCGAGAGCAGCTGGAGCAGGAAGGCCAGCCCCAGCAGCAACGGGGCGATCGTGCGGCGCGCCTGGTGGCGCACCAGCCGGACGCCGGCGACCAGGCCGATCGCCAGTGCGGTCAGGCTGAGCGCGTTGCGGAGGCTGATCGGCAAGGGCCCGCCGCCCGGCTTCTCCCGCCGCGTGACGTCGAGCGTGCACGTGGCTCCGGCCTGGCGGGTGCCGTCGGTGAGGCCTTTCAGCACGATCCGCTGCCCCTCGATCTTCGGAGCGCCGACGTCGCCGAACTGGATGAAGTACGGCGCCTGGGTCTTCTGGCCGGCCGGCTCGCGAAAGCGCTCCACCGCGGTGACCGACCCCTGCAGCAGCTCCTGGCTCTTCTGGGTGTCGCGCCAGCGATCGACGTAGCCCGCGTACCGCACCGGCGATGCGGCGGCGCCCTCCTCGGCGCAGGAGCCGACCACCTGCATGTGCTCGATCAGCACGAATCGCTCGGAGGAGACGATCTGCGGCGGAGACTGGCCGCAGGCGGCGAGCACGCATGCGGCGAGCGCAAGGAGCCAGGCGCGCGCGGCCGGGCCGATCACGGGCTCGTCTCCATCTCCGCATCGTAGTCGCATGCCGCCGCCGATCGTCTCACAGACCGCGAGCGCTCCGGTGCTAGGATGTCGCCCATGAGCCGGGCGCTGACGGTCCTGATGCCGTTTCACACCCCGTTCTACGCGCCGCTGCCCGCCGGCGTCGCGCTCGGCCACTTCCGCGAGGCCGGCCTCGACGTCACCGCGGTGCCGGCGGCGCGGTTCGGCAAGGCCACGATGCCCGCGCTGCTCGACGGCGACATCCAGATCAGCCTGGGCGGGCTCATGCGCAGCTTCGAGCTGGCCGACCGCGGCGGACCGATCGTGGTGCACTTCGCGGAGGTCTGCAGCCGGAACGGGTTCTTCCTGCTGAGCCGCGAGCCGCGGCCCGGCTTCCGCTGGGCGGATCTCGCCGGGCGGACGGTGCTCTCCTTCCACGAGGCGCCGACGCCGTGGCAGTGCATGCTGACGGTGCTGCGCGCCCACGGGGTCGACCCGGCCGCGGTGCGCATCGAGCGCCACCGGCCGACCCCCGAAGCGGTCGCCGCCTTCCGGGCCGGAGAGGCAGACTTCCTCGAGCAGCCGCAGCCGGTGGTCGAGCAGCTGCTGGCCGAAGGCGCGGGCCATCTGGTGGCGTCGATGGGCGAGGCCACCGGGCCGGTGCCGTTCACCTCCTACATGACCACGCCCGAGCTCCTCCGGCGCGAGCCCGACACCGTCCGGCGTTTCACGCGCGCGGTGTACCGCACCCAGCGGTGGCTGGCCGGACACGACGCGGCGACCATCGCCAAGGTGGTCGCCCCCGCGTTCGCCGACACCGAGCCGACGATCCTGGAGCGGGCGGTGGCCCGGTACCTGGGGCAGGGCACGTGGTCGCGCGACCCGCTGCTGCGCCGCGAGGGCTACGACTACCTCGAGCGCATCCTGATCTCGGGCGGCCTGATCCGGCAAGGCCAGCGCTACGAGGATCTGGTGGACACCGCGCTGGCCCGGGACGTGATGGCCGAGGACGGCGCGCGCGCCGACTAGGGTGTCCCGGCGGCCGGGGCGTCCGGAGTCGGCGCACGCTCGCCGCCCGGAGCGCGGGACGGATCGAGGCCCGGCACGATCGGCTTGAGGAAGGCGTTCTGCAGCAGGCGCCCGATCGTCTCCCAGCGGCTCACGTGCGGCCGCTCCAGCGGTCCCGACACCTGCACCACCGTGGCGACCTCGCCGCGCGAGTGATTCTTCAGCACCTTGCCGGCCACGTTCATCATCCCCTCGTACAGCCGGCGCTTCAGGCTGCGGTCGCCCTCGGCCGAGCCGTCGTCGCCGACGCGGATGTCCTTGACGAGCGGCTTGATGTAGCCCTCGATGGTGCCGTTCTCGACCTTCAGCTCGGAGTAGAGGGAGAGCGCGCCCTGGGTCACGCCGACGCCGCCGTGGGCACGGACCACGTTGCTGAGCCGCGGCAGGTCGGCGTCCTCGATGCGGGTGGTGATGTCGAGATCGGCGCGCCCCGGGCGCGTCTTCACCGAGGCGGTGATGCGGGTCGGCCCCTTGCCCATCAGCTGCCCGCGCAGCGCGATGGAGGCGTGGCCGTCGCGCGGCTGGCTGCTCAGGTGCCGCAGCGAGATGTCGGTATCGGTGAGCCGGAGCCGGTAGGGCGGGCTGGCCGCCCGGTTCACGAAGCCGAACGTGCTGGCGGTGACGTCGAGGCGCTCGATGGCCAGCTGCGCGCTCGGCGTCCTGGTGGCCCGACGCGCCACTTCGGCGGTCTGCTCGACCCGCGCCTGCTCGGCGCCCGCGGTCTCGCGGGTGTGCGTGTATTCCAGGGCCACCCCCTGCACGCGCACCTGGTCGAGCGACACCCGCGTGATCTTCGGGCCGACCTCGAAGCGGCCCTCCAGCGAGAGCGTGCCGTTCCGCACCGACACGTTGTAGCGGTTGGTGAGGGGCCGGAAGTAGTCGAGCGCGATCCGCTCGAGCCAGAGCGAGCCCTCCACGCCGGGATACGGCGTCGCGAGGAAGTCGGCGTGCCCGTCCAGCCAGATCTGGCCCTGCTCGAACGCCACGCCTTCGACCTGGACGTCGGACGGATAGGTGCGCTCCGCCGAGCGGATGTTGCGGATGTTGTCGGCCTGGATCTTCAAATGACCGAGGTGGAGCGGCTTGAACGGGCCGCGATCGACGTAGGTCACGTCGCCCTGCCGGACGCGCAGCCGGTTGATCTTGAGATCGAGCGTGAGGGCTTCGAGCGCCTCCTGCCAGCCGCGCTGCTCGACCGGCGTGCGATCGGCGGCCTCGGTGCGCACCTGGCGCAGGTCGAGGTGCACGGTGGGATGGTCGAACAGCACGTCGGCCACCACGCGCCCCCGGATCAGCGCCCGCCAGTCGACGCTGGTGACGAGCCGGCGCACGTGGAGCACGGGCGGATCGGGATTGTCGTTCTGGACGATCGTGGCCTCGCGCATCTCGATGGCGGCGGCGAGCGGATGCAGGCGCAGGCCGGGGATCGAGACGGTGTAGCCGCTGAGCCGCCGGTTGACCTCCGCTTCCAGGTAGCGGCGCGCCGGCTCGTCGAGGACGCGCACCGCGATCCCCGCGGCGACCACGAGCAGCCCGATCGAGCCCGCGATCCACAGCCCACGGCGGCGTGAGCGTCGCATGCGGTTGCACCGGTACAAGGCACGTGCCACCGGCAATCCGGGGTCGAGCGCGCGAATGACCGGTGAACGCGGCGCCCGGCGGGTAGTTCTTACATCGGCGTCGCGGAAGATTCGTCCGGTGGTCAGCGGCGACGCGACGTCAGATCCGCGAAGGGCCCGGTGATGCGGATGATCTCGTTGAGCCCGAACACGCCGCTGCGGATGACCGCCACGAAGAGGTCGCCGGCCATGCCGGCGGTGCGCGTCTCCGGCGTGGCCGGCACCACGGTGAGCGCGCGCGGGGCGTCGCCGTGGGTGAAGCGGGCGAGCACGATCTGCTCGCCCTCGGGTGTGAGTGCGAAGACGTACGCGCCCTGACGGGCGGCCACGAACATCACGCCGCCGGGGCCGGGCGCCAGGCCCTGGGCGACCGGCCCTTCGAGGACGAGGCGCGCCTGCCCTTCGGGGCTCACCCGCCAGATCTGGCCGGGCCCGGGCTGCCACGGGGCCTCGGCGCCCGCGTCGGCCCCGATCCACAGGTGATCGGCCTCGTCCATGGCGATGACGCGCGGCCGCACCACGCGCGCGAAGCTTCCGTCGAGCACGCGGCCCTCGGCATCGAGCCGCACCACGACGCCGCGCTCACGGTCGGCGACGAAGACGTGGCCGGCCCGGTTGACCGCGACGCCCTCGGGCTGGACCAGGAGTGGCGCGGCGCCGGCCTCCGCCGCGCCGCCCGCGAGCAGCCGCATCTGCCCGTCGACGAGACGGTAGACGACGCCGACGCGTCGATCGCGATCGAACGTGGTGACGAAGACCTGGCGTCCGGCGAGGTCGGCGCTGACCTGCGAGTTGTTGAGCGGGGGACCGTGGAAGAAGCGCGGCTCGGTCTGCGGGGTCACGCGCCCGCCGCCCGGGGGCACGCGATAGATCGGCGAGAGGTATTCGTACTCGCCGCCGCTGTACCGACGGCCGGTGCGGGCCAGATACAGCGCGCCGGTGTGGTCCACCGCGAGGCTGCCGGTGGACGGCATGCCGACGCCGGCCGCGCCGCTCATCGCCGAGTTGTTGCCCTCGCCGGTGACGTATACGGTGGCGGTGAATCCGGCGGGAAGCGAGATCTCCGCCCGCACTTCCGCCGGCGTGAAGACGGCGGTGAGCCCGAGCAGGGAGACGAGCGCGCGCCGGATCGGCCGCGGGGCCATGGGGCGGATCATAGCCTTCGCGGTCGGACGCATCAACAGGTGTACGCTACAGAGGGAGGATTGGCACATGACCGACGAGACTTCACGACGCACCGTCCTGCGAGCCGGGCTGGGGATGCTCGCAGGCGCGCTCATCCCGGCCCGCGCCCTCGCCCAGCAGAAGATCGCGCAGAAGCTGGTGCAGTATCAGGAGAAGCCGAAGGGACCGCAAGAATGCGACAACTGCCTGCACTTCGTCCCGCCGGCCAGCTGCAAGATGGTGGACGGCAAGATCAACCCGAAGGGCTGGTGCGCGCTGTACGCTCCGAAGCCGAAGTAGCGCACCCCGCTAGTCGCGGGCGCGTCCGCAGAGCACGTTGACCACCGCCTGACGCCCTTCCCGCACCGCGGCGAGCGCGCGCCGCAGCGCGGGCCCGACCTCGGCCGGAGTCTCCACCCGCTCGCCGTGGCCGTCGAACGCGCGCACGATCTCCTCGTAGCGCGGCGCGGGACCCAGGCTGGTGAGCGGGAACCGGCCGGAGGCCTGCGCGTGCCCGTCGGGATGCACGGCCAGCGTGCTCTGCTTGACCGCTTCCCACTGCTGGTTGTTGTAGATCACGGTCAGCACGGGCAGGCCTTGCTGTCGCGCGGCCAGATGGCACGCCACCGGCTCGTTGAAGAGATAGGCTCCGTCGCCGAGCGCGGCGATCACGGTACGGTCCGGGGCGCCCAGCTTGATCCCGAGCGCGGCGGGCAGGGCCCAGCCGAGACCGCTCGAGTGCGGCTGGCCGAAGAAGGCGCCGGGCCGGTCGAAGGCCAGGTGCCGGCGGTCGATCGGATACTCGTTGACCACGATCGTCGACTCGTCGATCACCTCCTGCAGCCGCCGCGTGACCCACGCGAATCCCGGCCGCGGCCAGCCGGCCTGCGCCTCCGCCTCGGCGGCCCAGCGGGCGCGCCGGCTCCGGTGCGCTTCTTCCACGACGGCGCGCCGCGCCGCGACCGCGCCGGGGTCGGCGTGCCGGCGCACCGCCTCGGCCAGCGGCGGCAGGGCGGCGGCCGGGTGCGCGGCGATCGGCACGTCGCACGGGAAGCTGCGCATCGGGTAGCGCGAGAACGACGGGTCGACCGCGAGATGGATGACCGCGGCGTCGGCGGGCGGGCGGACCAGCGACGGATACCACGGCACGTCGGCGTCGATCACCAGCAGGACGTCGGCCTCCGCCACCGCGGGATCGGTGCCCGACGGCTGCGTGAAGCCCACGTGGAGGGGATGGCTCTGCGGGAAGTTCACGTGTGTCGGATCCACCTCGACGACGCCGATGCCGGCGGCTTCCGCGAAGGCGACGAGCGCGGGCACCACCGCGGGATCCCGGCCCGCGCTCGAGACCAGCGCCAGTGGCCGGCGCGCCCGCGCGAGGAGGCGCGCGGCCTCGTCGAGGCGGGCGGGGTCCGGCAGCCGCCGCGAGGCGACGTGGCGTCGGCTCGGGGAGGTGATGGTCATCGCCTCCACCGGAGCGGCCAGCACCTCGCGGGGCAGCGTGAGATACACCGGGCCGCGCGGCTCGGCCAGCGTCAGCTCGAGCGCGCGATCCACCACCGCCTCCAGCTGCGCGGGCGTGCGCAGCTCGTAGTCCCACTTGACGTACTCGCGCAGCATCGCGGCCTGGTCGAAGCTCTCCTGCGCCCAGTGGATGTACAGATCGCGCGAACCGGGCAGCCCTTCCTCGGTGATCGGGGTCCGTCCAGCGCTCATCAGCATCGGCGCCTGCGAGCGCGCCGCGGTGATGATCCCGCAGGCCGCATTGGCGGTGCCCACCGTGACGTGCACCATCACGGCCTGCGGCCGGCCGGTGGCCAGCCACACCCCGTGGGCCATGCCCACCGCCACCGACTCGTGCGGGGCCACGATCGGCCGCGGGGCGCGCTTGCCGTCCGCCTCGCGCCGCGCGAAGGCATCCACCAGCGAAGCGAAGTCGGTGCCCGCGTTGGCGAAGAAGAAGTCGACGCCGCGGTCCTCGAGCAGCTCGAGGTAGGCCTGCGCCACGTTGTCGACCTTGAGCGTCCTCATCGACGGCCATCGTAGCAGACATGGCGCCTTCGGGGCGGCCCTTGACAAGGGCTCCGCGGCGGGTGTAGTCATCGGCCCATCCAACGGCGCTCGAGATGTTCTCGTAGCACAGCGCGGATTGCTCGCAAGGGTGCGGTGCCCACTTCATTCGTAGCTCGGGCTCGCTCACGTGGAGAGCCCGGGCGGGAGAAGCCGTCATGGACGAAGACCGGAGCACGTTCGAGACGCTCGAAGCGGCATTCGTCGAGGGCCGACTGACCCGGCGTGATCTCCTCCGCCGCAGCGCGCTGATCGGAGCCGGCGCGTCGGCCGCCCACCTCCTGACCTCGCTCGGTGTACCCGACCCCGCCCAGGCGCAGGTCGGCCAGGGGCTGCTGCAGCAGGCCGTCGGCACGGCCCTCTTCGCGCCGGCCGGCACGCCGCCGGGCGGAGGGTTCGGGGCACCCCCGGTCAGCTTCGAATCGGTCCAGTCGCGCGACCTGGGCTACATCGACTTCCTGGTTCCGGGGATCGTCGGCATGACCGTCATGCAGCTCGGCCTCTTTGGCGTTGCCTTCGGCTTCGTGCACCTGAAGCGCACCGGAGCCTTGCGTCGCCTCTTCGCCACGCCGACATCGCCCGCCTACTTCCTCGGTGCGCAGGTGGCGTCGCGCCTGATCATCTGCGTGGTGCAGGTGGCGATCCTGCTCGGCATCGGCATCTGGTTCGGACTCCAGATGTTCGGCGACTACGCGACGTTGGCGCTCGTCGTCCTGCTGGCCGCGATCATCTTCCTGGCCGTCGGCTTCGCCATCGCCGGCTGGGCGAAGAACGAGGACCAGGCCGCCCCGGTCGCCAACCTGATCAGCCTGCCGATGATGTTCCTCTCCGGCGTCTTCTTCCCACGTGACGCGATGCCGGACTTCCTGGCCAACATCACCCAGTTCATGCCGCTCACCTACGTCAACCAGGCGCTGCGAGCGGTGGTCAACGAGGGGGCCGGCCTCGCGTCGCTCGGCCCGGAGCTGCTGGGGATGGGGGTGTGGGCCGTGATCACCTTCGTGCTCGCGGTCCGCATGTTCCGGTGGGAATGAATCGGCTCGCGGTTGACATGCTCCTGCGCGCCGAGCAGGTGGCGATCCTCGGCGCGGGGATCGCGCTGTGGGTCGCGAACGGCGGTCCGCCGCTCCTGCTGATCCCGGCCTGGCTGCTGGTTGACCTCTCGATGATCGGGTACGTCAGCGGTCCACGCCTCGGATCGATCACCTACAACGCCGCCCACAACCTGGTGCTGCCGATCGCGCTGCTCGGCCTCGGCTGGTGGACTGACACCGGCTGGATCGTTCTCGCGGCCGCGGTCTTCATCACGCACATCGGCCTTGACCGCGCCCTGGGCTACGGCCTGAAGCTGCCCACTGACTTTCGCGACACCCATCTGGGGCGCATCGGGAAGGGCTAGCTCCGGTCCTCGCCCATGGGGTGCTTGGCGACGAATGCCGCCGCCTGGGCGCGACGCTGCAGGTTCAGCTTGGAGAGGATGCTGCTGACGTAGTTCTTGACCGTCTTGTCCGACAGGAAGACATCTGCGGCGATCTCCTTGTTCGTCTTCCCATCGGCCACGAGTCGCAGGATCTTTCGCTCCTGCGAGGTCAGGTCGCTGAGCTCATCCTTCTCCTCGCCGTTGGCGATGCGCCGCACCCGCTCCAGGACCCGCTCGGTGACGGCCGGATCGAGGAGCGATTCGCCGCGGCCGATCGCCTCGAGCGCGCTCACCAGGTCGCGGCCGCGGATCTGCTTCAGCAGGTAGCCGCTGGCGCCGGCGAGGATCGCGGAGAGGACCGCCTCCTCGTCGGGGTACGAGGTCAGCATCACGACGCGCGTGCCTGGCAGCTCGGTGCGGATCTCGCGGCAGGCCTCGATCCCGGACCCGTCGGGGAGGCGCACATCCATCACCACGAGGTCCGGTTCGAAGCGGCGAGCTGCGGCAATCGACTCCGCCACGGTGCCCGCCTCCGCCACGACCTGGAACTCCTCGTGGCGCGACAGGACGGCGACCAGGCCCTGACGGACCACCTCGTGGTCGTCGACGATGAGGAGCCGCAGCGCTGGGCGATCGGGTTTCGTGTCGCTGCTCATCGTCTCATCCCTCGGAAGGCGCCCGCTGATCGGGCAGCGGCACGGTGACGATGATACGGGCGCCGGCGCCGGATGCGCTCTCGGCAACCAGCGCTCCGCCAAGCGACTCCGCGCGGCGGCGCATGTTGGCGAGTCCGTGGTGGCCGTCCGGGACTGGGGCGGTCACGTCGAAGCCGGCTCCGTCGTCCGCGATCACGAGCCGCAGCTTGCCGTCCGATACGGCCACTTCGATCGTCGCGCGCGTGGCACCGGCATGCCGGACCACGTTGCTGAGCGCCTCGCGAGCGATGCTGAGCAGCTCGCCCCGCGCCACGGGCGACAGCTTGGCCACCCGTTGGGCGGCTACGTCGATCTCGATCGTGGTGTTGAGGCGCGTCTCCTCCGCGAGCGACTCCAATGCTGAGCCGAGACTGCCCGCGGTGTCGAGTCCCGGCCGAAGGCCGTAGATGAAGGTGCGGACCTCCGCGATCGTCTCGTGGAGCGCATCGATGGCGCGATCGATCCGCTCGCCAGCCGCCACGGGATCCCGCGACGCAAGCTCGGCGACGTCGTCAAGCCCCAGCGCGACGCCGTACATGCGCTGGATGACGCCGTCGTGCAGATCGCGGCCGATCCGCTCCCGCTCCTCGACGACCGCCAGCGCCTGGACCCGCTCGCTCAGCCGCGCGTTCTCGATCGCCAGGCCGGCATGTGCGGCGAATCGCTCGACCAGCCTCTGGTCGTCCATGCCGAACTCAGCCACGCCGCGTTTGTTGGTGAGGTACAGGTCGCCGACGGCCTGCCCCTTGACGGTGATCGGCACCCCGAGGAACGAGTGCATCTCGGGATGGTTCGGCGGGAAGCCGTAGCGGCGCGGGTCGGTCGCAATGTCCGGGATCCGGAACGTCTCGCCCTCGCGGATGATCAGGCCAAGCAGCCCGTAACCGTGCGGCAGCGCGCCAATCCGCGCACGCTCGTCGTCTGTCAGGCCGCTCGTGATGAAGCGCTCGATGACCCCGTCCGGGTGGGATATCCCCAGGGCCGCGTATTCGGCGTTGGCCAGGTCGCGTACCCGATCCACGATCAGCTGCAGAACGGCCTCCAGCGCGAGCTCGCCCGAGATCCCCCGCACGGCGACGTCCAGCGCGGCGAGATGCGCCTCGGCACGCTCCGCCCGCGCCTGCCAGCTTCCCTCTGCCTCGTTCACGACCCTAGCCTAGCCGCCGCCCGGGCGGTGCAGGTGCCAACAGCACGTCGCGGATGGGGCCGAATGGCACGTGATGCGGGCGCCTGAACGTGGCCCAATGGATGCGTCGGACTCCGAGCGCCCGCCGAAGGCGGGCAGAAAAGGGATCT
>Ga0209971_1000263_pt1 | contig 14833 bp, 12 predicted proteins | sample InoplaM3SAM_FD_187588 | JGI IMG/M metagenome (GOLD analysis project Ga0209971, IMG submission 187588) | Arabidopsis thaliana rhizosphere microbial communities from the Joint Genome Institute, USA, that affect carbon cycling - Inoculated... | ecosystem: Host-associated > Plants > Roots >... | reverse complement strand
TGCTCGCCGCCGCCACGCGTCAGGTGCTTCGGGATCGACTGCCAGTCGAGCCGCTTGTAATTGAGCGCGATGCGCACGCGATACGCCGCGGAGCTGCGCCAGTAGCCGTAGAGCTGCAGGCTCACGAGGGGCGGAGCGCGGGCAGGAAGACCTCCTGCACCAGCCAGTGCTCGACGGCGACCGACGCCGGGAGCGCGCTCAGAACTGCTCCGCGGCGAGCGCCATCACGGTCGCGCTGCCCGCGCGTACGGCAGCTCCGTGCGCGAGCGCGCGCGGCAGCACGTTGAAAAAGGTGCAGTGACCGAAAGCTATTCAGCCGATCGGGAGACAGTCATCAACCTACTCAACGAAGCGCTGGCGACCGAGCTGGTGTGCTACCTGCGCTACAAACGCCACTACTACATGGCAACGGGCCTGAAATCGAGCGCTGCAGCCGACGAGTTCCTCGAGCACGCCAATGAAGAACAGGAACATGCCGACCGGCTGGCCGAGCGTATCGTGCAGCTGGGTGGCGAGCCGGACTTCAACCCCGATTCCCTGACCGAGCGCGCCCACGCGCAATACGCCGAGGGCAACGGCCTGCGCGACATGGTGTTCGAGAACCTCGTTGCCGAGCGTATCGCCATCGACAGCTATCGCGAAATCGTTCAGTACATCGGCGACAAGGACCCGACGACCCGCCGGATTTTCGAAGACATCCTGGCTCAGGAAGAAGAGCACGCCGATGACCTGGCTGGACTTCTGGACGGGATGAACTGAGCCCCGACTCGGAACTGGGATTGCAAGGCGAGCCCGAAGCCAACAGCATCTAACGCGGCGGCAGCTTTGCCTGCCACTACGAGCGCACGCGCGGCAGGCCAGGTGGGCCGGAGCCCGGCGGAAGCCGATGGGTTCCATGCATTCACGACCTGCAGGGCTCTCGTAGCACGTCGCGGTCCTGCAGGCCCGGACAAGACAGCTTGGATTGCTAGCCAAAGCGGTGGGAGTACCGCGGAGCGAGACCGGAAGGCCAGTTTGTAGATGGGTGGAAACCCATCGATAGACGATGACAGCGCGCCAGCCCCGCCTTGCTGGACGCTGGGGGAACGTCGGTTAGAAAGGCATCTGCAGCCAGTACGGCAACGCCCGCCGCAGTGACAGATATAAAAAAGGCCACCCGAAGGTGGCCTAAAAAAGGAAAGAGAGTACTGCTCAGCCGGCAGCTGCCGGTCGCATGTAGGAGATCGGTGCGGTCTGGGAATCATCGAAAGTAACCATTTCCCACGCGTCCTTCTGTTCCATCAGGGTGCGTAGCAGACGGTTATTCAATGCATGTCCGGATTTAAAGCCGCGGAATTCGCCGATCAGACTGGTGCCCAGCAAGTAAAGATCACCGATTGCATCGAGAATCTTATGCTTCACGAATTCATCCTCATACCGCAGGCCGTCTTCGTTGAGCACATGGTCCTCATCGACCACGATCGCGTTTTCGACACTGCCGCCCAGGGCCAGGTTATGCGAGCGCAGGAACTCGATATCGCGCATGAATCCGAAGGTCCGTGCACGACTGACTTCCTTCACAAAGGAAGTGCTGGAGAAATCCACGCTGGCGGTCTGGGTACGGCCGCGAAAAACCGGGTGGTCAAAATCGATTTCGAAACTCACCTTGAAGCCTTCGAAGGGCAGGAAAGTGGCGCGCTTGTCGCCATCTTCCACCGAGACTTCACGAGTGATGCGGATGAACTTCTTGGGGGCGTCCTGCTCCTGCAGGCCGGCCGATTGAATCAGGAATACGAAGGGTCCGGCGCTACCGTCCATGATCGGCACTTCGGATGCGGAAAGCTCGACAAAGGCATTATCGATGCCCAGTCCTGCCATCGCTGACAGCAAATGCTCGACCGTATCGACCTTGACCTCGCCGCTGACCAGGGTTGTCGACATGGTCGTCTCGCCGACGTTCTCGGCTCGTGCAGCAATCTGTACGGGCGGATTCAAGTCGGTGCGACAGAACACGATTCCAGTGTCCACCGGTGCCGGCTTCAGGGTCAGGTAAACCTTCTCCCCGGAATGCAGGCCGACGCCGGTGGCGCGAATGATGTTCTTCAAGGTGCGTTGTCTGATCATGGCTTGTTTTCGCTAGTGCGCTGTTGCGAATGGTTTCCAACAAAGGTGGCGATCATAGCAGAAACCCCTCTTTGCTGAACACCAATCACCCAGATAGTCCTGATACATTCAATCAATCAGCCTGACGACGCAAGAAAGCTGGGATGTCCAGGTAGTCGAGGTCTTCCTGAGGATTCATCTTCGCAGCGGTTGCTGCCGCATGGGCCTGGTTGCGCATCACAGTCGGTCGCTCCAGGTCGCGGTAGTTGACGGACGGCTGGTCCTGCCGAGCCGCAGGAGCCTGCTGGGCCACGGCTGTGGGTTGCAGTGTGTTGTCGACAACCTTGACCGGTTTTTCGTTGCGCGGGCCGAGGCCGGTTGCAACGACGGTCACGTGCAGTTCGTCGAGCATGTCAGGGTCGATGACGGCACCCACCTTGACGGTCGCCTCGTCCGACGCAAAGGCCTCGATGATTTCACCTACGGCGGCGTATTCGCCAAGGGACAGATCCAGACCCGCGGTGATATTGACGAGAATGCCGCGAGCGCCCTGCAGATTGACGTCTTCCAGCAGCGGATTGCGAATCGCCGCCTCAGTGGCCTCGCGCGCACGGTTCGGACCGGTGGAGCAGCCAGTGCCCATCATCGCCATGCCCATTTCGCCCATGACCGTCTTGACGTCGGCGAAGTCGACGTTCATCAGGCCGGGACGCTGCATGATGTCGGAAATGCCGCGCACCGCACCGCTCAGCACATCGTCTGCCTTGGCGAAGGCGGCCAGCAGGCTTGCGTCCTTGCCGAGGATGGTCAGCAGTTTTTCGTTGGGGATGGTGATCAGCGAGTCGACGCACTCGGACAGCTGACGGATACCCTCGTCAGCGACCTGCATGCGGCGGCGGCCTTCGAACGGGAACGGACGGGTCACGACCGCAACGGTCAGAATGCCCATTTCCTTGGCAACCGAGGCGATGACCGGAGCCGCGCCGGTACCAGTGCCGCCGCCCATACCGGTGGTGATGAACACCATGTCGGCGCCCTGCAGGACTTCAGCGATGCGCTCGCGATCGTCCATCGCCGCCTGTCGGCCGATATCCGGATTAGTGCCGGCACCCAGGCCCTTGGTGATGGCCGAGCCCAGCTGCAGCACGGTGCGTGCTTCAATCTTCTTCAGCGCCTGAGCATCGGTGTTGGCGCAGATGAATTCCACGCCCTCGACACTGTTGCGCACCATGTGGTTGACGGCGTTGCCGCCACCTCCGCCTACACCAATGACCTTGATCACTGCACTTTGCGGGGTATGGTCTACGAGTTCGAACATGTCCCTCTCTCCTTCCAGCTTTCTAGTTTTAGTTGCTACAGCACTGCTCAGAAATTGCCCTGGATCCAGCTCTTGAGCCGGTCCACGACAGATGTCTTGGGTTCTTCGGCATAGTTGCCGAGACCGGATATTGAGTTGCCATCGGTCTGCTTGCGCATTCCGTACAGCAACAGCCCTACGCCCGTTGAATAGATGGGATTGCGGACCACATCCGCGAGTCCGTTGATGCTATGCGGCACGCCAAGGCGCACCGGCATGTGAAAGATCTCTTCGGCGAGCTCAACCGCGCCTTCCATCTTCGACGTACCGCCAGTAAGCACAATTCCAGCCGGAACCAGATCCTCGTAGCCGCTGCGGCGCAGTTCCGCCTGAATCAGGGTGAACAGCTCGTCGTAACGCGGCTCCACGACTTCGGCCAGGGCCTGCCTTGAGAGCTCTCGCGGCGGCCGATCTCCGACGCTCGGCACTTTGATGGTCTCGCCCGGGCCGGCCAGCTTGGCCAGTGCGCAGGCATAGCGGATCTTGATTTCCTCGGCGTACTGCGTCGGTGTGCGCAGCGCCATGGCGATGTCGTTCGTTACCTGGTCCCCGGCGATCGGAATCACCGCTGTGTGACGAATCGCGCCTTCGGTGAAGATGCAGATGTCCGTGGTGCCGCCGCCGATGTCCACCAGACAAACGCCCAGCTCTTTCTCATCATCAGTGAGCACTGCATGCGCCGAAGCGAGCTGCTCGAGAATGATGTCATCGACCTCCAGGCCACAGCGACGCACGCACTTCTCAATGTTTTGCGCCGCGTTCACCGCGCAGGTCACCACATGAACCTTGGCCTCCAGGCGCACGCCGGACATGCCCAGCGGCTCGCGTACACCTTCCTGGTTGTCGATCACATAGTCCTGCGGCAGCGTGTGCAGCACGCGCTGGTCCGCCGGGATTGCAACGGCCTGCGCAGCGTCGAGAACCCGCTCGAGGTCGGCAGTGCTGACTTCCCGATCGCGAATCGCGACGATGCCGTGGGAGTTGAGGCTGCGGATATGGTTGCCGGCAAGGCCAACGAACGCAGAGTGGATGCGGCAACCGGCCATCAGTTGGGCCTCTTCCACCGCGCGCTGGACAGACTGCACGGTGGACTCGATGTTGACCACGACACCCTTTTTCAGACCGCGCGACGGATGAGTGCCGATGCCGACGATTTCCAGCTCGCCGTCGGGCGTCACTTCGCCAACCAGTGCCACCACCTTGGAGGTGCCGATATCGAGACCGACGATCATCTTGCCGCTTTGCACGCTAGACATGTGTTTCATTCCTCAATTCTTCGCAACGACAGGTTCGCCCGCCGTGGTCGGGGCCGGCTCACGCCACGCCACAGCCAGACCGTTGGCGTAGCGAAGGTCGATTCGCGCGATTTTTTCGCTCTGCTGCGCCAACTCTTGCTGGTAGATGGCAGCGAAGCGCCGCATTTTTTCGATTATCTGATCCCTTCCAAGTAACAGCTCGACGCCCTGCTTCGTCGTCACAAACCAGCTGCCGCGCGCCCGTAGTTCCAGACGGGCGATAGAAAATCCGAGTGGCCGCAGCATCTGACCAAGCATCTGGTATTGCTGCATGACCCGGTGTTGGGCCCGTTTCGGACCATACAACTGCGGCAGGTGTTCATACTTGGTCAGGTCATCCGGCGCAAACGCCTGACCATTGTTGTTGAGCAATGCCTCGTCGCCCCAGCGCGCAATCGGCAGTTGTTCATCGAGCCGCACCATGACTTCATCCGGCCAGACCCGACGCGCTTCGACATGGGCGATCCACGGCATCTGCTCAAGGTCGTGACGCAGACCGTCCAGATCAACCTTGAAGAAACTCGCCTCGACGAACGGTGCCATGCGGGCCTGCACCGCCTGCGGATCCACATACGCCAGCTCGCCGCGCACGCTGACCTTGGCAATCGGCCTATCGGCATAGGGCATGATCAACACGCCGAGCTGATAGAGCCCGACAGCCAGCGTCAGCAACATCACTGGCCACAACACCCGCTTGAGCGAGCTCAGGCTGGGCCGCGGCAGGCACGCCGACAGCGGCTCGCGTTGCACCAGACGGCTGGCGCCTCGCTGCACGGCCTTGCGTGAGGAGCGGCCGGTGGTCGGCTGGGAGTGACGCAGCGTAGCGATCATGTCGTCAGGCCCCCGTCGCCAGGCTGGCGTCCAGAATGGCGAGCACCAGCTGCTGGAAATCCAGGCCGGCGGCGCGCGCAGCCATCGGCACCAGGCTGTGATCGGTCATGCCAGGGACGGTGTTGACCTCCAGTAGCCAGAAGGCCCCTTCGCGGTCCTGCATGACGTCGACTCGCGCCCAGCCCTGGATTCCCACCGCCTCGCAAGCACGCGCCGACAGTTGCTTGAGCTCTTCTTCCTTGGCCGGATCGAGGCCACAAGGAATTCGGTACTGGGTGTCATTGGCTACGTACTTGGCGTCGTAATCGTAAAAGCTGTGCGGCGTGCCCAGCCCGATGGGTGGCAGCACTTCGCCGCGCAACGTGGCGATAGTGAATTCAGGCCCATGTACCCACTGTTCAACCAGCACCTGCGCATCGTAGGCGCTGGCCGCGCGCCAGGCGGCAATCAGCTCGGCAGTTTCATCGACCTTGGCCATACCGATGCTCGATCCCTCATGCGCCGGCTTGACGATCAACGGAAAACCAAGCTCATCGGCAGCGGCGCGGCAGTCGGCCTCGCTGGCCAGCACCGCGTGCCGCGGTGTCGGCAGCCCCAAACTCAGCCACACCTGTTTGGTACGCAGCTTGTCCATCGCCAGCGCCGAGGCGAGGATGCCGCTGCCGGTGTAAGGAATGCCTGCGCACTCGAGAAGTCCCTGCATGCTGCCGTCTTCACCGCCCCGGCCGTGAAGAACGATAAAGGCACGGTCTACGCGCTCGCTGCTCAGCCGGGCCAGCAAATCGTCGCCAACATCGATACCAAAAGCGTCGACGCCAGCCGCCTGCAGCGCTCCAAGCACCGCTGCGCCGGATTTCAGAGACACCTCGCGTTCAGCGCTCTTGCCGCCATAGAGCACCGCCACCCGGCCAAAGGCACGGGGATCTCGGGTCGATTGCAGCGCTGTCATTCGCTCTTCCTCGCGGCGTGTTCGTCGCCAACAAACAGGGGACTGATGATGAGTTGTGGAGCCAGACCACCTATATCGCCGGCACCCTGGCAGAGCAGGATGTCGCCCGGGCGCAGCAGCGGCTTGACCAGCGGCGCCAGATCCACGCCACGTTCGATGTAGATCGGATCGAGCACACCGCGCTGGCGGATGCTGTGGCACAGGTGACGGCTGTCGGCGCCGGGAATCGGCTCCTCGCCGGCCGGATAGACTTCCATCAGCAGCAGCACGTTGGCGTCATTGAGCACCTGCACGAAGTCGTCGTAGAGGTCGCGAGTTCGGCTGAAACGATGCGGCTGATAGACCATTACCAGACGGCGCTCGGGCCAGCCGCCGCGAACGGCCTGGATTACCGCAGCCACTTCGCGCGGGTGATGGCCATAGTCGTCGACCAGCATCACGCTACCCCCATTGACCGGGAGTTCGCCGTAAACCTGGAAACGGCGGCCTACTCCGCCAAACTGGGAAAGACCCTGGACGATGGCTTCGTCATCGATGCCTTCGTCTGTTGCAATGGCAATGGTCGCCAGCGCGTTGAGCACGTTGTGTTTGCCAGGCATGTTGACCGACACATCGAGCGCATCGAAGCCGTCTCGCAGCACCGTGAAGTAGGTGCGCATGCCTTCCTGCCGGATGTTGATGGCGCGAACGTCCGCATCCTCGGAGGTTCCATAGGTCGTGATGGGACGGCCAACCTGCGGAATGATCTCGCGCACCACGGGATCGTCCACACACAGCACGGCCAGACCATAGAACGGCAGGTTGTGGAGGAACTCGACAAAGGTACGCTTGAGCTTGCCGAAATCGCCGCCGTAGGTGCTCATGTGGTCGGCGTCGATATTGGTCACCACCGCGACCATAGGCTGCAGGTGTAAAAAGCTGGCGTCGCTCTCGTCGGCTTCGGCGATCAGGTAGCGGCTGCTCCCCAGCTGCGCGTTGGTGCCAGCCGCCGTCAGGCGCCCGCCGATGACGAAGGTCGGATCCAGCCCGCCAGCGGCAAATACCGAAGCGAGCAAGCTGGTGGTGGTGGTCTTGCCGTGGGTCCCGGCGACGGCGATGCCGTGACGATAACGCATCAGTTCGGCGAGCATTTCGGCGCGCGGCACCACCGGAATGCGCTGTTCCAGAGCAAAGGCGACTTCAGGGTTGGAAGTATTGACTGCGCTGGAAACCACCAGCACGTCCGCACCGGCCACGTTGCCGGCTTGGTGTCCGATATGGATCTGTGCGCCAAAGTTCTGCAAACGTTCGGTGCTGGCAGAGGCTTTCAGGTCCGAGCCGGAGACGTCGTAGCCAAGGTTGAGCAACACCTCGGCGATGCCGCACATGCCGACTCCGCCGATCCCGACAAAGTGGATACGGCGAATACGGCGCATCCGCCGTACTTCTGCCTTGACCGCAGCGGGCGATTTAGCCATGGGCCACCTCCAGGCAGATATCGACAACGGTACGGGTAGCATCGGGCCTGGCCAGGCGGCGTGCCGTGGCCCCCATGGCCTCTAGTTTTTCCGGCTGCATCATTACCTCGGTCAGCTGCGCGGCAAGGGCGGCAGCATCGGTGTTTGCCTGGGGGAGGAGAACGGCTGCGCCCTCCCTTGCCAGGTACTGGGCGTTATGGGTCTGGTGATCGTCGATGGCGTGCGGCAGCGGCACGAGGAAGGCCGGCAGTCCGGCAGCGGCCAGCTCGCAGACCGTAAGCGCGCCGGCGCGGCAGATCACCAGATCGGCCCACGCGTAGGCGCGGGCCATGTCCTTGATGAATGGCGCCACTTGCGCATCGACGCCCGCCGCGACGTAGCGCTCGTGAGTGATGTCGGCGTGCTGTTTGCCGGCTTGATGGAACACCTCGGGACGCAGCTGCGCGTCCAGCAGGCCGAGCGCTTCGGGCAGTAGCTTGTTCAACGGTTCGGCGCCCAAGCTGCCGCCCAGTACGAGTAACCGGGGGCAGCGATTGCGCAGCGTCTGCCGCGGCGTTTCGAGAAAAAGCTCCTGGCGCACCGGATTCCCCGTGGTGCGACGCTTGGCGCTGTCGCTGAACGTGTCTGGAAACGCTTCGCAGATACGCTGGGCAAGGGGCGCCAGGCTCCGGTTCGCGGTTCCGGCCACGGCGTTCTGCTCATGGATGATCAGCGGCACGCCGGACAGCTTCGCAGCGAGACCGCCTGGACCTGTCACATAGCCGCCAAGGCCCAGCACACAGATAGGCTGTACCTCACGCATGACCCGCCGCGCCTGCCCAAGCGAGCGCAGCAGCTGGAACGGCGCCTTCAGCAGCGACAGCAGGCCCTTGCCGCGCAGGCCGCTCACCTGAATCAAGTGCAGCGGCAGTCCCGCAGCCGGAACCACCTCGTTCTCGATGCCACGCGGCGTGCCCAGCCAGTGAACACCGTAACCGCGGCTCTGGAATTCATGGGCGCAAGCCAGCGCCGGGAACACATGTCCACCGGTCCCGCCCGCCATGATCAGCACATTAGCGGCCATGGTCGCGCCCCCTGTTACCGATGGCGGGAGCTGCTTCGGCGAAATCCTCTTCGCTGAACTCGGCGTCCTCGCTGCCGAGAACCGTGCGGCTTTCCCACTCGATGCGCAGCAGCAGCGCCATGCTCGCGCAGGTCACAACCAGCGAGCTGCCGCCGTAGCTGAGAAATGGCAGCGTAAGACCCTTGGTAGGCAGCAGGCCGATGTTCACGCACACGTTGATCAGGAACTGGCCGAGCCAGAGAAACGAGATGCCCCACGCGACGTAGGCGGCGAAGAACTGGCGTGCTCGTTCGGCGGCCAACCCGATGTACAGCGCACGAATGCCGACGAAGGCAAACAGAACGACGGTGAGCAGCGCGCCTACCACGCCCAGTTCCTCGGCCAGCACGGAAAATACGAAGTCGGTGTGCGCTTCCGGCAGGTAGAATTGCTTCTGCACGCTGTTGCCGAGGCCGACACCGAACCACTCACCGCGGCCGAAGGCGATGAGTGCCTGGGTCAGCTGATAGCCGGCGCCATATTGATCCGCCCAGGGATCGGTAAAGGTAATCAGGCGCTGCAGGCGATATTCCTGGGTCTGAACCAGCACGAACACCGCACCGACTGCCAGCAGCACAAGCAGGCTGAAGCGAATCAGCCCCACGCCGCCGAGAAACAGCATCGCCACGGCCGCGCCCATCATCACGACGGTCGCACCGAAGTCCGGTTCCAGCAGTAGAAGCATTGCCATCGGCAACAGGACCAGAAACGGTTTGAAGAAGCCCCAGAGGCTTTCGCGCACCTCTTGCTGGCGACGCACCAGATAGCCGGCCAGATAGATGACGACGAACAGCTTGGCCAGCTCTGACGGCTGGACGTTGAAGGCTCCGAAACCGATCCAGCGCATCGAACCGTTGACCTCACGGCCGATTCCCGGAATCAGCACCATGATCAGCAGTGCGAAGGCGCCGAGCAGAAGCACCCAGTCCAGACGTTGCAGGGCCGAGACCGGAACCAGCAGCATGGCCGCAGCGGCCATGAGCCCAAGCAGGACGTACACCAGATGGCGAACCATGTAGTACAGCGAATCGCCAGCATTCACCGCGGCGACTTCGGAGGACGCCGAAGTGATCATCACCAGACCGAGGCCGAGCAGGCCGAGGCAGCCTGCCAACATCGAGAAGTCGAGGTCCAGCCCACGACGGCCGAACATGGGCGAAGGCGCACTGCGTAGAAAAGCGAGCATCAGCTGAGCGCTCCTACCGCAGCGGCGAACTGGCGCCCGCGATCTTCGAAATTCTCGAACATGTCGAGACTGGCGCAGGCCGGCGACAGCAATACCGCATCGCCGGGTTGCGCCAGGCGAGCCGCCAGTTCGACTGCTTCCTGCAGCGTCTGGACGCGATGGATCGGCGCTGCGCCATCCAGGGCAGCCGCCAGCCGCTCGGCGTCACGCCCCAGCAGAACGACTGCGCGGCACTGATGCTGGACGGGACTGTGCAGCGCCGAGAAATCGGCGCCTTTGCCGTCCCCACCGGCAATCAGCACCAATTCGCCGTCGATGTCGCTGCCCAGGCCATCGATGGCCGCCAGCGCAGCACCGACGTTGGTCGCCTTGGAATCGTCGTAGTAGGCGACGCCTCTGCGCTCACCGACCCACTGGCAGCGATGCGCAAGGCCGCTGAACGTGCGCAACGTGGCGAGCATGGCCTCCATTGGCAGACCGACTGCGTGACCAAGAGCCAATGCAGCAAGCGCGTTGGACTGATTGTGCGCACCCCGGATTTTCAGCTGGCTGGCCGGCATTAGCGCGTCGAACTGGAAGGCGAGATACCGCTCGCCGTTCTCCTCGAACAGACCAAACCCCTTGAAATCCGGTTTGCCAAGACCGAACGACCATGTCGGGATATCGTCGGCAACCAACGGCCGGCTGAGGCGGTCGTCACGGTTGATTACGACCTGGCGCGCGCCGCGGAAGATGCGGTGCTTGGCCTGATGGTACGCGGGCAGGCCGTCATAGCGATCCATGTGGTCCTCGCTGACGTTCAGGCAGGTGGCGACTTCCGCGTCGAGCCGGTCCGTCGTCTCCAGCTGAAAGCTCGACAACTCGAGAACGTAGAGTTCGACCTCATCGCAGAGCAGATCCAGCGCCGGTGTCCCCAAATTACCGCCGACTGCAACCTTGCGCCCCGCCGCTGCGGCCATCTCGCCGACCAGCGTGGTCACTGTGCTTTTCGCGTTCGAGCCGGTGATAGCGATGATCGGGGCCTTGGCTTCGCGAGCGAACAGTTCGATATCTCCGGACAGCTTCACGCCTTTCGCCGCCGCAGCCTGCAGCGCTGGAGTAGTCACAGCCAGGCCCGGGCTGACCAGCAGCTCGCTGGCTCGGCAGAGAAAATCGGGATCCAGAACTCCGCAGCGAACTTCGACATCGGGGTATTGCGCTTTCAGAGCGGCCAGCTCCGGAGGGTTCGCGCGCGTATCGACGACGGCAAACGGCAGGCCCCGGCGCGCCAAATGGCGAACCACAGACATGCCGCTCTTGCCGAGACCGACGACGATGCGGAACTGATCGGATGCGATGAGCACTCTGCGTTACCTCAACTTCAACGTGGCGAGGCCGACCAGCACGAGGATCACGGTAATGATCCAGAAGCGCACGATCACCCGCGGTTCGGGCCAGCCCTTGAGTTCGAAATGGTGATGAATCGGCGCCATCCGGAACACGCGTTTGCCGGTCAGCTTGAACGATGCGACCTGGATCATCACCGACAGGGTTTCCATCACGAACACACCGCCCATGATGAACAGCACCACCTCCTGGCGAACGATCACGGCGATGGTGCCGAGGGCGGCGCCAAGCGCCAGCGCGCCCACGTCGCCCATGAATACCTGAGCCGGATAGGTGTTGAACCAGAGAAAGCCGAGACCGGCACCGATCAACGCGCCGCAGAAAACGATCAGCTCGCCGGCACCGGGGATGTACGGAATCAGCAGGTAGTCGGCGAATTTCATGTTGCCGGAGAGGTAACAGAAGATGCCGAGCGCGCCGCCGACCATCACCGTTGGCATGATCGCCAGACCGTCCAGGCCATCGGTCAGGTTGACCGCGTTGCTCGAACCGACGATGACGAAGTAGGTCAGGATGATGAAGCCGATACCCAGCGGAATCTCGATGTTCTTCAGCAGCGGCAGGATCAGCGTGGTTTCGACCGGAGTCTGCGCAGTCATATAAAGGAAGATCGCAGCGCCGAGACCGAAGACCGATTGCCACAGGTACTTCCAGCGGCTCGGCAGGCCACGGGAATTCTTTTCGATCACCTTGCGATAGTCATCGACCCAGCCGATGGCGCCGAACAGCAGCGTGACGGCCAGCACCACCCACACATAACGGTTGGCGAGGTCCGCCCAGAGCAACGTTGCGATGGCGATAGCGCTGAGAATCAGCGCGCCGCCCATGGTGGGCGTGCCGGATTTGGACAGGTGCGACTGCGGCCCGTCGGTGCGCACCGCCTGGCCGATCTGGCGTAACTGCAGCGTGCGGATCAGCCAGGGGCCCATCCACAACGAAAGCACCAGCGCGGTGAGCACACCGAGAATCCCACGCAGGGACAGGTACTGGAACACAGCGAAGCCCGTGTGGAACTGTTGCAGATACTCGGCGAGCAGCAGCAGCATCAGTGATTCTCCATACCGGACGCAGAAAGCGCGGCGACGACCTTGTCCATCGCGGCGCTTCGGGATCCCTTGATCAGAATGGTGGTGGCGTTGCCCTGCTCCAGGCGCAGGGCCTCTATGAGCGCAGACTGGTCGGCGTAGTGACGGCCGTTTGCACCGAATGCATCAACGGCGTGCTTCATCAGCGGGCCGACGGCGAGCAAGGCGTCTACCTTGCCGGCGGCATAGCTGCCGACGTCACGATGTCCCTGCTCCGCCCAGCCGCCGAGCTCGCCCATGTCGCCCAGCGCCAGCACCGTGCGACCGGCGAAACTGGCAAGCACGTCGATAGCCGCGCAAATGGAGCCCGGATTGGCGTTATAGGTGTCGTCGATCAGGCGAACGCCGTTGGCCAGCATCTGTGCGACGCCGCGGCCCTTCACCGGCTGCAGGCTTTCGAGCCCGGCAACGATGTGCTCGCCAGAGATACCCAGCGCATACGCAGCGGCTGCCGCGGCCAGCGCGTTGGCTACGTTGTGACGCCCCAGCAGGTTGAGCTGGATGCGCTTCGAGCCGCATGGACCGGTCAAAACGAAGTTAGGGCAGCCACGCAGATCGTAGCCAATCGATGACGGATGAAAATCGGCCAGAGGGTTCGACAGCGCAAAACTCAGGACACGCCTGCCGGCTGCACGCCGTTCCCAGACTGGATACGCCTGGTCATCCCGATTGAGCACGGCAATACCGCCCTCGCCAAGCCCGTCGAGAATCTCGCCCTTGGCCTCAACGATTTTTTCCGGCCCGCCGAACTCACCCACATGGGCGGTGCCGGCGTTGGTAATCAAGCTGACATCCGGTTGCGTCAGGCTGACGGTGTAGGCGATTTCACCAACGCGCGAGGCGCCCAGCTCGATGACTGCGGCCTGGTGCCGAGGCGCCAGTTCGAGCAGGGTCAACGGCGCGCCAAGATCATTGTTGAGATTGCCGCGGGTGGCCAATACCGCCTCGGCGCCATAGGCCGCGCGCAAAATGCTGGCCAGCAGTTCCTTGACGCTGGTTTTGCCGCTCGATCCGGTGACCGCCGCGACCGGACCGGCAAAGGCTTGACGATTGCGCGCGCCCAGCTGCCCAAGGGCGACACGGCTATCGGCAACTATTAGCTGCGGTAACGAAACATCCGCCACTGCCCGCTCGACCAGCGCCGCCACGGCGCCTTTGGCGGCCACTTCGGCGAGGTACGCATGGCCATCGAAACGAGGTCCCGCCAAGGCGACGAACAGTTGCCCGGCTTCGATGGCACGGCTATCGGTGCTGAGCGACTCGAACAGCGCATCGGCCCCGACCAGCTCGCCGTTCAGCGGTGCGACCAATTCGCTCAACCGCATGGCTTCAAGCATCTGTATTCCTCCATGCAGCCAGGGCTTCGGTGGCCAGAGCGATATCGGAAAACGGCAGGCGTACGCCGCGAATTTCCTGGTAGTCCTCGTGCCCCTTGCCAGCAAGGAGCACGACGTCGTCAAGCGCAGCTCCAGCGATGCAGCTGGCGATGGCTTCAGCGCGGCCTGACATGAAAACGGCCTGATCCGGGTCGTCAAAGCCGGCACAAACCTCAGCCAGAATCTGCGACGGGTCTTCGTTGCGCGGATTGTCATCGGTGACGACAACCCGGTCGGCCAGGCGCTCTGCAACTTTCGCCATGAGTGGCCGCTTGCCACGATCGCGGTCGCCGCCGCAGCCAAACAGGCACGACAGCTCGCCCTGGGTATGCGGACGTAGCGCTTCGAGCACCTTTTCCAGCGCATCGGGCGTGTGCGCGTAATCGACCACCACCAGCGGCCGGTCACCGCCACCCAACCGTTGCATGCGGCCGACTGGCCCTTCGATCTCTGGGAGAACCGACAGAATTTCGTCCAGCGGATAATTCATGCCCAACAGCGCTCCGATGACGGCGAGTACATTGCTGACGTTGAAGCGACCCAGCAAAGGGCTGCGCAAGGAGCGCTCACCCTGCGGCGTAACGAGGCGCGCATGGATGCCGTCATCGTCCAGCTGGGCGTGCGGGCAATAAAGGTAGGCGCTGGCGTCGTCCAGGCTGTAGGTGATCAGCCGCGACTCCAGCTGCTGGGCTGCAAGCGTCCGACCGAACGGATCGTCAAGATTGAT
>Ga0209971_1000261_pt1 | contig 14883 bp, 17 predicted proteins | sample InoplaM3SAM_FD_187588 | JGI IMG/M metagenome (GOLD analysis project Ga0209971, IMG submission 187588) | Arabidopsis thaliana rhizosphere microbial communities from the Joint Genome Institute, USA, that affect carbon cycling - Inoculated... | ecosystem: Host-associated > Plants > Roots >... | reverse complement strand
ACACACCTTGATCACGCAACCAGCTCTTGGCGACGTTGGATTTCAACGAGAAGCTGATACTCGTGATCGGCAGTCCATCCGATGAGACGCGGGCGATTGCCGTATTGATCCCGACCATGCGGCCGTCCGTGTCGAGCAGCGGTCCACCGGAGTTGCCGCGGTTGAGCCCCGTTTCCGTCTGAAACACAGACTTGCCCTTCGTGGCATTAAAGTTCTCAAACTGCGCGCTGATGGTACCGGTCGTCAGGGTCCAAAGTCCGCCCTGTTCGGGATGCCCGATCGCCACGACGCGATCACCGATCTCGATCCGGTCGGAATCATCTAGTTCAAGCACGGGAAAGGGGCCAGGCGGCCCATCGAGCTTCAGCAATGCCAGGTCCAACGGTTGTGAGAAGGCGACGACACGACCCTTGCCGCTCCGCGACAGATCGGCCTTCGGGTCACCGCTCACGCGATCGGGCTTCAGATAAATGGTCAGGCGGGGATAGGGTTTACCTGTTTGGTCCTCAATGACGACATGAGCGTTCGTCAAGACGAGTCCATCCTGTTGAATGATGGAGCCGGTGCCCCCGCTCCCGCGCTGGCCGCTGTTGGAATATCCAATGATCATCACAACAGCTGGCGAGTCGAGTTCATAGATCTCGCGAGGCGTCAGATCGTGGTCAGCCGCTAGGCCAAGCCCTGGCCCCAATCCCAGAATTATCATTAAGCTGAACAACAACGGTGTTGCCACTATTCCACCCTTTCAGCAGGCTGGGGTCCGGCTCACTTGCCGACGGTAATCAGCATACCCCTCGCCACCGATTCCTTCAAGGGTTACCCCCACTGCAGTCGGTTTGAAATGAGATATGGCGAATCCTTGCCGCCAGTTGGGTCGAAGTTCGGAAAGTGCCTTTCCTGTAACAGGTGTTGCTACTTCTCTTTTCTGACACAGACTCCATTCCGCTTCCAAGTTGCGCCATGTTCGTGCTGAGGATTGGTGTGGGTGAGGTTCACAAGCGGTTCCATGACTGTCCCGTCCTGGATGAGAAGTCTATACACATCCCCAGGTCCTTCCCCGCCAGCCTGCTGACTTCGAGAGAAGACGATGGCTTTTCCACTCCGAGCATACTCCGGCTTCTGATCATATTCATGTTGATTTGGGGTCGTGATTGAAGTGAGATGGTCTCCATTGCCATCTCCATTTGCGTCGACGGCATCCATTTCAAAGAGAGCCGCACGACTGCCATCCTCGGAATGCCTCGCAAATATAATACGACCGGATGGCGACCATGAGGGATCAGAATCATTCACACTATTATTCGTCAGTCGAATATCCTGCCCTGAGTTCATCACGTGAACATAGATCTCTCGTGACGCATTACTCACGTCACGGGCGAACGCGATTTTGGATCCATCAGGCGACCATGAAGGGGTGAAATCTTGGGAGCGTCCGCTCGTAATGGGAGTCACGGTGTCGTCGTTCAGATGGAGTTGATAAATGTTGTAGGCATTCGGGTTAACGCTGTTGGACGAAAACGCAAGCCATGCGCAATCAGGTGACCATGCCGGAAATGAATGGTAACCAGAATGGGTAGTCCTTCGCCGAATCTCCTGAGCAGAATACGTGTCATCGTCGTTGGTGTTCATCCGAGCGGTGTAGAGCTCGATGTGGTCATCTCGGACGGATTCAAACGCAATGGAGTGGCCATCAGGCGACCACGTCAGAGCGCGATGACCCTCCGTGCCCAAATTTAACTGCGATTGGCCGGTTCCATCGCCGTTCATGATCCAAATCGTCTCTGTCCCGCCAAGCTGAGGTGCCCGAGTAAAACCAATTTTCTCGCTGGCCCAATTGACCGTCGGAGATGAGACGCATCCAACGATGGACATCAGCGCAGCAAGGATCACCCCATGAGCCACCCAACGCATCATCCACGCTCTCCATTGCCGAATGGACTGCACGTCATGGCCATAACATGAGAGGCCATTCTCCTTTCAAGAGCCTCGCGAATCCATGGCGATACTTTTGAAGAAGATACTTTTGAAGAAGCCCTCATGGCTGAGCCGTTCACTTGATCGATGCGGTATCTTTTTTCAATTCGGGCTTCCATCGAGTGAGCAACCATTCTTGAGAATCAACCGCTTGGACACCATCCGGCGGATGAAGACGTTCGTAACGGCCATCGGGCAACAATCGTCTCGCCTGAACATTATCCCGAAGTCCGACGGCAAGAATGTCATTGATGAGGGTGTCTCGCCACTGCGGATGAAGCACGGGAAAGAGAAGTTCGACCCTGCGATCGAGATTTCTGGGCATAAGATCCGCACTACCCAAGAGCACTTCGTGTTGTCCTGCATTGTGAAAGTAATAGATCCTGGCATGTTCCAGGAAACGACCGACGACCGAGCGCACCGTGATGGTCTCACTCACTCCTGGCACGCCGGGCCGCAAGCAGCAAATGCCTCGTACCTGTAAATCGATTTTCACGCCGGCTTGCGAGGCGCGATAGAGGGCTTGGATGCATAGCTTGTCGACGAGCGCATTCATCTTGAACGACAGGTGTCCTCCTCCATGCTCGCGGTGATGATGAATTTCACGATCAATTCGTGCAATCATTTCCCGTCTCAAGGTCGTTGGAGCGACCAGCAATCTCGCGTAGGCATTCTTGCGGGAATAGCCTGTCAGAGCATTGAAGAGGTCTGAGACATCGGAGCCGATCACGGGATCACACGTGAAATAGCTCAGGTCGGTATAGATGCGACTCGTCACGACGTTATAGTTTCCAGTGCCGAGATGGACATAGCGCCGGATACCATCGGCATCCCGTCTGATGACCAAACAGACCTTCGTATGGGTCTTGAGCCCGCGCACTCCATAGATGACGTGCACGCCTTCGTCTTCCAGCTTCCGAGCCCACTCGATATTGTTTTCTTCATCAAATCGGGCTTTCAGTTCGACAAGGACGGCTACCTGCTTTCCGTTGACGCGGGCTTCCATCAACGCGTCAACAATGGGCGATCGTGGATTGACACGGTAGAGTGTCTGTTTGATCGCGAGGACGTTGGGATCATTGGCCGCTTCGCGGATAAAGTCTACAACTGGCATGAAACTGTCAAAGGGATGATAGAGCAGGAGGTCTTCGTGTCGAATGGCGTTGAGGATGCCCCCCTTGCTTAAGAACGCAGGAATGGATGGCTGAAAAGGAGCATCTTTCAGGTCGGGACGGTCGAGCGAGGTCAGTTCCATGACTCCAGCCATGCCGATCGGATCATCTCCTGTGTAAACCAGATACGATGGCAACTGAAGGTTCTTGGTGAGGATTTCGGCGATATGTTGTGGAGTGGTCGCATCGAGTTCCAATCGCACGGCGGAGCTGAAATCTTGTAGTTCGAGCTGCTCCTCAACCGCCGTGATCAGATCGGGGGCCTCATCATCTTTAATGGTCACTTCAGCGTCCCTGGTGACGCGAAAGGGGTATGAGGCGACGATTTCGAGACCGGGAAACAGCAGATCCAGATTATCCGCGACAATCTCTTCCAGCCAGACGAATCTGTGGCGCTTTTGACGTCCCTCCAATTCTTTGTTCTTCGGCGCAGCCTCATCGTGCCCGGGAACGGAAACGAGACGTCGAAACACGTCCGGTAACTTGACGCGGGCGAAGCATTCCCCGCGATCCGGATCGTTGACGACGACTGCGAGATTGAAACTGAGATTGGAGATATGTGGAAAGGGGTGGGTCGGGTCGAAGGCCAGCGGAGTGAGCGTCGGAAAAATTTCCCGTGAAAAGTATTGGCGGAGGCTTTCCCGCTCGCGCTGATCTAATTCATGCATGTGGAGGACATGAATGCCCGCCTCACGCAGCCTCGGGAAGAGCTCGTTCTTCCAGCAGGCGTAATGTCGCTCAAGATGTACGGTCAGCTCACGGCATATGGCCAACATTTGATCGGCAGGCGTCATGGCGTCGGGTGGGATTTCGCCGGCTCCTCCCGCAATTTGACGGCGGAGGCCCGAGACTCTCACCATGAAGAACTCGTCGAGATTCGTCGCAAAGATTGCCAGAAACTTGACCCGTTCCAGCAATGGATGTCTAGGGTCTTCGGCTTCCTCTAATACGCGCAAGTTGAATTGGAGCCAACTGAGTTCGCGGTTGAGAAATAAGCTTGGACTGCCGAGGTCGACGGATAGGTCGGAGGTCTGAGGCTGATGATCTGGTAAGGGACTCGTCATGAGTATCATCCTAGCCATACCGCCTGCCCAAAAGGCAAGCTATCTCGGCTGGCAAGAATCGCTCATCCTTCTCGGGAAGCTCGTCGAAGCAGAGATCCCGGACTAATTCCTCCGGAACTAGAACAGAGGCCAGACGACTGTTCTGATGTTCTAACAGCCTAGCGATGAAGAAATAGATGAAGGCCGAGGCTAGGGCAGGGCCAGGTCTTTGAGAATCTTGCCCGTTTCCGCATCCACGCGCAGGCGTCGAAACTTATTGGTGGAATCGATGATCTCGATATCGTAATAGACGCGAGTCCCCGACTGCTTCAGTTCGGCACCCACAGCACGTCCATGTCCGTTGGTCTCAGCAATCTGTGCGGCTTGCGCGAGCGTCACGGTGGCGTGACGCAGCCAGTAGCCTTTTCCGTGCTCTTCCGCACACGCACTCAACGTCAGAGCGAACACTCCGATCAGCAGGCTCCAAAATGTTCGGATGTGTCCTCCATTCTGCACAGCATCAGACTTCTGCAACGGGCAAATCAGCCTCATTTTCTTTTCTTGAAGTAGGTGGGATATTCTACGTCGTTAGGTTGGCCGGCTGCCCGCCACGTGCCACGAAACGTTTGGCGGCACAATTTTGATTTCCGTGACGGCTTGTTCTATGGTGACTCACAAATGAAGAAAGCCTCATGGTTTTTCTGGGCATTCGTCGGGCTTGTCTGGCTCGTCATTAGCCTGCCTTTTGCGGGCGATTCTTTGAAGGCCCTCCTCGAATTTCCGGATACCCCTCCAAGCTCGCAAGAGGAGCTGGGGAAGCTCCTACAAAATATCATTTACGCCGCGAATTTCTCCATTCTATCGGTCCTTGTGCTGTATGGATTGAATAGGGGTTGGCACAAGAGTGATGGGTATCCCAAGTTTTTGCGGCGGTTAGATTTGCAGACGCGATTTACGAACCTGTTCGAAAACAAGCCCGTCCTTGCTGTCACGAATACAGTGCTTGCACTGCTTGCTGTCGCCTTCTCCATCTTTCTCTTTCTCCATGGTCGAATGTTGGTTCGCGCCTAGGTTACTGCTAGGCGATCATCGCTTCCACGATGCTCACGGCAGAATCCGTGGGGACGACCTTCGTCAACCGAAGTCCAGCTTTGGTGAGGAGCGCTCGATATTCCGGCTCGGTCCGCTCCTGACCTCCTGGGCCGACGAGCATCATCATGTCGAGCATCTTGCCTGGGTGCGGTGCATTGCCGGACGGCAGAACCATTTCGATGATCAGGACGCGGCTGGCCGGTGCCATGGTGCGTCGGCAGTGGCCTAGGATTGTCAGGCATTGCGCCTCAGTCCAGTCGTGAATAATGTGTGAGAAGAGATACGCGTCCCCACCGCTTGGCACACCGTCGAAGAAACTGCCGGGCTTGACCGTTACGCGATCAGCCACTCCACGAGCCTGTAGCAATTCAGGAGCATCACGGACAACATGCGGGAGATCATACAGAATGCCGCGCAAGCCAGGATATCGACCAAGGATCGCAGCCAGAAGATTTCCCGTCGCCCCGCCGATGTCTACGACGGTGTTCATCGTTGAGAAATCGTAGGCCGCTGCCACAGCCGTCGGTTCGGCTCCATGAAAACTCACCATGGTCTCGCTGAACAGCGAAGCTTCTTCAGGATGCTGTGCCAGCCAGTCGAAGATGGGCATGCCAAGGGTCTGTTCCAATCCTGGCTCTCCGGTGTGGACCGACTCAAGCAAGCGCGTCCATCCATTCGTCATCCAAGGGCTCGCCAACGTGAGGATCGCTGCCCGCGCCGAGCCTGGAGCGCCCGTCTTCAGCGCTTCACCCAGCGGTGTCAAGGTGAAGTGGCCTGCTCCGTCTTCAGTCACGAGTCCAAGATGTCCGAGCGTCCGGAGGAAGCGACCGAGGGACAGGGAATGGGTCTTCGTGGCGGCGGCCAGGTCATCAACGTGTGTCCGCCCTTTGGCCAGATGATCGGCAAGGTCCAATTTGGCGGCGACGTATAGGATATGCGACATCCAATGCGCCGTACCCATCTGCACCAGTTGTGCATGAGGTGGAAGCGACGCGGTGTGGGTTGCTGGCATGCTGAGCCTCCAGTTGAGAGTGCGGACTGCGGTGCGGAGTCTAGCGCAAAGCCGAGGAAGGATGCATCCAAGATTTTCAAATGGCGGATAGGGACGTCTGGAAATTCACCGGAGGGTTACGCGTCGGGTAATTTTGAACGGGCCAGTTTGAGGGTCGTGATGAAAATCCTATGAGAATACGGTAAAGGAAAATCTGGAACTGGGGGCGGGCATTCCACTAGGGACCTTCCTAGTTCCGGACACCTCCGTTTCGCTTCCCAAGAATACAACACACCTGTGCGCCGATGAGTGTTTCCTCAATGGGTGATGCTAAAAAAGCCCGATATTGCGGTCTTCTCTTGGGCGAAACAGATTGGTTTAACATTTGCTCTGTAACATGCATCACATAGACACGCGGTACGTATTTACGGAGGATTCCATGCTGCCAAACTTGCTCAATGAAATAGATGCAGCGACAACCCGTTCATTTCGTCCAAGCAGCGTCTCTACACCTTCGGAGGAGGTCAACGCCTGCCTCATTGCTCGCATTGGATGGTGCCACCGACAGGCAATGGAGGCGCGCACAACTCTTGAAGTCGAAGAGTGGTATTCGGAGCAAAAGGGTCTTATAGACGCCCTTCTTGAACGAGATTGCACCCCTGAGTACCAGGGTACGCCTGCTCTTCGGGAGCGATACAGTCGGGGACTGCAAGATGGAAGAGTGCTAATTCAGGTGGCGAAGATAAGACCCTCTTGCCATCATACCTATACTCACAACTAGCCACGCTGCTGAGCGTCGATCCATTTGTCTCATGTGCGCGGTCAGAGAGGGAGGGACGCTACCGGGCTGGCTCGAACAGTTCGATCGGGTTGCCATCGGGATCTTCGATTTGAATTTGTTTGCCACCTGGTCCCGTTTCGATCTCGTTGCGGAACTGGATCCCGGCCTGTTTTAAAGCGGTGATGCACGCCGGCAAGTCGGCCACCGTCAGGATGATCCGATTCCACCCGCCCGGCCCCTGTGTCTCACCATTCGGCATTGCCCGTGACCCGGAGGCACCTGGGCCGCTGAGAAACATCTGCGTGTCTCCGAGCGAGATATTTGCGAAGGCAGGCAGCTGCTGGCGTTCAAGGGAAAAACCGAGGTGGTTCGTATAGAACGCGATGGCACGCGCGACGTCCTTCACTTGATAGCGAATGCCGTGGACGCTTTTGACGAACATGCGTGGCTCCTCCTGCGCCGCGGCGGATTGGGTCATGACAGTTTTCTCCTTGCTGGTCTCATCTTGCCTGTCGGATGGAACGGTTAGTGACGACGCTTCGAGTCGGTTTATGATCCATGCAGCATGCTACTGCGGACCATGAGTGGATCAACACTGGGGCAATCCCAAGAATGGGGGCTATTCCGGTGACCAAGAAGTATTGAACTGTCGAATAGATCCGCCGAGCGACCCAGGATTCGCCCCGGGACCGCGGCGAGATACCGATGATTGGTCTTGGCTGCGTTAGCACCATTGCCACAGGCACTCGTCGGCCCTGTTGCATGGGGCAAGAGGAAAGAGCCAGGGGCGGTATCAGAATCTGTAGCCGACCTCAATGAGGTATAAGTCAATACCGAGGGAATCCGAACCATACATGCCTGCGTCTGAAAAGTGCTGAAATCGAAAGCCGGCAAACGCATGAGAGAACGGCTGAATTTGAAGCGCCATCGTGAGTCCAAATTGGACAGGCCCTCCGAAGTCCTGCATGCCGTATTGCTGGCGCCCCAACAAGGCTAGGCCTACCCCCACATCAATCGAAACCAAATTGTTCCAGCCGGTCAAGGCCACATCCGGTTGGACAGCTGCGATGAAGCCGGTCTCCCCAGCAGCGGAGAGAGCTCCCGCGCTGGTGATCAGTCTTGTCTCGACACTCCACGGACTTCGCCCCAGAGGCCATGACCAAGGAAGTCTGAGCGTGGCAGCGACGTCGACAAGATTAAAAGTTTCTGTTTGTCGCTTCCCTAAAAGAGGTTCATTCAGACTGAAGCCGTAGCGTGGGCCGATGTTCAAAAGAGTCACATCACCTGCGAGGCTGTGTTCCGAGATGAGGATGGATAGTCCGAGAAGGGCAAATGTGAGGGAGCAGGCCTGAATGGCAAATTGAGCCCTGTACCGGTCGTGTGTTGGGCGGGTGGTTTTCTTCACTCAATCGAGGTTACACGTAATCGATCTGATCAAATAGGGAATTGCAGATTCGCAGATCCTTTTTCTTTTCCGTTACCCGATTGGAATTAACGCCCCCTTGATTTGGCTGGCGGCGTCCGAAGCGAGGAACGTCAACGTGTGTGCGATGGAATCGGGCCGAGCCCATTTTGATGGATCGGCGGCGGGCATCGCTCGTCTATTGGCAGGCGTATCAATCGTGCTCGGCAAGACAGCATTCACTGTTACGCCTGAACCCTCCAGCTCTGACGACAGTGTGCGGATCAATCCAATCAGGCCTGTCTTCGAGACAATGTACGCTGCTGCTCCCGTAAATGGTTCAAGTGCTGCTCGGGCGGCCACGTGCACAATGCGTCCCTGACCGTGTTGCAGCATGAAAGGCAACACGGCCTGTGAGAGCAGAAAGGCCGAGGTCAGATTCATGGTTAACATCCGCTGCCAGAGTGACACGTCCGTTTCGACGAGGCGACCTGTCGCGAAGCCACCGACGAGATTGATCAGCGCATCGAGCCGGCCTGAGGTTCGAATCACTTCATCCACGAGGTTCCGGACTTGTGTGTGGTCGGTGAAGTCGGCCTTGAGCGCAGTGATTCCAGGCATCTGAACAGGAGTACGATCTCCTAAGATGACCGAGGCCCCCGTGGAGACGAACGCCGGAACGACCGTCTGTCCCAGTGCGCCGGCCCCGCCGGTAATCAGGACGACTTTCCCCTTCATGTCCATGCTTGCCTTGATTTAGGCCGAATCAAAGTTGTCATCGCAGCGTGAATGAAACCCTTGCGGTTCCTTCTCGTTCGGTTTTGAGGGGAAGTATATGCCGGGGAATGGAGCAAGAAATACTGTCAGAATTGACAGGCAAAACCTACACGAACTGACCCGGGGGGAAGGAAGAGTGGCTCAGCCACCGGCGAAGACCGGACGGAAGCCTGCGTTGGTCAAGATGCGTGCGACAGTATCACGGTGATCTCCTTGAATCTCGATCCGTCCTTCCTTCACGGTGCCTCCGGCGCTACATGCCTTTTGCATTTCTTTCGCCAGCCGCTCTTTCTCTGCCTGACTGATACCAACGAATCCTGTGACAACCGTCACCATCTTTCCACCCCGGTGCGCGGTCGAACGAATGATGTCTACCCGTCCACGATTTCTTTTTGGTGCGGTCTTATCAGCTAAATCGACAGCAGCTGAGTTCGTTGACTTCGACGGCAGTGGGACATCTTTGAGCGCAGCGAACGGACTCTTCCATGCAAACGTCTCATCGCTCGTGGACATGTGTCTCTTTTCTTTCATGCGCTGTGTACGCAGGGTCGGAAGGTTATCTCACACTAGGGTATCGCATATGCAGTCGTGGAACCAGCCTGCCATACGGGCGAAGGCAAAAGATCTGCCTGCTTTCACGACAAAGCGTGACCTGTGACATGCTGAAGGGCGGTCATCGGACCGAATCTCCGCAGCGTAGCGAGTTGCTGTCTGTCCTTCACGAGGAACATTCCGACAAACCCCAAGGCATCGACCAAGATGTTCTGGAAGCATGCATGCGCTCGTGGCACAACCAACATCCACTTGCGAGTCATGAGAAGGTTGTATGGAGCGGTGAGTCCATGACTGCCCGAGGTGGCGTCAACGGAGAGGCCGGCCGCGTGAAGGACCTTGCGGTAGCAAGCATGCAGGGAAGCTCCACTGTCCTTTTCCGGATTGGTCCAGTCATGATCCATTGCGGTGTAGGCGTGGCGGAACGGCAGGCGAGGTACGATCATGCGGTCTGTCTGAGCGAAGCGTAAGAGTGGCTCGATGGGCAGTGGAGTGATCGTCGCGTCGAGCGGCAGCAAGTGCAGCTGTTTGTGCGTTTGGTTGGCTCCAGCCTCGTGTCCCGCGTTGTAGAAGCAGAGTGCGTCGATTTCCGTGAGGCCGATGAGGAGGGCCTCGCAGTCCTTTTGCGTGAGTTGACATCGCTGATCTTCGAACGACCTCGTCGCGATCAGCAGATGGTGTTCTACGGCACTCGATTTGTTGATCAAGGCGATGTGGGTTGCCGAAAGTGGTGCGAGGAGGAGATCAGCATCGTGCAGAAACGGATCGACGTTCGATCGAGCGGCTTTATCGATCTTTTCTGTGCCCGAGGATTCCAGAACACGCACCTGGAACGGGACACCGTCCTGCTCGATCACTTCTGTCGTGGTCGTCAGGAATTCTAGAGTCCCACACCGGCGGGCATTGGCCGTACGTTCCCATAGGATGGCTTGCAACGTACCAGGTGTCAGCTGTGAGTCCTGATCAGCCATAAGAAGATCGTACGCGAACGGCAAGGGGGTAGGAAAGCGCAATGCCTAAACTGGCGAACGCAAAGCCGAAATCCGCTGTGCCAGGTGGCGAGCAATTGTCCTTCACCGTGGCAGCGAGGTTCTTTTGATCTGCTATTCTTATTCGTAGGTGAGATGGTTTGAAGGGAGGGCCATTTATCATGACACGGTTCATCGGGTGCATCGTGGCGTTGACGCTGCTCAATGTTGCGGAGGTACAAGCTCAGGGCTATCTCGATGGTCTTATGAATCGAGCCACCGAAAGCGCCAAGCGCAAAGCGCAGGATCGAGTCAATCAGAACATCGACCAATCCATTGACAAGGCGATCAAGAAAACCGAAGACACGGTCAAATGTGTCGCAACGGACCAAGCGTGCCTCAAACGAGCAAAAGAGGAGGGGAGACAGGTCGAGATGGTTGAAAAGCCGGCCACCAACGACACCATGAAATGTCTCCTTACAGATACCGGTTGTATGAAGCAGGCCAAGGCACAACGCAAGAAGGTCGAGATTGTCGAAGAACATCAACTAGACACGCTGCGTTGTTCAACGACTGATACCGATTGTCTCACACGAGCAAAGGCAACAGGGAAGAAGGTCGATATCATCGACTAAACGGGGCTGTGCGACTACCTTCGTGTTCTCTTCACCTCGCCAAATTCATCATGTCCCGGTGCTTTGTCGGACGACAACCCACTTAGGCGACGCCAGCGGCCACTCGGGCGCGAATCTGCAAAAAGTCTTGATGCACAGGAATTTGGTAGCCGCCTTGAGAAGAGACGAAGTGAGCCTGGAGATAGTCTTCCACTTCCTGCCTGGTGGGTGCGTCCTTAATGTCCAACAGATTGAGCATGAATTCCGCCACGGCATAGGTCTTGGCCAGGTCGGGTGTTACCACGTTGGCGGGATCGAGCGTCGTCACGACCTCGTAGCGATTCCCGTGTTTCACGCGAAACAGATCGGCGGTTCGGCGCAGTTCGAACCGGTGTCCGAAGAAATGATGGACCATGTTCATGCATCCGCTTTCGCGGTGCTGAAGGACGACGATAGTCACGCCGGTTGGCGACATCCATGAGACGAGGCGCTCAAGATGCGCGAGCCAGTCCGCGGCCGGTATGTAATAGAGCGTATGGGAGCAGAGGACCAGATCGCCCTGCGCAGCAGGTTGGGCTGTCATGATCGGCTGGCCGATTGCCTCAGCGACGGGAACTGCCCGTTGCAACTGGGTCAGTAAATAGACATTCGGCTCAATCGCAATGGTGCGCTCAAAGGCATCAGCGAAGGTCCGAGTGACCTCGCCATTGCCTGCGCCGGCGTCGATAAAGACCTTGCGCGCCGGTAAACCGTCCACGACTTGCTGAAGCCAGCGTCTGGCATTCCGCTTTTGGTCTGTATGGTCTAGGAAGATTTGAAAAGCCTGCTTGTACGCCTCGCCTTGAGAGTCGAAGATGCGCACGCGCTCCTGGTCAATCATGCATGGATCTCCATAGTGGTGGAGAGAAGCCGAAGGATTCTACGTTTTTAGATCGTGCGAGTAAATGCCCTGTTTCTCTTCGCAGTTGACGGCCCGCATCGAAGAGCTAGACTTAAGGGTAGACACGGTGAAGATGATGAATGACGAGAATGTTCGGCTGCTGCTCGCCGCTCTGAAAGAAATCAGCGACAATCAACAACTACAATTGGCACTTCAGCGTGAGCATAGTTCTTTGGTTCAGAGGCAAGCCGAACGTCACGAGATGATTCAAGGTCGCGCCGAAAACATCCAAGCCAAGAGCGCGCAGATCATGGCAGTGGCACGCAGAACCCTCTTCGTGATTCTTCCGATCGTGACTTTGCTAATCCTCTACGTGTCCTGGCTCCTCTTCCGCTATTGAGTACCTCGATTGGGCCTTCTCTTTTTCGTACAAACCCTCTAACGTTTCCCCTAGTTTATTAAGATGAGACCCTGAAAAGCGGTGGTAAAAACGTATGCGTTCTTTACTTTCCAATCAAAGCCCTAAAAAATGGACAGCAAAGGATGGCAAAAATGGGTGTACAGCAGGAGATCCATTTTGAATCAGGTCTTCTCACTGTCGATGCAAGGGGGGAGTTCTCGCTGGAAGAGGCAAAACAGGCCTTCCTAGACATGCTGGCGGCTGTTGCCCAATACCACGCCGAGAAGGTGCTCTTCGATGGTCGGAACCTGAAGGGAAAACCCGAACATATCGAACGATTCTACTATGGCTATTTCGCGGCCATAGAAACTATGAAGCTGATAGCGGAATACCCAATGCGCCGTGCTCCACGGTTTGCATATCTCATCAATGCGCCTCTTCGTGACCCGCGAAGATATGGGGAAACCGTAGCAGCGAATCTTGGGATGACTGTCAAGACCTTTGAGACTCCAGAAGAGGCTTTTGAATGGCTTGAACTCACTCCTCCCAACAAGAAGCCGGATGCAGACGACATGTGAACACTTCAGCTCATTCCAGCCAACGAGGAATCATATCATCCGGCCCGCTACCCGCCGCGAAACAGGGCCCCTCTCGCAGAAAAAGTTGCCCGTCCCCTGCTGTTCTGCCTCTACACGGTGTTTCAAGCAATTCGAATCCGGCGCGTGATCTGCCCATTGCTCTCCCAGTAGGTGCGCTTCTTCGCTATGACGGAATCACTCATGGATGGTTGTATTTGCCCGGCTCTGTCGATGGCCCGCGAGGTGATGGCGTGCTCGCCCGCCGCGGCATTCTCCCAATCCAAGTGCCAGAACTTCCACGCGAACTCCTGTTCCTGTCCACGATCAATGGTGGCCGCGCGCCATGGTCCGTCATCGATGCGAACATCCACACGTTGGATTGGCCTGCCCCAGGCCGCACCATAAATTCGATGCGTTCCGTCCTTTTTGGTGACCTTTGCCGTGACGGATTTCAGTAAGGCCGGCCCGACCGTCTTTTGCGTCCACACCACTTCCCCATTTTCGCGCGGCTCCTCACGAATCGTGACATAGTCCTTGGCCATGAACCGCCCGGCCCAGCGCTGGTCGATCACCTCAATTCGTGTGAGCCATTTGACATTGGCGACCCCATACCATCCGGGCACAATGAGGCGCAGCGGAAAGCCGTGGAGCGGAGACAGTGGCTCACCGTTCATCTCGTAGCAGAGGAGATTCCCGGGAGCCAACGCATCCTCCAACGACATGCTTCGGCTAAAGTGTTGCTTCATCTTGATTCCACGAACCTCTTCGTCGCCTTCGTCACTGCCGAAGAATACCACCTCAATCCCATTCTTCTTGATGCCGGCTCCCTGGAGGATAGTCGCGAGCGACGTCCCTGCCCACCTCGCATTTCCAATGCCGCCGGTGAACCAGTCGAAGCCGTGATTGCCGCCGCACTCCAGCGTAAAGGTCACTTCCTGGCGCGGTTGCGCGTGGATCTGTTCCAAGGTGAGTGCGGTCGGCCTCTCAACCAAGCCACCGATCTGCAGCTGCCATTCATCGGGCTTGAGAATCGGGCGGTTGTAATGGCTGACGGTGAAAAAATCCTCGTTCGGAGTCATCCAGGAGCTCAGTTGTTCCCAATTGCGCGTGTTCAACTCGCCGTATTGCCGGACGGCCTCCTCCGGAGGGGCGGGAGCGTGATCGAGAAAGGGGATCACCTTCTCGTCCTCGCTGATACTCAAGATTTGGGCAAATACGGGAGAATCCAACAGGGCCAACGCTGCGAGCACGGAGCTTCCACGAATCAGGAAATCGCGCCGTGAAATGGCGGGGACAGCGTGATGTGTCTCTGATTGAGGGTCAAAACCTTCGCGCGGTGTCATCCTAGGCCTCTCTTTCTTAGCGTCGGTCAACAATGCGGACCTAAACCAAACCTATTGACAAGAGTGAAAAATGATTGGCGACCTCGCTGGGCGGCGTGATTTTAAGATTAGACGGGGCGAGGTGCAAGCTCAACTACGTTAATGCGCTTAATATCGTAGTTTCTTTCGAACAAGGAACATCAGGACAATCGTGAGGAAAAGGAACGCCACCAGCGCCTCGGGGAGGATTGCCTGCAGGAATTCCACTTCTCCCGATCGAATGGGAAGGCCTTGGAAAGATCGTCGGCGAATAAGCAGCTCTCGTGCAATGTCGTGC
>Ga0209971_1000260_pt1 | contig 14934 bp, 14 predicted proteins | sample InoplaM3SAM_FD_187588 | JGI IMG/M metagenome (GOLD analysis project Ga0209971, IMG submission 187588) | Arabidopsis thaliana rhizosphere microbial communities from the Joint Genome Institute, USA, that affect carbon cycling - Inoculated... | ecosystem: Host-associated > Plants > Roots >... | reverse complement strand
TGCACCGCCTGCCGGAACTGATCCGCGAGCGACGTGGCTCCGGGCTGCCGCAAGTCGACATCAGCTTCCCCGAGATCGAGAAGTTCGACCGCCTGCCCGAGCCGCGGGCCGACGGGCCCAGCGCCTTCGTCTCGATCATGGAGGGCTGCAGCAAGTACTGCTCGTTCTGCGTGGTGCCCTATACCCGCGGCGAGGAGGTCAGCCGGCCGTTCGAGGACGTGCTGGTGGAAGTCGCGCAACTCGCCGCGCAGGGCGTGCGCGAGGTCAACCTGCTCGGCCAGAACGTCAACGCCTACCGCGGCCCCATCGCCCCGGTCGAGCACGGCGCGCCTGTCCAAGGCGGGAGCGAAGCCGAGGTGGCCGATCTTGCGCTGCTGATCCGCGCCATCGCCCAGATCGACGGCATCGACCGCATCCGTTTCACCACCTCGCACCCGCTGGAATTCTCCGACTCGCTCGTGGAGGCCTATCGCGACGTGCCGAAGCTGGCCAACTACCTGCACCTGCCGGTGCAGTCGGGCAGCGACCGCATCCTGGCGGCGATGAAGCGTGGCTACACCGCGCTGGAGTTCAAGCAGAAGCTCCGCAAGCTGCGCGCGGTGCGCCCGGGCATCTCGATCTCGTCGGACTTCATCGTCGGCTTCCCCGGCGAGACCGATGCCGATTTCGAGAAGACCATGAAGCTGATCGAGGATGTCGGCTTCGACCAGAGTTTCAGTTTCATCTACTCGCGCCGCCCGGGCACGCCGGCCGCCGACCTGGATGACGGCACCCCCGACGGCACCAAGCACGAGCGGCTCGAACGCCTGCAGGCGCGGATCAGCGCGCATGCGGCTGCGATTTCGCGGGCGATGGTCGGCAGCGTGCAGTCGGTGCTGGTCGAGGGCCCGTCGCGCAGGGATCCGAACGAGCTTACCGGCAAGACCGAGAACATGCGTTCGGTGAACTTCGCCGGCCCCGCGCACCTGGTCGGGCAATTCGTGGACGTCATGATCACCGACGCGATGGCCAATTCGTTGCGCGGACGGATCGTGCTCGACGACGTCGCGGCAGCCTGAATGCCGAGCCCGGCAAACGATCCGGCACCAGGATTGCTGCGGCGTTGCGCCTTGGGCCTGTGGTTTTGCGGCATCGCCGCGATCGGCGGAATCGAATTCCATCGCGCCGCGTTCGCCGGCACCGCATCCGCGCCGGCGCTGGTCGCGTGGCTGTGGCTGGCGGGGACGTGCGGCTGCTTGCTGGCCGGCGTCGTGCTGCTGCTGCGCGAATGGCGGCGGAGCGGTCGGGCGAGCAGGGCAAAGTAGGCCATGCATGTCGTCCGCCGGGACCGCACCCGGTGCGGGCTCCCGGCGCTCAGTCCAGGCGCTTGCGGAACCGGAGGATCGCCAGCGCCATCATCGCCACGGTGAACACCAGCAGCGCCACCACCTCGGGCCACAATTGCCAGAGGCTGGCGCCACGCAGCATCACCCCGCGGATCAGGCGCAGGAAGTGGGTCAGCGGCAGCAATTCCGCCAGCCACTGCACCAATTTGGGCATGCCCGCGAACGGGAACATGAAGCCCGACAGCAGGATCGATGGCAGGAACACGAAGAACGTCATCTGCATCGACTGGAACTGCGAGCGCGCCTTGGTCGAAATCAGCAGGCCCATGGTCAGGTTGGCGACGATCAGCAGGATCGAGGCCAGGTAGACGTCGACCAGGCTGCCGCGTATCGGCACCTGGAACAGCCAGACGCCCAGCAGCAGCACCAGCGTGGTCTGGACCAGGCCGATCAGCGCGTAAGGCAGTACCTTGCCGATCATGAGTTCACTGCGGCTGAGCGGCGTGGCGATCAGCAGTTCCATGTTGCCGCGCTCGCGCTCGCGCACGATCGCCACCGAGGTGAACATCACCATGGTCATGGTCAGGATGATGCCGATCAGGCCCGGCACGATGTTGACCGCCGAGCGTCGTTCCGGGTTGTAGAAGGCGACCACCTCGATCGGCCGCGCCCGTCTGCCGTCGCTGCCTGCGTCCGCACGACTCGCGTTGTCCAGCCGGCGCGCCTCCAGCGGCACCTGCGCCAGTTGCAGGGCGGCGCTCTGCACCACGGTGTCGGTGCCGTCCACCAGCACCTGGGCCACCGGGCGGCCGTCGATGCGGCGGCGCTCGAAATCGGCGGGAATGGCGATGCCGACGCTGATCTCGCCGCGCTTGAGCAACGCCATCAACTCCTGCGGGGTGCGCGCATCGCGCGCCGGCACGACCACGTCGGTGGCGAGCATGTCCATCACCAGCGCGCGCGAACCGGCGGTGCCCGCCTCGTCGGCGATGGCCGCATCGAGGCCGCGCAGGTTGAGGTTGATCGCATAGCCGAACAGCACCAGCTGCAGCACCGGGATGCCGATGATCATGGCCAGGGTGATGCGGTCGCGGCGCAACTGCCGCACCTCCTTGAGCATCACCGCCCAGAGCCGGCGCCAGTTCATGCCGCGTGCTCGCGCGCGCGGCCGCCTTCGCCGCCGCGCTGGGTGGCGGCGACGAACACGTCCTCGAGGTTGGGCTGGACCGCGACGATCGCGGCCTCGACGCCGGCCGCCGACAGCGCTTCGCGCAGGCGCGATTCGATGCCCTTGCCATCGGCATCCACCAGCACCCGCAAGGTGTTGCCGATCTGCGCTGCGCTGAGCATGCCGGCAACGCCCCGCAGGGCCCGTTGCGCCTTGCGCGGCTGCGCGGCGCGCGCCTCGAACGTGCGCCCGGCAAGCGCACCGGTCAGCTCCGCCGGCGTGCCGTCGGCGACCAGCGCGCCGCGGTCGAGGATCGCAAGCCGATGGCAACGCTCGGCCTCGTCCATGTAGTGGGTGGACACCAGCAACGTGGTGCCGCCGTCGGCGAGCTCGAAGAGCTTTTCCCAGAAGTCGCGGCGCGACTCGGGATCCACCGCGCTGGTCGGTTCGTCGAGGAACAGCATTTCCGGTGCGTGCACGGTCGCGCCGGCCAGCGCCAGCCGCTGCTTCTGGCCGCCACTGAGGGTGCCCGCGAGCTGGCGCTGGCGATCGGCGAAATCGTATTCCTCGACCAGCTGGTCGACGCGCGCCCTGGTGCGCGCCTTGGGCACGCCCTGCACCGCCGCCAGGAACTCGAGGTTCTCGCGCACGCTGAGGTCCTCGAACAGCGAGAATTTCTGGGTCATGTAACCGATGCGCCGGCGCAGCGCCTCGGCCTGCTCGGGGATGCGCAGGCCGAGCACCTCGATCTCGCCGGCGGTCGGCGTGAGCAACCCGCAGAGCATGCGGATGGTGGTCGACTTGCCCGAACCGTTCGGGCCGAGGAAGCCGTAGACGGCGGCGCGCGGCACGTCGAGGTCGATGCGATCGACCGCGACCAGGTCGCCGAAGCGCCGGGTCAGGCCGCGCGCGCGGATGGCGATGTCGCTCACGGCCCGAACTCGACCCGCACCGGCAGGCCCGCGGGCAGCCGCGCAGCGTCCTTGCCATCGAGCGCGACCTCGGCCAGGTAACTCAGGCGCGCCGCGTCCTTGCCGACCAGGGCGTAGTACGGCGTGAAGCTGGGCTCGCTGCGGATCATCCGCACCTTGCCCGGGAGCGCGGCCTCGCGCCCTTCGACGAACACGCGCGCGGCGCTGCCGACGCGCACGTCGGCGCGGATCGGCTCGGGCACGTAGATGCGCGCATGTGGCGCGTCGCCGACCAGCAGGATCGCCAATGGCGCACCCGCGGGCGCCTGGTCGCCCAGCTTGTAAGGCAGGCTGTCGACGATCCCGGCGCGCGGCGCGACCAGCGACAGTTTCGCCAGCGTCGCCTGCTCGGCGGTGGCCTGCGCCTGCGACGCGCGCAGCGCGGACTCGCCCTGGGCGACCTGCTCGCTGCGGGTGCCGTGTTCGAGCTCATCCAGCGCGGACTGCGCGCCGAGCACCTGTGCCTGCGCATTGCCGGCCGCGGCGCGGGCGCGATCGACATCGGCGGCCGCCACCAGCCTGCGCGCACCCAGCGGTTGCAGGCGGGCGTAGTAGGCCTGCGCATCGCGCGCCTGCGCCCGCGCCGCCGCAAGTTGCGCCCGCGCCTGGGCGATGCGTTCGCTGCGTGGCCCGGCCTGCAGTTCGGCCAGCGCGGCGCGTTGGCGTTGCACCTGCGCCTGCGCGGCCTCGGTGGTCGCGGCGACGCGCGTGGACTCCAGCCGCAGCAGCGCCTGCCCGGCCGCCACCTGCTCGCCTTCGTGGACGTCGATGGCGACGATGCGTTCGGCGACCGGCGCCGGCACCGCGATCCGGTCGTACTCGAGGGTGCCCAGCGCCTGCGGCGGCGGCTCGCTGCAGCCAGCCAGTGCCGACGCCAGCAGCACGACGGCGAGGACCGATGCCTTGAAGGTCATTCCAGGATCTCCTTGCCGGTACTCATCCGGCGCCGATGCCGCGGTCGAGCAGTGCGATGGTGTGGTCGCGCAGGGCCACCGCGTCGAGATCGGCCGCATCGAAGAACTGGCGCCAGATCGGCGCACCCGCGGCCGGGAACAGGGTCAGGCCCACCAGCGAGACCACCAGCAGGCGCGGGTCCAGCGCCGGGTTGAGCTGGCCGCTGCGCTGCGCCTGGGTGAAGCGCGCCGCCAGCATCGCCGGCAGTTGCGGCCCGATCCGGGTGAGCATCAGTTCGCGCAAGGCGCCGCCCTCGCACAGCACCTCGCGGACCCACAGCGAAGGCAACCAGGGATGGCGCGCGACCAGCGCGCCGATGCCGCGGACGAAGGCCGCGACCAGCGCGGCGATATCGTCGCCCGCGCGCAGCAGCGGCTCGCGCAGTTCCGCGAAGGCGGGGACCAGCCGTTCCTCGACCACCGCCTGCTGCAGCTGCGCCTTGTCGCCGAAATAGTAGTGCAGCAGCGCCGGGGTCACCGCCGCTTCGGCGGCGATCGCGCGCAACGAGGTCGCGGCGATGCCCTTGCGGACGTAGCACGCGATGGCCGCGTCGAGCAGGCGCGGGCGCAGGTCGGGGGCATCGCCGGCGGGACGTCCGGCGCGGCGCCCGGGCTTGCGCGCCCGGGGCGCGGCTTTCGTGGCGAGTCGCGTTGCGCTCATGCCGACCATATTAACTACATGTTTAATTTATTGGCAAGCTCTCCTTCGGCCCCGTTCGCCATGGGCGTCGATGCGGGATCCGGCGGGTTACCTGTCGGCCCGTTCCTGCCCGGCTTCGAACACCGGCTGGCCGTCGACATAGGTCGCCAGCACCGTGAGTTCGCGCAACCCGGCCGGGGCGATCGCCAGCGGGTCCTGCGCCAGCAGCACGAAATCCGCGCGCTTGCCGACCGCCAGGCTGCCGACCTCTTCCTCGGCGAAGCCCGCGTACGCGGCATCCAGGGTGAAGCCGCGCAGCGCCTCGTAATTGGTCAGCAGTTCTTCCGGATGCCAGCCGCCGGACGGCTGGCCGGCGGCGTCGGTACGGGTGGCGGCCGCGTACAGCCCGAGGCGCGGATCGACCGATTCCACCGGGAAATCCGAGCCCAGCGCCAGCCGCGCGCCGCTGTCGCGCAGTTGCCGCCATGCGTAGGCGCCGACGATCCGCTGCGGGCCAAGCCGGTCCTCGGCCCAGGGCATGTCGGACGTCGCATGCGTGGGCTGCATCGACGCGATCACGTGCAGGCGGGCCAGTCGCGGCAGGTCTTCCGGCGAAAGCACCTGCGCGTGCTCGATGCGCCAACGATGGTCGCTGGTGGTGGCATCGCCGCCCAGCGCCTTGGCGTAGGCGTCGAGCACGACGTGGTTGCCGCGATCGCCGATCGCATGGGTGGCGACCTGCACGCCGCAGCGCCTGGCCCTGGCGACGACCGCGTCCATCTGCCCGGGCTGCATCATCAGCAGGCCGCGGTTGCCGTGGTCGTCGCTGTAATCCTGCAGCAATGCCGCGCCGCGGCTGCCGAGCGCGCCGTCGATGTACAGCTTGACCGTGCGCATCTTCAATCGATGCGAGGGATGCCGGTAGAGGCCGTTGTCGCACAACCAGGCCAGCGCCTCGCTGTCGCCGTCGGCCATGGCGGTGATGCGCATCGGGATTTCGCCGCGATCGGCCAGGCGCTGGTAGATGCGCAGTTCCGACAACGGGATGCCGGCATCGTGCACGCCGGTCAGCCCGTGCGCGACGGCATCGCGCATCGCGAGTTTCAGCGCGCGCTCGATCGTGTCCGCGCCCGGCGCCGGCACCACGCCATCGACCAGCGCCATCGCTGCGTCGACGAACACGCCGCTCGCCCTGCCCTGCGCATCGCGCACGATGCGGCCGCCGTCGGGTTGCCAGTCGCCGGACAGGTCCTGCTTCACCGCGCGCATGGCCGCGCTGTTGGCCCAGCCGGCATGGCCGTCGATCCGGCTCAGCCATACCGGACGGTCGGGGAACGCGGCGTCGAGGTCGGCAGCGGTGGGGAAATCCCGACCCTGGTCAACATCGGGCGGCCAGTCGTTCTGGTCCCAGCCGCGACCGACCAGCCATGCGTCCGCGGGCAGCTCGCGCGCGAAATCGCGCAGCCGCCGCAGCACTTCGTCCTTGCTGCCGGTGCCGACCAGGTCGGCGGTGAGGTGGGTCATGCCGAGCCCGGACATGTGCCCGTGCGCGTCGATCAGGCCGGGGACGACGACGGCCTCGCCGGCATCGATCCGGCGCGCGCCGGGATAGCGCGCGAGCAACGCGGGGCCATCGCCGAGCGCGAGGATCCCGCCCCCGGCGTCGAAGGCCATCGCCGTCGCCCGCGGTTGCGCGACGTCCATCGTGTCGATCCGTGCCGCGGTCAGCACCGTGACCTCGGCGGCGGGCGACGGCGCGGTTGCCAGCGCACACAGCGCCATCACCGCCACGCCCAGCACACTCCGCATTCCGCGCATCCCGTTCCCCTTCGGCGATATCCACGCACTTTGCGAAAAACAGCTGCCGGGCGCAAGCTTGCGCGCCCCGGACACGCCGCCACCCCACCCCCGATCCGATGCCCCCACGCAGCACTTCCGAATTCGTCCTCGACCCGCCAGACGCCGAGCGCCTGGCCAACCTCGCCGGCCCGTTCGATGCGCACCTGCGCCTGCTCGAACTGCGGCTGGGCGTCGAAGTCGGCAACCGCGGCAACATCTTCCGCGTCAGCGGCCCCGCGGCCGCGGTCGCCAAGGCCGGCAAGCTGCTGCATGAACTCTGGCGCGACACCGCCGGCGAAACCCTGGACGAAGCGGCGATCCACCTGCGCCTGGGCGACGCGGCGATCGACCGCATCGTCGACCAGGACATCCAGCCCCAGGAAGTCGCGATCCGGGTCAAGCGCGGCACCATCCGCGGCCGCGGCGCCAACCAGGCCAAATACCTGCACGCGATCGCCACCCACGACATCAACTTCGGCATCGGCCCCGCCGGCACCGGCAAGACCTTCCTCGCGGTGGCGATGGCGGTGGAGGCGTTGAACGAATCGCGCGTCCAGCGCCTGATCCTGGTGCGCCCGGCGGTGGAGGCCGGCGAGAAGCTCGGTTTCCTGCCCGGCGACCTCACCCAGAAGGTCGATCCCTACCTGCGCCCGCTGTACGACGCGCTGTACGAAATGCTCGGCGTGGAAAAGGTGGTCAAGCTGCTGGAGAAGAACGTCATCGAGATCGCACCGCTGGCCTACATGCGCGGGCGCACGCTGAACGACGCCTTCGTGATCCTGGACGAGGCCCAGAACACCTCGATCGAACAGATGAAGATGTTCCTGACCCGCATCGGCTTCGGCTCCACCGCGGTGGTCACCGGCGACCTCACCCAGATCGACCTGCCCAAGCACCAGAAATCCGGGCTCAAGGACGCACTGGACGTGCTGCATGGCGTCGACGGCATCGGCTTCACGTTCTTCGAGTCCAGGGACGTGGTGCGGCACCCGCTGGTGGCGCGGATCGTCAACGCCTACGACGCGCGCGACGGCCACGACGCCGCCACCGGGCCGGCGTAACATGGCATCCGGCTAGCGATGGAGCCCCGCGCATGACCCGTGGCCCGACCCGCCTCGATGTTTCCGTCGGCTACGCGCTCCCGCGCAGGGGGTTGCCGGCAGCGGTGAGTTTCCGGCGCTGGGTCGCCGCCGCGCTCGACGGCCGCATCCGCGAGGCCGACCTCGCCATCCGCATCGTCGACGCCAGGGAAGGCCGCGCGCTCAACCGCCACTACCGCGGCAAGGACTACGCCACCAACGTGCTCAGCTTCCCGGCCGATGTCGCCGAGGGCGTGAAGCTGCCCAAGGGCGTGAAGATGCCGCTGCTCGGCGACCTGGTGATCTGCGCCCCGGTGGTGGCCAAGGAAGCGCGCGAGCAGGGCAAGCCGCTCAACGCGCACTACGCCCACCTCACCGTGCACGGCGCCCTGCACCTGCTGGGCTGGGACCACGAGGACGACGCCGACGCCGAATGCATGGAGAAGCTGGAGCGCGAGATCCTCGCCGGGCTCGGGATCGAGGATCCCTATCGCGAGCGCTGAGGCTGGCTGGTCAACCCGCGATACCGGCCTGCGGAAGGACACGCCGTTGCATCGGGTTCTCCGCGGAAGGCGAGCTTGCCTGCTTCAGCGCAGCGTTCCGTCGTACAACGCGGACATGAACGCAGCGACCTGCGTGGTGTAGGCGGAAGGCAAGCCGAGGGTGCCGTTGATCTGCCCGTGCTCCAGGTCCTGCGGCAACAGGCTGGCCTGCGAACCATAGCTGGCCGCCTTGTCGACGAACTCCTGTGCGGGGGGGCATGAATAGCTCTCCTGCGTCGTGCAGACGGCCAGGAAAGGGGCGATGCGTCCGCGCAGTCGCGTCATCGGCGATGCGGCATTCCACAGCGCGGCATCGGTGCCGAACGCATCGTCGTAGAGGGTCGGATGGTACGGGTTGTTCATGATTTGCGGAACATCGTAGGCCGCGCTGTCCAGTGCGACGGTACCGAGCCAGGGACGCGCGCCCACCGAGGTCGCCAGCGCAGGGTCGGCCGCCAGCAGCGACACCAGGTGCGCGCCGGCGGAGAATCCCATGACGATGAACTTGTCCGGGTCGGCGCTCCATTGCGAGGCATTCCGTTGCGCGTAGGCAAGCGCCTTGGCCACGCTGAGCGCTTGCTGCAGCGGATCGGCGTTCGGCACCAGCGGATAATTGACCGAAATGAAGACGGCGCCGGTCGGCACCCAGGCCTCGACCTTGTTCCGCACCACGGGCGTGTCGAACTTGTCGCCCTGCCACCAGCCCCCGCCGTGCACCATCAGGATCACCGGTGCGCCCGGCACCGGCGTGCCCGGCATGTAGACGTCGAGCTTCTCCAGCGGATCGTTGCCGTAGGCGATGTTGAACTGGAAACACATGTTCGCCGGCAGCGAACTGCGTGGAGTGCCCGACGGCGGTGTGCAGAAGCGGCCCTGCGGCAGGGTAACGCCGCGGGCGTCGCCGATGGACCAGGCGAGCATGACCAGCAATGCGAGCGCAAGCTTGAAGCTCAGGGAATTCATGTCGATTTCCATGCGCAGCCAGTTGCGCGGTGCGCGATCCTAGCAATCAACATCGCTCCCGAAACGGGATTCAGCGCGCACATTGGCGACGGGAACCGCCGCCGGTCGGTTTCATGCCCCATGAGACGCTCTGCATGGTCCGATCCGGTGCGGCAGGCACGATCCCGGTGCCCGGCCGTAATTGCCCATCCGCCGAATTCGTTCCTGCCGCATCCGCGCGGTGGCATCGCCTGCCATCCATTTTGGATCCAGTCCATTGGCCGGGTTGACATGGATACGGCCGCCTCGATACGGAGCCTGCGAACCGCGAACCCACGGATCTTGAAATTCTTCCGACGCACCTTGAATTGCACTCCGCTACCTGGGATCCCGGCGCTCCTTCGAGGGACGCCTGCTGGAGGCTTGGCGGAGGATGTCCTTCAAGACCCGGGCGCCGTTCCCGGAACTCGTCGAAATCCATTCGTCCAGGCGCCCGCCGGCCCGATCTCCCGGCGCCCGCGGCCGGGATTTACCTGCCAGCGACGCGCCCGCGCTAGACTTCCCCCGTCGCCCGCCGGGCGCCTGCATGAATGCAATGTCCGAGGACGACAGTAGTAGCCCCCCCGCACCGGCCACGGCCGAGAAGGGCCGCCCTGAACGACGCTCCTGGCTGGATCGCATCGGCGCGATGCTGTCCGGCGAACCGACCACCCGCGAGGACCTGGTCGAGTTGCTGCGCGATACCCAGGCCGATGGCCTGATCGCGGCCGATACCCTGCGGATGATGGAAGGCGCGATCGCGGTCTCCGACCTCAGCGTCGGCGACGTGATGATCCCGCGCGCGCAGATGGTGGCGCTGTCGGCGCAGGAACCGTTCCTGGCGCTGATGCAGCAGGTGGTCGAATCCGGGCATTCGCGGTTCCCGGTCCACGGCGAGGACCGCGACGAGATCCTCGGCATCCTGCTGGCCAAGGACCTGCTGCGCGGCGTGGTCGCCGACCACGACGTCGACCACGGCAACGTGCGCGAGCTGCTGCGGCCGGCGGTGCTGATCCCGGAATCGAAGAAGCTCAACGTGCTGCTGCGCGAATTCCGGCAGTCGCGCAACCACATGGCGATCGTGATCGACGAGTACGGCGGCGTCGCCGGGCTGGTGACGATCGAGGACGTGCTCGAGCAGATCGTCGGCGAGATCGACGACGAGCACGACGACGCCGAGGACCCCAACGCGCTGATCGCGGCGCAGGCCGACGGCCAGTACGTGGTCGACGCGCTGACCCCGATCGACGATTTCAACGAACGCTTCGGCGCGGATTTCGACGACGACGAATACGACACCATCGGCGGCCTGGTCACGGCCGCGATCGGGCACCTGCCCGAGGCCGGCGAGGAGCTGACGCTGGGGCGCTTCGGGTTCCGCGTGGCGCGCGCGGATGCGCGCCGGCTGCACGCGCTGCACGTGAGCGTGCATGGGGAGTAGGCCAGGAGCGTCCCTCATCCGCCCTGCGGGCACCTTCTCCCCGCTGTGCGGGGCGAAGGAAAGCCGTGGTGGCGTCATTGCCTGTGCGCTGTTGCTGTTCCTGGCATTGGCGTTGCCCTTGGCGGCATTCGCGCAAACCAGTACCAATGCGCCGGCATCGGCACCCGCGCCAATCCCCGCCCCCACCGCGGCGCCGCGCATCGGGGTGATGACGATGCAGCCCGGGGAGATCTTCTGGGAGCGCTTCGGCCACGATGCGATCGTGGTCGTGGATCCGGCCACCGGCGCGGCCACCTCCTACAACTTCGGCTTCTTCGATCCCTCCGAACCGGGCTTCCTCGGCAACTTCGTTCGCGGCCGCATGCAATACATGCTGGTGGCGCTGCCGTTGCAGCAGGACCTGGCGATCTATCGCGATGAAGGCCGCGGCGTGTCGATCCAGTGGCTCGACCTGACGCCGGCGCAGGCGACGCGGCTGTCCGGTGCGCTCGCCGAAGCCGCGCGGCCCGAGAACGCGCGCTACCGCTACGACTACTTCACCTCCAATTGCGCGACCAAGGTGCGCGATGCGCTGGACGACGCGCTCGATGGCTGGCTGCACCACATGATCGCCGGCCGTTCGCGCGGCAACACCTATCGCAGCGAGGCCGTGCGGCTGGCCTCGCCGGCGCCGTGGATGTGGCTGGGCTTCGACATCGGCCTGTCGCGCCGTGCCGACCGCCAGCTGTCGCGCTGGGAGGAAGCGTTCGTGCCGATGCGCCTGGCCGACAGCCTCGACCAGACCCGGCTGCCCGACGGCCGCCCGCTGGTGGCCGGCGAACAGGTGCTGCTGCCGCACCGGATCGCGCCGCAGCCTGCGGAAACGCCGCGCCCGTGGTGGCCGTGGCTGCTGGCGGGGATGGCGATCGCGGCGGCCGTGCTGCTTTCCGGCGCCCGCCGTCCGCGCCTGCTCGCGGGCATCGCCCTGCCGTTCTGGCTGTCGTGCGGCCTGCTGGGCGCGCTGATGCTCTACATCTGGATGGGTACCGAACACCACGCCGGCTGGGGCAACGAAAACCTGCTGCTGTTCAACCCGCTGTGCCTGCTGTTGCTGCCGGGCGCATGGCGCATCGCCCGCGGCCGCGACGGCGGGCGCCTGTTCCACGGCATGCTGGCCGCGACGACGCTCGGCGCGGTCTGCGCATTGCTGCTGAAATGGGTGCTGCTGTTCTCGCAGGTCAACCAGCCGTGGATCGCATTGTTGCTGCCCGTGCACCTGGCGCTGTACGCGCGCCTGCGCCGCAGCTGAACTCGTGGGCGACACCAACGCATGCCCTGTCGCAAGGTGTGGCCGCGCCACCGTCGATAACGCGTTCTCCTGAACGGGAAAGACTTCACTATTCATCCATGGGGAAAACCACATGAAAGACGGAACCAAACTGGGCATCCTCGCTCTGGCAACATCCCTGGCACTATCGGCCGGCGATGCATCCGCGGCGTTGGCGACCTATGAATACAGCTCGAACGCCGTTAACCACTGCCAAGCCTTCACCCCGGGGCCCGCCAACACCATTCGCAACCGGGTGGTGGGCTCGGAAAACGTCGGAACGGCCCCGATGAACGTCGCCTGCAATTTCGGCTCCATGACCAACGGCGCCGCCGGCCAGGCGCCCCCGACGTCCATCTACGTCTATTTTTCCAATAATTCGGCTGCGGCGATCACCATCAAGTGCACCCTCTTGACTGGTTACATGGGTTCTAGCTCGTCCTACATGGTGAGCAAATCGGTGGAGGTTCCTGCGCATTCCACCACCGCCGATTATTCACTCGACTGGTCGGCAGCCGACAACCCGGACCAGCCTGCCACCGATCTCGGTGATCCCCTCGTCGGCATCAACTGCGTCCTGCCGCCCGGCGCGGTCATCAACGACACCTACATCCAACAGACCATGGACAACGGCGTCGGCAACTGAGCCGTAACCACTGCCGGGGGCAATAACTGCGAGTTGCCCCGGCACCCCACGAGAATCCAAATGCGCCCTTGGCTCGCGCTCCTGCTGGTCGCAACCCTTGTCGTCTGCGCCACCTGGTGGCGTTCTGGTTCGGACGTACCATCGGCCAAGAAGAACGCAATTGTTGCGCCCGAGGCCGTTGCCACGTCTTCCGTCAACCCCGTGCGCACCACGCCGCGGCCAGCCCTGTCGCCACCTCCTCTCAACCCAGGGCAAATTCGGGCCCGCAGGAATGCGCAGCAGGCTCAGCGGAAAGCGAACATCGACCGCATCGTCGCCGCCGGGCGCAAGAAGATTGCCGGCCGCTACGAAAGCGAACCCATCGACTCCCCCTGGGCAAACGCCACCCGCCAGGAACTGATGGAATACTCGCTGTCGGATCAGATCCGCGCCACACATTCGGAACCGTCGAACTTGAACATCGACTGCCGCAGGACCACCTGCCGCATCGATGCCGATTTCCCGAATGCCACGGCCGCGGACGACTGGTCGACCCTTTACCTGACCGGCGCCGGATCACGCCTGCCCAATGCGTCCCTGCAGAAGTCCGACAACGCAGACGGCAGCGTGCACCTGACGATCTACGCCCTCGCCCGTTCCTGAGCCATCGGCCGACGGCCTGTCCAACGCGGTAGCCGGGCGCGGCCACGCAAGCTCCCGCCCATCGACCCCCACGGATTTCCGTCGTGCGGTTTGCGTCGGGTTGCCGGCATTGATCGTTGTCTTCGACATGGCTCCTGGCACCACGCTCCGGACAAGAGGGCCTGGGCCAAGGGCAAAATGGCAGCGCAAGGGATGGCATGCACCCGTGTATGGATGGATCGCCTCCGGCCTGCCACGGCTTGCCCTCGAGCCCGGCCGGCGGCAGGATGAATGCATGAACATCCCGGCCGGTCATCCCCCCCTGCCCAGCTGTGTCATCAACTGCGTGGCCTACGACCGCGAAGGCCACCGCCACGACGTCACCCTGGACCAGATCAGCGACGTGCTGTCGGTCGACGACGGCAGCTTCGTCTGGGTCGGCCTGTACGAACCCGAAGACCTGCTGCTGGACAAGCTGCAGGAGGAATTCGGCCTTCACGACCTGGCCATCGAGGACGCGCAACACGCCCACCAGCGGCCGAAGATCGAGGCCTACGGCGATTCGCTGTTCCTGGTCGCGCACACCGCCCAGGCCGCGGACGGTGGTCGCATCCGCTTCGGCGAGACGCATGCGTTCCTCGGCAAGCGCTACCTGGTCACGGTGCGGCACGGCGCGTCGGCGTCGTACGCCCCGGTGCGCGCGCAGGTGGAACGCGAGCCGGAACTGCTGGCGCTCGGCCCCAGCTACGGCCTCTATGCGGTGCTCGATTCCATCGTCGACAACTACCTGCCGATCGTGGGCGAGTTCCACGAGGCGCTGATCGCGCTGGAAAAGGACATCTTCGCCGACGAGTTCCGCCGCGACACCATCGTCGAGCTCTACGACCTCAAGCGCGAGCTGACCCAGCTGCGGCTGGCGGTGGCGCCGCTGCAGGACATCCTCGCCCAGCTCACGCGCATGCATGGCGACCTGGTGCCGGGCGAGGTGCGGCCGTACTTCCGCGACGTGCTGGACCACGCGCTGCGGGTGAACGAATCCACCGACACGATGCGCGAGATGTTGACCGCGGCGATGGGCGTCAACCTGTCGCTGGTCACCATCCGGCAGGGCGAGGTGGTCAAGCGCCTGGCCGGCTGGGCGGCGCTGCTGGCGGCGCCGACGCTGATCGCGAGCTGGTACGGCATGAATTTCCGCTACATGCCGGAGTTGCACGGACGCTACAGCTACTTCGTGCTGATCGGCGTCGTCGTGGCCACCTGCGTTTCGTTGTACCGCTACCTCAAGAAGGTGCGCTGGCTTTGATCGCTCATTGCGGCGCCGGCGCGACGGCGATGCGGTCGCGCCCGCCCTCCTTGGCCGCGTACAGCGCGCGGTCGGCGCGGCGCAGGCTCGCGGCCAACTCCTCGCCGCGGCTGGCGAAG